>Ga0207674_10004964_pt1 | contig 15897 bp, 11 predicted proteins | sample KBSCornC72_FD_184303 | JGI IMG/M metagenome (GOLD analysis project Ga0207674, IMG submission 184303) | Corn rhizosphere microbial communities from Kellogg Biological Station, Michigan, USA - KBS Corn C7-2 (SPAdes) (version 2) | ecosystem: Host-associated > Plants > Roots > Rhizosphere > Soil ... | reverse complement strand
CGCGCCGCCCGCGATCCCCGGCCCAGCAAGCTGGCCTGGCTGCCGTACCTGATCGTGCTGGCCGGCGCCGCCACCGGGATGCTCATCGCCTGGCAGGGGTCGAAGTACGCGGGCCGCGGGGCCGGCCTCATCGGCGCCTCGCTGCTGGTCGGCGCGCTGGCCCGGCTCATCCTGCCGGAGCGCTACGCGGGCCTGCTGGCGTCCCGCCGAAAAGCTTCCGACGTGCTCGGCTTCGCGGCGTTCGGCGCCGCGGTGCTCGCCGTCGCCATAGCGCTGCCATAAGCAGCACGTTCATGAAGGGAACCGGATAACACCATGGCCAAGATCAAGGTGGCGAACCCCGTCGTCGAACTCGACGGTGACGAGATGACCCGCATCATCTGGCAGAGCATCAAGGACCAGCTGATCCTGCCCTACCTGGATATCGAGCTCGAGTACTACGACCTCGGCATAGAGCACCGCGACGCCACCGACGACCAGGTCACGATCGACGCGGCGCACGCCATCCAACGCCACGGCGTCGGCGTGAAGTGCGCGACGATCACGCCGGATGAGGCGAGGGTCACCGAGTTCGGCCTGAAGAAGATGTGGCGGAGCCCGAACGGCACCATCCGTAACATCCTGGGCGGCGTCATCTTCCGCGAGCCGATCGTCATCTCCAACATCCCCCGGCTGGTGCCGAGCTGGACCAAGCCCATCATCATCGGCCGTCACGCGCACGCCGACCAGTACAAGGCCAGCGACTTCGTGGTGCCGGGGCCGGGCACGGTGACGATCACCTACGTCCCCGACGGTAACCAAAACCAGCCCATCGAGATGGAGGTCGCCACGTTCACCGGCGGCGGCGTCGCGATGGCGATGTACAACTTCGACGACTCGATCCGCGACTTCGCCCGGGCCACCATGCGCTACGCGCTGAACCGGAAGTTCCCGCTCTACCTGTCCACCAAGAACACGATCCTGAAGGCCTACGACGGACGGTTCAAGGACATCTTCGCGGAGACCTTCGAGTCCGAGTTCAAGGCGGACTTCGAGGCGGCCGGCGTCACCTACGAGCACCGGCTCATTGACGACATGGTCGCCCAGGTGCTCAAGTGGGAGGGCGGCATCGTCTGGGCCTGCAAGAACTACGACGGCGACGTGCAGTCCGACGTGGTGGCCCAGGGCTACGGCTCGCTCGGCCTGATGACCAGCGTGCTGATGACGCCGGACGGCCGCACCGTCGAGGCCGAAGCCGCCCACGGCACCGTCACCCGCCACTACCGCCAGCACCAGCAGGGCAAGCCCACCTCGACCAACCCGGTCGCCTCGATCTTCGCCTGGACCAGGGGCCTGGAGCACCGCGGTGTGCTCGACGGCACCCCCGGCGTCACCGCGTTCGCCCGGACGCTGGAGGACGTCTGCGTGCGGACGATCGAGGGCGGGCAGATGACCAAGGACCTCGCCCTGCTCGTCGGCAAGGACACGCCGTTCCTGAACACGCAGGACTTCCTCGGCGCGCTCGACGAGAACCTGCGCCAGGCGATGGGCTCGTAGACAACCATTAATCCCGAACGGGCCGAGGTATCCGCCACCCCGCCCGCTGACATGCATTCACGGACGAAGGAGTTCTCCCACATGTCTCGTAAGGGCAAGGTAACCGTCGTCGGGGCCGGGTTCTACGGCTCTACCACCGCGCAGCGGCTGGCCGAGTACGACATCTTCGAGGAGGTCGTGCTCACCGACATCGTCGAGGGCAAGCCGGAGGGGCTGGCCCTGGACATGAACCAGTCGCGCCCGGTCGAGGGGTTCGAGACCAAGGTGACCGGCCAGACCACCGGGCAGGCCGGCGAGGGCTACGAGGTCATCGGCGGCTCGGACATCGTCATCGTGACCGCGGGCCTGCCGCGCAAGCCCGGCATGAGCCGGATGGACCTGATCGAGACCAACGCCAAGATCGTCAGGAGCGTGGTGGAGAACGTCGCCAAGTACGCGCCGGACGCGGTGCTGATCGTGGTGTCCAACCCGCTGGACGAGATGACCGCGCTGGCCGCGAAGGTGTCCGGCTTCCCGCACCAGCGGGTGATGGGCCAGGCGGGCATGCTGGACACGGCCAGGTTCAGCTACTTCGTGGCGGAGAAGCTGGCCGTCCCGGTCGGCTCGGTGCGCACGCTGACGCTGGGCTCGCACGGCGACACGATGGTTCCGGTGCCCTCGGCCTGCACGGTGAACGGCCAGCCGCTGGCCGACCTGCTGCCCGCGGACGAGATCGAGCAGCTGGTCACCCGGACCAGGAACGGCGGCGGCGAGATCGTCGCGCTGCTGAAGACCGGCTCGGCCTACTACGCCCCCTCGGCCGCGGCGGCCCGGATGGCCCGCGCCGTCGCGGAGGACTCCGGCGCGGTCCTGCCGGTCTGCGCCTGGGTGGACGGCGAGTACGGCATCTCCGGCGTCTACCTCGGCGTCGAGGCCGAGATCGGCCGGGAGGGAGTGCGCCGCGTCGTCGAGCGTGACCTGACCGAATCCGAGCTGGCCGCCCTGCGCACCGCCGCCGAGGCCGTCCGCGCCAAGCAGGCCGACGTGGCCAGCCTCTAACTCAGCTCGCCCGGCGGACCGGCACGCAGGCCAGTGCCATCTCGTACTCGAGCGTGCCGAACTCCCGGCCGACCAGGTCGGCCCCCAGGTTCCGCAGCAGCCCGGTCATGGCCGCGTTGTCGGCCGCGACCGCGGCGGTGAACCGCTGGATGCCCTCCTGGCAGGCTCGTTCGGACAGCCGGGCCAGCAGCTCGGTGCCCAGGCCGCGGCCTTGCCAGCCGTCGATGACGGTGACGGCGATCTCGGCGGCGTGCGGGTCCTCGCGGTCCCTGACGTACCGGGCGATGCCCACGCCGCCCCCGCGGGCGTGGTCAAGCGCACCGAGCGCCTCGTGGTCGCGGTGGTCGACGTCGGTGAAGTAGCGCAGCTCGGCCGCTGACAGCGACGCCTTCGGGCCCAGGAAGCGCAGCCGCCGGGAGCGGTCGCTCAGCCCGGCGAAACCGTCCTCGAGCAGCCCGGCGTCCTCGGGGCGGACCGGCCGGATCAGCACCGCCGACCCGTCGCGCAGCCGCACCGGCCTGCCCTCGGACGGCCGGGGCAACGGCTGGCCCAGTGGTCTGCGCAATGCTCGGCTCCGTGGGCGGCTCCGGCGGGCCACCTCGGCCTCCGCGTGGAGAGTCCTGCTTCGCTCGCGCGCCAGCGCGGCGTAAATATCCGGATGGATCATCATCGTCAATCGCTCCTTCGGGTACCCGTCCACGGTGCGGCACGCGCGGCCGCGGCGGCATCGGTGGCCGCCACGGATTCCGCGGATTCCGTATCCGGCACGGATGCCGCCCCGTATCGCTCCCGCGCAGGCTTGCGCTGTGAATCCGACCAACGGGAGACAGGACATGACGACGACAGAAACGAACCCGATCGACCAGGCCAGGCTCGAGGCCTTCGTCGGGCAGGCGGTCACCGACATGGGTGCGGCCATCTCCGGGTTGCTGCTGCACATCGGCGACCGGCTCGGCCTCTACAAGGCGATGGCGGGCGCCGGGCCGATCACGTCGGCCACGCTGGCCGCCCGCACCGGCACCGCCGAACGGTACGTCCGCGAGTGGCTCGGCAACCAGGCCGCCGGCGGCTACGTGACCTACGACCCGGCCGACGGCACCTACGAGCTTCCGGCCGAGCAGGCCATGGTGGTCGCCAACGAGAACAGCCCGGTCTTCCTGGGCGGCGCGTTCGAGGTCATCGCGTCGTGCTACGCCGACCATGCCCGGTTCACGGACGCGTTCCGCACCGGCGCCGGGGTCGGCTGGCACGAGCACGACGACCGGCTGTTCTCCGGCGTGCTGCGGCTCTTCCGGCCCGGTTACGCCGCGCACCTGGTGAGCGCGTGGCTCCCCGCACTGGACGGGGTGGTGGACAAGCTGCAGTCCGGGGCGAGCGTGGCCGATGTCGGCTGCGGGCTCGGTGCCTCCACGATCATCATGGCGCAGGCCTTCGGGCGGTCCACCTTCTTCGGCGTGGACAACCACGAGGCCTCGATCACCGCCGCGCGCAAGGCCGCGGCCGAGGCGGGCGTGGCCCAGCGGACCAGGTTCGAGACCGCGTCCGCGCACGAGTTCCCCGGCACCGGCTACGACCTGGTGTGCATGTTCGACTGCCTGCACGACATGGGCGACCCGCTCGGGGCCGCCCGGCACGCCCGCCAGGCCCTGGCGCCGGACGGCACGCTGCTGCTGGTGGAGCCGATGGCCGGCGACGGGCTCGAGGAGAACCTGAACCCGGTCGGGCGGACCTTCTACGGCCTGTCCACGGTGATCTGCACGCCGGGATCGCTGGACCAGGAGGTCGGCCTCGGGCTCGGCGCGCAGGCCGGCGAGCGGCGGCTGGCAGCGCTGCTGACCGAGGCGGGCTTCAGCAGCGTGCGCCGCGCGACCCAGACCCCGTTCAACCTCATCCTGGAGGCCAGGCCATGACGGTCGCGCCCATCGCGGCCAGTTCGGCTTGTCCCCGGGCCCGTTCGGCCCCGCCCATGGCTACGAGCGTCCGGGCCCACTGATAACGGCACCCGGCGGCCGACAGGGCCTCGGCCGCCGGGGCCAGCCCGGCCCGGTCCCCGGTCAGCGCATCGGCGCGGGCCACGATGGCGGCGGCGATCGGGTTGTCCACCGTGGCCAGGCGCGCGCGGCGGATCCGGCTCGCCACGTCCGGCTGCCCGGTGAGGACGGCCGCCTCGGCCCACAAGGCCGCGTACCAGGGCCGCCACATGCCGGCGGCCCAGCCGCGAAACTGCTCGGGCGTCGCGCTCAGCACCTCCATCGCCGCGGCGGCCCGGCCCTGGTGCAGCAGCAGCAGCGCGTCGAAGAACTCGTTGAAGTGCATGGTGGACATGACCAGGCCCGGCGTGGCCAGCGCGTCCACGACGTCCAGCCAGGCCGTCCTGGCTGCCTCGTCCCCGCGCAGGCCGTGCACGGTGGCCGCGGCGTAGGCGCTGCGGTTGAGGTTCCCGGCCCGCGGCCGCCCGGCCTGCTCCCATCCGTCGCGGAACTGTCCGGCCAGCGCGAGCGCCTCGTCCCAGTCACCCGCCAGGGTGGTCACGACGATCAGCCGCGCCGTGGCCAGGTGCCCTTCCTCCCGGTGGAACGGCAGGTCCCGGACCCGTTCGGCCATCTGGCGGGCCACCCGCAGGTCCCCGGCGGCGGTGGCGCACTCGGCGGCCATGCACAGCGCGTCGGAGTGCTCGAGACCGGACCATGCCGTCACCGGCAGCGGGTCCAGGGCCTGCGTCCGGCGCAGCGCGCTGGCCAGCGCGCCGCGGATCTCACCGCGCGCCAGCTGGACCGAGGTGAGCTCGTCCAGGGCCGCGCTCTCGGTCAGGGGATCACCGGCCCGGCGGGCCAGCACGATGGCCCGCTCAGTGAGCTCGGCGGTGACCGGGTCGGTGTCGTCGCCGTTGTACGCCTCGGCCGTCAGCAGCCGGGCCGCCGCGGCCAGGTCCCCGCCCGCCAGCGCCTCCCCCCGGGCGATCAGCTCGTCCGCCTGGCCGTCGCGCCGCCTGGTGGCCATCAGCCCGGGCATGCGGTTGCACATCTCGGCGGCCTGGGCCAGGTCCATGGCCGCCCCGGCCGGGTCGCCCGCGCGGACGGCCGCGTCGGCCGCGGCCAGCTGCAGCCGGAACGCGTCGTCGCCGATGTGCCGGGACCTGGCCGCGCCCGCGGCGCAGCGCAGCGCCGCGGCGGCGAGGGCCTCGTCCGCCGCCAATCCCGCGGCCTGCTCGTAGCGCCGCTGGGACTCGCCCGGCAGCCCGCGGGCGAAGGTCAGCTCGGCCAGCGCGATCGCCAGCCGGTACGCCTCGGGCCGCCGCCCGGCGCGGGCCGCCGCCCAGCGCAGCGCGGCGCGCAGCTCGTCGGCCAGCTGATCGAAAGCCAACCGCCAGGCGTGCCCGGCTCCGTCCGGCGTCGCGAGAGCGGTGGCGGCCTCCAGGCACCAGCCGAGATGGCGGACCGAAGCCTGGTCAGCCTCGCCCGCCCGGTCCAGCTGGGCGGCGCCGTACTGGCGGACGGTCTCCAGCGCGCGGTAGCGCGTGCCGTCCGCGTCCGCGACGGTGACCAGCAGGCTCTGGTCCGCCAGCCGGGCCAGCGCGGCCCCGATCGCGCCGTCGGCCGCCGGCGGCCAGCCCGCCAGCATGGCCTGCGCCGCGGTCGCGGTGAACGGGGCCGCGAACACCGAGACCCGGCGCAGCACCGCCCGGTCGGCCTCGTCGAGCAGGGCGTAGCTCCAGTCGAGCGCGGATCGGAGCGAACGGTGCCTGTCGTCCGCCCGCGGACCGCCGGCCAGCAGGTTCATCCGGTCGGCCAGCCCGGCTTCGATCCCGTCCAGGCCGAGCGACGGGACGCGGGCGGCGGTCAGCTCGATCGCCAGCGCCACGCCGTCAAGACCCCGGCAGATGGCCGCGATCCGGGTGGCATCCGCCTCCGTCAGCGCGCTCCCGGCCGCGGCGGCGCGGGTCAGGAACAGCTCTACCGCGTCACCCGGGGCGCCGTCGTCGGCTGCGATGCACAGACCCGGCACCGGGAATACCCACTCGAACGGCACCAGCAGCCTGGCGCGGCTGGTGACCAGCACCGACAGCCGCGGGCTGCCCGCGAGCAGCCGCTCGAGCAGCACCGGCATCCCGTCCAGCAGGTGCTCGCAGTTGTCCAGGACCAGCAGCGCCTCCCGGGGTGCCAGCCAGCCGAGGACGGTGTCCTCGGCCGAGCGGGCCTGGCGCTCGCCGAGGCCGAGCGCGGCCGCGATGGCCGGCGCGACCATGGCCGGATCGGTGACCGGCACGAGATCCACGTACCAGGCGCCGTCGGCGTACCGCCCGGCCACCTCGGTGACCACGCTCAGCGCCAGCCGGGTCTTGCCGACCCCGCCCGGGCCGACCGCGGTCACCAGGCGGTGCGTCCCCAATGCCGCGGCTAGCGCGGCCCGTTCGGCGGCCCGGCCGACAAACGAGGTCAGCGGTGAGGGCAGCGGCAGGGCCACGGCGGGCGGGGCGGACTCGGCCGCCCCCAGCGTCGACGCCGCGGCCGCCAGCGCCCGGCGGTCGTTCACCTGGAGCTTGCGCAGCAGCGAGGACACGTGGCTCTCGACGGTGCGGACCGAGATGAACAGCCGGGCGGCGATCTCCGCGTTGGTCAGGTGCTCCCCGAGCGCGGCCAGCACGTCAGCCTCACGGGCGGATACGCCCACCCCGGAAGCCGCCAAGCCAGTACCCACACTCAGATTGTGCCCGACCCCCGGGCCGACCCGGCCGTCCCCGGGTGAACGCCGTGTCAGCCCTGGGCTTGCCTGCCCGACTCCAGCCGGCCCTGTGCTAGCCGGCGCAGCGCCAGTTCGGCGTACAGGGCGGTGCCGTCGGCCAGCACGGAGTCGTCGAACATCGCGATGGCCGAGTGGTTGGTGGGGGCGGTCTCCGGGTCGCGGTCCGGCGGGCAGGCGCCGAGGAAGATGAACGCGCCGGGCACCTCCTCGAGCACGAACGAGAAGTCCTCCGCGCCGGTGATCGGGAACCTGGCCGTCTCGCCCCGGTCCGGGCCGAACACCTCGGTGATCACCTGCCCGGCGAACGCCGCCTCGGTCGCGTCGTTGACGGTGACCGGGTACTCGCCCGCGTACTCGGCCTCGGCGGTCAGCCCGTGCGCGTCGGCGATGTCCCTGACCAGCCGGGGCACCAGGTCCGCCAGCGCGGTCCTGGACTCGGCGCTGTAGGAGCGCGCGGTGGCCAGGAACCTGGCCTGGTCCGGGATCACGTTGTCGGTGGTGCCGGCGTGGAAGCTGCCGACCGTGATCACGACCGGGTCGAACACGTCGAACTTCCTGGTCACCATCGTCTGCAGGGCGATCACCATCTCGCACGCGGCCGGGATCGGGTCGGCCGCCCGGTGCGGCTGGGAGGCGTGCCCGCCGCGCCCGTGCACGGTGACCGTGATCTGGTCGGCGGCGGCCAGCATCGGGCCCGGCCGGGTGGAGAACACCCCGCAGGGCTGCTTGTTCGCGCTCACGTGCAGGGCGTAGGCCGCGACCGGGCGCTCGCCCGCCGCGTCGAGCACGCCCTCGTTGATCATGTGCCGGGCGCCGGCAAAGCCCTCCTCGCCCGGCTGGAACATGAAGATCACCGTGCCGGGCACCTCGTCCTGCCGGGCGCAGAGCAGCTTGGCCGCGCCGGCCAGCATGGCGGTGTGCAGGTCGTGGCCGCAGGCATGCATCGTTCCTGGTATGGCCGACGCGTACGGCAGCCCGGTCTCCTCGGTGACGGGCAGCGCGTCCATGTCGCCGCGCAGCAGCACCACCGGGCCGGGCCGGCCGCCGCGCAGCACCGCGGTCACCGAGCTGACCGCCGTCCCCGTGCTGACCTCCAGCGGCAGCCCGGCCAGCGCGTCGAGCACCTTGCGCTGCGTCTTCGGCAGGTCCAGGCCGATCTCGGGCTCGGAGTGGATCGCATGCCGCAGCTCGGTGATCTCGCCCGCCAGCTTCGCCGCCTCGTCGCGTACCAGCACGAAGTTCCTCCTCAGCTCGGGGCCCCGGGCCACCCTATCGCGCACCAACCGGGCCGCCCTCGGCCAGATGTTTCGGCCAGATCAGACGGTTCCCGTTCACTCCAGTCCCAGCCAGCGCACGGATATCAGCGCGGCGCCAGCGGGCACCGTCTCGATGTGTCATCGTCGCGGTTGGCCGCCCGCCCGCCCTGGGGGTTGTGGCACCCAACCCCCGATAGGCGGGGGTGGGGGCACCCAACCCCCGAACGCGCGGGGGTAGGGGCACCCAACCCCCGAACGCCCGCCACCACCCACGCCGCACTCAGCCCAGCCGGCACCCCCGTCACACCCCTTGCTAGCCGCTCAGCTGCCGGGCGCTGTCGGACGGCACGGCATCCAAGAACTCCGGCGCGGTCCAGCCGTGCCGGGCGAAGGCCGCGGTCACGGCGTCCCTGACCGGGCCGGAACCCGGGCCGGAACCCGGGCCGGAACCCGGGCCGGAACCCGGGCCGGCCGCCGCCGCGGGCACCAGTGCGAGCACCGAGCCGCCGAACCCCCCGCCGATCATCCGCGCTCCGTAGGCCCCCGCCCCCACGGCCGCCTCCACCGCCGCATCGGCCTCCGGCCAGGACACCTCGAAGTCGTCGCGCAGCGAGGCGTGCGCCTGCGTCAGCAGCCGCCCGATCTCGCGGTACGTATCCGCGGACGGCCCAGGAGACGGCCCCGGAGACGCGCGCAGCAGCGCGACGACCTCCAGCACGCGCTGATTGTCCGTGAACACGTGGCGGACGCGCCGCCGCAGCACAGGATCGGTCAGGGAGCCGGTATCAGCCAGGTCCGTTAGGTCCCGCAGCGAACGGATCCCGAGACGGCGGGCGGCCTCCTCGCACTCGGCCCGCCGCCGGCCGTACTCCCCGTCGGCCAGCTCGTGCCGCGCCCGGGTGTTGATGAGCAGCAGCCCCGCGCCCCCCGCGGCCGGGTCGAACGGCACCTGGGAGGTCTCCAGCGTGCGGCAGTCGAGCAGCAGCGCGTGCCCGGCCCGGCAGAGCAGCGACGCGGACTGGTCCATGATGCCGGTCGGCACCCCGGCGAACTCGTTCTCCGCCCGGCGGGCGATCGTGACCAGCTCGGCGCGGGGCACGTCCAGGCCGGCCAGCGAGGTCAGCGCCAGCGCGGTCGCGCACTCGAGGGCGGCCGAGGAGGACAGCCCGGCGCCGGCCGGCACGTCGGAGTCGATCGCGATGCAGGCGCCGGGCAGCCGGTGGCCGGCCGCCTCCAGCGCCCAGGCCACGCCGGCCGGATAGGCGGCCCAGCCGGTCACCCGGCCGGGAGCCAGGCCGTCCAGGTCGACCTCCACGGTGTCCCCCGGCTCCTGCCGGGAGCACACCGTGAGCCGGCGGCCAGCCCGGTCAGGGTTCCGGGACGCCGCCGCGGTGACCCCCTGGCCGAGCGCGAACGGCAGCACGAACCCCTCGTTGTAGTCGGTGTGCTCGCCCATCAGGTTGGCCCGCCCCGGGGCCAGCCACACGCCGTCCGGCTCCCCGCCGAACCGCTCCCGGAACAGCGAAACCGCTCTCACTGGGTCGATCGCGCCAGGATGAACCGCCAGGCGTCGGCGGCCATGGCCCTCAGGTCGCGCGACGCCCGCCAGCCCAGCTCGGACTGGATCTTCGCGGACGAGGCGACCAGCACGGCCGGGTCGCCGGGCCGCCGCGGGCCCACCTCGGCGGCGATGTCGATGCCGGTGACCTCGCGGCACACCTCGATCACCTCGCGGACCGAAAAACCGGTCCCGTTGCCCAGGTTGTAGATGCGGTGCTCGCCGGCGCGGGCGGCCCCCAGCGCGCGCAGGTGCGCGTCGGCTAGGTCGGTGACGTGGATGTAGTCCCGGACGCAGGTCCCGTCCGGGGTGGGGTAGTCGTCGCCGAAGATCTGCACGGGCCGGGCATCGGTCGCGGCCAGCACGTTCGGGATGAGATGGGTCTCCGGGTGGTGCCGCTCGCCCAGCCACCTGTCTTCCGCGCCCTCGTAAGCGCCCGCCACGTTGAAGTAGCGCAGGCTGACCGCGCCGAACCCGTGCAGCCGGCAGTACTCGGTCAGCGTCGTGTCCACCGCGATCTTGGATGCGCCGTAGGGGTTGGTCGGGCGCGCCGGGTCGGTCTCGAGAATGGGTGTCCGCTCGGGCTCGCCGTAGACCGCCGCGGTGGAGGAGAAGACGATCGTCCGGACACCGATCTCGCGCATCGCCTCGAGCAGCGAGATCGTCCCGCCCAGGTTGTTCGACCAGTACTTGGCCGGGTTCGCCACCGACTCGCCGACCAGCGACTTGGCCGCGAAGTGGAGCACCGCCTCGATGCCGTCGGCGAGTACCTCGGCGGCGCAGTCGCGCAGCGTGCCCCTGACGAACGTGGCGCCGGGCGGTACGGCGTCGGCGAACCCGGTGGACAGGTCGTCGAGCACCGTGACGTCGTGCCCGGCCGCGACCAGTTGCCCGGCCACGACGCTGCCGATGTAACCGGCCCCGCCGGTGACGAGCACTCTCATGAAATTAGGCCTCCCTGAGCCGTAGCGCCGCCTCTTCAGGGACGATGTCGTTGATCCACACGCCCATGCCCGATTCGGTCCCGGCGAGGTACTTGAGCTTGTTCGGGGCGCGCCGGACCGACAGTACCTGAAGGTGCGCCGCGAACCGGCCGCGCGCGTCCGCGTCCCCGACCGGGGCCTGGTGCCAGGCCGCGATGTACGGCGCGGGCTTGTCGAACAGCGCGTCGAACCGGCGCAGCACGTCCAGGTAGAGCGGCCCGAACGAGTCCCTGGCCGCCTCATCGAGGCCAGGAAGATCAGGCACCCGAACGAGCGGGAATATCCGCACCTCGTACGGCCAGCGCGCCGCCTCGGGCACGAACACCACCCAGTGCTCGTTCCTGGTCACGACGCGCGTCCCGGCCGCCACTTCGGCCGCGACCATGTCGTCGAACAGGTTCGCGCCGTCGTGGCCGGCCGCGTACTCGCGGGCCTGCGTCACCATCTGGGCCAGCTTCGGCGCCACGAACGGGAACGCGTAGATCTGCCCGTGCGGGTGGTGCAGCGTGACGCCGATCTCCTCGCCCCGGTTCTCGAAGCAGTACACCTGCCTGGTCTCGGGCAGCGCGCCGAGCGCCCGCGTCCGGTCCACCCAGGCCTCGAGCACGGTCCTGACCCGGCGCGGAGACAGCGCGGCGAACGAGGCGTCGTGGTCGGGGGTGAAGCAGACCACCTCGCAGCGGCCGAGGGGTTCGGCCAGCGAGGGGAAGCGGTTCTCGAACACCACCACGTCGTAGTTGTCCGCCGGTATCTCGGTGGGCCGACCCGGCCCCGACGGGTCGAGCGGGCACTGGTCGGCCGGCGGCAGGAAGGTCCGGTCCTGGCGCGCCGCCGCGATCACCACCCACTCCCCGGCCAGCCGGTCCCAGCGGATCCCCCAGTCCGGCCGGCCGTACGGTGGCTGCGGGCCTGGCATCCGCGGCGGCAGCGGCCGGGTGTCCGCGACCTGGTCGCGGCCGAGCCCGGGCTCCTCGTCGAAGTAGACGATCTCCCGCCCGTCCGCCAGCCGGGTGCTGGATTTCCAGATGGTCCAGATTGATTGCGTGCCCACGGGACACATACGTTATCCCGTCTAGACTGGCCAGACACATCGTGCGGCGGGCGCCCCGGAGGCGAGCGGCAGGGGAAATGAGCAAGGTCGTCCTGGACATTATCGTCGTCCTCATCATCATCCTCATCGGGGGGTTCTTCGCCGGCTCGGAAATGGCCCTGGTCTCGCTGCGCGAAGGCCAGGTCAAGGCGCTGACCAAGCGCGGCAGGCGGGGCCAGCGGGCCGCCCGGCTGGCCCAGGACCCGAACCGGTTCTTCTCCGCCGTGCAGATCGGCGTGACTCTGGCCACCTTGTTCTCGGGCGCCTACGGGGCCGAGACCCTGGCCGGGGCCCTCAAGTCGTGGCTGATCCGGGAGTATCACCTGTCGTCGGCGTGGGCGGGCACCGTCGCGTTCATCGTGGTGACCATCTGCATCACGTTCTTCAGCCTGGTTCTGGGCGAGCTCGCGCCCAAGCGGATCGCGCTGCAGCGCGCGCCCACGCTGGCGCTGCTGGCCGCGCCGCTGCTGGACCGGATCGCCGTGCTGGCCCGGCCGGTGGTCTGGCTGCTGACCAAGTGCACCAACCTGATCGTCGCCCTGCTCGGCGGTGATCCCCGGCTGGGCCGCCTGGCCATCACCGAGGAGGAGCTGCGTGACCTGGTGACCGGCGCGCAGACGCTCAGCCAGGACGAGCGGCAGATCGTCGGCGAGGTCTTCGACGCCGGCAAGCGGCAGATCCGCGAGGTGCTGGTGCCGCGCACCGAGGTGGTCTTCCTGGACGCGGAGACGCAGGTCGCCGAGGCCGCCGCCATCGCGGCCGGCGTGCCGCACTCGCGGCTGCCGGTCTACCAGGACACCTACGACAACGTGATCGGCTTCGTGCACGTGCGGGACCTGCTCGGCCCCGGGGTAGCCAAGGACTCGGTCCCGGTCCGCCAGATCGCGAGGCCGGTGAAGTACCTGCCGATCAGCAAGACCGTGCTCTCCTCGCTGTCCGAGATGCGCCGCGAGCGCGCCCACCTGGCCATCGTGATCGACGAGTACGGCGGCACGGCCGGCATCGTCACGCTGGAGGACCTGGTCGAGGAGCTGATCGGCGAGATCAGGGACGAGTACGACATCGAGCAGGACCACGCCACCCGGCTGCCGGCCGGCGACGTAGAGGTCGACGGCCTGCTCAACCTGGACGAGTTCGGCGAGCAGACCGGCATCGAGCTGCCCGAGGGCCCGTACGAGACCGCCGCGGGCTACGTCCTGGCCGCTCTCGGCGCGCTGCCGTCGGTGGGCGATACCGTCCAGGTGGCCGGCCGGACCATCACCGTGACCGAACTCGACGGCCGCCGCATCGCCCGCTTGCGCGTCACCGCCACCGTCCCGGCCCAGCCCTCCCCGGCCCCCGCCGCGAATGGGGTTTCCGCTGGTCAGGTACTACTAGACTCGGAGGCCCCGCACGAGTGAAAGGTGGTCAGCGTGCCCGGTGGCTTTGACACCGTCCTCGTCGTCGACTTCGGCGCGCAGTACGCGCAGCTGATCGCGCGCCGGGTGCGCGAGTGCCACGTGTACTCCGAGATCGTCCCCTCCACCATGCCGGTGGCGGAGATGCTGGCCAAGCGGCCGAAGGCGATCATCTTGTCCGGCGGGCCCTCGTCCGTCTACGCCGACGGAGCGCCACCCGCCCCGGCGGGCCTGTTCGACGCCGGGGTGCCGGTTCTCGGCATCTGCTACGGCTTCCAGCTCATGGTGGCCGGCCTCGGCGGCACCGTGGCTCACACCGGCGCCCGGGAGTACGGCGCGACAGTGTTGCTCCGGGGGGACGATCCCCCCCAGACCCCCCCTGCTCCTGGGGAGAAATCTTTCCCCCCAGACCCCCTCGACCCCCCTCCGGGGGGCCTTCTGCTGGCCGGCACGCCGGCCAGGCAGCGGGTCTGGATGTCCCACGGCGACACCGCCACCGCCGCGCCGCCCGGCTTCGCGGTGACCGCCAAGACCGAAGCCACCCCGGTGGCCGCGGTGGAGAACGTGGCGGACGGCATGTTCGGCGTCCAGTTCCACCCCGAGGTCCTGCACACCGAGCACGGCGCCCGCATCCTGGCCCGCTTCCTCGAGCTGGCCGGCTGCCGCCCGTCCTGGACCATGCTGAACATCGTCGAGGAGCAGGTCACCGCGATCCGCGAGCAGGTCGGCGACGGCCGGGCCATCTGCGGGCTGTCCGGCGGGGTGGACTCCGCGGTCGCCGCCGCGCTCGTGCAGCGGGCCATCGGCGACCGCCTCACCTGCGTATTCGTGGATCACGGGCTGCTGCGCAAGGGCGAGGCCGAACAAGTCGAGCAGGACTTCGTGGCCGCCACCGGCGTCAAGCTCACGGTGGCGACCGAGGCCGAGGCGTTCTTGTCCGCCCTGGCCGGGGCGGTCGATCCGGAGCAGAAGCGGAAGATCATCGGCCGCGAGTTCATCCGCGCCTTCGAGCGCGCCGCCCGGGAGATCACCGCCGAGGCCGGCCAGCACGGCGAGGCCTGCGACTTCCTGGTCCAGGGGACGCTGTACCCGGACGTGGTGGAGTCCGGCGGCGGCACCGGCACCGCCAACATCAAGTCCCACCACAACGTCGGCGGCCTGCCGGATGACCTGAAGTTCCAGCTGGTCGAGCCGCTGCGCTGGCTGTTCAAGGACGAGGTGCGCCGGGTGGGGGAGGAGCTCGGCCTGCCGCCCGCGATCGTCCGCCGCCAGCCGTTCCCCGGCCCCGGCCTGGCCATCAGGATCATCGGCGAGGTGACCGCCGATCGCCTCGCGGTACTGCGCGAGGCCGACGCGATCGCCCGCGAGGAGATGTCCGCGGCCGGGCTGGACACGCTGATCTGGCAGTGCCCGGTGGTGCTGCTGGCCGACGTGCGTTCGGTCGGAGTCCAGGGTGACGGCCGCAGCTACGGCCACCCGGTCGTGCTGCGCCCGGTGACCAGCGAGGACGCGATGACCGCGGACTGGGCCCGGCTGCCGGACGACGTGCTGGCCCGGATCTCCACCCGGATCACCAACGAGGTCCCCGAGATCAACCGCGTGGTGCTCGACGTCACCAGCAAGCCGCCGGCCACGATCGAGTGGGAATGAGGTCTGGTACGGGGACGCATATTGGTCCCGGACGCAATGGAATCGGGAATCCAGTGCGCTAGAACGCACTGGATCCCGGGCTTCATGGCGTACTGGCCGACCGAGGGCGGGCTTAGCCCATGGTCCTGACCGCCCACAGGTCGGGGAAGGTCGGCTGGCCGAGCGTGGATCGCAGGTACGTCGCCCCGGCCGAGCCGCCGGTGCCGCGCCGGCCGCCGATCGTCCGCTCCACCATCTTGACGTGGTGGTAACGCCATTCCTGCATGCCCTCGTCCACGTCGACGAGGAGCTCGCACACCGCGGTCGCGTCGGTGTCGTCGTCGTAGACCTTCTTCAGCACCTGCTGCATCGCGTCCGAGGGTTCGCTGGGCGCGCTGGCGTCGCGATGCAGGATTTCGGATGGCACGTCATAGCCCTGCCCGGCCAGGTAGCGGACGAAGGAGTCGAACAGCGACGGCCGCGACATCGCCGCGGTGATCCGTTCCCGTTCGGCGCTGCCCTGGTCGTACTGCGCGACCATCATCCGGTCCCGGCGGCCGAGCACGGCTTCCAGCTCGCGGAACTGTGCCGACTCGAAGCCGCTCGAGGTGCCGAGCCAGTCGCGGAACCGGGTGAACTGGGTGGGCGTCATGGTCTCCAGCACGTC
>Ga0207674_10004963_pt1 | contig 15898 bp, 20 predicted proteins | sample KBSCornC72_FD_184303 | JGI IMG/M metagenome (GOLD analysis project Ga0207674, IMG submission 184303) | Corn rhizosphere microbial communities from Kellogg Biological Station, Michigan, USA - KBS Corn C7-2 (SPAdes) (version 2) | ecosystem: Host-associated > Plants > Roots > Rhizosphere > Soil ... | reverse complement strand
CGATCGGCACGCTGTCGGCGATGCCGTTTTCGCGCATCGTGTCGCGCAGCGCCTTGACCCGCGGGTACGGGTCCTGCGGCTTGCGCGGGTCCTCGGCGTTGCTGAGGCCGTTGTGTCCGCCGGCGAGCCACGGATCCTCGTAGACCACGGCCGCGAGCCATTCGGCGGCCTTGTGATAGGCGCGCTTCCACAGCGCGCTGAACGCGCGCGCCGAGCTGATGATCGGCAAATAATTGACGCCGTAGGACGCAGCGATCTCGGACAGCTTGTACGGCATTCCGGCGCCGCAAGTGACTCCGGTCACCAGCCCCTTGGTGCGCTCGAGCACGCCGTGCAGGACACGCTGCGCGCCGCCCATTTCCCACAAGACGTTGATGTTTATCGCGCCCTTGCCCGACGCCATGTCGTAGGCGCGATGGACCTGGGCGACCGCGCCGTCGATCGCATATTTGATCAGCTCTTCGTGGCGCTCGCGGCGGGTCAGCGCCTCATAGACCTGGGGGATGATCCGGCCTTCGGCGTCGTAGCTGTCGGCATTGACCGCGCTCACGGTGCCGATGCCCCCGGCGGCGGCCCATGCGCCGGAGCTCGCGTGGTTCGTCGCGGAGACGCCCTTGCCGCCTTCGATCAACGGCCAGACTTCGCGGCCGCCGTAGAGGATCGGCTTCAGGCCCTTGAACAAATCCCTTCTCCCGGGCGCACCAGCGCCAATCAACGGCTATATAATCGCTACGCTGCCAAATGCTTGCTAATTTTAGTCAAACGAAACGGGCCGGGAATCGCTTCCCGGCCCGCCTTTACCGATCTCTCGCCCGGTCGAATTAACGATAGCGGCGATAGTAGCGGTGGTGGTGGCGGTGATGATGGCCGCTGGTGATCGCGCTTCCGATCACCGCACCGATCAGCGCGCCGGCGACTGCTCCGCCGACGTTGCTGTTGCCGTAATAGCTGTTGCCATAATAGCCCGCGCCATACGCCGGATAGCCGTAGCCATAGCTGTAGGCCGGATAGCCGTAGCCGTAGGACGGGTAGCTATAGCCGTAGCTGTAGCTCCGGTACGGCCGGTAGGCGACGGTACGGTAGCGATACGACGGATAGGAATATCCGTACGAATAGCTGCTGTAATGGCGGTGATGGCTGCGCGCCTCGGCAGCGGTCGCGGGAAGTGCAACCAAAGCAGCGGCAGAGGCAGCGAGAGCGATCTTGCTGAACATCGAAATACTCCTCGATCCTGAACGCATCGGCGTTTCGGGGAGTAACGCCGACTCAGCCGATAAGTTGCTCCTTGCAACCTGTCTCACCGATGAACTCGTCGGCGCGACGGCCCGGTTCGGCGATCAGCAGCTGTTGGCCGACGCCGCTCCGCCGAGGACCGCGCCGAGCACGCCGCCGATGGCGATGCCTTCGCCGGTATTGTGGCGATGGCCGTCGCTCCCGGCGATCACTCCGCCGAGGGTCGCGCCGGCGACGCCGCCGATCGCGGCGCCCGCCGCCGGATTGCTGCAGCCGTAGCCATAACCATAGCTCGGCCGGCCATAGCCGGCGGGATAACCATAGCCGCCGGGCGGATAGCCGTAGCCGTACGGGCCGCCGCCGTAACCGTAGCCGCCGTAACCGTATCCAGGATAAGCGGGCGGATAGCCGTAGCCGCCGTAGCTCGGGTACCCGCCGTAACCGTAGGCCGGATAGCCGTAACCGTAGCTCGGATAGCGATAGCCGTAACCGTAGGCCGGGTAGCCGACGGAATAGACGATGGAGCCGTTGCCGCGGCCGCCGTAGCGATAGCCGTAGCTCGAATAGCGGTAGCGATCGTGTCGCCAATGGTGATCGCCGTCGCGATCGCCGCGCCAGTGATGATCGCCGCCATCCCAGCGGGAATGGTCGCGCGCCTGGGCGACTGACGGCAGGGTGAAGGTCAGTGCGGTGGAGAGCAAAACGGCGACGAGCTTCTTCATCGAAAAGACTCCTCGGACAAACGCTTGGGTTCGCCCGACCGCGGACGACTCAGCGCTAGCGCTGCTGCGCCTCTTAAGCTGTCGGGTTCATGAACGCCGTTTCGGCGGCTCAACGACTCTTCATCGAGTAATCTAGGCCGATGTCGACTGCGGGCGCAGACTGGGTGATCCGCCCGACCGAGATGAAGTTCACTCCGGTCTCGGCGATGGAGCGGATGGTTTCGAGGGTCACTCCGCCCGAGGCCTCTAACGGCACCCGGCCATCGACCAGCTTCACCGCCTGACGCAGCATCGCCGGGTCCATATTGTCGAGCAGCAGGCGATCGGCGCCGGCTTCGAGCGCGGGCTCGATCTGCGCGATCCGGTCGACCTCCACCTGGACCGCGAGTCCGGTATTCGCCGCCTTGGCGCTGCGCACGGCCTCTGCCACCCCGCCGCACACCGCGACATGATTGTCCTTGATCAGCACCCCGTCGTCGAGCCGCATGCGGTGGTTCTGGGCCCCGCCCATGCGCACGGCATATTTCTCAAGCGCGCGCAGGCCGGGAATGGTCTTGCGCGTGTCGATCAGGACCGCGCCCGTGCCGGCGATCGCATCGACGTAGGTCCGCGTGAGCGTCGCGATGCCGGACAAATGCTGCAGCGTGTTCAGCGCCGACCGTTCGGCCGTCAGCATCGCACGCGCATTGCCGTCGAGCCGCATGAGCACAGTCCCCGGCGCAACGCGGGAGCCGTCCTCAGTCAGTTCCTCGACCCGAACCTCGGGATCGAGCGCACGGAAAAACGCCGCGGCGATCTCGATCCCCGCGACGACGATCTCCTGCCGCGCGTTCATCTCCGCAACGAAATGGGCGTCCGCTGGGATGGTCGCGTTGGAGGTCACGTCACCGCCCGTGCCGAGATCCTCGGCGAGCGTGCGGCGGACGAAATCGTCGAGGTCGAAGCCGGCGGGAAGCGTCATCCGCCAGCCTCTAGTGCGCGGGCTCCTCGGCTTTCAATATCTGCCAGCGCCCGTCGCGATATTTGTAGGGCTGGGTTTGATTTGGCCGGAACGCCGACCCGTCCCAGCCGTGGACCGTGACCGCCACCGAACCGTCGTCGATGTCGATGACGTTGAAGCTCTGCTCCTGCTCGCGAACGCGGGTCGACGTCGCGGTCCCCGCCTGGACGACGAGCACTCCGCCGGCCCGTGTCACGAGGTCGCTCGCGTCCTGGCTCGAGGCGTGGTGATTGTGCCCGGCAAGCAGCACGTCGACCCCCGCCTCCTCGACCACGTCGAGCGCCAGCTCCTGCCGGCCGATCGCGCGCTCGACCTCGCTTCCAACGGTCAGCGCGAACAGCGGATGATGCGTGACCAGCACCCGCACGAACTCGGACGGTGTGCGCGCGAACGTCTCGCGGATGAAGGCGACCTGGTCGCGGTTGATGCGCCCGTCCTTGAACGTCAGCGACCGCGCCGTGTTGATCCCGAGCACCGCGACTCCGGGAAGCTCGACGAACGGGCACAGGCTGTCGTCGATGAACCGCCGGTAGCGCGCGAGCGGCGACAGGAAGCGGCGGAGAACGTCATACAGCGGCACATCGTGATTGCCCGGCACGCCGAGAACTTCGTGGCCGGCGTCGCGCAGCCGCTCCAGGAAATGACATGCCTCGCCGAACTGCTCGGTGCGGGCGCGCTGGGTGAAATCGCCGCTGATCACAACCAGCGCCGGCTTCAGCTCGCCGATCGCGCGCTCGACGCCAGTGACCAGCCGCGGATCGTGGGCGCCAAAGTGCAGGTCGGAGAGGTGGACGATACGGGCCATGCCCGTGTGAACGGTCAGTAGCCGAGAAAGATCAGCAGCTTGACGTCGATACCGAAGCCTTCGGCGCGCTTCTGCTCGAGGAAATTGGGGATGTCGGGACGCGGGACGAAGTGGACGTTGATGTCCTCATGCTCGTCGCCCCCGCCCTCGCCGATGCGGCGAACGCCGTGGGCACGGACCAAGGTGAAGCTCTCCGCGACCATTCCGGGCGATGCATAAAAATCGCCCAGTCGCTCGATCCGCTCGGCGGTGAATCCGGTCTCCTCCTCGAGCTCCTTGATTGCCGTGGCTTCGACCGTGATGTCGGGGTTCTCGTCGCCGACCAGCCCGGCCGGAAGCTCGACGCAGCGGCAGTCCGGCCCGACGCGCGGCTGGTCGATGAGGATCACCTTGCCCTCATGTTCGGCGATGATCACCACGGCGTTGATGTCGCGCGTGCGGCTCGCATATTCCCATTTGCCGCGGCGCATCAGTCGGACGAACTTGCCCTCGCACATGACTTCCGGCGGCGGGAGGTCGTCGAGGCTCACAGCTCGATCAGCTTGTCGGGAATTTCGTTCACGTCGGCGTCGGAACGCGGGAAATGCTCGGCAAGCACCGATCCAACCTGCTCGATCGCAGCGACGATGCCGTCCCCTGGCCGGCCGTCGCGGACACATTCGACCAATGACGCCATGGCTTCGCCCCAGGTCGAATCGTCGGTCACCTTGAGGATCGCTTCGTCGGCGACGATTTCCGCCCGCCGCTCGCCCATCGACAGGTAGATGAGGATGCCGGTGCGGCCGACCGTCCGGCGCTCTGCCGCTGCGCGGAATACCGTCACTGCGCGGCGGCGAACGCGGCGATGCTTGGTCGTGGCCGGAGTGAGCGCGAGGCGCAGCGGCATCCATTTGAGGATCAGCAGCGCAATGGTGAATTTCAGCGCCGCGAAAATCATCAGCAGCGTCAGCAGCTGTCCCATGGTCGGCTCCGGCTGCCACCCGCCGGTGAGGACGTCGTACCACCAGGCGAGCGCGGTCGGTCGCCACGCAGCCCAGGCGAGCACCGCGAACAGCGGTACGAGCGCCCAGTGGAGCGCGACGTCGTGGTAGGAATCGCTGAGCGGCGTGGCCACCGCGACGATCTCGCCGTTGCTCCTCGCCTCCGCTGCGGCGATCGCGGTGCTGACCTTTTCGTGGTCGGCTTCCGACAATTGCATCACCATGAGCCCGACGCTCCACCGCCGCCGAACGAGCCGCCGCCGAAGCCGCCGAAGCCGCCCCCACCGCCGCCTCCGCCGCCCCACGAGCTGCCGCCGCCGCCGAAACCGCCGCCGCCCCAGCCGCCGCGCGAACCGCGGCTGAGCTCATTGAGGCCCCACAGCACGACCCACGGGCTGACCCCGCCGCGACGCCGCTTGTACCGACGTCCGCCGGCGCGACGCATGGCTGACAAGGCGATGAAGGCGATGATCATCAGGATGAACGCGACCGGCACGCCGCCGCCGCTCGACTGCCGCCGCGCCTTCTGGACGTGGTCGGCCGCGGCCGCGTTCTTCTGCGCCTGATCCGGCGGCAGGGTCATCTGCTTGATGATCGCGTCCGCGCCGGCCTCGATTCCCCCGCCATAGTCGGGCGGGTTCTGCTTGAAGTGCGGCAGGATCGCCTCGCGAATGATGATCCCCGACATCGCGTCCGTCATGTAGGCGCCGGCGCCATAGCCGGTCGCGATCGAGACCTTGCGTTCGTTGGGAGCGACCAGCAGCAGCACGCCATCATCGCCCTTGGCACTGCCGAGCTTCCAGTAGCGGCCGAGCCGATAGGCGTAATCCTCGACCGGATAGCCCTCGAGGCTCTTGACCGTCGCGACCGCGAACGCCCGCCCGCTCTGCGCGTAGAGCGCCTGCGCCTTAGACTGCAGGTCGACGACCTGCGCCGGCGTCAGGATCCCGGCCTGGTCGACAACGGGCGAGCCGTTATTGTCCGGGAACTTCTGGGCAGCAGCCGGCGTCGCGAACGCGAGCAGCAGCAGCCAGAAGGCTGCGAGGAGCCGCGTCACCTCAACCGGCGTTGGTGGTGCCGAAGTCGACCGTCGGCGCCTGCTGGGCACTGGCGGACGCCGCGAACGGCACCTTGGGCTTGGCGCCATAGAAGATCTTGGCGCCGATCGCGTCGGGGAAGGTGCGGATGCGGGTGTTATAGGCCTGGACCGACTCATTATAGTCGCGCCGCGACGCGTTGATGCGGTTCTCCGTGCCTTCCAGCTGGTCCTGCAATGCGAGGAAGTTCGCGTTGGACTTAAGGTCCGGATAAGCCTCCTGGAGCCGCTGCAGCGTGAACGTCACCCTGCCTTGTGCGTCATTGAACGCCTTCACCTTTGCCGGATCGTCGAGATCGCTGGCGTTGAGCGTGACGCGTCCGGCGTCGGCGCGCGCCTGGGTGACGGCGATAAGGACGCTGCTTTCCTGCTTGGCGTAGCCTTTGACGGTGTTGACCAGGTTCGGGATCAGGTCACTGCGCCGCTGATAATCGGCCTGAAGGTTGGCCCACTTCGCGTTCACGTCCTCCTCGGCCGTCGGAACGCTGTTGAGTCCGCAGCCGGCGAGGCTGATCGCGGCAAGCGGTGCAAGCAAACCAAAACGGCGAACTGCGGTCATCGGACCCTCCACTAGGAACGCGCCGCTAATTAGATGCGCGCCCGTTCCGTTTCAATGCTGTCTTATCAAAACAATACACGAAACCGGAGTTTACTTTTATTCGCCGCACGCACCGCTAATGTCGTTCGCCCGACGCAAGCAAAGGGGGAGCACGATGCTCAAAGACTTCCGGGAATTCATCGCCAAGGGAAATGTCCTCGACCTCGCGGTTGCCGTGATCATCGGTGCGGCGTTCGCCAAGATCGTCACCAGCCTGACCGACGACATCATCATGCCGATCATCGGCAAGATCTTCGGCGGGCTCGATTTTTCAAGCCATTTCCTGCTGCTCGGGCCAGTGCCCGAGGGCTACCAGGGCTCGCTCAGCGACTATGCCGCGCTCAAGAAAGCCGGAGCGCCGATCCTCGGGTGGGGCCAGTTCCTGACCGAAGTCGTGAGCTTCGTGATCCTTGCGTTCATCATCTTCCTGATGGTCCGCTGGGCGAGCAAGGCGATGCGCCGCGCCGACGCCGCCGCCGGCCCGAGCGAAGTCGACCTGCTCACCGAAATCCGCGACGAGCTGAAGAAGCGCTGAGCCTTACCTGGGCTTGCCCAGGTAGCCGGCTTCCTTGCGCAGCGCATCGCCGTCCATCAGCACGCCGTCGCTCATCACCTGGTCGACGTGGCGAAGGTCGCCGATGGTCTTCTCGGGATCGCCGTCGACGAGCAGGAGGTCGGCCTCCTTGCCGACGGCGATCGACCCGGTGCGCTGGTCGATCTTGACGTTGCGCGCCGGGATGATCGTCGCGGTCGCGAGCGCTTCCGACGTGGTCATCCCGCCGTCGACGTAGAGCTCGAGCTCGCGGACCAGCTCCATGCCCTGCCCGTCCGTCCCGGCGACGATCGGAACTCCGGCGCGGAACAACTTGGTCACATATTCGCCCATGTGGTGGACGCTCGCGACGGCATCGGCGCGGGTCATGCCCGGAAGGTAGGGGATCGCGCCTGACTTGAACCCGCGTTCGGTCGCCGCGGGCAGGGTCCCGACGTAAGGTGCATAAGCTGGAGCAACGGTCCCGGCATTGGCGAGCAGCACGCCTTCGACCACGACCAGGGTCGGGTCGAGCGTGATCTTCTTCTCGGCCATCGTCCGGATCACGGTCTTCATCGGCTCGGCGTCGAGGTCGACGTCCTTGAAATACTTGCCCGGGCCAAGCATCCGCATGGTGGTGTTCGCCTTGTCGACCACCTCCTGCGGCATCGCCTGCATCGTCGCGAAATAGATGTGCGTGATCTCGTCGTAGCCGGCGTTGATCGCGTCCAGCGTGCGCATCCCGGCCGGGATATGGCCGTGGACGTGAAGGCCGAGTTCGTGCGCGAGCTTCGCTCCAGGAGCGATCCACTCGGGCTTCATCGAGGTGTAGAATTTCACCGCGGTGAGGTTGTTCGCCTTGATCTTGCGAACCGCCGCGAGCGTCTCCTCGAGGCTCGAGACTGCGAGGCTCCCCTGCGCCACCAGCGGGCCCTTCTGGTCGACGATCACCGAATCGAAGCACTCGGGGGCAAGCAGCGTCCCCTTGTTGCGGCGCTCGCGCTGCGACACTTCGAGCTCGATCGGCCCGCCCGGGTTGCGGCAGGACGTGACGCCAAGCGCAAGCTCGCTGACCGTCTGGAAGTCGTCGCCGACGTGCATGTGGCTGTCCCACAGGCCGGGGACGAGCGTCTTGCCGGCGCCGTCGATGACCCGCGCCCCGGCCGGGAGCTTGGGCAACGCCCTGCCGACGCTGACGATCTTGCCGTTCGCCGTGACCACGTTCTGCCCGGCGACGAAGCGCTGGTTGTCGGCGTCGTAGATCTTGACGTTCTTGAACAACACCGGCCGGCGGGCTGCTGCCGTCAGGAACTTCCTCGCGGTCGCCGGCGCGAGCGCGGCGATCGCCTTGTCCTGCGCGGCCTGGAGCTTGTCGAGATTACCCTCATACCCCGCGGGCAGAAGCGCGAGCGCCCCGACCGCGCCGAAGAACTTGTCCTTCTCGACCCACAGAGGCTGCGGCGATTGGCCCGTGCCACGGAGGAAAATCAGGTCGACGCGCTTCGCGCCCTGCGGCCCGGTGACATCCGCCGACGCAACTCTCTCGAAGGTCGCCTTGCCGCTCGGCAGCAGGGTCAGTCCGGAGCGGCCTGCTGCCAGCAAGGCATCCACCTGGGGTGCCGCAGACACGAACGGCCCACCTTGCGGCAAATAGTAAGCGGGCGTGGCGTAGGCCTCGCCGCCTTCGTCGACCGGGCTCTTCCAGGTCGCCTTGCCGCCGCTGATCGCGAAATTCTCGGCCGCATCGCCGCTCGGCGTCACGCCGCGGACAACCACTTCCGACGGCATTCCGTCAGGGCCGTACTTGATCGTCTGGTCGGTCTCGAAGGTGAGGCCGCGCAGAAGGATCGATTCGCGCAGCGCCGTCCGCCCGTCCGCGAGCTTCCACATATATTCATCGCCATGCTTCCCGGCACTCGACACCACGACGTAATGGGTCGCGTCCGCGGGCGGGACGAGCAGCTGCTCCTTCGGCGTCGGTTCGGCGATTGCGGCAGAAGCGCAGGCGGTGAGAAGTGCGGCAAGAACGGTGCGGCGCATGGATGTCCCCCTTGGATTGCGCGCACCGTGGCAACAGCAGCAGCGATAGGCAACCGCCGCTTCGACCAGCGGCGGAACCTCACTGCAGCCGGATGAGCGTCTCCGGGATCTTGTTCGAGGCTGGGCCGACGTCCCAGTGCAGCTGACGGCCGAGCGGGTGCGCCGACGCTCCGTCCTCGCTGTTGTTGGTCAGGATCTCGCCGTCGGTGACGATGGTGAAGCGGCCCTCGGCGCGCGATTGCGGCCCATCGCTCATCTTGCTCGCCGCTGCCGAGCCGGCGCGCGCGGCGAGCGGCCCGGCGCCGCCAGTCAGCGCCGGCGCGTTGACGAACACCGAGCCATCGCCGCGGCGGCGGATCGCGATGAACGGGATGATGAGGTCGTTGTCGGGCAGGGCCGGGAAGACGAAGTCCTGCGTCGCGCGCCCTTCGAAATGATAATCGACGTCGAACACACCCTTCCCGCGATAGCTGACGGAGCGCCATCCGGCATATTTCATCAGCTTGGCCGCGAAGGCACGGTTCGACGCGTCGTCGAGCCCGGGGAGGCCGAAGGCCTTGGCCATCTCCTCATTGTCCTTGCGCTTGGCCGCGGCAGCATCGGCCGCCTGCTTTTCATATTCGGCGCGCTGGTGAGCGATCTCCGCCTTGGTGCACGGCCGCTCCTCGGGCATCGTGTCGCTCTCGCGCATCGGAGCGGATTTGGTTCCGTCCTCGCCGACGTAGCATTGCGCCGCCTTGTCGCTCCACGGTGCGGTCTTGGTGTCGGCGTCGGGCGGCAGCTGGACGACGATCTCGCCGCGATAGTCGAGGACGAAGCTGTTGTCCTTCCTGAGCGTCAGCTCCGACTGGAACTTGCCCGGCCCCCACAGGCAGCCGGAAAGCAGCAGCGGCGCGGCCGCGATCAACCCACGCTTGACCCAATGATGCATGACGTACCCCCTGCCGCCGATTTACAGGGGAACAGCCGTCATTGCGAGGAGCGTCAGCGACGCGGCAATCCAGACTGGATCGCCACGCTACGCTCGCGATGACGGAAAAAAAGGCAAGTGGGGAGCTTCTGTTGCCCGGTGCTCCCCGAACCGCTGGAATCCCCTTCTGTTGCCCGGTGGGGTCCGACCGCGCTTTTGTCTTTGTAACTTAGACCGTTAGGCCGTCAGTTACGCAGCAATTGCGAGCGCCTCGTTATCGTTGGCACTTGTGTGAATGAGCCGTCACGGTGGCATCCATACCGATCGGCAATCAGGCCTTTACCGCACTCGTCGATCCTATTTCGCCCCCATCAGCAGCAGCCGAAATCCGTTCGGCTGGCGGCTGGTGGTGGAGGCGCCGGGGTACTGCCCCCCGGGTCCGAAATGCTTATTCCACCTGACAATCTACCGACATAGCCGGTTGCCCGGCGCCCCCTAGATAGGGATTCCGGTTTAAAATCTCAACAATCCCCACTGGAAAGGCCCCGCCGAGTGCTGATATGGGGCCAGCCTCAAGTGCTTTAGATGGGGAGCGCAAACATATGAAAAAGCTGGTTTTTGTTCTGGTCGGAGCAGGTGCTTTGCTGACCGCCGCGTGCAACAAGGGCAATGAGGATCAGGTCAACAACGCCGAGATGAACCAGCCGGCGCCCGAGCTCAACGCGCTCGCCAACGAGGCTGCGAACACCGCCGACGAAGCGAACGCGCTCAGCAACCAGGCGCAGAACCTCGCCAACGAGGCCAACACGGTTCAGGACAACACCACCAACCCCAAGGACGCCGACGAGCAGAACGTCGCCGGCATGTAGGCTTGGCCGACGAGGCGATACCCGCCGCGACCCTGATCGTTGCGCGCGACCGGCCGGGCGGACCGCCCGAGCTGCTGATGGTCGAGCGCGCCGAAGGCATGGCGTTCGCCGCGGGCGCCCTCGTCTGGCCGGGCGGCCGCATCGACGCGGCCGACCGCAGCTTCGCCGATGAGCTCGGCCTCGGCGAGGACGGAGCAGCGCGGGTCGCAGCGATCCGCGAGACGGTCGAAGAGACAGCGATTCCGGTCGGCCTGACGCCGGTTCCGGATCAGCAGGCAGTACGCGAGTTGCAGGGAGATCTGATCGCGGACCGGCCTGTGGCAGAAGCGCTGGCGGAGCGCGGCCTTAGCCTCGATGCCGGCGCGCTAGTCGCATTCGCCCGCTGGGTCCCCAAATTCCATGCCGTGCGCCGCTTCGACACTCTGTTCTTCATCGCGCAGGCGCCGCTCGGCGAGTGCCAGCCCAACGTGATCGCAGGCGAATGCGCCGGCGCCTTCTGGCTAACCGCGGCAGAGGTGCTCGAGCGCGAGCAGCGCGGCGAAGCCCGCCTGATCTTCCCCACCCGCCGCAACCTCGAGCGGCTTGCGCAGCATGCGAGCTTCGACGCGATCCGGGCCGACGCGATCGCCCATCCAATCGAGCCGGTGACCCCGTGGGTCGAGGACCGCGGCGGGGAGAAATTCATCACCATTCCGGGCCATCTCGGCTATCCGGTGACGCAGGAGCGGCTCGACGGCCTGTGGCGCGGCTGACGGCGAGCGCGAGTCGCCCAAGCTCCCCAACGAAAAAGGGGACCCGCCAAGGCGGATCCCCCTCTGCTGCGAGCAAGCGCCGCAGTCTATTTCAGATGGTTCGAGAGATGCTTGTTCATCTCGAACATGCTGACCCGATCCTTGCCCCCGAAAATCGGCTTCAACGTCGCGTCGGCGACGATTTCGCGTTTGTTCTGAGGATTTTGCAGGTTGTTCTTGCGGATGTGATCCCACACCTTCGACACCACCTGGCTGCGCGGAAGCGGAGCGCTCCCGGTAATCTTCGCCAGATCCGCCGACGGGGTCACCGGACGAGCCAATCCCCCACCTGCACTACGACCAGTACCTTTTGCCATCAGGCCCTCCTGTTGTTCCTCTGCCGATAGAGCGCAAAGCGGGATGCATTGCAATGCCGTTGCAGAGGGAAATTCAGCTATGTCGGGTAGTGAACGGAACGACCCGGTTCGCCGCGTCATGGCCGATGTCCGCCCGGCCGCCGTACGGGATGCCCGAGCGGCGGCACCACTCCTCGACGATCGCCACCTCGCCGGCCCCGAATTCGACGTCGTTCGGCAAGATGTCCCCGACCCGCCCGAGCCGCAGGCGCGCGGCCCGGCGGACGTTGGGCGAGGAGCTGATGTGGAACATCGTCCGGTCGATCCGGTAAAGATGCTCGCTCACGTCCTCGATCAGCAGGTCGACGCCGGTGAAGTCCGGCTCGAGCGGGGTTCCGAGGAGGTTCGACAGGACCGTCAGGTTGAACGCCATCGCCCGCTCGCCGAGGTCCGGCTCGAGCGCTCCCTCGTCGCGCCGGACGAGCCAGTCGAGCGCACGGTTGACCGCCGCGTCCCCGCCCTCGCGTAAAACGTCTTGCGGCATCGGCCCCCAAACGACGTCGAGGCCGGCCTTGTGGAACCCGGCGTGAAGGAAGCCGGCGTCGCTGTAGCCGAAATACACCTTGCCGCGCGCTTCGTCGGGCAAGCCCGCAAGCGCCGCCTCGGCAATCCGGTTCGACCCGTATCCGCCGCGCGCGAACCACAATGCGTCGACCGACGGATCGGCCATCGCCTCGCGCAGCGCCGCCAGCCGGGCCTCGTCCGGCCCGGCGAAATGACCGTGCGAGAGGAATGACTGCGGGTGGATCACCAGTTCGCAATCGCCGCGCCCGGCGACGATCGCCTTGACCCGCTCGGCCGCTTCCCGCTTCAGCGGGCAGCTCGGAGCGACGACCGCGATCCGCATCCTAGTAACGATCCCTCCGCCCACTCGCGATCAGCACCCCGCCGCCGACGATCAGCGCGACTCCGAACAGGAACGGGATTCCGAGGAAGTTGAACGCCTGGACGAAGCTCTGCCAGCGGTTCGTGCCGCTGAGGAACATCGACATGCACAGCCCGGTCGCTCCGGCGATCAATATGCCGACCGTGATCAGGCACCCGCCGAGCATTTCCTTCATGACCACCGATCCCAATCGTTGCGGTCGCTACGGACCATCGAGCGGCCCGCCATGAACAGCCCGATCCCGATCAGGAACGGAATTCCGGCATAGAGCATCCCGGCCCCGATCGTGTCGATGAAGCTGCGCCACGAATGGATTCCCGCGATCAGGATCAGCATGCACAGGCCGGTCACTCCGGCGATCAGGATTCCGACCGCCTGCAGGCAGCCCCCGAGCAACTCCCTCATTCGAACGTCTCGCCGTAGTCGGGCGGCTTGCGCGCGCTGCGGATCAACGCGTGCCCGCCGAACGCCATCCCGGCACCGATCGCGAACGGCACGCCGCCGAACAGCAGGACCGCCGGGATCATCGTCAGCCCGCCCATTCCGCCCGAGCTGAACAGCACCAGCAGCGAGCAGAGACCGCTTCCGCCGGCGATCAGCACTCCGACCGCCAGTAGGATACCGCCAAGCACGGTTTTCATGCGCGCGCGTCCGCGCCACGATGGCGCGCCAGCACACCTGCCCCCTCCGCGCCTTCGCGATAGAATGTGTTGTAGGTGTCGAACGGGATGATTTGGCCGTCTGCGGTCACAAAATGGACGCAGCTGCGCTTCACCGTGCCGAGATCGAAATTGTAGCGGTCGAGGAACTGCAGGATCACGACCCGGAAGCTGTTGGCATAGCTCAGCTCCTCGGGGACCATCGCGTGGGGCAGGCAGCACAGCAGGCCCGCAAGCTTCTCCTCGGTGTTCGCCTGCGCGGTCGCGAGCGACAGCAGGTCCATGACCTTGGCCTTGAGCTCGGGATAAGCCTCGTAGCTGATCGTGTTCGGACCGTTGAGGATCAGCTCGCGCGGCAGCAGGCGAGTCAGCGGCGTGACCTCCCGCCCCTGCCGAAGCCCGTAGCCGATCGAGATCTGGTCGGGGTTGCACGGCAGCGGGATCATGTCTTCGGTCGTGAACACGCCCGACTTCCCCACCTCGCGCCGGATCTGGGTCAGCAACACGCGGTTGAGGCGGGCGTCGAAGCCCTCGTTGCGCCCGGCGTCCTGGACCGGCTGGAAGGTCACGCCGCGAACGCAGCTCCACTCGAGCGCGTGGCGAATGATGTCGGCCACCTCGCCGTCGTTGACCCCGCGCTTCACCACCACGACCAACGTGGTCGAAAGCCCGACGGCTTCGAGTGCTTCCAGCGCCTGCCGCCGGATGCGGCTGAGCTTCGCGCCGCGCAGCTCCATCAGCGCGTCGTCATTCAGGGAATCGAACTGCAGATAGACTTCAAGCCGCGGCGCGTAGGTCGCCAGCCGCGCCACGAACTCGGGGTCCTGCGCGATCCGCACGCCGTTGGTGTTGATCATCACGTGGCGGATCGGGCGGAGCTTCACCGCGTCGAGAATCGCGAAGAAGTCGGGGTGGATCGTCGGCTCGCCGCCCGACAGCTGGACGAGGTCCGGCTCGCCCTCGCTTGCGACCAGGGCGTCGAGCATCCGCTCGATCTCGGCCAGCGGCCGGTGGCTGCCGTGGATGTCGGCGGCGTTCGCGAAGCACACCGGGCAGGCGAGGTTGCACGCCTGGTTGATCTCGACGATCGCGAGGCAGCTGTGCTGCTCGTGGTCGGGGCACAGCCCGCAATCGAACGGGCAGCCGGCCTCGGTCCGCGTTTGCGTCCTCAGCGGCCGGTCGCCCGGCTTGATCCACAATTTCTGCTGCCGCCAATATTCGAGATCGTCGCTGATCAGCGTCTTCTGCACGCCATGCTCGCGGCACCGCTTCAAATAGAAGACCTGCTCGTCCTCGATGATGACCTTGGCGGGAACGACCTCGAGGCAGGTCTCGCACAGGCTCGAGGTCTGGCCGTGGAACAGGTAATGCGCCGCCTTGCGCTGCGGCAGTTCAGGCGATGCCGCGCTCTCGTGAGCGGCCGCTTCGCCACCAGAATAATCCATATCCGACGAGCCCCACCATCAGGAGATGAAACACGTTCAGCGGACCGAGCACCGCCGGGTACGGCTTCAAGAACTCCCACACAAACCGCTGGCAAGCATAGAAGATAATCATCGCGTGGAAAGCATGGTCGCGGGCCCAGTCCGCGCCCTTCAGCCGCGCCCGGACGTAAACCGCCGCGAAGCCCGCCATGGCGAGCGATTCATAGAGCTGGACCGGGTGCCGTCCGATGCCGTCGCCGAGGTCGACCGCCCACGGCACGCCGCTAGGCACCCCATAGGTGTAGTCGGGCAGGCCGGCGAAGAAGCAGCCGAGGCGCCCGACCGCGATCCCGACGCAGATCGGCAGCACCAGCGCGCCACCGGTGGACACCCGCACCCGGTGCGCGCGCTTCCACAGCTCGACCGCGACGATCCCGCCGGCAAGCGCTCCGGCGATGCTGTGCGACGGCGCGATGATTGGGCCGCGGAGCGAGTTGGCCGAGCCGAACAGCCACGCGCCCGCGACCGCGCCCAGCCCGAGCGCGATGAAGTAACTCGGCCGGGTGACCCGCGACAGCGCCAGCGCCTGGTCGGGCCAGCGCCGGTGCTGCCACCGCGCGGCGAGCGCCGCTGCGATCCACGCCGCAAGGTCGAACGCGTAATGGGCGAGCGGATTGGTCGGAACGTGGATCATCCGCGGGCGGTTGTGCCCCGCCGCGTCAATGCGGGCAACGGCTCAGATCGGCGACGGCACCGCGTCGGGGATTTGCCCCACTGCCTTCCGGAACGGCTCGCGCCGCTGATAGGCGAGGCTCTTCCACAGCCATTCCATCGGCCCGTTGTCGTAGTAGCGCATCCACAGGTTGGCTGCGACGATCTCGCCGATGATCACCACGGTCGCGACCAGCAGCATCTGGACCTGGCTGAAATGCCCCCACAGGCCGAGCCCCCACGGCGCGAACACGAACCACATCATCAGCAGCGACGTGCCGAGGTA
>Ga0207674_10004962_pt1 | contig 15901 bp, 11 predicted proteins | sample KBSCornC72_FD_184303 | JGI IMG/M metagenome (GOLD analysis project Ga0207674, IMG submission 184303) | Corn rhizosphere microbial communities from Kellogg Biological Station, Michigan, USA - KBS Corn C7-2 (SPAdes) (version 2) | ecosystem: Host-associated > Plants > Roots > Rhizosphere > Soil ... | reverse complement strand
ACGTCAGCGGCAGCCAAAAACGTTCCGCACAACAACTGGTTGAAATCGCTGGCGCGGAGAGTTGCTCAGTCTCGGCCGTTCAAGCGACCCATGAAAGTAAGCTGCCGTTTTATGGGACGATTGGAGGACGTCTCGTCGCAGGTAGAAAAGGCTTATACGAAATTTCGCAAGTGCTGGAGAAACCGACTCCGACTGAGGCAGAGCAGAAGTTGATAGTCCCTGGGCTGCGCGCCGGTCATTACCTTTGCTTCTTTGGGATGCATGCGCTGACCCCTGCGGTAATGGAATTGCTGGCAGAGGAAATCGCAAACTGCGAAAGCCGCTCGGTGCAATTGTCAACCGCACTTGGAAAGCTGGCCAGACGCGAGCGATATCTGGCGTGCGAATTGCAGGGACATCGTTACGACATCGGCGTCAAATACGGATTGCTGACGGCTCAACTGGCACTCGCTCTTGCTGGCGAAGATCGAGGCGAAGTATTGAGCAGTCTGGTTGAACTGCTGGCGCGGCGGACGCTGTAGAGCATGGCGGATTTACTGGGCATAATCACCGCCACCGATCCGGCGCTGCGCAATCGCTCGCTGGATGAGGTTTGTTCGACCCTTTCAACCGACGAACTGCTGCAGCAGTGCGCTTTACTCGACGCATTTCGCCGACGCAGTGAAAATCTCTATGAAAAGGTTCGCGCGCTGTTCTTCCTTTACGCGATTCACCGATTTCACACTCCCGCCAAACTTTATTATGCATCAGACACCACGCATCGCGCGTCACTGATCCCCTTCAAGGGTTACGAACACTTGCTTCAACGCCGATTCGAGGAAGCCATCGATTGCTTTCTTGCCATCCAAAACGCCGAAGGACCAAGCGATGCCATTTCGAGCGCCCTGGCAGCAGCTTATCATCGTCTCGCGTTTCAAACGCTGGCAGACCAGGTTCGAAGCAGTGTGCGCATGGTGCGCGGCAATCAATGGATGTTTCGGATGGGGCATCCCGCGGATCAGCCGCTGCGCATTCGGCCTGAATTGCTCCGACGCAGCGCCATTGACGACTCATACCCGATTTTGCGCGAGTCCACACCGGTGCGCATGGACCTGACGCATTGCGGTTGGAGCGATATTTTCTTTCTTGGAATGGATTATCCAGAAGGCGCCAAAGTTCTGAACGTCTCAATCGACCTGGGTGTGCATGGCCGCGACACGACGCCACTTCCCCCGGTCGAGGCTTATTTGCGAGTCCTTGAAGAGCCGGTGCTCCGATTGGTCAGCGTTGACCTTGGAGCGAGTGCCGACATCACAAACCTGGCGGACGTTTTTGATTTCGCGAAGGATTATCTCGGCCTGCTGAAAGCCGCTGTGATTGCAGCGGGAATAATTCCGCCAGGAATTGAAGGGTCGGGGCACAACCTCTCTGAATTGATGGCCCGCATTGTGGGGCCGGGACGAGGTTTGGAAATTGTCAGCAGCGTCAACAATATTCCCAAAGGCTCACGTCTGGCTGTCTCGACAAATTTATTGGCGGCGCTCATCAGTGTTTGCATGCGCGCCACGGGGCAGGCGGCGTCGCTCACAGGCCAGTTGGAAGAACACGAGCGGCGGCTCGTGCTCGCCCGCGCGATTCTTGGCGAATGGTTGGGCGGCTCCGGAGGCGGCTGGCAGGATTCCGGCGGTGTTTGGCCGGGCACGAAGTTAATTGAAGGCGTTCTCGCAAGCGAAGGTGATCCTGAGTTTGGGATCAGCCGTGGCCGGCTCATGCCGCAACATCGCATTTTGCCGCAGCAGGACGCCTCAGCCGAAACGAGACAGAAACTGCAGGACAGTCTGGTACTGGTCCACGGCGGATTGGCGCAGAATGTCGGCCCCATATTGGAGATGGTGACGGAAAAATACCTGCTTCGCGCGGCAGCGGAATGGAAGGCGCGACAAAGCATGCTTTCCATTCTCGAAGAAATCATGAGGTCTTTGCGGGCGGGCAATATTCATGGAATCGGCGCCGCAACTACGCGCAATTTTCAGCAGCCTATTCAGACGATCATCCCATGGGCGAGCAACTATTTCACCGAGACGTTGATTGAAAAGATGCGCAAGGAATTTGGTGAATCCTATTGGGGATTCATGATGCTTGGCGGGATGTCCGGCGGTGGAATGGGTCTCTTCTTTGCGCCGGAGAGGAAGGCACAAGCGCAAAAGCGTTTGCAGGAGATCATGGCTGATGCCAAGCGCGAACTTCAAAATGCCCTTCCGTTCGCGATGGAACCGGTGGTCTATGACTTTTCAATCAATGAACGCGGCACGTTTGCGGAGTTGCTGACTGATGCAGCGGCCTTAATGCCGTCGAGCTATTACACGCTGACGATTCCCGCGCTTCTGAAGTTGGAGCGCCACGCGCTTTCTCCATTGCGGAGATCCGAATTGGATAAATTTGGCGCGGCTTGCCGAACGAAACCGGAATTGCGTGGAGTGGTTCAAACATTGTTCGACGTCATGTTGCCTCGCGGCAAGGTTGAATCGTCCGCAGGCGCAACTCTTGCGGAGTTGCTTGGCGAAAACGGATTCGATCCCATTCAGCACGAACAGATCCGAATGGACCTGAAAGAAGGCAGAATTGGCCTGTTGCAAAATCGCCTGCGTGCCAGTGCCGTAATCGAAAACGTAAAAGAGTCAGACGTTTCGGATTTGTCTGACACGAAATTGGATTGGGAAGCATTGAAAGCGCTTGGCCAACGCGCGCTTCGACAGGGAGAAGTTGCGGTGGTCACATTGGCGGCCGGTGCGGGCAGCCGGTGGACCCAGGGCGCTGGCGTGGTGAAGGCGCTGCATCCATTTTGCAAGCTGGCTGGACGTCATCGAACATTCGCTGAAACACATCTGGCCAGAAGCCGCAAAGTTTCGCGCGAAGCTGGCACACCCATCCCACATGTTTTCACGACGAGTTATCTTACGCATTTGCCCATCGAGGAGTTCCTGGCTCGCTATAAGAACTATGGGTATGAAGGATCGGTGTTTTTTTCACGTGGGAAATCCGTTGGCCTTCGGATGATTCCTACCGCCCGCGACTTGCGATTCATGTGGCAGGAGATGCCTCAACAGATTCTCGACGAGCAGCAGCAAAAGGTTCGCGACAGTCTCCGGCATGCGTTGATCAATTGGGCGCGAGGCACCGGCGAGGCTTCCGATTACACGGATAATGTTCCGCTTCAGTGCCTGCATCCTGTTGGGCATTGGTACGAGATCCCAAATCTTTTCCGGAATGGCGTGCTCGCGCGTTTGTTGGCGCAGCGTCCGGAACTCAAATACCTGCTGCTGCACAATATCGATACACTTGGGGCGAGCGTGGATCCGAAGCTGCTCGGATTTCATATCGAAACGGGGGCGTGCCTCACATTCGAAGTTATCACGCGCCGGCTTGAAGATCGCGGCGGTGGGCTTGCGCGGGTGAATGGACGTGTGCGTCTTGTGGAAGGCCTGGCGATGCCGCGCGAGGAAGATGAATTCGCGCTGACTTACTACAACTCGAATACCTGCTGGATCCATTTGGATAAATTGTTGGCCGCCTTTGGCTTAAGCCGCGGGGATCTTGGCGATCAGGCTAAAGTCGCAAATGGCATTCGCGCGCTCGCAGCCAAAATGCCCACTTATATCACGCTGAAAGAGGTAAAAAAAAGATGGGGCCAGGGTCAGGAGGATATTTTTCCGGTCAGCCAATTCGAAAAACTGTGGGTGGATATGACGGCCTTGCCGGAAATTGATTGCCGTTTCGTAGCAGTCCCGCGCTTGCGTGGGCAACAATTAAAAGATCAAGCGCAACTTGACGGCTGGTTGCGTGATGGCTCGGCGGCTTACGTCGAAAGTCTTTGCGAATGGGAATGAGATTTTCTCACTCTCTCGAAGAATTGCTCTGCCACAATATACCCGACGCATTTTGGCGCCCCACATACGCAGGGATATTCCCGATAATCCACCAGGTCATATCCGTAATTAAAAGTGATTTCGTCGCCAGCTTTGATGTCGCGCTTTGCCACGATCCAGATATGGCTCCCGTCCCATTCCACTTCGCAATTCGGCGCGCAACTGTGGTTGATGAACCGCGCCGGGTTCCAATCGACGTCGCCATCCAAATCCTCACGATCGTTTAGCGCGAAGATATATTGGTTGTTCGCTTCGCATCGCCGCACTGACTCCTGCTTGGTAATTTTCTCGCCCAGATATTCAATCACGTGACTGCCTGAGGAAATGTCCGTTTTTGCAAACCCGCCCAACCCATGAATGCGGGATTCTTTAAAAATGAGCCAGTCAGTTTCGAGGGCCTCAGATTTTTGGGATTTCAAATCCATATTCTCGCACAAAATCCTCAATCGGCGCTCGGATCGCAATGCGCCGGCGCGTAAACGGATCAACATACGCCAGGGCAACCGCTCGCAAGCCCAAGTATGGGAGAGTTTTGCGACTTGGCAACGGGAGCTGCCGAGATTGGGCGTTTCTCTCATTAACACCTTGCTTTAGCGAGGTGTGGGCGTTGCGGCGTAATTCTTCAACCCTTTCAAGGGTTTTTTCCGATTCACGCTCTCTTTTTCCCGAAGTCTTATCCTCCGCCATTGACCCATACAAATCGTCCCCGACCACCGCATGACCTGATTCAGCAAGATGCACCCGAATTTGATGGGTGCGTCCAGTCAACGGATGCGCTTCGATGAGCGCGGTCTTTTCACGCGATTGAAGCACCCGAAATTTTGTTTCCGCATCTTTGCCACGTCGGGCATCGACTTTCATTTTTCCCCGATGATTGACATCCGGGCCTAGCTTCAACCGGCAAGTCCATTCCATTTGTTTGGGGACGCCTTCAACGACCGCCAGATAGGTCTTTTCCATTTCGCGGCTTTCAAACAATGCTCCATAAGAAGTGACTGCGCCCTGGCTTTTTGCGAGCAGGAGAATTCCGGTAGTATCGGCATCCAGCCGATGAACAAACCGCAGAAATCGCAAGCCGCGAGAGCGCGCCCAAAAATCTCCGGCAGCAATCGATGAAGTCAGCGCAGCTTGCAAATTTCGATTTGTTTTTTGCCATGAAAACGGCACAAGCATCCAATTGCGAGGTTTGTCGATTGCGATCACGGAGCGGTCTTCATAGAGAATCGCAATCCTTTCGCCCGTTGGTAATTCGATGTGATCGGGTTTTGCCACTTAATGAACTGAATCGGCAATTTCGGCAGGTTCCCGAAAGATTTTCCACAGTTCGGGCGGCAGATTGCGGAATGCTTCCTGATAACGCTTCGCTTCTGAACCCTCGTCCGTGACATTGCGAATCAAGATTTTCGCAACTTGTTCGAGATGTTTGTGCGCGATTGCGCTATAGATTTCCGGGTCCTTTTCTCCCGAGTCGCCCACAAAAACAAACTTGCGATTCGGGAATTGTTTCATCAACGGTTCGATGACGCCGGGCTTGTACCTCTCCGGCCCTTCGAACAGGTTGAAGAAACTTTCGTCCTTCCAGCGGAAGGATTTCAGGTAGAAGACTCCCGCCGGAAATCCGTTTGACCGGATAAAATCCGCCAGTGGCGAATAAAGTTGCCATGGGCTTGCGGAGACGTAACAGAATTGCGCGCCAGATTTTAGGGCCCATTCATGATAGACACCCGCCATTCCCGGCACGGGCTGGAACGGCTCCAAAAAAGTATTTCGCAACGTCGCCCCACGATCGCGCACCTGGGTAATCTTGATCGTGTCATCGATGTCAGAAACAACAATGGTCCCCGAGTCACCAAAGAAACTCAGTTCGCCGGCGAATTTTCGGCCATCTTTGGCAGGCAGGATGACTTGCAAGTCAGCGCCGAGACCCCGCAATTTCTCCACCTGAGCATCGGACAAGTGAATGATGGTGGAAAAGTGGCCATTGGCCTCCGATTTCGGAAGCGTGAACTCTGCGCCGCCGATTCGGACGACAATCTTCCTCCCGGCCTTGTGGTCCACCATGAACAACCGCGCTCGTGCGGCAAACAGCTTGTTTTCGGCAGGCGTCAGGCTCACATGCTCCAACCCAAGCGCAGCGCGAATGAGTGCAAGCACGATGGTGCGTTTATCCGGCTCATAGACGCAGCCGTGAATGCTTAAGTCCCAGCAATTGCTCGCAGAGCGGCAAGCGAGGGTGGGAAATAAAACGACTTCTTGATCGCGCTTGAGGGTTGAGAGTTGGGCGAGAGTGGGTTGGGAATTGAAATTCAGGCAAACGAGAGTAAGGAGGAAAATTCGAAATTCGAAACTCGAAATTCGAAACAAATTCGAAGATCGAAAGCCTGCGTTCGATCCAATTCGAATTTTGAATTTCGGATTTCGAATTTCTCACCCTAGTGAATTGCTATTCTTCGCACGACTTCTTCACAAACCGCCTTTGCGGCGCCCGGCCTTCCCAAAGCTTTCGCGGCCACTTCCATTTCCGCCAATTTCGGCATTCCAATGAGCCGTTCGATGCGATATGGCAAATCCTCGACCCGGTTCACTTTCACCGCCGCGCCGCGCTCGAGCAGAAAATCGCTGTTGGCTGCTTCCTGACCTGGTATCGGATTCAAAATAAACAATGGTTTCCCCATCGCGAGTGCTTCGGACGAGGTCAAACCGCCGGGTTTGGTGATGATGATATCCGCGATGGCCATCAGTTCATGCATGTTCGACGCAAAGCCGAGTACGCGAGTCGGATGTTTGTGGTCGACGGCGGCTAGTTCACGGCGAAGTTCCTCGTTGCGGCCTGTGACAACGACCGTCTGGAATTGTTTTCCCACTTTGTCCAGCTCAGCGAGGATTTCAGCGACCGGTCCCATTCCAAAGCCGCCGCTCAAGACGAGTGTAATGGGCAAATCATCTCGCAGCCCGAGCGTTTTTCGCACTGTGCCGTGGTCCATACTTGCAGAAAATCTTCCAGAAATGGGGATCCCCGTCGCCACAATGTTTTCTGGTGCTGCGCCTCGGGCGACCAATCGCGCTTTGGTTTCCTCGGCTGCGACGCAATACAAGTCCACCGAACGGTTCATCCAGAGCGCGTGAGCTTCAAAGTCAGTAACGATGCTAACCACAAATGGGCCAGACGCCGTGACTTCACTGTGCCTTCGATCGCGCCTTACCTTCATCTGACCGAGCGTCTCCAGCGGCGAATAATGCGTGCAAAGAACCGCGTCCGGCTTGAATTGTTTAACGTACTTTTCAAATCGCGAGCGCGAATGGCTCGGGAACAGCCTCTTGATGCGACCGAGTCGTCGCGCAAGTTTTGGGTCATCTGTTTTTTTGAATACCATGCCCCAGAGTTCCGGCGCCCGTTCGACAAGTTTAACGTAGCCCTCGGAGACGACTTTTCGGTGCAGCGGCGAAAAGAATTTTACCAAATCGAGCCGCTCGACGACGTCCTGAGAGTGCGCCGCCCGCCATGCTTCCTCGAGAGCTGCCGCGGCAGCGACGTGTCCGGCGCCAGCGGTCACGGTGGCGATCAATATACGCATAGGGTTCCCGAGATTGCGGTGAATAGCATGTGCCTGGAAGGATAAAGAAATTGATGTCCCGGTCTAAAGGATAAAGTCCAGAGCACCAGAAGACCTCTTAATTGAGGCGAAATCAGGTATTTGAATCATTGCGAATTATGATGTTTCCCGCAAATTGAATGCATGCACCAGTCTTTTTCTCTTGCACAAGCTGTTTTTGTTTTGTGCCTCGGTCCTCTGTTCTATAGCGCCGCAGCGCAATCCGCGAAAAACAATGTGGCGGACAAACGTCCGAACATTCTTTTCTGTCTTGCGGATGACTGGTCGTGGCCGCACGCCGATGTATATGGCGACAAAGTTGTCCGGGTGCCTGCATTCGACCGTGTGGCCCGCGAGGGGATTCTATTTACCCACGCTTTTTCTGCTGCGCCATCTTGCACGCCCTCACGGGCTTCAATTCTGACAGGGCAGGCGCCGCATCGGCTGCGAGAAGGTGCAAGTTTGTACGGACCGCTCGACAAATCATTTCCGGTTTATCCGGACCTGCTGGAAAAGGCGGGTTATGCCGTGGGTTTCATGGGCAAAGGTTGGGGGCCGGGAGATTTTCATGCTGGTGGCCGCAGCCGCAATCCGGCCGGACCATCGTTTAAATCCTTTGACGAATTTCTGAAAGCTGTTCCGGGTGATAAACCATTTTGCTTTTGGTTCGGCAGCCATGACCCGCATCGCCCTTACCCGCGAGGTTCAGGGGCGAAAGCCGGACTTAAACCTGACGACGTTCAAGTGCCGCCCTACTTGCCAGATATGTCAGAAGTCCGCGACGACATTTTGGACTATTACGCGCGTGTGCAAATCTTTGATCGAGATGTCGCTGCGTTGCTCAAATCGCTCGACGAAAGTGGTCGAGCTGAAAACACGTTAGTGGCGATTTCTGGTGACAACGGCTGGCCATTCCCACGTGGCAAAGCCAATCTCTATGACGCGGGCACGAGGCAACCGTTGGCCATTCGCTGGTCAAATCGAATCAAAAGGGGAGGAGTCCGGGATGAATTCGTCAGTCTGACAGATCTTGCCCCTACTTTTCTGGAGGTTGCGGGCTTGACGCCGCCATCGGACATGACCGGCCGAAGTCTCGTGGCGCTCCTGGAAGGCAAAAAACAGACGGATCGGGACTCCATTTTTGTCGAGCGCGAACGCCACGCAAATGTACGGAAAGGAAATCTGAGCTATCCTTCACGGGCGATTGAGACGAAGGACTTCCTTTATATTCGCAACTTTCGCGCGAACCGCTGGCCCGCGGGAGATCCGGAAAAATGGAAATCTGTTGGGCCGTTTGGTGATTGCGACGCCGGGCCGAGCAAAGAATTCATTCTGACCCATCGCGAGGATGCTGGATTTTCGAAATACTTCGAAAAGGCATTTGGGAAACGGCCCGATGAGGAATTGTACGACTTGCAGAAAGATCCGTTCGAATTAACCAACCTTGCGGCTGACGCCACTTACAGTGCTGCGAAAAAGAAACTGCGCGACGCTTTGCAACATTGGATGGAAACCACCAGCGACCCGCTCATTACCAGCGATCGTGAGCCGTGGGACAATTTTCCGTACGGAGGACCGGTCAAATGACAGATTTGGCCCGCAATCTATCGGGGCTTTGGACTATCTGAACGAAAGGTTTCCGGCACCTTGCTCAACCAGAGCCAGTAACCTTTGATGGCCTGACTGATTTCTACAAGGTGATCGAAATTGACAGGCTTGACGAGAAATGAGTTGGCACCTAGCTGGTAGGCACGATTGACATCCGAGATTTCTTCGGAGGATGTCAGCACGACTACCCGCAACGCTTTCAGGCCGGGGTCTTGCCGAATCCATCTCAGCACTTCGAACCCGTCAAGTTTGGGCATCTTTAGATCAAGCAGAAGCAGTTCGGGCAGCGGGTATTCCGCACGATTGGCATATTTTCCTTCGCCACTCAGGTAAGAAATAACCTCTTCCCCATCTTTGACAACGAACAACGGATTGAGAATCCGCCCTTGGAGGAAAGCCCTGCGAATGATTACGACATCATCTTCTCGATCCTCGGCGAGGAGTATTACTGCATGATCAGCCATAAGTTAGGTTCAAATCATCAGACTCTACCTTTTTGAAGGCGATTGTGGATGGGGTGTTTCCCCCAGTTCCAAGAAATTGAGTGCGGAGGAGCACGATCTCTAGGTGAAACGGTTTCCCATTGTTGTGTTGTGAACCCTCTGCGGACCGGTTTTAATATGTGTTGTTGAGCCCCCGAAGCAACCAATCCAATTCACCGCAATCTATGCGGGGCAGCACTCCAGGAGTAATTTCCCGGCGACGATTGTGGATTTTCCGCTTCATAGCATTACTGTTGCCGTTTGTTTTGCCGGGAGTGTTGGAAATTTCACTGTGGCTCTGCGGTTATGGCTACAATCCCCATTTTTTCAGGCGAATCAACATCGGCGGTGAAGAATATTTCGTCCAGAATGAGGATTTCAGCCGCCAATTTTTCCCCAGGGAGTTGGTGCGCAATCCCGGACCTGCCCGATTTCCGGTGCATAAGGGGCCCGGCACATTTCGCATATTCATTTTGGGTGAATCAGCGGCTATGGGCGATCCAGCACAGAGTTTCGCGCCAGACCGCTATCTCGAAGTTCTGTTGCGAGAAAAGTATCCAGACAGGAAGTTTGAGGTAATTAACGTCGCATTCACGGCGATTAACTCTCATGTCATTCTGCCCATTGCCCGCGAGTGTGCCGCGCATGAAGGGGATTTGTGGATTATCTACATGGGCAACAACGAAATGGTCGGACCATTTGGAGCGGCGACGGTTTTCGGATGGCAAGCACCGCCTCTGTCGCTGGTGCGCGCGGTGCTCGCCTTTCAACAACTTCGCACGGGCCAGTGGCTCATGGACTTCGTCCGCAAGGTCAGGCGCGACAGGCCAAAATTAGCCGCGTGGGGCGGAATGGCAATGTTCCTAAACAATCAGGTTCCTCCGGACAGTCCGCGCAAAGAAGCCGTTTACCGCAATTTCCAAAAAAATTTGCATGGAATAGTTGATGCCGGAGTGAACTCTGGGGCGAAAGTTTTGCTCAACACTATGTCGGTGAATCTCAAAGATTGCCCGCCTTTTGCGTCAATAAGCGGTCACGCTTTATCCCCAGGGGACCGCGCAGAGTTTGGTCAACTTTACACAAATGCAATTCAAGCGATGGCGCAGAAAGATTTTTCTAAGGCCTCGGCATTATTCGAGCGAGCCGCGCAGCTCGATGCGAAATCGGCAGAGCTGCAATTTCATTGGGGCGAATGTTTGCTGGCACAAACGAATTTCGCCGGCGCGCGGGAACGATTCCAGCTCGCATGCGACAACGACGCGCTACCCTTCCGCGCCGACTCCCGTATCGATGCGGCCCTTCGCGCTGAGCCAGAACGCATTGGAAGCAAAAGCTTGATCTTGTTCGATTCAACTGCGGCTCTTGTCGGCAGAGCGCGACCGTCCCCGGGCGCAGCAACATTCTCCTCAGTGCAGACTGGCAGCGAACTTGGCATCTGCGGAGGAGAAATCTTCTATGAACACGTCCATTTCGATTTCGATGCTCGTTACCGTCTGGGTCGCGCCTGGGCGGAACAAATCGAACCCCTTTTTCCGCCCAATACGAACAATTGGGCTTCGCATACAGAATGCGACGAACAATTGGGCCTCTCCCCATGGAATCGCGCCCAGGTCATTCATTTCATGCTTGAGCGTTTGCAGACCGCTCCTCTGAGCAACCAATCCAATAACAACCAGCGCAAACATGCATTGGAAGCACGAATGGGCGGCTTGCGCCCCGAGATGAACGCGGATAACGCGCACCGCGTGCGGAAAACCTTCCAGAAGCTCGTCGAACAGCGGCCGGAAGATTATTTCCTGCATCAGGAATTTGCCGTCTTCCTTGAACTTTCGAGCGATCCAGCGGGCGCGTTGGCCGAGTGGCAGCGTTTCCGTGAATTGTTGCCGCAGGACAGCCTCGGGCATTATCAAACCGGACGCCTGCTCATCACACAGCAACGCTATGTCGAAGCCGAGTCGGCGCTCCGAACCGCTGTGGCGATACGTCCGTTCCGGGTGGATGGCTGGGTTGAACTCGGCAATACCCTCGCCTTGCAGAAAAAATATCCCGACGCTCTCGACAGTTACTCAACCGCCCTCAATCTGGAACCGCAAAATCCTCACACCCTGCTCCGCTGCGGCAAAGTGTTGGGATACATGAATCGCCATGCTGAGGCCACCGAAAGCTATCGCGCCGCACTTCAACTCAACCCCGCCGATGGTCTGACCCATTACGAGCTAGGCCTTGAATTACTCGCCGCTAAAGATTTCGACGCCGCCGGAAAAGAATTTGGCGAAGCCGCTCGCCTGACACCAGACCGACCTGGCGCCCGATTCAACTTCGGCACCTGGCTCATGAGCCAAAATCGTTTCGACGAAGCCCAACGCGAATTCGAAGCCGTCCTCCGCCTCGAACCTGGCAATACTCAGGCCCAGCAAAGGCTGGCTGCGTTAAAAGCGAAAACGAAGCACGGAGGATGAAGGACAGGAGGAACAAGGGGGCATGAATCGCCTCAACGACAAACTATCATGTCAGCCTCCGCCTGTTTTTGTTTATAAATCAGGTGTGCCGTCCGCGCTTCGCACTCTCGGAGCTTCCTTTCCGCCGTAACGCCAATTTCGTTCAAGCTTTGTGAGCCGCTCCGCAGTTCTATTTCAAGCGATCGGCGCAGGTCGGTCATACGAATATTGAGTTCGTGCAGTTCCTTTTGCGGAAGCGGACCTGTCGGATTGAATCGAAACCGTACTTCGCACTGGCGTCGCCAGTTCATGAGTACAGAGACGAAGTGCGGGCCAAATCCCGGAACGTTCATAGAATAGGATATGTCGAACACCGACTCGACCCCATAAGCCTGAAGCGTTTGTTTACGTTTCGTTTTGATTTCGGGTATGTCGTAGTCTCGAATGAGAATCTTGTCCAGAAACTCATTAAGTTGCAGTTCTCGCTTTCTCGCTTCAAGTTTCTGCAACTCCTCGCGCTTCTCTTGATCCAGGCGCAAGTATCGGTTGTAAGCAGCCTGAAGCTCGGCCTTCCTCTTTCCGAATTTCTGCCGATAGTCGGCGACGATTATCTTGGCATCCGCCAAGGATTTTTGAATTTCAGTTTTCGCTTGATCGACCGCATGCCGCCTGCGGCTCGCTTCGCCAGAGTAGTCACTGCTTTTGGGCCCATCGGCGGCCAGCCCCCAGCCGATGAGGATTCCGAACACCGCAACCCACCCGATGACCCAAAACAACGGCACAGAAGCGGTGATTATTAACAAACCGCCGAAAAACTGAGGGCGTAACTTTGACATTCCGGCGGGCAAAGGCGTCGCCGTAACTTTCGGTAGTCCAAAGGACGAAAGTTCTTTTGCCACCAGTGAACGCGGCGATAATTGCTGAATTGTTGTCCAGTAAGCGCCAACATTGGGAGTGGCGGACTGTGGCGTGACATGAACAAGGACGCTAATGAAGAAGTTTGGCCCACCGGTATCATAGATTTCGCACCAAGGGCATTTCGCCAAGTGCGAGGGGTATTTGTGACCGGGGTCACGTGAGCAACCGCGAAGATTCTTAGAAAGGAAATCCAGTCCCTGAAACCACTCGCGTCCAGACGGGCGAGCAGAATCTTTTTCAGAACCAGGCAAGAAAGCCCGCTCAAAAAGCCGAACGAGGTTGTCTGGCAGGACGGACAATGCGAGAGCATGGGGCGGAGGGCGAATTCCGAGCGAACGCGTTTTCGAGGTAAACGCAAAAAGGAACTGGCCGATTGCCTTCTCAATTTCAAACTGCTCTGGGCGGTCGGGAACACCCGCAAACGGATGCCGTCCCATGAACAGTAATTGAAACATAAGCACGGCGAGCCCGAAGCAGTCGTGGTTTTTGGTTCGCACCATTCCACGAAAATCCCGTCCTTGTAACTCTGGTGGTGTCCACAACGGAACGCCAACGTCACAGTGGAAAACGCCGGAAGCATGCGAAAACTGATAAGAGTCACAGTCAATAAGGCGCACGTAGCCATTCGACGTGGTTAACAAATTTTTCTCATTCACGTCCGCCATGACCACGCCGTGTTCGTGCAGCGTTTCAAAAGCGGCGGCACTATTCTTGGCAACGTGAATTAGGAAATCCCAAGCAGCTAACGGAAACTCAACGTACCTGTCGTGCGGTCCATACAAGCGGTGGATCTCTTTTCCTTTCACCAACGGCATAATGAATCCACACGCAGTCTGCCGGTGGTTCACGTCAAACAGGAGGCTTGTCGGCCACGCCGCAATTTCGAGCAAGTTCTTTGACGCAAGACTTCGTAGATGCTTGAGCTTTGCGACTTTCCGGGGTGACGGGGCCTCGTGGTAAATCTTGGCGACCTTGCTTGAGTCGTTTGCCAATTCGTAAATGATTCCTTCGCCACCCGGTGTCGTGAGCCTCGCCCCGAGCTTTATCAAATTCCCGTTCTCATCAAGCCAGCTCATCGTGGATTTGGCGAATCATCACGCGGCGGGCAAGGACAAGGGTTTTATCGTCGTCTGTCCGCTCGTTTACACGGTCGGAAGACAGAAAGTTGATAAGTGGTGAAAGCAGACTTGTTTCGTCGTCGCAGTCGGCCAACGCCGCGAACATGGGTTGGAAAAATGGAATATGCACGCTTCTGGCAGCCATATTTAGCGTTAGAGCTTGAATGCCGTCGGTAAAACCCGCTGCGGCAGTCAACGAGTTGAAGCATTTTTCAAATTGCATTGAATCGAGTGCATCCGGCGAAGTAATGAACTTGGTTTCATTTGCGAACTCACCATTTTGCGGCCAAGTCACTGCGCCAAAGACCCCATTAATTTCTGCAATCCATCCTCCGTCACCGATCTGTGCGAACACGGCATGACATTCACCCAAGACGGCGAGCAACCCGGTGCAGGCCAAATCCCGCACTTCGATTTGTTCTCGTTCGGCCACCGATTTCAAATGAGCGAGCGAATTTGCGAACCACCCTTGAACGTCCTCTCGACTGATGTCAGGAACTGGACGTTCACAAGATGCAGCTTGGCGCAAGAGGGCGCCGATAGCCTCTTGTGAACCGATGTGCGAAAGTGCGGCACTGCCGGCACCGTCGCTGACCCCGAGAATCAAGACAGGTTCCCCACCGATTTGGCAGCGCAGGCAATCAAAGAAGTCCTGACACGGCAGTTGCCCTTTCAAGTGAGACGTTCCGATAACACTTTTTCCCGTGACCTTCCACATCAAAAACTAGCTAGACAGTTGCCCATCCATCTGGAGCAGCCGGGTTCTTGAGCGGAACAGTATCGCTGGGCGCCGAGCGTGAAACCGACTGCTGCGAATTCGAAAGCCATTGGAATAAGTCGCGGAAGCGAAGTCCCTTTAACTTCAATGGTTCACGCTTACATAGTTCTCCAAGCTTTTTCATGTCAGCGTTTTCGACCCCAACACCGAAGAACGAAAACGCTTTTGTTTCATCCCCCTTGCGAACTTTCTCGACAGCTTCAGTCCATTGCGGGGAGTTCGCATCGGTTGGAGCACCGTCTGTGATGAGGAACACCCATGGCCTATAATACTGAACTCCGTTCTGGCGATATTCGTTTTTACGCTCATCAAGCAGGTTCAGTCCGGTGAGGACCGCTTGCGCCATCGGTGTATCGCCCTTAGAAACGAGCATTGGCGGCATGAAGTTGTCCGCTGTCGAAAAATTGTGAACCACATCCACGGAACCACCGAATGTGATGACGGCGATCTCAACTCGCTTTCGTGCCAGCGAATCGGCGGCAAGTTCGTCGCGATAAACGGCAAGACCAGCCTGCAATTCCGCCAATGGGCTGCCATTCATTGAACCCGAAACATCGAGCAACAAAACAGAGGCGCACCGGGGTTCCGGATTATCGGCGAAGCTGATTTTATTTGGTTCAAAAGGTGTCTGTTCCATATTTTTCCTTAGCCTTTAGTCAGGCGCGACCATCAAATCCTCGCGCGGCGTGCAAAGGTCTTGCCAATTCCGCTGAGACTTCGCGAGGATCAACTGGCCGGATGTGTAGCAAAATATCGCGTTTGGTGCAAACCGAATTCCGTTTTCGCATGCCTTACAAGGTCACTTCTACATTGCGCGCCTCCTATTCCATTAGCCTACCTTATCCATCTCCTCCAAAATTTTAGACACCCCTTACCCCGTAAATGTCCCACCCCCTCCATTACAATTCTCGCCCATGAACATGATTCAGTAATCGACAGCAACGAACACAAACTCGAAACCGATGAAAACCGCAATAAAAACGGCGCTCAATCGTTCTGCCGTTGACGTCTCAAACTCCCCGCCAGAACTCGACCGGCCTAGCCATTTCAAGCTAAAGCTT
>Ga0207674_10004959_pt1 | contig 15903 bp, 11 predicted proteins | sample KBSCornC72_FD_184303 | JGI IMG/M metagenome (GOLD analysis project Ga0207674, IMG submission 184303) | Corn rhizosphere microbial communities from Kellogg Biological Station, Michigan, USA - KBS Corn C7-2 (SPAdes) (version 2) | ecosystem: Host-associated > Plants > Roots > Rhizosphere > Soil ... | reverse complement strand
CAACCCGGCCGCGACCACGAAGACCACGGCGGCACCCACCGCCACGGTCGGGGTTCCCCCGCCAGTCGGAGCCAGCCCTGCGCCGGTGCCGTTGCCGGCGCCGCCGGCGAAAGTGAAGGTCCGACGGCGCCGTCCGATGCGGACACTGTTCCTGCTCATCGGGCTGGGCCTCGTGCTGAACGAGATGTCGGTCGGGTTCAAAGCGAATCGGTTGGCCTCGACGATCGCGACACGCGACCTCGATTCGATGGACGACATGTGGGCGCAGTACGACGAGCTGGCGCCGCAGAGCCACCTGCGCTTCGGCGTCGAGAATCTCGAACGGACGCTTGCGTCGAGAGTCGAAACGCTGTCCGACCAGGTCATTGCGAACTACCGGAGCACATTACCGACCGTTCGTGAGCGGCAGTGGCGCACCGCGGCGGAAAACCTGCGGCGTGCGGTGGTGCTCGCACCCAGAGATCGGTCGCTCCGAGCGTCGCTGCGGTATTGCGAAGGGCACCTGCACCGAATCGACGGCGAAGCGGAGAAGGTGCGCCACCGCACAACGGCGGCGAATCAGCATTTCGCCGACGCAGTCTCCGCATTCCGCGAGTCAGCGGAGCTGCACCGCGACTGGCCGGATCCATTCCTGGGGCTCGCGCGCGTGTTCATCTATGGACTCGACGACATCGACCGCGGCGCCGACGCGATCAAACAGGCGCAGAAGCTCGGATATACGACCGGGGATCGTGAGACCGTGCAGCTCGCGGACGGTTATCGAGTGCGGGGTGAGACGTTGTGGCAAACCGCGCGCGAATACCTCGGCATGCCGCAGGAGCCGGAGTATCTGCAGCGCTCGACCGACGCCTACAAACAGGCGCAGGAACTCTACGAGCGGATTCCAGGCTTCCCCGGCGTCGCAAACAGCCTCCGCCGGACGCGGCGCGCACTGGAACAGATCGACGAGCGGGTCGCCGAACGTGCGGTCGTCAGGGACGAGGATTCGACGACGGTATGGCGGTAAGCTACACCACTGCGGCGGCTCGGGACGCCGCCCGCTCGCGCGCCGGTGTGCTCACCAGCATCGACCCGATGGCGGTCGCCCTCGGCGGCGCGTCGATCTTCGCGCTGTTCCTCGTTTTCATCGCGTACGCCGGCGTGATGAGCGCATCCCGCAGCGCCTCGGCGACCGTCCCGATCAATCTGAACACCGCCGCCGACGCCTCCAGTCTGGAGCCAGTCGTGGCCCGCGTCTTTCCGGGGTCGGCGGATCGCCGGCTCGCGGCGCGCGAACTCTTCGCCTACCTCGTGAAAACGGATGCCCAGCGCCGGATCGTGCAGGACGTCCGCGCGCTCGAGCACGCGCGTCTTGCCGCGGCGACGATCGATGGTGCACCCGCTGCGCTGGCGTTCGCGGCACGCCTGGAGGAGGAGCGGGCACGCGCGAAGGCGTCCGGACGCCCGGCGCCGCAGTCGGTGCCCGTTCTGACGCCGGCAGAGGCGACCGAGATCAAGCCCTTTCTCGTCGTGCGCACCCGCAGTGAAGTACGCCGGTCGCTGTTTCTCTGGACCCTGCTCTACGTGCTCGCGTTCCACGCGGTGTCGTTGACGTGGCGGGCGAAACAGATGAAGGGGGATCGTCTGTTGCTGCTCGCTGCGCACCTGCTGACCGCGCTCGGGCTCGCCGCCATGATCAGTCGCGTCGACCCGTTGCGCGATGCCATCCTCTTTGCGCGGTATTCGCAAGGCGTCATCGCGGGACTGGTCATTGCCGCGGCAGTATCGCTCGCCAACCTGCGGACCGCGTTCGTCCGGAACTTGAGCTACGTGCCGCTGGTCGCAGCCTTCGCCTTGTCGGTACTGCTGCTGGTCTTCGGCGGCGGCCCGGCGGGAAGCCGCGCCAAGGTCAACCTTGGGCCAGTGCAGCCGATCGAGGCAATCCGCGTGCTGCTGGCGCTTTTCCTGGCCGGCTACTTCGCACGCAACTGGGAGCTGCTGCGCGCCGTGCGCGCCGATGCCATTGCGACGGTCAACATCCCGCGCTGGCTGCACCTGCCGCGCCCGCGCTACACGCTGCCGCTGTTCCTTGGCGTCGGCCTCGCTCTGCTGCTGTTTTTCATTCAGCGAGACCTTGGACCGGCGCTGATGCTGTCGGTGGTCTTTCTCGCCGCCTACGCGATTGCTCGCGGCAGGATCGGCTTGGTCATGGTCGGCGCACTGCTGCTGACTGCGGGTTTCTACCTTGGCTACCGCCTCGGAATCTCGTCGACCCTCGTCGATCGTGTTCGCATGTGGCAATCGCCCTGGGAGAACGACGCGCACGGCGGCAGCCAGATCGCGCATGCGCTCTGGGCGATGGCCAGCGGCGGGAGATTCGGTGCCGGCGTCGGCCTGGGCGACACGGGGTACATTCCCGCCGGATACACCGACCTCGTGCTCGCGTCGATCGGTGAGGAACTCGGATTTGCGGGATTGATCGGCGTCGGGCTCATCTACGTCGCGATGATCGCGCGCGCGCTTGCCACGGCACGGCAGGCGTCAACCGACTACGGTTTCTTTCTCGCGACCATGCTCGCGTTGTTCCTCGCCGTGCCGGTTCTGCTCATGGCGGCCGGCATCCTGGGCGTCGTCCCGCTCACCGGCGTGGTGACGCCGTTCCTGAGCTACGGCGGCTCGGCGATGGTCGCGAACTTCGCGGCGCTGGGTCTGCTGGCGTCGATCCGATCCGACGCGACCGCCGGGGCGGATCTGAGCATCTTCCGGGCGCCGGTGCGCTGGGTGTCGGCCGCGATGAGCGTCGCGGCGGTCGTGCTCGTCTTCGTCGCGGCACGGGTACAGGTCACGCAGGCCGACGCGCTCGTCGTGCGCCCGCATCTCGGCGTCCAGGGAGACGGCATCCGACGCTACCAGGACAACCCGCGGATCGTCGATGTCGTCCGTCGCATCCCGCGCGGAACGATTGTCGATCGCAACGGACTGGCACTTGCCACCGACAGCGCCGACCTGATCAAGAAAGCGGCCCCTGCCTACGCGCGCGTGGGGATCTCAGTCGCGTCGGCATGCCCGCCCGGAGACGCCGGCGATCGCTGTTATCCGCTCGGCGGCCGTGCGTTCCACCTCCTTGGCGACGCGCGAACACGCCGCAACTGGAGCGCGTCGAACAGCTCGTTTGTCGAACGCGACGCCGAAGCGAAGCTTCGCGGCTTCGACGATCATGCCGCCGTCGTGGCGGTCACCGAGCCGGACGGAACCGAAGGATCGGCCGTCCGGCGCGATTACCGCGACGTCGTTCCGCTGCTGCGGCATCGCTACGAGCCAGATCATCCGGCGGTCAAAGCGGCCATGGGCGGCGAGCGTGTGCTGCGGCTCACGATCGACGCTCGTCTCCAGGCAAGGGTCGCCGCGATCCTCGGCGACTACGCGCGCAAATCGGCGAGTGGCCACGCCGCCGCGGTGGTCATCGATCCCGCGACCGGTGATCTCCTCGCCAGCGTCAGCTATCCGTGGCCCTCGGATCTCGACTCGCCACAGACAACGCAGGCCTCGACCGCCGATCTCGAACCCTTGCTCGATCGTGCCCGCTATGGGCTGTATCCGCCTGGGTCCACATTCAAGTTGATTACCGCCGCCGCCGCGCTGCGGCGCGATGCGGCGGCGGGCGCGCAGACCTTCACCTGCCGACGCCTTCCCGACGATCGCGTCGGCGCGAAGCTGCCAGGATACGCGCGGCCGGTGCGAGACGACGAGATGGACAAGACGCCGCACGGCACCATCGACCTCCACCGCGCGCTCGTCGTCTCTTGCAACGCCTACTTCGCGCAGCTGGCGGTCCACCTCGGGCCCCAGGCGCTCGTGGATGCCGCCCAGCCGGCGGAGATCGCGCTGGCGCGCAACAACGCGATCCCGCGTATTCGCGATACGCTGCCGCAGGTGGGGTATGGACAAGGCGACGTCCTCGTATCGCCGCTGCGGCTGGCACGGATCGCCGCAGCGATCGCGTCGGACGGCACCATCCGCGAGACGCGCGTCGATGCCGGCGCGGCGCTGCCCGCGGCGCGTCGGTTCGTGCCGCCCGAAACCGCGCACACGCTCGCGCGGGCCATGCGCGACGTGGTGCTGGAGGGCACCGGGCGCAGCCTGCGCGCGAATCCGGTGCCGATCGCGGGCAAGACCGGGACAGCGGAAATCACCGGCAAGCCGTCGCACTCGTGGTTCATTGGATTTGCGCCGTACGGGCCGTCGGCGCACCGGGTCGCGGTTGCGGTCATTCTGGAAAATGCGGGCTACGGAGGCGCGGCCGCGGCGCCGGCGGCCGGCGAGATCATCGCGGCGGCATCGGCGCTCGGGCTGGCGCGCTGAGGAACATCAGTCATGGACATAGCGGGTAAGGCGAGGAAAATCGAACGCAAGCTGGCGCGCACGGTCGATGCGGCAATCGGCGAATTGGTTGGCCGCGACGAAGCGGCGCCGCTCGAGATCGTGCACGCGGTCCTCGACCGCGCGGAGCACGAAGTCCAGGACATCGGCCGCGGCCGCCGCGTCTTTCCGTTCAATTGCGTCCGAATCCTGGTTCTCTCGGCGGCGCAGGACACAGCAGCGAAGGCGCGGTTCGAGGCGGTGCTCGCCGGACCGCCGTCGTTGGTCGAACGGCTATCCGAGCGGCTTCGGTCCACAGGATGTACCGACGCGCGGCTTACGACGGACGTCGTCTATGTACAGGAGCGCGCGGAGGACTGGGAAGACCCGCGCTTTCACGTCACGTTCGATCGAGTTGCCGAGGCGCCAGTCGCGCCGCCGGCATCGCCGGCGCCGGTCGCACCGGCGGAAATCCCCCGCCTGAAGCTGACGGTGGTCAAGGGAAGCGCCGATCAGCGGGGGTACGCGTTCACCGGCGGGCGCACCGACATCGGCCGCCGCGCCGAGGTGATCGATCACAAGCAGCGGCTGATCCGCACGAACCAGGTGGCGTTTTCAGACGAGGGACCCGACGAGAATCGTACCGTGTCGCGGCGCCACGCGCACATCGAGTTCATCGAGCGCGAAGCGTGTTACCGAATCTTTGACGACCGGAGCGCACACGGCACGAGCCTCGTCCGTGGCGGCAGGACGATCAAGGTCCCGCCGGGTGCGAGGGGGGCGCGGCTGGAGGCGGGCGACGAGATCGCGCTCGGGCATGCCCGCCTCAAGGTCGCTCTGGAGACGGCAAGGCGGGGCTGAAGCCCCGCCCTACGATCGTCCCTAACGTCACACGGCGGCGGCGACTTCGATTTCCTTGACCAGGCCGAGCTCGCGGCGCACGCGATCCTCGATCGCCTGCGTCACCGCCGGGTTCTCCTTCAGGAACTGCTTGACGTTCTCGCGTCCCTGGCCGAGCCGCTCGCCGGAGAACGCGAACCACGTGCCGCTCTTCTCGACGATCTTGCGGTCGACCGCAAGGTCGAGCAGGTCCCCCTCCTTGGAAATCCCTTCGCCGTACATCACGTCGAATTCCGCCTCGCGGAACGGGGGCGCGACCTTGTTCTTGACGACCTTCACGCGCGTGCGCCCGCCGACGACCTGGTCGCCGTCTTTGATCGCGCCGATGCGGCGGATATCGATGCGGACCGACGCGTAGAACTTCAACGCGCGGCCGCCGGTCGTCGTCTCTGGGTTTCCGAACATGACGCCGATCTTCTCGCGCAGCTGGTTGATGAAGATCAGCGACGTCTTCGACTTCGACACGATGCCGGTGAGTTTGCGCAGGGCCTGCGACATCAGCCGCGCCTGCAGACCCATCTGCGCTTCGCCCATCTCGCCTTCGATTTCCGCGCGCGGAACCAGCGCGGCAACCGAGTCGACGACCACGACGTCGACCGCGCCGGAGCGGACGAGCACTTCCACGATCTCGAGCGCCTGTTCGCCGTTATCCGGCTGCGAGACGAGCAGGTTGTCGAGATCGACGCCCAGCTTTACCGCGTACTGTGAATCGAGCGCATGTTCCGCATCGACGAACGCCGCCATGCCGCCAAGCTTCTGTGCCTGCGCGATCACCTGCAGGGCGAGGGTGGTCTTGCCGGACGATTCGGGACCGAAGATCTCGATGACGCGTCCCCGCGGCACGCCGCCAATCCCGAGTGCGTAATCGAGGCTGACCGAGCCGGTCGAGATGGACGGAATCACATACCCGGCGTCCTTCTGGCCGAGGCGCATGATCGAACCCTTGCCGAACTGCTTCTCGATCTGGCCCACCGCCATCTCGATGGCTTTCAGGCGTTCGCGGTCGTTGCGGTCTTCAACTGGCATAGCGGTGGAGCTCCTGATGAAAAGATTGGTATCTGACTGATGTCCGGCCCCATCATGCGGCACCGCAGTGACAGGGAAGGTCACGGCGCATCGGCCATGGGTTGGAGCGAGTGCATTCTAGGTTCGTGCCGGGGCGAAAGTCAAGCGAAATTCTGTAAACATGAATCCTGTAGGTGACTAAGAATCATTAATTTACGAGAATGCATGACTTTCGCCCATCGGGCGGGAAGTACGCAGATTCTTCAGCGATGGCCAGCGCTCGGCGTTCGCAAAACGGCGACACCCAGGGCCACGCTGAAGGCGCCATTTTGCCTAGCGTGGCGTCGCCGCGCGGTTCTCTGCAAGAAACCGCTCGAGATCGCGCCGCACCTGTTCTCGTGCGCGGTCGTGTCTGTATGACCGAACCGAGCGGGCGATTGCCTTTCGTGTCGCGTCAATCGCCGGCATGAGCGGGACACCGGTGGCGAAAAGCGTGCCCCCGCGGAAGACCTCCGGTGTGACCGATTCGAGAAACTCGTGATGGTAGATTGGCTTTTGCGGGTGCACGTATGGCGGCACCAGACCGTCGTCGCGCCAGGGTGGGTCGAGGATGAGCCAGGGTTCGGTGATATTGACCCGGAAGATCGGGACGGTGGGCGGAGCGGAGAGAGTGGACACGCGCTCGAGGTTGCGGCGGATCTGCTCCAAGCTCGATGGAGCCGTCACACTCTGTGTGTCCGGCGTTTGCAGGAGCAACGCAAGCAGAATCAGCATCGCACCCCCCGGAGTAAGACGTCGTGCCCCTGGCGGTAGTCTGACCGGCAGACCACGAACCTGATGCCCTCACCCGTGGGACACGCGCTGGCGGGGATAGCGGCTGGTTGGATTATCGCTCCGTCTCCTCAACGCGCACATCGGGTGGCCGGCCGTGCAGCCGCGTATGCGGGTGTTGCCATGGCGCCGGATATCGACCTGCTCTTCGGCGCGCACAGCGGGCCGACGCACGGGATGGGGGCCGCCTTGATCGTGGGGGCGTTGGCATGGGTGTTATGGCGCGGTCGAGGACATGCGGGAGGAGCGCGGATCGCTTGTGCCGTCGCCGCGGCCTATGTGTCGCACACGCTGCTCGACTGGCTGGGCAGCGATACGTCGCCGCCTATCGGCATCATGGCGCTATGGCCGTTCAGCCGCGACTACTACGAGTCGCACGTGCACGTCTTCATGGCCATCTCGCGGCGCTACTGGCTGCCGGAGTTCTGGACCTCCAACCTGCGCGCCCTCGCCCGCGAGCTGCTGATCCTGCTGCCTGTTGTGGGGATCCTGCTGTGGTACCGCCGCCCGACGCGCAGGGTGTAGGGGGCCCTTTACGGGCCGCCGTGACGGCGGGGCGTAAAGCCCCGCCCTACGATTTGCTGACCGGCCGCTTCAAGAGCGTCTCGAGTCCGCCCTTGTCAACCGCGCGCAGGACCGCTTCCTCTGGCGTGACCAGACCCTTCTTGACGAGATCCGCGAGCGCGTCGTTCAGCGCCACCATGCCCTGGGCGCGCCCGACCTGCATCATCGAAGGAATCTGGAACGTCTTGGCCTCACGAATGAGATTGCTGATCGCGCCGTTGGTGAGCAGCACTTCCAGCGCCGCGACGCGCCCGCCGCCGATTTTGCGGCAGAGCGTTTGCGCGATGACGCCGCGCAGCGATTCCGACAGCATCACGCGAATCTGCGACTGCCGATCGGCCGGGAACTGATCGATGACGCGGTCGACCGTCGACGCGGCGGTGGTCGTGTGCAGGGTGCCGAACACCAGGTGGCCGGTTTCCGCGGTTTCGATCGCGATGGCGATCGTCTCGAGGTCGCGCAGCTCGCCGACGAGCAGCACGTCCGGATCCTCGCGCAGCGCGGCGCGCAGCGCGTCCTTGAAGGATCGCGTGTGGTTGTGGACCTCGCGCTGGTTGATCAGGCACTGCTGGTTCTGGTGCACGAACTCGATCGGGTCTTCGATCGTAATGATGTGATCCGTCCGCGTGCGATTGATGTAATCGATCATCGCGCACAGCGTTGTCGACTTCCCCGATCCGGTCGGTCCGGTGACCAGCACGAGCCCCTTCGTGAGCTTGCACAGATCGAGGATGTGTGACGAGAGCCCGAGCTGTTCCGCCGTGAGGATGTTCGACGGGATGACGCGGAAGACCGCGCCGACCCCCTTGCGATCGCGGAACACGTTGGCGCGAAATCGGGCCAGCCCGGAGATCTCGTACGCGAAGTCGGTGTCGTGCCGCGCCTCGAACTCCGCCTGGTTCACGGAGGGCATGATCTCGACGAGCAGCTGTTTGATCATGTCCGACGAGAGCGGGCCGGCGGCGTCGTGCAGCTTGCGCATCTCGCCGTCTTTCCTCACCAGCGGCGCGACGGAGGCGCTCAGGTGCAGATCGGACGCCTTCATGTCGACCATACGGCGGAACATCGCGTCGATCGACGGCTCGCGGCCCGGCGCACTGCCGCCAAATTCCTGCAGCGGCTGCGCTTGGCTGCCGGCGGCGGCGTCCAGGGTCGCGGAGGTAAACGTGTCCTGTGAGATCTCGGGCGTCAGCATCGCGCGGTTACTGGCAAGCGCCGTGCCCCGGCGAAATCCGCCAGAAAGCCAGCGTTTTCGCCCCGCAGAGTGTGCGGCTGTCCCGCCCTGGCACACGCGTCGGCTGTTTTTGGCACCCCACGCACAGCGTTGTCCAGTCCGGTAGAGTGGACGCATGCAACCGCGCGCCGTCGTGATCGGGTCCCTGGCGATGTTGCTTTTGACCGATCCCGGGGCGACTGCCCAGACGCCATCCGAATCCCGATACATTCAAATCCTCGAGCGTTACCAGAAGGGCGATGACGATGTGGTCCCCATCCTTGCGTCTCTGGACGACAAGGCGATCGAAGCGGGCGAGCACGCTGTCGTCAAAGCGTTCGAGGAGGCGCCGATTCCGTCATCTCGAGGTGCGCGCCTGCTGCGAACGGCGATCGTCGCGCACACGGACGCGGCGATTAGAGGACGAAGCGCATCGACTCCGATCCCGTGGTCGCCGCATCTATCCACGGCGCAGCGCTACGTGGAGCGGCTTGCCGCGAAAACACGTGACGATCCCGTTGCCCTCCAGTGGTGGCTCACCGCAATCGGTGCCATGCACGCCCAGCGGAATTACGCGCAAGCGATGACGACAGCCAGACGCGCCCGGCAGGTGTGCGGCGAACGGCCGGAATTCGTGTTCGCCATCGGCGTCACCAACGAGCTCGCGTGGGTATGGGAGCACGAGGAGAATTTTCACTCGCCGTTCAGCGGCAGCCTCGACGACGCAGAGAAAAATTACGCGCAAGTGCTGGCGCTGGACCCCGCGCTGATTGAGGCACGCATCCGGCTCGGGCGCGTGCGCACGCTGCGCGGTGACACTCAGTCGGCGGCCCGTACCCTCGCGGCGGTGCCGGATTCCGCCGGACCCGCGCTCGTGTATCTCGCCCGGCTGTTTGAAGGCGATGCGCTCGAGCGGCAGGGCAGCCTCGCCGAGGCACGAAAGCGCTACGACGCCGCGGTCCGCCTGCGGCCGCAGGGGCAATCGGCGCTGCTGGCACTCGCGTACAGCGAGTACCAGGACGGCGCGCGGCCGGAGGCAGTCGGGCATGTGCGGGAAACCGCGGCGAATCGCATCGCCGCTGACGACAGTGATCCGTGGTTCTGGTATTCGCTCGGCCTGGCCTGGGTGGCGAATCCCGCATTCGCAGCCCTCCGCGCAGAGGTTCGGAAATGACGCGGACGGCATCCCGCGCGATTGCAGGAGTCACGGCCTGCATCACCATCACCATCGGGATCACACTCAGTGCGCAGCGGTTCACGTCGCACGCGGTTGCCGTCCGCGTCGACGTACTGGTCACCGACGGCAAGACGCCCGTGCCGGGCCTGACGGCTGCGGACTTCGAGGTGCGCGATGCGGGCGTCGTGCAGAATGTGAAGCAGATTGACATCGAGCAGCTTCCCCTGAACCTCGTCCTGACGGTCGACACGAGCCAGAGCGTCGAAGGGACGCGTATGACGGCGCTGCTCGACGCGGCACGCCGCCTGGTGGGGGCCCTTCGCGAGCCGGATCGTGTGGCGCTGCTCTCGTTTTCGACCCGCGTACGTCTTTTGTCGCCGCTGACTCCGAGCCGGCCGCAGATTACCGCGGCGCTCAATCAGTTGTCCGCGTCCGGCGCGACCTCGCTGCGCGACGCGGTCTTCTCGGCGCTCGCGCTCCGGGAGGACGATCCCGGACGCACGCTGCTGCTGGTATTCAGTGACGGCAACGATACGTCCAGCTGGTTGACCACGCCCAAGGTGATGGAAGCCGCCAGGCGGACCGACGCGGTGGTCTATGCGGTCGGCATTCGACAGCAGGCACAGTTTACGGGTTACAGCGTGACCCCGCTATCCCGCGAGCCGACCGTGGTCACCAGGACGCAGACAGTCGAAGAGATGGGAGAGTTCCTGCGGAAGGTGACCGAAGAAACTGGAGGGCGCGCGCTCTTTGCCAGCACCGACGCGGACCTTCGCGGCACGTTCGCGCGCACGCTCGACGAGTTCCGCAACCGCTACGTGCTGTCGTACACGCCGACCGGCGTCGCCGCGACCGGCTGGCACACGCTGAACGTAAAGCTCAAATCGAAGCGAGGCAAGGTCACCGCGCGGCGCGGTTACTTCGCGGACCTACCGCCCTCCCGGTAACGCAAACGCCATGATGCTGTCATCGCTCAACGGGGTATCGAAGAACCCGCCGCCGGTCGACGTGATCACCACGTACTGCTTTCCGTCCTTGCCAAGGTAGGTGCTGGGCGTCGCCTGGGCGGCGCCCCCCAGCTTCACCGTCCACAACTCCCTGCCGCTCTTCGCATCGAAGGCGCGGAAGCGCCCGTCATCGGTCGCCCCGACGAAGACGAGACCGCTTGCGGTGGCGATCGTTCCGCCGTTGCCCGGGCGGCCGGTCTTCTGCTTGTCGGGTGGCAGCGTGTCGGTCACGCCGAGCGGCACGCGCCAGGCGAACTCTCCCGTGTGAACGTTGACCGCCGTCAACTGTCCCCACGGCGGCTGCTGGCACATCATGTTCGACGCGCGATCCTTGAAGCGCCCGCCTCCGGCGAAGCCCTCGTACGGACCGTTCGGATCGACGCGGTTGCCGACGCCGTTGGCTTGCGCGGGTCCACGCGCGTTCGGATCACGATCCTTGAGGCCGGACAGCTGACCCATCTCGTTCGTGTTCACGAACAGGTAACCCAGCTCGGGGTTGAACGACGTGCCGCCCCAGTTCACGCCGCCGTGATTGCCGGGAAACTGCAGCCGCAGACGGTTGTACGACACGGGAAGGTACGGGCCGCCGATCTGAACGCCCTCGATCAATTTCTTGCACGCCGCCTCGAGCTCCGGCGTCACCGTCGCGATGTCGGCCATCGTCATCGTCATGCGCGAGAGCGGCGCCGGCTTGACGGGAAACGGCTGCGTCTTCGACCCGTGCTCGAGAGGGACTTCACTCTGGGGTACCGGCCGCTCCTCGACGCCGAAGATTGGTTTGCCGGTCACCCGGTCGAGCAGAAACAGCAACCCCACCTTGTTGATGACCGCAACCGCTGGGATCGTCCGCCCGCCCTGCTTGACGTCGAAGAGCGCCGGGGCGCCTGTCAGATCCGCGTCCCAGATGTCGTGATGCACGACTTGGAAATGCCACAGATACTTTCCCGTGTTGGCGTCGGCGGCGACGAGGCTCGTGCCGAACAGGTTGTCGCCGGCGCGGTCGCCACCGTACTGGTCGACCGAGGGAGCGCCGAACGGCATATAAACGATCCCGCGGGCGACGTCGACGGTGAAGAAGCCCCACACGTTGACGCCGGAGCGATTCTTCCAGCTGTCGTTGGCCCAGCTGTCGTTGAATGTCTCGCCGGCTCTCGGGACGGAATGAAAGGTCCAGGCGAGTTTTCCGTTGTGGATGTCCCACGCGCGCACGTCGCCCGCAGGACCCTTCGGCGGATTCTCCTGCGTCCGTCCACCGGTGATGATGAGATGCCGGTACATGATTGGCGGGGAGCTCAGACCGTTGCTGCCGGGCAGGCCCTGCAGAATCTCGGGAGTGTTCAGTTCGACGACCCCTTTTTCGCCGAAGGCCTCGTTCGGTAGTCCGGTCTTCGCGTCGAGGGAATAGAGCTTGCCGTTCGTCGTGCCGAAGACGACCTGGGGCGGGGTCTGCGCATCGCCGGCCCAGTACTCCACACCTCGCGTGGAGGGATTGCCGGACGGCAGGCGGAACGCCCACAGCTCTTTGCCGCTCGTCGGTTCCAACGCGACGACACGGTTGTAAGGCGTGGCCACATACATCACTCCGTCGGCGATGATCGGCGTGACTTCGCTGCCCGCCAGCCCCGATGCTTCGCGGCCCGGCGCCGGTTCCGGGCGCATGTGATACGCCCATGCGACTTTCAATTGCGCGACGTTGGCCGGCGATATTTGCGTCAGCGGGGAAAACCGCATTCCCCCGGGGTCGTGTCCATAGGTGGGCCACTCAGTGGACGCGGCCGTGATCGGCTGGGCGCGCGGCTGGGCCGGCATTTGGGCGCCGGCGGCCGCCGCCAGAGCGACAGTCAGTGCGGTGGTGAGTCGTTTCATGCTGACGTGCAGTCTAGTCAAAAACCCTACCGCGCGCCGCGCGTACGATGCCGAACGGGCGCCCGCCCTTTCGCTGCCGCGATCATACTGACGAAGCGCTGCACGAGCGGCAGTTGCGCGCTCTCGCGACGCCACACAACCGCAATGTCCCAGGCGGCTTCCCGCTGTTTCACGTCGCGGAAGCGCACGCCGGGGAGTCGCAGCAAGGCGGCAGACCGCGGCACGAGCGACACGCCGAGGCCGGCGCCCACGAGCGACAACACGGTGAACAGCTCGTTGGCCTCCTGGACGACCCGCGGGGCGAAGCCTGAGGCGGCGCAGATGCCGAGCGCGTGACTGTAGAAGCTCGCGGACCGTGCCCGCGCGATGATGATGAACGGCTCTGAGGCGACCGAGCGCAGTCCGAGCCGCCGATTCCAGGGACTGCGCGGACCGAGCGCAGCCACCAGCCGCTCGTCCAGCACGGGCCGCACCACCAGCCGTGGATCGGACACCGGAAGCCGGACGAACCCGACGTCGATCTCTCCGGCGCCGAGCGCGGCGATCTGTTCCGGCGTCGACATGTCGCGCAGCTGGAGCTGCACGTCGGGGTGCGCGCGCCGGAAGCGGAGCAGGACGCCGGGGAGCAGCCCCAGGATGCTGGCGATCCCGAATCCGATCCGCAGCAGTCCCGCCTCTCCGCGCGCCGCGCGCTGCGACAGCGCCACGGCGGCGGAAGACTCCTCGAGCAGGCGCCGGCCGCGCTCCGCGAGCAGCCGCCCCGCTTCGGTGAGCCGGACGTCGCGGTAGCGCCGGGCGAGCAGCGGGCCGCCGACTTCCTCTTCGATCCGCCGAATTCGTTTGCTGAGCGCCGGCTGCGAGACGTGAAGCCGGTCGGCCGCGCGGCTGAAGTGCAGCGTCTCGGCGAGGACCACCACGGCCTGGAGATCGGCGAGATCAATGCTCATAACCTCAGGTTATCAAACTGCAGAAAATCTTTCATTAGACAGCATGCCCTCAGGCACGCGATCCTGGCTGCGGGAGCTTGTCAGCGATGATGTCTGTCTCAGTCTGGAGCGCGCTCGTCGGAACCGTCGCGGCGCTTTGTACGACCCTGGCGTTTTATCCGCAGCTCGTGAAGGTCAGGAAGCAGGGGGGCGACGATCTCTCGGTCGCGATGCTCGGGATGTACCTCGGCGGCCAGGCGCTGTGGCTGATCTACGGCCTGTTGAACCACGCCGGCGCTGTGATCGGCGCCAATCTTGCGTCGATCGCGCTCGTCGCGGCCGTCGCCGTCATGAAGTACCGCCACGCGCGCCGGCGCCCCGAACAGCGCCTGCGCATCGCGATCGACATGGACGAGGTCATGGCCGATGCGCTTGGCGAGCACGTTCGCAGGTACAACGCGGCGTTCTCCGCGTCGCTGACACCCGACGAGCTCCGCGGCCGTCACCTCGAGGAGTACGTGCCGCCGGCGCATCGGGCTGCGGCGGAGGCCCTGCTGGATGCCTCGTTTTTCGCCGACCTCGATCCGATGCCCGGATGCCAGGACGTCGTCCGCGAGCTGTGCGGGCGCCACGACGTCTTCATCGTCACGGCCGCGATGGATGTGCCGTGTTCGTTCGATGCGAAATACCACTGGCTGCAGCGCCACTTCCCGTTTATTCCGCCGTCGCGCATCGTTTACTGCGGCGACAAGAGCATCGTCGACGCGGATTACCTGATCGACGACCGGGTGCGGCACTTCTCGCGCTTCAAAGGCAGGCCGTTGTTGTTCTCCGCGCCGCACAATGCGCACGAGAAGGGCTACACGCGCGTAGGTTCATGGGCCGAGGTGCAGCAACTCTTTGGCACGTAGGCGAAGCCCTCGGTTAAATAAAAACGGCCGGCGTTGCCGCCGGCCGTTGGTCTTGCTGCGGGAAGCCCTAGCGGCTCCCCCTGTGAGTGTCTGCCATGCATGCACCTCCCGGCCGCGACCGTTTGGTGTGCCTCTGTTTCAGAGACGTGGTCGCTCGTGCCTTTTTTTGACGCCCTATGAGGCGAACTGAACCATCAGAATAGCACGCGCGGCGACCTCCACGCGAGCTCCGCCGCGCACGCGTTGTGCACCGCTGCGGCCGGGCGTAGAGTAATCGTGTGTGGATGCTTGGAGTTGTGACTGCGCTGCTCGTCGCCACCTGTCTGGACACCCAGCCTCCCGCACGTTCGGCGTACGTCGAGATCCTGGAACGCTACCGCGCCGGAGACGATAGCGCCGCGGGGACCCTTGCGTCGCTGGATGAGAAGGACGTTCAACCGGTGCAGGACGCGCTGCTCGGCGTTGCCCTCGTCGCGCATACGGATGCGGCTCTCGCCCTCCTGGAGGCGGCGGATTTCGCGCGTTCGCGACAGCATCTCACCCGCGCGCAGAGCTACGCCGAGAGGATCCAGTCGAAGAACCGTGCGGATCCGCTGGCCCGACGCTGGTGGACGCTCGCAATCGGGTACATGCACGCTGAGAGGAACTACGTCGGCGCCCTCAAGGTGATCGAACGCGCGCGCACACTGAGCGGCGATTCGCCCGACTTGCTCCTCGCCGCTGCGATCACCAACGAACTCACTGCGAGCGGCCGGCGAGGGCGGGAGCCCGGCGCGCCGCAGCTGGGCAGCTTTCAACAGGCAGAGACCCTGTACAAGTCCGCACTTGCGGCCGATCCCTCGCTCCTGGAAGCGCAGTTGCGGCTCGCCCGTGTCCATACCCTGCGCGGCGACAACGCATCGGCGGCGCGAATGCTGTCGCGGTTCCAACTGCCTGACGACCCGTTGTTCACCTACCTCGCGCGCCTGTTCGAGGGAGATGCGCTCGAGCGGCTGGGCTCGATCGACGAAGCGAAACGGCGTTACGCGGCGGCAATCGCCCTGTTTCCCCGTGCGCAGTCGGGGCAGATGGCGCTCGCCTACGCGCTGCGATCCGCCGGCGGATACAACGAAGCGGCGGAGCGGCTGCAGACGATCGCCGCTGATGACATCGCCGCCGCGGCAGA
>Ga0207674_10004958_pt1 | contig 15904 bp, 15 predicted proteins | sample KBSCornC72_FD_184303 | JGI IMG/M metagenome (GOLD analysis project Ga0207674, IMG submission 184303) | Corn rhizosphere microbial communities from Kellogg Biological Station, Michigan, USA - KBS Corn C7-2 (SPAdes) (version 2) | ecosystem: Host-associated > Plants > Roots > Rhizosphere > Soil ... | reverse complement strand
AATTTCTTCAGCTTCATTTGAAAAAATACTTAGGTCGCCGGCTTACGCTCCAAAAGCAGCGAGGGTAAATAGTTTAAGAAAATTTATCAGCTGGTGCGATCAACAGGAAAAGAACCGTTTGCTTTGGCTAGGGCTTGGAATCATGGGACATATTGGAACGATACTGCCCTTAACATTACTTTCAATTTTATTTTTGGCCAGCAACAATTTCGTGTTGTGGATAGTGGTATTGTGCGCCAACATGCCCGTGCTCGCGCTTAACCTGGCGGCACAACCACCAAAGGTTACTATTCCTGTGATGCTTAGTTCCCTTATAATTAATATTACCATCATTGTGCTCAGTATTGTCTTGTTCATCGTGTAACAAGGGAATCCTGATGAATATCAATGCTCCAGCTTACCATGGTCATTTTCCGGGGAATGCGATAATCATAGTTTTGAATGAGTTTATAAAAAGAATCATGAGTAAAAAATTGAGGTCATGTTTTGTAAAACTTTTCTGATGAAATTGCGAATTACCCCAAATCGCCTGATAAGCGATGTGCAAAAAGATTTTAATAATGCGTTCCCGTTCTTAAAGATAGAATTCTTTCAAAACCGGAATCTGCAACCTGCATTTACATTTCAACAAATCGTGCCACATAATAAACGGATTGCAGAAGATCAGGCCCCAATCTCTGACGGCGACATCGAAATAAACTCGACTATGACCGTTAAAGACCTGGAAAAAATTTTCAAGGACCAGTTTTCCCTTGCAGTACAAGTTTTTAGACGGTCGGGAAATCTTTGGCTCGAGACAACTATGACGGATGGCTGGACCCTGGGACTTCAAAATCAGCATGGACAAGAAATTTCTACCACTGGTAAAAAAGGCGATGGAGGAGAAAATGATTATGATCTTAACAGGGATGCTGATCACTAATAACGAAGATCTTCGAACCCGGAGCAAAGGCAAGTCATGCCTTTGAAATTACTCAACCCAGCAACTTCATGATTTCTGCTACTTCAGTTACAAAGACACAATGTTATCACTGCGGTGAGGATTGTCTGACGGATAATATCCGTTTTGATGAAAAGATATTCTGCTGTGAAGGCTGTAAGATGGTTTACCAGATAATTAACCAAAATGGTCTGTGCACCTACTATAATTTGAACGAAAATCCAGGTGTTAACCTGCGAATGTCAGTTCGAAAAGATAAGTTTGCGTTCTTAGAAGATAAGAAGATACAGCAAGAGCTGATATCCTTTGAAAATGAAGAACAAACCCGGGTAATATTTTACCTTCCCCAAATTCACTGCAGTTCGTGTCTTTATCTGCTTGAAAATCTCTACAAACTCGATGCGGGAATCATTTCAAGTAAAGTCAGCTTTGCACGTAAAGAAGTTGAAATTGTTTTTTTGAATAAGAAAACCTCCTTGAGGAAATCGGCGGAGCTCCTTGCCAGCATCGGCTATGAACCTCACATCACGCTGAATGATCTGAAGGGTAAAAAGCCACCAGTTAACAGGAGCATGATCTACAAGATCGGTGTCGCGGGATTTTGTTTTGGTAATATCATGCTCATGAGTTTTCCGGAATATCTTGGGATAGACGCGAGTGAAACCGGCCTCAGAGCAATTTTTCGCTGGGCCAATTTTGTATTTGCGCTACCAGTTCTTCTTTATGCTGCGCGACCTTTTTATCAATCTGCGTGGAAGAGTTTAAAACATAAATTTTTGAATATCGATGCCCCGATCGCCTTGGCGATCATCATTACTTTTCTCCGCAGCGCCTATGAAATAATATCGGGAAGTGGTGGCGGCTATTTGGATTCAATGTCGGGCATTATATTTTTTATGCTGGTCGGTCGGGCTCTTCAGGATAAGACTTATCGACAGCTATCTTTTGAAAGAGACTATACTTCTTATTTTCCCATTGCGGTTACCGTGCTGAAAGATGAGAAAGAAATTCCAACAATGCTTCCGGATATAAAACCGGGCGACACGTTATTAATTCATAATGAAGAACTGATTCCAGCTGATGGGATCCTTACGAAGGGAAAGGCTTTTATTGACTATAGTTTCGTAACAGGTGAATCTTTACCGGCAGCGAGGAACGTAGGTGAATTACTATACGCCGGCGGAAAGCAGACCGGCGTAAATATCGAATTGCTCGTGGTACGTGAAGTGGCCCAGAGTTATCTTACCAGACTTTGGGGCCGGGATGAGTTCAATCAAGACGGGAATAAAAAGGAGCGGTCTTTTGTTCATGCACTGGCGCGCTCTTTCACATACATTCTTTTTTCGTTAGTGATAATCACAGCCGTTTACTGGTGGATCAATAATCCCTCAAAAATTTGGCCCGCTGTAACCGCTATGCTCATCATAGCCTGCCCCTGTGCACTAATGCTTTCCAATAGTTTTACAAATGGCAATATTTTGAGCATTATGGGCCGGAATCATTTTTATTTACGCAATGCACAGGTCATTGAGAATATAGCCACCGCCGACCAAATCGTTTTTGATAAAACCGGAACGCTTACGTCCACGCACGAACGGGATATAGTTTATGAAGGAAAACCATTAACAAAAAGGCAGCAAAAACAAATTGCTTCACTGGCGGCCAGTTCTTCTCATCCGCTCAGCAGGTCTTTAGCAAGACATCTAGGATGTGATCGCCAAATAGTGCCCGAAGGTTTTAAGGAAACAACCGGCAAGGGTATTGAAGGCCTGGTACAAAATACATTCATAAAAATCGGTTCGTGTGAATATGTTACCGGTTCAACCAAGAACCAGCGTGGAACTGTTATATATGTCAGCCTTGAAAATAATGTCTACGGATATTATCGTTTTAGTAATCACTACCGGCAATCTGTCCCTGCCCTGATTAAAAAATTAAGCGGTAAGTACAAGCTCTCCGTTATTTCAGGAGATAATGACAGTGAAAAGGATAACCTGGCAAAATTAGCAGGGCAAGATGTTATGCTTTTGTTTCATCAAAAGCCGGAAGATAAGATGGAGTATATACGGTCATTGCAAAAAAAGGGCCGGCGGGTGGTGATGATCGGTGATGGTCTTAATGATGCCGGAGCTTTAAAACAAAGTGATGTTGGTATTGCTGTTACTGAACAAACAAATAATTTCACGCCGGCCAGTGATGCTATTATCGACGCAAACGAACTTTCAAATCTTGACCGATTCATCTTTTTGTGCAAGGCCAACAAAAATATCATCACGGCGAGTTTTATTCTTTCGATCATATATAACGTGATTGGGTTGTACTTTGCAGTCCAAGGCACACTCTCACCCCTGATAGCAGCCATATTAATGCCGTCCAGTTCTTTAAGCATTTTACTCATCACATTTGGCAGCAGCGATCTGCTTGCAAGGTGGCTGAAACTAAAATGAATAATTCTCTTTCAAACAGGATCCTCTGTACCTGACAAAAGTCATGTCTTTCAATGATAGTCGTTATACTGTTGCGAATTCATGACAAATATTTTTGTGCCGCTCAAAACAAAAACTATGAGTGTCATTATCCTGCTTTTGATCGCCAGCTCTTCCGTTGCTGCGCTATTTCTTGGTGCATTTTTCTGGGGAGTAAGCTCCGGGCAGTTTGAAGACGACTATTCTCCGGCGTCAAGGATACTTTTTGAAGATAAACCCTCGTCTCCCACAAAAACTTCCTGATCTTAAACAACCCATTTTATGCAAGTAGAAACGTTTTATTACGACAACAGGATAGTAAGAGCATTTGGCTATGCCACAGTGGTATTTGCAATTGTGGGTATGCTGGCGGGCTTATGGGTGGCCATTCAATTTTATGCGCCGGCTGCCAGCTTAAATTTTGCTCCCACTACATTTGGTCGCTTAAGGCCCTTGCATACAAATGCAATCATTTTTGCTTTTGTCGGCAATTGCATTTTCACAGGAGTTTATTATTCCCTGCAACGTTTGTGTAAGACAAGAATGTTCAGTGATAAATTAAGCTGGATCCATTTCTGGGGCTGGCAAGCGATCATTGCCTCTGCCGCTATCACACTTTTATTGGGTTATACCACAGGTAAAGAATATGCAGAGCTGGAATGGCCCGTTGATATTGCGATCACTATTGTGTGGGTTGTGTTTGGGATCAATTTATTTGGCACCATTCTCAAAAGAAGAGAAAAACATTTATACGTTGCTATCTGGTTTTATATCGCCACCTGGGTTACTGTGGCCATGTTGCACATTGTTAACTCCTTTGAAATCCCGGTTTCTTTTTTAAAGAGTTACAGTTGGTATGCAGGTGTGCAGGACGCACTGGTGCAGTGGTGGTATGGTCACAATGCAGTTGCCTTCTTTCTTACTACTCCCATTCTTGGTTTGATGTATTACTTCCTGCCGAAAGCTGCTAACAGGCCCGTTTATTCTTATCGTCTTTCGATCATTCATTTTTGGGCGTTGATATTTATTTATATCTGGGCCGGACCACACCACCTTCTGTACACATCCCTTCCCGATTGGGCACAATCACTCGGGACAGTTTTTTCTATCATGCTGATCGCACCGAGTTGGGGAGGAATGTTGAATGGTTTATTCACTCTTCGCGGCGCCTGGGACAAGGTGAGAGAAGATCCTGTTTTAAAATTTATGGTTGTTGCAATTACCTGTTATGGTATGGCAACATTCGAAGGTCCATTGCTGAGCTTAAAAAGTGTTAACGCAATTTCCCATTTTACCGACTGGACGATCGCACACGTTCATATTGGAGGATTAGGATGGAATGGCTTTATGGCATTTGCGATGTTGTATTACCTCGTTCCAAAGATGTGGGGAACAAATTTGTATTCAAAAAAACTCGCTGCAAACCATTTCTGGCTCGGCACAATTGGAATTATATTATACGCAGTGCCATTATACTGGGCTGGTTTTACCCAAAGCGTGATGTGGAAATCGTTTACACCGGAGGGTCAATTGAAGTTTCAATTCCTTGAAACTGTTACGAACATCATTCCCATGTATATCACTCGCAGTGTCGGGGGCACTTTGTATTTAGCTGGTGCAGTGTTGATGGCTTATAACCTCTACAAAACAATAAGACAAGGCAAATTCATTCCCAACGAAGAAGCGACGGCAGCCCCGTTAATGAAGGAAGCAAAACCAAAACGTGAATACTGGCACAGGTTACTGGAAAGAAAACCTGTTACCATGCTCGTGCTGAGTTTAATCGTTGTCGGTATTGGTGGAGTTATCGAACTCGTCCCTACTTTCTTAGTGAAATCAAATATTCCCACTATTTCAAGTGTAAAACCTTATACGCCGTTGGAGTTGCAGGGCCGCGATATTTATGTGCGTGAGGGTTGTTATACCTGTCATTCTCAAATGATACGCCCTTTTCGTGATGAGGTAGCGAGATATGGTGAATATTCAAAGGCAGGCGAGTTTGTATATGATCACCCTTTTCAGTGGGGAAGCAAACGGACAGGGCCTGACCTGGCAAGGGAAGGTGGAAAATATCCTGACAGCTGGCATTACAATCACATGTATGATCCGCGATCTATGTCACCGGGTTCAATAATGCCGCAGTATACGTGGCTGCTTGATGATAAACTGGACACTTCGACAACAGCAGCAAAGATCAGGGCCATGAAAACACTGGGAGTTCCTTATCCCGACGGATATGATAAGATAGCCAACAGTGATTTGTCGAAACAAGCAGATTCGATCGCACTTAACTTGAAGAAAGATAAAATAGAAACTCCCAGTGATGCAGAAATAATCGCAGTGATCGCATATCTGCAAAGAATTGGAAAAGATATAAAAGCAGAACAAAAACAGGGTGTCACGATGAAATGAGTCGACGATGGCAGGCAGGTTAACTATCAATTCAAAAAAATGAGTTATGAAATTCATGCACTACATTGAAAAAATCAGCGGAGTCGATATCTATGGACTAATATCCCTGCTCATTTTTGTTTTATTCTTCACTGTAATACTGACCTGGGTATTCCGTGCGGATAAGAAAAAGATCAAAGAAATGAGTGAGATCCCCTTACGCTAACCCTTAAAACTCGAGATATGTTTTTATACATAAATTCCTTTAAAAAACATTTCGCTGTCATCGCTGCTTTATTGTTGTCGGCGCCGGTGTGGGCAGCAGGTGCGCCTGCTTCAAATCCATTGTACAACCCTTTAGCCATGCTACTGATAAGCGTTATGTTGATTTTGCTTATAGTAATTGGCATACTGGCGAACGTATTGATGGGGGCCGCTGATATTAGCCTTTCGAAATGGAAAAAAAGAAAAGAGACAGAAAAAAATCAGGTTACCAGGCAGATCGTTGCCATCTTTATTTGCCTGATGATGCTTAGCGTACCCAGTATTGCACAAGATAACGCTGGCAATGTCCAGGCGGCTTCAAGCATTGCTGGCTTGTCAATACCGCTATTCTATACAATGATAGCCATCGTATTCCTTGAGCTATCGGTTATTCTTGTTTTGCTTGTGAATGTTCGCTTCTTGATAAGGTCGCAAAAAGAAAAGCTGGATGTTATTGAAATGAAAGAAGCAATTGTAAGGAAACCGAAAATATCCTGGTGGAATCGCTTTAATAAGTTTAAACCGTTGGAACAGGAAGGGGACATCGATCTTGGCCACGAGTACGATGGCATTCGGGAACTAAATAATCGCTTACCACCGTGGTGGATATATGGTTTTTATGCAACCATAATTTTCGCTGCTATTTACCTCTGGAGGTATCACGTTTCGCATTCAGCACCATTGAGTAGGGAAGAATATGCGATAGCTGTAGAAAAGGCGGACGAGAAAGTAAAGGAGTATTTAAAACAAAAAGGTGAGGCAGTCGATGAAAACACGGTGGCCATGCTGGGTGGCGCAGATATCAGTGAAGGAAAAAAGTCCTTCCAGGTATCATGTATCAGCTGCCATAACGAGGGAGGAGGCGGTAATGTGGGCCCTAATCTCACAGATGACTACTGGCTGCACGGCGGAGACATCAAAAGTATTTTTAAAACTATAAAATACGGCATTAATGCCATGCCTACGTGGCAAAACTCGTATTCAAATAGACAAATCGCACAGCTGGCAAGTTATGTGAAGTCGTTGCACGGTACGAATCCGGCAAACGCAAAAGCAGCGCAAGGCGAATTGTATAAAGAAGGAGCAAGTACCATCAATCCAAAACCTGATTCATCTGCTTTGAAAAAGAACAACATCGTCGCGAGCAAATAGAATATTTAAGAAGAAAACCTTTAGAAATGAACGCGGAAAAGGACGTACAACCGGAGATGAAAGTTCAGAACGAGTCTTTCCGTGATCGCATGGCAACCATTGACGAAAAAGGAAAGAGAAAATGGGTGTATGCTCAAAAACCGAAGGGAAAGTTTTATAGCATCCGTAGTTGGGTGAGCTGGGGATTCTTCATTATATTTTTTGGCCTTCCATTTATCCAGGTGCAAGGCAGGCCACTATTCCTTTTTAATATTCCGGAGGCTAAGTTTATCATCTTCGGCAAGGTTTTCTGGCCCCAGGACTTTTTCATTTTTGGGTTAACGATGATCACCTTCATTGTGTTTATCATTTTATTTACAGCAGCATTTGGACGTTTGTTTTGCGGGTGGGTTTGCCCCCAAACCATTTTCATGGAAATGTTGTTTCGTAAGGTTGAATACGTAATTGAAGGAGATGCCTCTTCGCAGAGATTATTAAGAGGAGCCCGATGGACACTTAAAAAAGTCGCTAAAAAAATAACCAAGCATGTTGCCTTCTTTTTGCTGTCATTCATCATCGCAAATTTTTTTCTATCATACATTATCGGCGTGAAACAATTGGAAAAGATCATCACTGAGCCAATTGCAGAGCATTTTGGCGGTTTTACATCCATCGTTGTTTTCTCAGGTGTATTTTATGGTGTTTACGCCTTTTTCCGTGAGCAGGCATGCACCGTCGTTTGCCCCTATGGTCGCCTGCAAGGTGTTTTGCTCGACCGCAATTCAATGATCGTTGCCTATGACTATAAACGTGGTGAGCCAAGAAGAAAATTTAAAAAGATGATTGTTGCGGAAACCGGTGATTGTATCGATTGCTTCCAATGTGTAAAGGTTTGCCCAACGGGTATTGATATTCGTAATGGTACACAAATGGAATGTGTAGGCTGCACCGCGTGCATTGATGCCTGCAATAAAATGATGAAAGCAGTAAACCGCCCGACGGGACTTATTCGCTATGCCTCCGAAAACGGGATTGCCGATGGAAAGAAGTTGCGCTACACAGGTCGTATGAAATTTTATACCGCATTGCTTGTGTTACTGACCGGTTTACTGACGATTTTATTAGCAAGCCGTAAAGATGTTGATGGCACCGTTATTCGGGCTGCCGGAATGCTTTACCAGGAGCGTGGTACTGACAGTGTGTCTAACCTTTATAATATCAAGATCATCAATAAAACCATTAAAGACATTCCATTAACTCTTAAGCTCGAAAATATGCCAGGAAGAATTATTGAGGCTGAGGGAAGGGCGATTGCTGTGCCAAAGGAAGGGCAGGGGAAGGGTTCATTTTTTATTGTATTGCCAAATCACGTCGTTAAAGAACGGAAATTAAAACTTAAAGTTGGATTGTATAACGGCGAAAAACAGATCACAACCCTGGCCACAAATTTCATGGGCCCTATTTACCGGCCTGGATCCAGGTAAACTTAAATTTTTTTAGTATGAACTGGGGACAAAAAATGCTGATATCCTTTATCGTTTTTGCGATGGGTATTGTTTATCTCGCGTACCGCTGTCTGCAAGTCAATACAGCCCTCGTAACAAAGGAATATTACAAAGATGAGTTGAAATACCAGGATGTAATTGACGGCACAAAAATGGCCAACGCACTAAGTGGAAAAATTGAGCTTATTCAGAATGGCGAAAGTATAAGCGTACAGCTACCTGCCGAAATGAAGAATGAAAAAGTTTCCGGAAATATCTGGTTCTATTGTGCATCCGATGTGAAAAAAGACAGGCATATTCGCCTCGAAACAAACTCACAAGCCACGCAATGCATCAATAGGAGTACATTGTTGCCTGGACTATACACGGTCAAGTTTGACTGGAACAGTAATAACAAACATTATCACGCTGAACAAACTTTTACTATATTATAATGCTGTCGCAATTTATCATAGCAGGACTTACTTTGGGCATCATCAGCAGTATGCATTGTGTGGGAATGTGCGGGCCTTTGTCGCTAGCCTTACCCACCCAATATTTGGCGAGCCTAAAAAGAACGCTGGCTATCCTGCTTTACCAGGTTGGAAGAGTAATCACCTATTCCGCGCTTGGATTCATCTTTGGACTGTTGGGCCGCAGAATTTATCTCGCCGGCTTTCAACAATGGTTCTCGATTGGCATGGGAATGCTCATCCTTTTTTTGGTTGCTCACCACTGGATCTTTCGAAAAAGATTACAACTGCAATTTCTGAATAGTTTTTACATAACTGTTCAACGGATGATGATAAGAATTTTGAACAGTAAAGGAATGGCGCCTTACTTATTTTTTGGTATCGCCAATGGATTTCTTCCCTGTGGAATGGTCTACATGGCACTGGCCGGCGCCCTGGTGACAACCGACATTTATCAAAGCGTGTTATTTATGGCGGCATTTGGATTGGGAACTCTCCCCGCGATGATAGCCGTGAGTTTCTTGAAACAATTCATCGGAACCCAGACCAGGAGTTCCTTTCGAAGAGCGGTACCGATTTTAATCTCGGTGATGGCAGTTATATTGATATTAAGGGGAATGAATCTAGGAATTCCGTTTGTCAGCCCGAGCCTCCCATCTGCAACGGCAACTCCAGTTACTTGTCATTGAGAAAAAAATGCATCGATCAATATTATAAGATATCAAGGTCTTGTTTGGTCCTGTCCTGGTAACCCCATTCCTCACCTGTGTCGAATTCTTTTCCCTTGTATTTTCCAAAACGAATTGTTGTATAGACCAGCCACGTAAGTAATATGGGTGAAATTCCAAAAATGAGATAAACAATGCGTAACGAGATGTTGAAGCCAATCAGGATGCAATAAATCAGTAGAATGACCGAGACAGCAGCAACTGCAAAAAAAGGTTTTTTTATCATGACTTTTCAAAGCAATTTTCGAAGGAACCTTCATGCTCTCCAACGTAAAGTTAGTGCAGTTCGATCAGGTTTGCTTTTTTATCAAAAATTGCCCGCATGGGCCATGTGTTTTTTTTGAATTTGCCGAAACGAGAACTGAAACGAGGACCAGGCGGATTGAAATTCAATATTCATTTCGTTCAAGTAATTCCTTTTCCATTGCAATTGCCCTGGGGAAGAGAATATCGTTTTCGAGATATAAATGTTGAACAAGGTCGTTGTCCAACTCTAATAATTTTAGAAAGGCTACTTTATGGCTGATACATGCATTTTCCGGCGGTGTATAATGACCGGTGAGTTGGCGTATTTGGGGAAGAAATTTGTTTAAGAATTCCTCTTCATGGACCATTACATTTTCCACCGGTTTTCGCAAAGTGCGAACTAACAAAGCTGCATACGACTCCTTGTTATGATAGGCACGGGAAATTTGCCTGATATATGGAAAAATAATGGTCTCTTCCTGTTCGAGATGAGGTAGAACCTCGTTGGATAATTCGGTGAAGATTTTTAAAAGATCGCGGAGATATGGAAATTTATGTTGATGACCTTCGACGAATCTTGCCAATTGATCTTTTGTAGAGGGCAGCGAATTTTTCAGATAGCTGTGATGAACGTTTATAATGTAATCAGTAAGAAAATTAATGTTCCATCCTTCAAAATCCAGGGAGCTTGGAAGAGAAATAGTCCGGATTGATCTTTCAAGTTCGCTATTTACAGTGTTTATGTCAAGGTTTTTTAGCTCGCAAACCGTCTTTAAAGGCCACTTTCCACCGCAGCAAAATTCGATACCATATTTGCGAAAAATCTCAGCAGTCCGGTAGTCTGCGTTTACAATTTCCGAAACAGACCAGTCAGGATTTATTTTTTTTATGTTTCGTGAAACCATCGCTTTTTAAATTTAACAGGACCAAGCTTCCTTTGTAAAATATTTTCTTTCTATGCGGCGGAAATCGCTTTGACAAAATCTGGGTTTTCATCTGTTATCAGGCTGCCGATGTCTGTCTTCAGCAAAAGCTCTAATAGATCCTTTTTGTATGGCTGGATGCTGTCATGCAGCGGGCACGGATGTAACTCGTTGCATTTCTTCATTCTTAGAACGCATTCATGAAACTGATCTACGCCATTTATTGATTCAAGTAATGCCAGCAGTGAAGTGGAGAGAGTCAGATCGTTTAGAGCAAACCCGCCGGTTGGCCCTTTCGTCGAACTGAGAATGCCTTTTTTTGCTAGTCTGTTCATAATCTTTCCAAGGAAATGACGCGGCACGGACAGGCGATCGGATATTTCATCAATGGAAACTCTTCTATGTTCGGTGCTCATCAAAGCCACATAGAGAGTTCCCCGTACAGCATACCCAAAAGATTTTGAAAAAAACATACCCATCGAAAATAACAGCCTTTCGGACAGACACTTACTGACGTCAATCAGGTATCGAGATGATACTAATCATAATTGGCCCATGAATTCACGTATTAACTGGCATCTGACCCGTGAAGGCAGGAAGGCACACATGAGGATACAGAATTCAATTCAATTGATTGTTCCAGAAAAAATAGAATTTGCATCCCGCCAGGTTCAATAATTCAAATATATTCAAAGTTGTGGCCGCTCATCACGAGTCTGTGTTCTCCATTGAATATTTTTGCATCTGAATTTTTACAATGAGGAACAAAAAATTCTGGATAACACTATCCCTTGGCAATTTATGTGGTGTTGCATTGCTTGGACTGACCTTACGAACAAAGTTTTTGTTTCCAATTCAATTTATTGACTATAAAAATTTTCTGAGTGCTCACTCTCATTTTGCTTTTGGTGGTTGGCTCACCATGATATTAATGATCCTTTATGTAGACAATCTGCTGCGCGAGGAGGAAAGACAAAAGAAGATATATCAAGTACTATTTTGGGGAATTGAAATCACCTCCGTAGGAATGTTGCTTACATTTCCAATCCAGGGATATGCCTTATTCTCTATCATCTTTTCTACAGCGTTTATTCTTATTACTTACACATTCAGCTGGGTATTTGTAAAGGACCTGCGTAAAGCAGCAAAAGACAGATCGGTTGTTTTGCTGAGCGTGGCTGCCTTGCTAAGCCTCGTTGTGTCATCAATCGGACCATTTACACTTGCCTATATTATGGCAACGTCAACGGGGAATGCGTTTCTTTACCGCGATGCAATATATACCTACCTGCATTTTCAATACAATGGGTTTTTTACCCTTTCGGTTTTTGCCCTTCTCTTAAATCAACTCCTGAGATTCCTGGACAAAAATATAACGGACAAGCTGTGGCCATTTGCGCTTTTCCTTTGCTTATCAGTAGTGCCTGCGCTTTTTTTGTCCCTCCTCTGGCACGGGTACAATATCTACTTTAGAACTTTAGCCCTCGCAGGCTGTGTCCTTCTCATGATAAGCCTTGTATTTTTCTTCCGGATCGCGCTGCATAGAAAAATATTTGCCCACTACACTTCATGGCTTGAGAAAATACTGCTACTCTTTTCCATGATTTCGTTTGTGGTAAAGTTGATTTTGCAAATGGGAACAATTATTCCTGCTCTTGGAAATGCCGTCTTTGGATACAGGCCTGTTATTATAGGGTTTCTGCACCTCGTATTTTTGGGGTTTGTGAGTTTCTATGTTTTTTTCAACTTGCTTGATACAGGCGCTTTTGGCCGGGTGAGGGAGATGTCAAAACTGGCCATCTCATTCTTCGCGACGGCGGTTGTCTTAAATGAAGCGATACTCTTGATTGAAGGTGTTGGCCTGATGTTTCATGTAACCAATCGGCTCTATCCCTGGCTTTTGTGGGCAGCAAGCATCCTTTTGCTGGCCGGAGCTTCATGGATCCTCATTGCAAGGCTAAAGAATGACAGATCCGTTATTCGGTTAAGCGGCAATAATTAATTCTTTCTCTGATAGGTTATTTTTCCCCGTCGTTGTTACGCTGAAACTCCAACACAGCCCGCGCGTCATCATCACTTAGATTTTGGTTGGGCATTTTTACGAGGCAAACCTCATAAAGATTCTTTGCCACCGCATTTTTTTGAAGCATTTCTTCGGTATTGGTCACAAAATTCATGATCCATTCAGGTGTTCTTCTTTTTGTCACGTCTTTCCATCCAGGACCCACTAATTTTTCGTCTGTAAGTTTATGGCAGGAAGCGCATTTAAGGTCGTAAACATTTTTACCCGTAGTGATCATTTTTTGATCGAGGGGATGAGTTAATTCAACATGCTGAAATTTTCCGACCCCTGCTTTATCATCGCTTGCACCGGCCCCTGAAGCGGTTGTGTCAGTTTTTGCAGAGGAGTTATCCGGGGTCGCGCTGTCCGGGGATTTTTTGTCGGATGAAGAATTGCATGCTATAACAGAGATCAATGAGGCTATAACGAGTGCCGCAATTAAAAATCTTGGTCGCATAATTATTGGTTTGGTTAAGAAGACGATATAAAATTATGCACAGACAAACTTCCACAATCATTTTTCTCAACTTAAATTTCCAGAGAGCCTGGTTTCTTGCAAAACCTTATATAATGATGCAGAAATAAGTTGCAAGAACAACGTCATTGCTGATAAAAATTCCAATTTCGCCGCACAGGCTATTTCCCCAAAAGCCAGGAAAACAAAGTCCAAATGGATACAGGCCTTTGCGTGACGGGAAAGACTCTTTGCAAGGCCCGACATGAGGAATATCAGTTTTTAGAATGATGAGGTTCATATCGCTTCGGAATTTCGCAAAATATCTTTGAGCCCATTTAAGACACGAATGTCCTTAATTCTTAAACTTGAAATTATGCTCAAAAGAATCTTTTTCTCTGTATTCCTCCTTGTCATCATCGCTTTTTTTGCAACATCCTGTGGTGGTGAGGGGGTTAAAAAGGATCAACCTGCCGTTGACATAAATGAGCTCACAAAGAACCAACCCGAAACAAAAGGAGCGGAAGTAAAGGAAACGGATATACAGATCACTCACCCTTTGAATAAAGATTGGATCGCCTCCGGGAAAACTATTTATGAATTAAAATGCCAGCCTTGTCACAAGCTGAGCGAAGAAAAACTGGTTGGCCCGGGTTGGAAGGAGGTCACTAAGAGAAGAACACCTGTCTGGATCATGAATATGATCACGAATACGGATTATATGCTGGATAAAGATCCCGAAGCTCAGAAACTTCTTGAACTATGCATGGTTCGCATGCCTAATCAAAACCTTACTCGGGATGAAGCGCGCCGCGTTCTGGAATTCCAACGCAATAATGATGGAGAAAAATAAACCTGATTAATTTCTTAATTCTAAAAACAGTTATATGAACACGCTTTCCAAGTTGACTGCCATAGCAACAGTCGCTCTTGTAACATTCATGGTTGGTTGTAAACCGCGCGGGGCTCAATCCGCCGTAGGCGGTGATGCTGCACAGAAAACGTATGTAGCGCCTGGCAAGTACGACGAATTTTATGATTTTGTATCTGGTGGATTTAGCGGACAAATGAGTGTGTATGGCTTGCCATCAGGCCGCCTGTTCCGCGTAATTCCTGTTTTTTCGGTCGATCCGGAAAAAGGCTATGGCTATAGTGAAGAAACAAAAGCCATGCTGAATACTTCACACGGTTATGTTCCATGGGATGATCTTCATCACATCGCACTGTCAGAGACAAACGGTATCCAGGATGGTCGCTGGGTCTTTGCGAATGGTAACAATACACCGCGAATTGCCCGTGTTGATCTGAAAACGTTCCGCACGGCCGAAATTTTGGAAATACCAAACAGTGCGGGCAATCACTCTTCCCCATTTATTACTGAAAACTCGGAGTATGTGGTTGCAGGAACCCGGTTTAGCGTGCCTCTCGATAACGCGAATGGTGATGTGCCTATTAACACATACAAACAAAATTTTAAAGGCACAGTGAGTTTTGTTAAGGTTGATACTTCAGGCAGAATGAGCATCGCATTTCAGATCCAAACACCCGGAGTAAATTTTGACCTGGCAAGAGCCGGCAAGGGAAAATCCCACGGCTGGGTTTTCTTTAGTTGTTACAATTCCGAAAAAGCGAACACTTTGCTTGAAGTGAACGCAAGTCAGAGAGACAAAGATTTTATCATGTGTGTAAACTGGAAGAAAGCTGAAGAATATGTGAAGGCAGGTAAAGCCGAAAAAAGAACCGTTGCTTACGCTCACAATGTCTATAATGAGAATCGCCACTCAGCTACTTCTGAAATTGAAAAGGAAGTGTTGGTGCTTGATCCAAAAAATTGTCCTGACATGGTTTACTTTATGCCATGCCCCAAGTCTCCTCATGGTTGTGACACTGATCCGTCGGGTGAATACATTGTAGGCAGCGGAAAGCTAGCAGCGGTTATCCCTGTCTTTTCTTTCACAAAAATTCAAAAGGCAATTGCGGATAAAAATTATGATGGCGATTATGATGGTATTCCTGTATTAAAATACGAATCAGTGTTACATGGTGAGGTTCAAAAACCAGGTCTTGGTCCTTTGCACACAGAATTTGATGCTGATGGAAATGCGTATACGTCCTTCTTCGTCTCTTCTGAGATCGTAAAGTGGAGATTATCCGATCTCAAGGTTCTTGACAGAGTTCCTACTTATTATTCAGTGGGTCACTTATCTGTTCCCGGCGGACCTACAAGAAAGCCATGGGGCAAATATGTGATCGCTTACAACAAGATCACCAAGGATCGTTATTTACCAACAGGTCCTGAATTGGCCCAGAGTGCACAGTTGTACGATATCAGTGGGGAAAAAA
>Ga0207674_10004954_pt1 | contig 15911 bp, 11 predicted proteins | sample KBSCornC72_FD_184303 | JGI IMG/M metagenome (GOLD analysis project Ga0207674, IMG submission 184303) | Corn rhizosphere microbial communities from Kellogg Biological Station, Michigan, USA - KBS Corn C7-2 (SPAdes) (version 2) | ecosystem: Host-associated > Plants > Roots > Rhizosphere > Soil ... | reverse complement strand
GCCTGCGGCGCACGTCGTACCAGCCCGAGGGCCGCGCCGCCCAGGGCTGGAGCGTCGACCCGTACGCCGGGACGCTCACCGCCGAGCCCGCCACCGACACCGGCGCCATGGCGCCCGCCGGGCAGCTGTGGTCCACGGTCGAGGACCTCGGGCGGTACGCCGCCTTCCTCGGGACCGGACACCCCGGCGTCCTCGACCTGTCGTGGCTGGAGCTCGCGTCCCACCCGCAGGCGGGCGAGCAGCACGCCGGGCTCGAGTCGGGGCACGGGGTCGGCTTCCAGCTGATGCGTGGTGGGTCGGGCATGCTGGTCGGCCACAGCGGGTCTATGCCCGGGTTCCTCGCGGCCTGCTTCGTGGACCGGGCACGGCGCACCGGGTCTGTCCTCCTCTGCAACGCGACGACGGGTGTCTTCCCCGGACTCCTGGCCCGCGATCTGCTCGAGGAGCTCGAACGGTGCGAGCCGACGCTGCCACCCGCGTGGCGACCGACGGCCGAAGTGCCGACCGCTCTGGCCGACACGCTCGGGGTCTGGCACTGGGGCAACACCCCCTACGTCGTGGCCCTGGACGGGGGCGAGCTGGTGATGTCCCACGGCGCCGCGGTGGCCCACCGCTTCGAGCTCCGCGGAGACCGGCTGGTCGGGACGACCGGATACCACGCCGGCGAGACCCTCCACGTCGTCCGACGGGACGACGGGTCGGTGAGCCACCTGGAGTGCGCGACGTTCGTCTACACGCGCATGCCGTACGACCCGCAGGCCCCGATCCCGGGCGGTGTCCCGGGCTCGCCGGAATGACCCGCTGAGCTGTTCCGCGGTTCAGCCGCGGCGGGCATACTCGGGAGGTGCGCGTCCTCCGCCTCGTCGCCCCGGTCCTGACCACGGTCTCGTTGACGGCGGGGGCGCTCGTCGCGGCGCCGGCGTCGGCCGGTCCCGGCGCCGTCACACCGGCGTCGACGCCGACGGTGCGGGTGTCGGTGATGACGCAGAACATCTTCTACGGCGGCGACGACTACCAGCTGTCGACGGGACACTTCTGCCCGGTCGCCGACGGCTGCCCTCGCGCGTTGCACCGCCTCGCCCACATCATCGCCGTGAGCGGCGCGGACGTGGTCGGCGTCCAGGAGGCCGAGCGCAACACCCGCCGACTCGCCCGTCTGCTCGGCTGGCACGCCAGCCCGCGGGCCCATGTGATCTCGCGCTTCCCGATCCTCGACCCGCCCCACAGCCGCGGTGTCTTCACCTACGTCGAGCCGACGCCGGGGCGGGTGATCGCGGTCGCCAACACCCACCTCCCGTCCACGCCGTACGGCCCCTACCGCGTGCGGGCGGGCTGGTCCCGGCACCGCGTCCTGCACCTCGAGCGCACCCTGCGCGTGCGTGCGCTGGCGCCGGTGCTGAAGCGCCTGCCGCGGCTCGCGGCGCGCGGCATCCCGGTGTTCCTGACCGGCGACTTCAACAGCCCGTCCCACCTCGACTGGACCACGGCGGTGGCGAAGGCCCGCCAGGCGGTGCCGTACGCCGTCCGGTGGCCGGCCAGCAAGGCGCTGGCCGACGTCGGGTTCCGCGACTCCTACCGCGACGTGCACCCGGACCCCGTCGCCGACCCTGGCTTCACCTGGTCGCCCGGCGGCCCGGAGACCCAGAAGCACGACTTCTTCGACCGGATCGACTGGGTGCTCCATGCCGGTCCGTCCACAACGGTCTCCAGCCTGCTGGTGGGCGAGAAGGGCAACCCCCAGGTCGACCTGGCGTTCCACCGGCCGTATCCCACCGACCACCGCGGCGTGGTCTCGACGTTCGAGGTGGCGCCGGCGCGTGCTCCGGTGATGGTGTCGCCGCACCACCGTCGCGTGATCACCGGGCCGACGCTCCACGTCCGTTTCCACGCGCACGGCACGGCCGGCGAGGTGGTGGGCCTGCGGCGCCCCGGCAAGCCGCACCAGCTGATCCGCCAGGCCAACGCAAGGGGTCGTCGGGACGGCGTCGTGGGGATCCGGACCACCCACCTACGGCCGGGGCGGTACCACGTGGTGCTCCGCGACAGCGCGACGGGCCGGACCGAGGCAGCGGCTCCGGTGTGGGTGTACCGCCCGCACAGCCGTGCCCACATCCGCGCAGACCGGCACGTCTATCGGGTCGGGGAGCCGATCCGGATCAGCTGGACCCGCGCGCCAGGAGAGAACCTGGACTGGGTCGGGCTCTTCCGCTGCCACCGGACCTGTGGCGGCCCGGGGAGCTATCTGGTGTACCGCTACACGCGCACCGCGGTGGAGGGCTCGGTCGCCTTCCGGCGCGGCGCCTACCTCGGGGAGGGCACCGTGCCGTGGCCGCTGCCGCCCGGGCAGTACGTCGCCCGGGTGCTGGTCGACGACAGCTACCACCCGATCGGCACCTCGCGGAGGTTCCGGATCGTCCGGCGGTGAGCTGCCCGCCGAGCCACCGAGCGACGCCGTGCGCCTACCTCGCCTGCGAGACGCTCGACATGTTGAAGTCCGGCACCCGCAGGGCCGGCATCGCCGTGCGTGAGAAGTAGTCGTCCCCCCACTCACGGCTGAACGCCGGCACGGTCGCCGAGGCGTGGGTGAAGCGACGGAGCAGGTCGACCGGGCTCTCGTTGAAGCGGAAGTTGTTCACCGCCCCGGTGATCTCGCCGTTCTCGACGAGGTAGACACCGTCGCGGGTGAGGCCGGTCAGCAGCAGGGTCTGCGGGTCGACGGCGCGGATGTACCACAGGCAGGTCAGGAGGAGTCCGCGCTCGGTGCCGGCGACCAGGTCGTCGAGGGGGTCGGTGGCGCCCTCGACGTCGAGGACCAGGTTGTCGATCGACGGCGTCACCGGCAGGCCGGTGAGGGCCGCGGTCTCGCGCGTCTGCCGGAGCGCGGACAGCGTGCCGCCGCTGATCCACTCGGTCCGTGCCAGCGCGAGACCCGTGTCGAAGACGGAGCTGTCGTTGCCGGAGGACTCGTTGACGACGTGCGGAGCGCACTCAAGGCCTGGGTACGCCGGGTCGGAGGAGAGGGTGACCTCGGGCCGGGCCACCTGCTCGCCGACCCGAGTGCCGCCACCGCGCCGGCTGAACACCGACTGCCCGTCGTGGGCGTCGCGTGCGCCGGCGTACCAGTAGGCGTCGATCATGACGTCGGCCATCGCCGTCGGCGGCAGGATCGTGTCGTAGCGGCCGGCCGGCAGGTCGACCCTCCGGGACGCCCAGCCGAGCCGACGCTCGAGCTCCGACTCGAGGGCGAGGGCGTCGACGCCGGCGAAGTCGCGGGTGGCTCCGCCGACCCAGGCGCTGTCGGTCAGGTCGGCGGACTTGCCGGTGCATCCGTAGTGACCGGTGGGCTGGACGTGCCGCAGCCGCAGGCCCGTCGACGACGCGACGTACGTCGTGGTCAGGCGGTGGTCGACGAAGCCGTACAGGACACGGCCGCCCGAGCGGGCGCGTCGGAAGGCCTCGCCGAGCGCCGGGGCGAACGCGTCGAAGACGTGGATGTCGGTCTCGGCCGGTGCAGCGTCCCAGTCGGTCGCGACCGTGCCGCCGACGAGCTCCTGGGCGTCGGTCGCCGGGTCGGCGGCCCGGGCCTCGGCGTCCGCCGCGGCGACCAGGGCCGCGACCTGATCCGGGGTGGTGGCGCTGCCCGACCTGGTGCCGGCGGCCGGACCACCGGCCTGCCGCACGAAGGAGACGACCGCGAGCTCGAGCCCGCGCATGGCGCCGTTCGTGGTCAGGGTGTTGTTGGCCCAGCGCAGGTTGGCGCTGGTGGTGTGATGGGCGATCACGATGCAGTCGTCGGCGGTGGAGACCGCGAGCGCGTGCTCGACCAGCTCCTGGACCGTGGCGGTCGTCGTCGCGGCCATCAGTGGGCCCCCTCGTCGTCGGTGTTGAGGATCCGGACCCCTCGGAACAGGGCGGTCGGGCAGCCGTGGCTGACGGAGGCCACCTGGCCGGGCTGGGCCTTGCCGCAGTTGAAGGCGCCACCGAGCACCCAGGTGTCGCGGCCACCCACCGCCTCCATCGAGCCCCAGAAGTCCGTGGTGGTCGCCTGGTACGCCGCGTCGCGCACCTGGCCCGCGAGCCGTCCGTCGCGGATCGCGTAGAAGCGCTGTCCGGTGAACTGGAAGTTGAATCGCTGCATGTCGATCGACCACGACTTGTCGCCGACGACGTACAGCCCGCGCTCCACCCGCCCGATCAGGTCGTCGGTGGAGGTGTCGTCGGTCCCCGGCTGCAGCGAGACGTTCGCCATCCGCTGGATCGGGATGTGGCCGGGGGAGTCGGCGTACGCGCAGCCGTTGGAGCGGCCGTCGTTCAGCTCGGGATGTAGCCGGGCCATCGGGCGGTCGAGCTGGTACCCGACGAGCACGCCGTTCTCGACGATGTCCCAGCTCTGGGTCGCGACACCCTCGTCGTCGTAGCCGATCGTGGCGAGGCCGTGCTCGACGGTGCGGTCGCCGGTGACGTGCATGACCGGGGAGCCGTAGCGGAGGGTCCCCAGCTGGTCGATGGTGGCGAACGACGTGCCCGCGTAGTTGGCCTCGTACCCCAACGCCCGGTCGAGCTCGGTGGCGTGCCCGATCGACTCGTGGATGGTCAGCCAGAGGTTGGAGGGGTGGACGACCAGGTCGTAGGTGCCGGCCTCGACGGTCGGCGCGGCCAGCTTCTCGGCGAGCAGCTCCGGCACCTCGGCGAGCTCGGCGTCCCAGTCCCACCCGCCGTCGGCCGGTGAGCCCACGACGTACTCCCAGCCGCGGCCCGCGGGCGGCGCGATCGAGCGCATGTCGTCGAAGACACCGCGCTCGTCGTCGGAGCCCATGGCGGTGAACGTCGGGAGCAGCCGGATGCGCTGCTGCGTGGTACGGGTGCCGGCCAGGTCGGCGTAGTACTTGTTCTCGTGGACCTGCAGGACCTCGGCCGTCGCGTGCTGCACCGCGGGGTGGCCACGCAGGCGATCGGTCCAGTCGAGCAGCACCGCGGTCTTGTCGTGCAGCGGGACCTGGAACGGGTCCTGCGCGTATGACGAGACCCAGGTGACGTCGTCGTACACCGGCTCGGGCGCGATCTCGACCGGGGCCGCGGTCAGCGCCGCCGAGACCTTGGCGACCTCGATCGCCGCCTCGGCCACCCGCACCGCCTCGCCGGGCGTGAGGTGGACGCCCGAGGCGAAGCCCCAGGCACCGCCGTGGATCACTCGGACGGCGAAGCCGAGGTCCTCGTCGTCCGAGGTGCCCTGCAGCGCGCCGTCCCGGACCCGGACGTCCTGCCAACGCACCCGCTCGAAGCGGAAGTCGGCATGGCTCGCTCCCAGGTCGCGAGCTCGCTCCAGCGCGGCATCGCCGAGGGCGCGGTAGGGGAGCGTGACGAAACCAGGGTCGAGACCGGGCATGGCCAGAACCTAGCCTGCGGACCCGACCACCTGCAGGGTGGACCCCGAGCGTGCCTTGGACACGACGAGCTGGGTCGGGATGCGGTCGCGCATCTCCGCGACGTGGCTGACGACGCCGACCGCGCGACCGTTCTCGCGGAGGCTGTCCAGGATGTCGAGCACGTCGTCGAGGGTCTCGGCGTCGAGCGAGCCGAACCCCTCGTCGACGAACAGCGTCTGCAGGTCGGTGCCGCCGGCCTCGTGCGCGACGACGTCCGCGAGTCCGAGCGCGAGCGCCAGGGAGACGACGAAGGTCTCGCCACCGCTGAGGGTCGCCGGATCGCGGGACTCGCCCGACCAGTCGTCACGGACCACGAGGCTGAGCCCTCCGCGGCTCTCGCCCGCTCCCCGCCGTCCGACGTGCTCGAGGGAGTAGCGCTGGTCGCTCATCCCCGCGAGCCGGGCGTTCGCGGCGGCGACGACCTGGGACAGGCGGTAGGCGAGGACGTACGCCGAGAGCCTCATCTGGAGGCGGTTGTCGGGGGCCTTGCCCTCGGCGAAGGCGGCCACGGTGGTCGCCAGCCTCAGCTGGTCACGGACCGGAGCCCACTCGGACACGGCGGCCTCGAGCTCGTCGGCGAGACCTCCGACCCGGCGGCAGGCGCGGGTCGCGCCCTCCGCGGCCGCACGGGTGCGCTCGAGGGTCTCGACAGCGGCGCCGTGCCGCCGTTCGCACGCCGGCAGGTCGGGGTCGGGCGCGGTGAGCAGCGTCCACGCATCCGGCTCGTCGAGCACCGATCGGGCCGCGGCGAGGGCCGACTCGTGCTCGCGGACGTGCTGCTCGAGCTCCGCGAGCTCGGACGAGGGCACCTCGGCCGCCCGCGCCGCGTGCGGGTCGTCGAACCCGGCCTCCATCGCGGCGCGGGCCAGGGCCGTCTCGGCCTCTGCCAGGGCATCCGAGGCCGAGTCACGTCGGATGGCGTCCGCGTGGGCACGACGGACCAGCTCCCGCCGGCGCTCCAGGTGCGCGACCGCATCGTCCAGGCCCGGGTGGCCGCCTCGGGCCGCGACCACGGTGGCCGTCAGTGCCTCGGCGTGCCCGCGGACGTGCTCGAGGGCCGTCTCCAACTCGGCGCGTCGCACCCGGTGCTCGGCCATGGCCGCGTCGAGCTCGGCCGCACGCTGACCCGTCTCGGAGAGCCGCTCCTGCAGCCGGGTGTGGCGTGCGGACCGGTCACGCAGCTCGGTCAGGGCGCCACGAGCCTCGGTCAGGCGGGCCGTCGCGCCGGCGCGGTCGGTGCTGCCGGCCGCCTCCCGGGCGACCTGCAGTGCGACGTCGAGCTCTCGGACCCGGAGGGCCAGGGCGTGCTCGGCGATCTGGGCGTCGTCGACGGCGTGTTGGGCACGGCGCTCCGACTCGGCATCGGGGTGTCCCGAGGCCCACGATGCCGGTCGCGGATGGTCGGCCGAGCCACACACCGGACACTCGTCGCCGACCACCAACGCACCGGCGAGCTCGGCGGCCATGCCTGCGATCCGGCGCTCCCGGAGATCCAGGAGCTCCTCGCGCGCGTCGAGGAGGCGACGTACGGCTGCCTCGTGCTCTGCCGCCACCGCGGAGCGCTCCTGGACCAGGAGCCCGATCTGCTCGTGGGCATCGACCACCAGCTCGTCAGCAGCCACCGCGCGCTCGGCCTCGGCCACCACGTCACCGGACACCCGGGTCGCGTCGAGGTGGGCGGTCAGCTCCGCCAAGCAGGCGGCGGTGGTCTCGGCCTCGGCCGCGACCAGGCCCTCGGTGTCGGTCAGCCGGGACAGCGACGCCAGGCCCGTCTGCTCCTCGGCGCGGAGCTCGGAGAGCCGATGCTCGGCCGGCAGCAGCGCTGACATCCCGGCGAGGGACCGCGTGAGGCGCTCGAGCTCGGCCGGAAGGTCGTCGGGGTCGAGCCCGTCGAGCTCGATCGCCGCGCGGGACGTCTGTGCCGTCGCGAGCACGTCGGCGAGAGCTCGTCGGCGCTCGTCGGTCAGCCGCACCAGCGGGCGCAGCCCGTCGGCACGGCGCGCGTCGTCGAGGCGTGCCCGCTCCATGGCGTGGGCCTCGGCGCCCTCCTCGAGCCGCTCGACCGTCTCGGCCGCCTCCACGACGCGGGCACGAGCCGTGGCCAGCACGCGGGCGGCGTCGAGCGCCTCGCGCGCGGACCGCTCCGCCTCGACCGCCTCCGCACACCCCGCCTCCGCGGAGGTACGGCGTGCCTCGGCCGCCTCGCGGGTCGTGCCCGCCCAGCCCGCCAACGCGCCGGTCGTCGCCGCCGCCGGATCTGCCAGTGCCTCCGGCACGGGTGCGCCAGCGGCCTCGGACAGCCGGCTGACGAGGTTGCTCACCACCTGGGCGTGCTGGTCGGAGCGTCGGCGCAGGGTGACCCGGTGGTCGCGCAGCCACCCCTCGACGCGTTCGAACCGCCCGGTGCGGAACAGCCGCGCGAGCAGCTGGTGGCGTTGACCGGAGTCTGCGCGCAGGAACGCCTGGAAGTGGCCCTGCGGCAGCAGCGCGACCTGGCAGAACTGGTCGAGGTTCATGCCGAGCAGGCCGGAGACCAGGTCGCCGGCCTCGTCGAGACGGCTGGTCAGCGGCACCCACTCGCCGCCGACGAGCTCGGTCAGGGTCACCCGAGCCTGCTCGCGGGTGGTCCCGGTGCCGCGCTTCTTCGGACGCTCCCAGGCGGGGGAGCGGACGATGCGGAAGCGGCGCCCGGAGAGGTCGACGTCGAGCGTGACCGAGGGCGCCCACGTGGGTGGGGCCTGGTCGGAGCGCAGCCGCCCGGCATGCTGCCGGTCGCCCGGGACCGCGCCGTACAGGGCGAAGCAGACGGCGTCCAGGACGCTGGACTTCCCGGCACCGGTCGCACCGGAGAGCAGGAACAGGCCGGCGTCGGAGAGCGCGTCGAAGTCGACGTCGGCGGTCTCGACGAACGGCCCGAACGCGGTCACGGAGAGGTGGTGGAGCCGCATCAGCCGCTCCCGTTCGCCGCCGTCACCAGCATGTCGGCGTCGGGATCCTCCGCGCAGGCGTCGCACGCCTCGAGCAGCAGCGCCGACTCGTCGTCGGAGGCGGGGGCACCGCGCAGCTCCTCGACGAAGTCCAGCGAGATCTGGTGGTCGCTGCGGCCGCGGGGCGCGGCCACGACCGACGGCGACGGCGTACCGACCGGGGCGAAGGACAGCATCAGGGCATGGGGGAAGCGGGCTCGCAGCCGCTCCATCGGCCGGTCGGGTCGGACCGCGTCGGTGAGGGTCGCCTGCACCCAGTGGGACTCGGCCGGGGCGAGTCGCTGGTCGGTCAGCAGCGACTCGAGGTCACCGCTCAGGACCGACAGCCGTCGTGGGACCGGCGCCTCGACGAACGACGTGGCGCTCACGCCGTCGGGTCCGAGGTCGACCAGCCAGCTGCCCTTGGTGTGGCCGGCCTCGGAGAAGGAGTAGGCCAGTGGGGAGCCGCTGTAGCGCAGGGTCTCGCCCAGGGTCGCGCGTCCGTGCAGATGACCGAGGGCGGTGTACGAGACGTCGTCGAACAGCGTGCTCGGCACCACGGACACGCCGCCGACGCTGATGTCGCGCTCGGAGTCGCTCGGCAGGCCGCCCGCCACGAACGCGTGCGCGACCACCACCGACCGGGTCGGGCGCGCGGCCAGATCGGCCCGGACACGTCTCATCGCCTCGGCCAGAGCCGCCTCGTGGGTGCGCGCCGGCAGCCGCCACGGCTCGAGGAGCGCCTGCGGGTCGAGGTAGGGGATGCCGTGCACCGCGACCGGGCCGTGCTCGTCATCGAGCAGGATCGGGACGCCGACCGACGATGCGTCGGTGCGCAGGTGGACGCCTGCGGCGTCGATCAGTCGCGACCCGAAGCCGAGGCGCTGTGCGGAGTCGTGGTTGCCCGACGTGAGCACCACCCGCGCCCGCGACGCGGCCAGCCGGGCCAGGGTCTCGTCGGCCAGGCGTACGGCGTCCACGTGGGGGAGCGCGCGGTCGTAGATGTCGCCCGCGACGACCACGAGATCGACCCGCTCCGACGCCACCACCCCGAGCAGGTGGTCGACGTACGCCGCCTGGTGCTCGAGCATGCCGACCCGGTGGAACGAGCGTCCCAGGTGCCAGTCGGAGGTGTGGAGGATCCGCACACGACGAACCTAGGTTCGGACGCCGACACCCCGGCGACCCCACGCCGACGGCCCGGGACTCGAGCCTGCGAGGTCCGAACGCGACCTCGGCCGCTCTCTCGGCGGGATCAGGCGTACCGGACGGTGCGCTCGCTGCGGGTGAACCCGAACAGGCCGAGACCCGCCTCCCGCGCCAGGTGCACGGCGAGCGACGAGGGTGCGCCGACGGCGACCAGCGACCCGACCCCCGCGGCCACGGCCTTCTGCACCAGCTCGAACCCGGCCCGTCCGCTCACCACCAGGTAGGCATCGGCGACCGGTTCGCCGGCGAGCAGCCTGGCCCCGGTCACCTTGTCGACGGCGTTGTGCCGCCCGACGTCCTCGCGTACGACGTGCCGCTCGCCGTCGGCCGTGAAGAGGCCGGCGGCGTGCACCCCACCGGTGCGCGCGAACACCGACTGCTCCTCGCGCAGCTGGCCCGGCAGCCGGCGTACGACGTCGGAGCGCGGCTGCGGGCCGCCCCAGCGGACGCCGCGCACCGTGGAGAGCGCCGCCTCGATGCTGTCCTTCCCGCATACCCCGCAGGCCGACGACCCGGCCGACATCGCGTCGTGCCGGTGGCCCAGGTCGACCGGCGCCAGCGAGCGCAGGGTCACGACGTTGAACTCCTGCTCCGGGGTGAGGTCCTCGTCGGTGCAGTAGGCGACCTCGGCCAGGGAGTCGACCCCGACCAGTCCCTCGTGGAAGGCCCAGCCGGCGGCGAGCTCGAAGTCGTTCCCCGGCGTCCGCATGGTGACCCAGGCGCGCTGCGGCTCCGCCTCCGGCCAGGCGAGCCGGATCTCGAGGGGCTCCTCGGCGACGACCTGGTCCTCGCGCTCGACGTCGTCGGGCGAGGACTCCACCACTCGCACCCGCGAGGTGGGTCCGATCCGGCGGACCAGGTCTGTCACGCCCCCAGCCTAGGTCCACCTGGAGGAGGACATTTCGGCCCGCACGCAACCAACCGCGAGATGGGCGCGTCCATTCGGGCAACACGCCGACCACGGGGGTAGGCGTGCCCAGGAGAGGGAAACAGATGAACACACGCACGAGGGCCCGGATGGCCGTCTCGGCCGCCGTCACGGCGGGCCTGTGCCTCGCGGGAACGGCGGCACTGTCGACGCCGTCCCGAGCCGCCACGGGCACCTGCGACACGGCGTACCCGGTCGCGAACCTCACCCAGGGCCAGCCGGTCACCGGGCTCACCGTCAGCAACGGCACCACGCCCTCGGCGTTCACCGGCTCGGTCCTCGGGGTCATCACGGACGGCGTCGAGCCGGGCGTCGACCTGGTGATGGCCAAGCTGTCCTCGCCCGACATCGACGACGCCGGCATCTGGGAGGGCATGTCCGGCTCCCCGGTGTACGCCGCGGACGGCAGCCTGATCGGTGCCGTCTCCTACACGCTGGCCTGGGGTCAGACCCCGATCGCGGGCATCACCCCGTGGGAGGACATGGCGCAGTACGCCGGGAGCGTGACGCCGCCCAGCCTGCGCATCCCGACCTCTGCGGCGAAGGACATCGCGGGCCACTCGGCGGTCACCCTGGCCCAGGCCGCGCAGGGCTTCCACGAGCTGAAGGCGCCGGTCGTCGTCGCCGGGCTCTCGGACCGCGCGTTGGACGAGGCGCGCCACCGCCCCTACCTGAGCAGGAGCGCGAGCGCCGCCGGCCACGCGTCCGCGCCCTCGTCGCTGGCCGACATGGTGGCGGGTGGCAACCTGGTCGCGACGCTCGCGACCGGCGACATCACGATCGGCGGGCTCGGCACGATCACCTCGGTGTGCAGCGACCGCCTCGTCGGCTTCGGCCACCCGCTGAGCTTCACCGGCAGGACGACCTACGGCCTGGCCGGCGCCTCGGCCCTCTACATCCAGAAGGACCCGACCGGTCCGTCGTTCAAGGTCGCCAACGTCGGCAGCCTGCTCGGCACGATCGACCAGGACCGGATGACCGGCATCTCGGGCACGCTCGGCCCCACGCCTCCGGACCTGCCGATCACGTCCCAGGTGACCTACACCGACGGCTCGACCACGCGGTCGCGCACCGGTGAGTCCCATGTGCAGCTGCCCGACGCGACGGCGGAGACGGCGTACTACGAGCTGGTGGCCAACACCCAGACCGTCGTCGACGCGTTCCAGGGGGGTGGCGAGGAGCAGTCGTGGACCATCAAGGGTCACGCGTCCGGCCGCCCGTTCACGTTCACCGGCAGCAACGTCTACGCCGACAGGTACGACATCGCGGACGCCTCGTCGTACGACGTCCCCGACCTGCTGTACGTGCTCACCCGCCTCAGGAGCGTCACGATCGACTCCGTCCACGTGCACGCGTCCGTCAACGACGACTCCTCGCACCTGAGGATCACCGGGGTGCAGCAGCGTCGCGGCGGCACCTGGGTCGACGTCAACCGTCACCACAGGGCGATCGTCGCGGCCGGCTCGACGGCCACGCTGCGCCTGGTGCTCAAGGGCGGGACCACCCGGAAGTTCCAGATCGCCGTGCCGGCGAAGGCGCAGGGCATGGACGGCGAGATCGACGTCTCGGCCGGCAACGACTATCCCTTCGAGCGTGGCGGGCTGGGCTCGTTCGCGGCGATCAAGGCCGCGGTCGCCGGCCTGACCCGCAACGACCAGGCCCGGGTCCAGTTCCTGGCCTTCGGCAAGCGCCATGTCGTCAAGGTGAGGACGGCCACCGCGCCGGCCGGCCAGGTGCTGAGCGGTCGCGCGTTCATCCCGGTGAGGATCTCGTAGTCCTCACCGAGCGGTCCCGTGGTGTCCGACATCACGCGGGGCCGAGTCGTGGTCGCTCTTTCGACAGACGTAGAATGTAAGGGTCATGGCAGCCACATTGGTCATGACGCTTCAAGGACCGGACGAGGGCCCGGAACGGGGCCGAGAGGGTGATCGACCATGAGCACGCAGATGTACCTGATGGGTGGACTCGTGGAGGGACGGGTTCTGTCCGATCGGGACCGGACCCATCTGCGCGCCGTACGGAGCGCCCGACGAGCCGCCCGGGCCGAGCGCCGTACCCGGCGGTCGCGTCGCGGCTGAGCCCGCCGAGACCAGGGGAGTGGCTCCGGCCCGCCGAGAGGTGGGGCCGGGGCCACTACCGTGTCCGGCATGAGCGACGAGACCCTGCGCCAGCTGGACCTGACGCAGATCGGTGCGGGTCGGTACAAGGCGGTCAACGCCCGTGGGGGAGTGCTTCCGGTCGGCTCGGGCGACGACCCCGACTTCACGCCGGTCGAGCTGCTGCTCGCCGCGCTCGCCAGCTGTACGGCGATCGACGTCGGGCTGATCACGGGCAAGCGTGCGCAGCCGGAGGAGTTCGACGTCCACGTCGCGGGTCACAAGGTCCGCGACGACGGCGGTTCCCACCTGGTCGGCCTCGAGGTCACGGTCGCGATCTCGTTCCCCGAGGGGGAGAAGGGCGATCGGGCCCGCGAGGTGCTGCCGATGGCGATCCAGCGGACCGCCGACCGGCTCTGCACCGTCGGCCGGACCCTGCAGCTCGGGACCACGATCGAGTACCGGCAGGAGTGACGCGCGTCAGCCCACGCTGACGCTGGTGATCGTGACCGGGACCTTGGGGTGGCCGTCGCCATCGCCGAAGGCGTTGTCGGTGCCCTTCCGCGCGATCTTCTGCACGTCCTTGAGGCCGGCCGCGTCGAGCTTGCCGAACACCGTGTACTGCGGTGGCAGGGGTGTGTTCTGGTACACGATGAAGAACTGGGAGCCACCCGTGTTCGGCTGCGCCGAGTTCGCCATGGCCAGCGTCCCGGGCCCGTAGGTCTCCTTGCCGGACAGCTCGTCGGGCACCGAGTAGCCGGGACCGCCGGTGCCGGTGCCGGTCGGGTCGCCGCACTGCAGCACGTAGATTCCCGCAGCGGCCGTCGTGAGCCGGTGGCACGGGCTCTTGTCGAAGAAGCCCTGCCTGGCCAGCGACACGAACGAGTTCACCGTGCACGGCGCCTTGGCGGCGTCGAGCTTCGCGCCGAGCGACCCGATCGACGTGGTCAGGGTGACGTCGACCGTGCCCTGAACGTCCGGTGTCGACGGCGGCTTGCTCGCGTTGCCCGTTGCGCCCTGGGGTGCGTCGGGGTAGTCGCAGGTGATCGAGCTCGTGGGGCTGCTCTGGTCGGGGGAGAGGGCGGAGTCCTGCGCCGTGGTGCTCGAGGAACCGCCCCCGCAGGCGGCGAGCACGGGGAGCAGGGCGGCGGCCGCGGCCGGGAGGGCGTGACGCCGCAGCGCGGGCTTCGACAGGGGCTTCGGCACGGCGTCGAGAATAGGAGAGACGTGGTGACGAGTCGTCGCTCGGGTCCCCGGGGTCACCTGCTAGACAGACACCATGGCAACCACCTGGCTTCGCGGCTGAGTCGGTCGACGCATGTCGCGGACGCTGCGCAGGGTGGTCGTCTTCGTCGCCGGGCTGCTGCTGATCATCACCGGACTCGTGCTGATCGTGCTGCCGGGGCCGCTCACGATCCCGCCGATCCTGCTCGGCGTGTGGCTGTGGTCGCGCGAGTTCGAGTTCGCGCGCCGGTGGCTACGCCCGCTGCAGGCCAAGGGTGCCGTCGTCTGGGAGCAGGCCAGGCTCAAGCCGGTCCACACCACCGTCGTCACGACCCTGGGGCTGGTGGGTGCCGCCGTGCTCGTCTGGGCGGCCCTGCGCTACGACCTGATCGACCGCGGGCGCGACCTGGTCGGACTGGGCTGATCGGACTGGGCTGACGCGGACGGCGACGACCCCGGGCGCCAGGGCACCCGGGGTCGTCGTACGCCGTTGCGGGCGCGGTCAGGCCTGGGGCGCGAGTGCGAACTGCACCCGACCCGCCTCGTCGACCGAGGCGTCGAGGACCTGGTCCTCGAGCTGCTCGGAGGCCGGGGGATCGAGGTACACCACGGCGCCGTGCGCCTCCACGGTCTGGTCACCGGGGTGCGGTTGCTGGGCCGCGGTGACCATCAGACCCTGCTGCGGGTCGCCGCTGCTGATCCGCAGGCCGGTGGACTCGGCTCCGCCCTGCTGGGCGGCGATGTCCTTCACGATCGTGCTGGCGTTCTCCGTCAGGGTGAGCACGTGCTCTCCTTCGTCGATTGCTGGCAGGACCCGTTCCACCATTCCTCGCATCGCGCGCCCATGCAAACCGGGCGTGCCGTCCTCGGGCTACCCCAGCTGGTCGCGGCGGCGGGTGAGGTAGGCGATCTCGGCGGTGTTGCCCGCCAGCTCGATGGCTCGGTCGTACGCCGCGCGTGACTGCTGACTGCGGCCCAGCCGGCGCAGGAGGTCGGCGCGGGTCACGTGGTAGGCGTGATAGCCCGTCAACGTGTCCTCGAGCCGGTCGACCGTGGCCAGGGCCACCTCCGGGCCGTCGAGCTCGGCGACCGCCACGGCCCGGTTGAGGGCCACGATCGGCGAGGGGTCGAGGCGGACCAGCTGGTCGTAGAGGGCGACGACCTGCGACCAGTCGGTGTCGCGGAACTCGCGGACGGAGGTGTGCACGGCGTTGATCGCGGCCAGGATCTGGTAGCGCCCCGGAGCAACCCCGGAGGCCAGGCGTTCGCGGACGAGTCGATGACCCTCGGCGACCAGCGCCGTGTCCCAGGCCCCCCGGTCCTGCTCGTCGAGAGGGACCAGCTCTCCGCTCGCCGAGACCCGGGCGGTACGGCGGGCGTCGATGAGCAGCATCAGCGCCAGCAACCCGGCCACCTCACCGTCGTCCGGCATCAGGGTGCGGATCAGCCGGGTGAGCCGGATCGCCTCGGCGGTCAGCTCGCGACGTACGGGGTCGGTGTCGGGGCCGGTGGCCAGGTAGCCCTCGTTGAACACGAGGAAGAGGACGGCGAGCACTCCCGAGACACGTTCGGGGAGATCCTCCACGGAGGGAACTCGATAGGGGATGCGCGCGGCCTTGATCTTGGCCTTGGCGCGGGTGATCCGCTGACCCATGGCGCTCTCCTGCACGAGGAAGGCACGGGCGATCTCGGGCACGGTCAGGCCGCCGACCATGCGCAGGGTCAGGGCCACGCGGGTCTCCATCGCGAGGGCCGGGTGGCAGCAGGTGAAGATCAGCCGGAGCCGCTCGTCCTCGACGGCGCCGAGCGGCTCGGGAGGCTCGTCGTCGTACAGCATCTGAGCCGCCTTCTGCTTGTCGTCGCGCTTGCTCTCGCGCCGGATCCGGTCGATGGCCTTGTGGTTGGCGGTGGTGGTCAGCCAGGCGGCGGGGTTGGGGGGTACGCCGTCGGCCGGCCACCGCGCGACCGCGGTGGCGAACGCGTCCGCCGTCGCCTCTTCGGCGATGTCGAGGTCACCGAACCGCCTGGTCAGAGAGGCGACCACCCGTGCCCACTCGTCGTG
>Ga0207674_10004953_pt1 | contig 15911 bp, 11 predicted proteins | sample KBSCornC72_FD_184303 | JGI IMG/M metagenome (GOLD analysis project Ga0207674, IMG submission 184303) | Corn rhizosphere microbial communities from Kellogg Biological Station, Michigan, USA - KBS Corn C7-2 (SPAdes) (version 2) | ecosystem: Host-associated > Plants > Roots > Rhizosphere > Soil ... | reverse complement strand
GAGATGGAAGACGGCGCTAGATAGTTGCCACGCACTCTTTGGAGTGCGGTGCCCTGGCACGGCTTCGGTACGTACCAAAGCGCCAACAAGTTGGCGCACTCCAGGGAGGCGTGTTATCCATAAGGCATGCCTGGGCTTTGGAATGTCGACGATCAATCGGGTCGGTTAGCTGAACTCACGAGCCAGGATCCCGATCTGAAGGAAGCGCCTTTGCGCCGCGATGTGCGTTCGCTCGGGCGTCTGCTGGGCGAAGTGCTCAAGGAACAAGCCGGCGACAAGTTGTTTTCAGCAGTTGAAGAGTTGCGCGTGTTGTTGATTGAGCACCGAGAATTGCACGCGCAACCCGGCCACGATATTGAGAACGTCCAACGTCTGATCGAACGTGCCGAGAGAATTGTCAGTCGTCTGGATGTTGCGGAAGCGCATTTGATGGCGAAAGCGTTCGCCATCTATTTCGAACTGACAAACCTCGCCGAAACCAATCATCGCAAGCGTCGCCGCCGTGCGGCGCAGACGTCGCCCGAGTTGTTAGCCCAACCCGGATCCTTTCTCGGAACTCTGCGCCGAATGCGTGATGCCGGTATCCCTCAACAGCAAGCACTCGAGTGGCTCGCGAAGATCGAGGTCATACTCGTATTCACAGCTCATCCCACAGAAGTTGCACGACGCACGGTGCTGTTCAAGCGACAACGAATTGCCGCCGAGCTCGAACAGTTCGATCGGCTGCCGCTGACCGAGAGGGAGTCAGAACAACACGAGCAGGCCATCATCGCCGAGATAACAGCGCTCTGGGAGACCGATGAAGTGCGACGCCGTCAGCCGAGAGTGCGCGACGAAATCAGGATGGGCCTCGACTACTATCCGAGTGTTTTGTTTGAAACTTTGCCGGCGCTGTACGACGAGTTAGCCGACGATTTCCGCGAAGCTTATGGTGAAGAGATACCGGCGAATGCATTGCCTCGAGTGTTACGGTTTGGTTCGTGGATTGGCGGTGATCGTGACGGCAATCCGTTGGTCACACCAGAGTGCACGCGAGATGCATTGCAGATCGCGCGCGAAACGATTCTCGGTTACTACGTTGACCGTGTGAATGATCTGATTTGGCAAATCAGTCCTTCGACGTATCAGGTTCCAGTCTCCGTCGAACTTCAGAACGCGCTCAACTCTTATGCGTCGACTGTTTCCGCCCCCAATCTGCATCCGGAACGACATCCGCCCCAAGAGATCTATCGACGTTTTCTCGATTACGTGTTGGCCCGTCTTATCCTTGCACGTGACGAACGCGCCAACACAAATGCGTACAAGAATGCTGCTGAGTTCAGCGCGGATTTGAGTCTCGCGCGTCAGAGTCTCGCGGCAAACGGCGGAGAACGTGTCGCGCGGTCATTGTTCGATCCACTTCTGCGACAGGTTGATACTTTCGGCTTTCACTTACACACGCTCGACGTGCGTGAACATGCGAGCGTTCACAAACGGGCGTTGCACGAGTTCTCAAGTGTTGCCAGAACAACTGAGGGAACTCTTCCAGCGGCGCCTTCAGAAGAAACTGTGAAGTTGCTCGATTCACTGAGGATGGTCAGTCGTGTTAAGCGCGATTATCCACCCGAAGCAATTCGCAGTTACGTCATCAGTGGCGCACAGTCGGCATCGGACGTCACGGCGCTGGTTTCGCTCGCCGAGTTGAGCGGCGTTCAAGTGACCGCCACGGATGGATCCGATCCGGGTGTGATGCCTGTGCCGCTCTTTGAATCGATTGAGGATTTGCGTAACTGCCCGTCGGTTTGCCGAAATTTGTGGACCAGCAACGATTACGCACGTCTGCTCGACTCCTGGAGCCGACGTCAGGAGGTGATGCTTGGCTACTCCGATTCAAACAAAGATGGCGGGATGCTCACGAGCACGTGGGAGATTTTCAAAGCCCATCGTGCGCTGCATCAAGTCGCTGCCGAATGCAACGTTAAGCTCACGTTGTTTCATGGGCGAGGTGGAACAGTCGGGCGTGGTGGTGGTCCCACCCACCACGCGATAATCGCGCAGCCGCAGGGCGCCTTCACGGGCCACATAAAGATCACTGAGCAAGGCGAAGTGATGAATTGGAAGTACTCGGATCGAATACTCGCGGAACGAAATCTCGAGTTGATGGTTGCTGCGTCGCTCGAAGCGTTGTCCCGTCCGGGCACTGTCGCAGACCTGGACCAGGAGAGCGAAGCGGCGCTCGAGCAGATGTCACACGATGCTTTTGAGTTCTATCGGGAGAAGATCGCAGAGAATGAAGCAGTGCTGACTTACTTCGAAGAGGCAACGCCCGTCAAGGAATTGGAGCATATGCGGATCGGTTCTCGGCCCACGCGACGTGGTGCGCAACGTGGTCTCAATGATCTTCGCGCGATTCCGTGGGTATTTGGTTGGATGCAGAGTCGGCATGTCGTCCCGGCATGGTTCGGGGTTGGCTTTGCTCTGGAACGTTTCTCGGATGCAAAGCTCCTGGAGAAGTTAACGGATCAGGTTCCATTCTTCAGTGAGATGATTGCAAACGTTGAGTTGGGGCTGGCGAAAGCTGACTTATCGATCGCGCGTTCATATGCCGGGTTGGTTTCGGATGCGACATTGAGAGAACAAGTGTTTAGCATGCTCTTCGAAGAGTTTGAACGCACGAAAGGGATGGTGCTGCGTTTGACTGGTCAAACAACCTTACTCGAGAACAACCCGGTGTTGGCGCGTTCGATTCGACTGCGTAATCCGTATGTCGATCCGTTGAGTTTGATTCAGGTTGAGCTGCTGCGACGGAAACGTAGCGGCGAAGACAACGAGAATCTGAACTACGCTCTTGCTGCAACGATCAACGGAATCGCCGCCGGCCTGCGAAACACCGGGTAGTCTTCTCTGTGCAACCTCTGTGTTCTCTGTGTCTCTGTGGTTGTTGTATCGTGAATTCCTGTAACCACAGAGGCACAGAGAACACAGAGGTTGCACAGAGAAATCTAAACTGGGCCACTATCTGGTCCACACAGGTATTCCTCTCACGCTCGCAATGTGATATAAGCGCCTGACCTCGATCTCGCCGGTTATAACCATGAGAAGAATCGTCTCACGAACCCTACAACTCGTTTTTGTCGTCGCAATCAGCATCGTCGTAGTGGCTCAGAAGCCCGCCACAAACCTACACGGTCGCGTGGTCGATGCGCGTACCGGAGAACCAATCGCGAAGGTGAGGGTGATCGTGAGTGGTACAGATCTCAGCACCACAACCGATGATAACGGGGAGTTCACGTTCGACGACTTGCCGCCCGGACAAGTCGATCTTTACATCACGACAATCACGTTTGGTCTTGTAAGGAAGACGATAACACTCGCCGAGACCAACAATCCTGTTTTCGAAATTGCACTCAACGAGGGCGCCGCAGCTCTGACGGAAAACGTCACTGTCTCCACTGGTCCATTCGACCGCACCGAAACGACTGCGCCCTCCGAGCAAACCTTGAACAAGCGTGAACTGCAGGAGCTATCGAGCGTTTTGGTAGGCGATCCGTTGCGCGCCGCACAAGCTCTGCCCGGTGTTGCTGCAAACGACGATTATCGTAGCGAGTTTTCAGTGCGTGGCGCCGGCTTTGATCGGATTGGTCTGTATGTCGATGGGATTCTGACCGATAACTTTGTGCATACGATTGCGGGGGGCTATCCGGATACTGGATCGCTGTCAGTAATCAATGCCGATACGGTCGACTCTGTTGCGCTGTTAAGCAGCGCATTCCCCGCACGGTTCGGCTATCGCAGTGGCAGCATACTCGACGTCTCCACGCGCAATGGAAACCGCGTGAAACCATCAGGACGGTTCAGCGCCGCGTTGAGTGGTTTGGGAGGCGTGCTAGATGGTCCGTTCGATAACGGCAAGGGAGCTTATCTGTTCGCCGCACGCAAGAGTTATCTTGGCTATCTGGTGCGACGTTTCAATGATCAGCTTCTCTACACGAACAATCCGCCGGTGCTTGATTTCGCGGATGGCCAGGGGAAACTAATTTACGACTTTACACAGAAGGACCGCGTTGGCTTTTCACTGATACTCGGCGACTTCACATTCGATCGCAATCGCGATCGCAACCTGCTTGGCTTCAACCAGGTGTTTCGCGGCAACACCCGGAACCTCATGGCCAACGGCTTTTGGACCCGTACTCCCAATCCGAATTTCTTTTTGCAGACGCGCGTATTCGGACTACGGTCGACTTTCAAAAATGTCAATCGCACTGACGGCACTCTCGAGGATGGTAATCGCAGCCAGTTCGGCGTGCGCTTTGACGCGAGTTACCAGCGAAATGCTAATCGTATCGAAGGAGGTCTTTACATTCGACGTCTGAGCGTCGACAGCTCAAATACATTCTTTGATTTCTTTGATGGCTTGCCAGTGAGTTCAGTCAGTTTCGACCGAAGCGGGATTGAGCAGGGCTACTACATTCAGAATACGTGGTCCAACGAACCACGTGGGCTCGCGTTGACTGGTGGTCTTCGAGTCGAACACAGCGGCATTACGAACGAAACCAATTTCTCACCGCGTGGCTCGTTTGCGTGGACGATTGCGAAAACGTGGAAGCTCCTGCTTGGCGCTGGTCGGTATCATCAGTTTCCAGACTTCGAACAAATGTTTGGCCGCCTCGGCAATTCGCAATTGAAGTCTGAGCGTTCCACACACTTCAACGCCGGCGTTGAACGTTCTTTCGGCAATCGCACGCGAATACTGGCAGAGGTTTTCGATCGCGAAGACCACGGGCTATTCTTCAGTCTTAACGAGCCACGGTTGTTTAGCGGCTTTATCACTTTCAACGAGTTTCCTTTTCAGAATTCATTGAACGGGTACGCGCGTGGTTTTGAATTGACGGTGCAAAGACGCAGTGCCAACAAACTCGCAGGCTGGATTTCGTATGCCTACACGCGCACTGAGCTGACTGACACGCGCGATGCTCTAATCTTTCCGAGCGACACTGACCAACGACACACAGTAAATGTTTATGCGAATTATCGCTTCACCGACACGTGGAACTTGAGCAGTGAGTTGCGCTACGGCAGCGGTCAGCCGATACCGGGCTTCTTTGGTCAGGATTCGCAGGGTTATTTTCTTATTCACGAGCGCAATAGAACGCGCGTGCCTTTTTACAACCGCGTCGATGTGCGGCTGAGTAAAGCGTTTTTATTCAAGCGATGGAAGATGACGTTAACGGGTGAAGTTCTCAACCTCTTCGACCGCAATAACGTTCGCTATGCTGGTTTCGATTTCTTCAATTTCGACGGCCGCGTAATCGGACAACTCGAACGAGTGCTTCCTATTCTGCCTTCAGCAGGAATCGTTGTTGAGTTCTGAACTCTCTTGGATCGAGCGTGCCTACGGCGTACCCACCCGCTACCGCAGGTGGTACTGACTGTGTCCAAGTCGATGTCCTGCTTTCCAGGTAAAGGCCTGTCAGTGGAATAAAACGCCGGTTGGTCCAGTTACAACACACGACAGGGTGACATTTACATTCTTAGGAGGACTATGAAGAGAGCGTTTTTATACCTGATTATTCTTACTGTAACTACATCGATGGCGCTGCAGATCTCATCAGCCGCCGATGGAAATGTTAAGGTGCGTCATACCATCATCGCCGCGACGGGCGATGCGGCTCCCGCAGGAGGCAACTATCTTCTGTTTTCATTTTCTAACGTCAGTTTAAATTCACGTCACGAGGTCGCTTTCGATGCGAGTGTCGGCGTCACAACTGGCGTCTTTGTAGGCGACGGCACAACTACATCCGCTACTGCACTCGGTGAAAACCCGGACCCGACAAAGCCGAGTTTCGGCTCCGTAAGCAATCCCTTCATCACGCCAAACGGCGACGTCGTATTCAACGTTAACAACGCCAACATCTACAGGACCAACGGAAAGTCCATCGTTCCTCTCGTGCAAACTGGAGACCCCGCGCCCGGCGGCGGAACGTTGGTTGAGACGACGGAACGTGCCACGAATGACAACGGCGTGGTTGCTTATACCGCATTTGTCAGCGACTCAACCGCCACGCAGGGAATCTTCCGAAGCGACGGAACACAGACGGTCGCCATCGCTCGCGACGATGTCAGCACGCCGACCGGCGGCAGTTTCACATTAGTAGGTAACACCGTGATCAATGATCGCGGGCAGGTCGCGTTTTACTCAAATATGACCGGCGGGCCGGCTGAGTTTGGTATCTTCCGCGGTGAGGGAGGCGACCTCACTCCGATATTCGTCAGCAATCAAGTTGCACCCGGAGGCACGACATTCGCTGATTTCGGCAATCCCGTTATCAACAATCACGGTCAGATCGCGACCACATGCTCATTGAACAACAACACGAGCGGGATCTTCGTCGGCGATGGAACGGATACGGTCGCCATTGCGGTCCAGGGACAATCGGCTCCTAAGAGCACCAGTTATAGCGGCCAGTTTATTGCTCCGACCAGACTCAATGACCAGGGCGAGGTAGCCTTCGCAGCAAGATTGACAGGTGCGACCAGTGCCAGCGGCATCTTTCGTGGTGACGGTAAGCTCACGATCCCAATCGCTCTGACTGGAACGAACGCACCTGGAACTACTGGAACGTTCGCCGCGTTCCGCGACATCCAACTTCTAAACGACGGTCGCGTTGCTTTCATCGCGGCATTGACTCCTGGTGTTGGCGGCGTGAACGCTTCAAATAACCTGGGAATCTGGATCGGCAAGTCGGACGAGGACCTCCAACTGGTCGTTCGAACGGGCGACGTGATTGAAGGGAAAGTGCTGACGCGCCTGCCGCAATTTAGTCAGGCCGCTAAGCAGTTCGATATTAACGAAAACGACGTGCTTTGGGTCGGCACGTTCGGCATCGCGAAGGCCGTCGTCTTGTCACGCCTTCCTGGCGATAGCGAGGTACAGTAAAACGATCAGTTGGCGCAGGCCACCTTGTTGATTCGCCAACCGGATGCTGTTTTGATCAGCGTCAGATCGATCTTGATTTTATCTGTGTCACCCGACGGCAGCGTTACTGTTTCAGTGGCGCTGCTGTTTTTGATCTGCGGCGTGCTCACGGTGAAGTTCTTTTCCCAACCGGTGTCCCAATCCTGTGCACAGATAAATATGTCGGCATCCATGCGCCGGATCAGTCGCGGCGCGTTGGCGTAGAGCTGCGGAGTCAGGTACTTCAACGCAGTCGTCTTCTGTTTAAGTGGATTGGAGTTTTGCTGGCTGAGTTGATGCAGGTACCAGGAATAAAAACCGCGCGCCGTGTCTTCGGGCGTTGCCGGCTGCTGCGCATGTGCCGGCATTGAAGCAAACGCAATAAGTGCAAGAAGGATCGCACTGGTTCGTAGAAATAGATTAAGCAAAGTCCCTCCTATAAAATCTTGTCAATCTTGTTAATCCTGGAAATCCTGTCACAGGATGACGAAGATTTACACGATTGACAAGATGTTACTGCGCGTAATACCCGGGACGAGTGCGTGCTACAAGTTCCGGGTGATTGGCGATCGAAACCTGCACCCATCGCCAGGTACGGTCGCGCGTTGCGTTCGTCGGTTTGTAACCCAAACTGTAAACCTTGCCGAGATCATTGATCACTTGCTCGTACACACCGTTCAGGTCCGATAGTTTACGCGCGCGGTAAGTCGTACCGCCACTCTCGTCGGCCAGCAACCTAAGCGTACGACGCGCATTCTCGTATGCTAGCTTTTCATAAGGATTCCCATAATCTTCCTCAGTGTCCAGATAGATTGGCACGACAAGCGTATCGGTCTGCCGCACTTGTTCGAGCAGGTCCATAAAGGTTGTGTTCGAACCATTCATCAACCCTAGCCGAAACAGATTTCCGTCAACGCCATCACTCATCAGCAACACTGCACGGCGCCGTTCCAATGACTTTGGGCCAACTACCTCATTGAGAGCGAATTTCACCGCATCCCACACATTTGATCCGCCTGTGCCTTCCATGTTCGCGACGCTGGCTCTGAGTTGGGCGCGGTCTAACGTCAGCGGTGAGATGACGTTTTGTGTATCGGCGAAGGTCACAATAGCGAGCCGGTCCGTTGGACGCGCAGCCTCGATAAATCGCAAGGTCGATTCCTTAATCAAGTTACGCTTGTCTTTGGTCGAGCCTGACAGGTCAACCAGCAACACGAGATCGAACGGCACGTCAGTCGAAGCAAAGTAGTTGACGGTTTGTTCCTGACCGTTTTCCTGCACGCGAAAGTCTTCCTTTGTTAGCGAACCAACCAACGTCTTCAACTTATTATTAAACACGCTGACGTTGAGACTCACGAGGTTCGTTTCCGTTTTGATGACGTCGCCCGGATCGACGTCATTCGTACCCAGTTGAGTCGCGTCGATCGCTTTCGTCAGCGATTCGGTTAATTCCTTTGAGAGTTGGCTGGCGGGTGGTGGACGACGCGATTTGATGAGCAGTTTGCCGTAAGTATGTTCGAGAGTTTTTCTGTATTCGGCCATCGGCGGCAGACCGTACTGGTAACGCAGCGAATCCAGCGCGGCTTCGTTTTCAATTGGGTAGAGAACCAGAAAGCCGCCGATCCTGGTGGCTTGTGTGCCGAAGAGTTGTTTCATTCCAGCACTCACACGGAGCCGGTCGAGTAGTAATGCAAATTCCTGCTTCTGAACTGGATCCTTTTTTATTGCAGCAACAATTACCGGAAGTAGATCGCGTTGCAGTTCGAAAGTGCCGGCATTTCTAAGGATGTCGAACGTAGCGACGACGCCCCCTTCGCCGACGAGTCCCGTCGTGGGCCAACCATTGGTCTTTAATATCTGGCAGAGTTTGCCTGTGTAATCTTCGGAAGTCTTCTTTAGTTTCTCCTGGTCTGACTTCTTTGTCTGATCCTTCTCCACGACCTGCTGTAGCAACTCGCCTTGCTTCGTTGCCATTTTGAACAGTTCTTCGGTGAGCTTTTTGTTTAGCGTGGGCGGTGGTGAAGACTCGAGGCGCGCGAGCAAATGGCTTAAATCGTCCTGCGTCAGGCACGATTGCGCTTTGGTAGCGACCGAACAGCAGACGAGCAAAAACGCCAGCGGTAAAACAAACTTCATTCCGCTTTATTTTTACCAAGTTCAGTAGATTTAAGCCACCCGTCGCTAAATTAAGTACTAGTAAACAATCTGTCCGTTCGCTACAACGTCGTACTCGCCTTTGACACTATCGACATCGACGGACCAGAAAGTAGTACCGGTTGCATGTTCAAAGCGGCCCGTTCCACCGGTCCACTCGTAGACCAAATCGGCGTGGCCTGTGACGGCATTGAACGTTCCGTCAATCTCCGTGGTGAGCGTCTCACCCGTCGCCGCTGTCAGTGTCGCTTCTCCTTTGAAATCAAATATCCCAGGTGTAGCTGTGGCTGTAAGCGTGGCCGTGCGCTCCACCGTGATCGCACCAAGATGGGTCGCCGTGCCTGATCCACTAGCCACGACGTCCAACACGGTGCCGCTCGGATCGCGAGGCGTTGCTGATATCTGACCGTGTTCCACAAGGTGGAAAGGCCGTGGAGCTGCGAAAGCTGTCAGGAACATAGCTCCTATCAGCGCCAGGGCCATAAGGTGGGTGCCGAACTTAGATAAATAACGCTTCATTAAATTGTCCTTTCTGTTTGTTGTGGTTTCCCTCAATGGGAAAAGGACAATAATGAAGACGTCGTTTACAGTCATAATCTTGCTGTAAACGTGAGGTAATGTTTCGGTAACTAGAGAAGTCCGACTTGCTTGTGCAGTGTCATGAAGTCGAAGTTGTTCCAGGCCTCAACAATCTTTCCGTTGGAGATCCTCACGATCGCGATGCCGGTAAAGTGGACCGGAGATTCAGTTGCCGCTCGTCCGAGGAAGTCACCTTCATGCTTCGCGCGCACCGAGCAACGTGCAGCGACTTTGTCACCTTCGGCGACCATGTCCTCGACGACGATCATCATGTTTGGGAAAGCTTCGCGGAAGAGTGTGTGAAACGGCCTGAAGTCTCGTGGTCCTTTAATCGGATTCGATGGATCTTCGGACAATCCGTGCGCGATGCCGTTTTCGTCGAACATCTCTTCGATCGCATCGGCGCGACCCTTGTTCCAAACTTCATCAAACCAGCGTTGGACTAATGCTTTATTTTCTTCTGACATGAGGTCTCTCCAATCAAGCGTTATGGGCTACTGAACCTTATTACAAACTTTGCTAAGGGTTCAAGCTCGACCAGTTATTGGTTCAGTTTAAAATATACGCCGAAGGCGTAGGCTAATTTCAGCCCAGGGTTCGAGCGCAGCGAGAACCCTGGGTCATAACCCAACGATAAATTGAAACCCTGTAAGGGTTCGCCAACGGCCTAACCCTTTCAGGGTTTAGCGTGGTCTTGAATTTGATACCCAGGGTTGTCGCTTGCGCTCCAACCCTGGGCTGAAATTAGCGAACGCCTTCGGCGTATTTCAAACTGAACAAATACTCTCGACCAGTTCGCATTGACGAGATCGTTGTGCTGGGAGGAATATTGAGGGCAATTAAGATGAACAGATGGATTCAAATTCTCTCGATCTCTTTCATGCTGGAACTGGCGTCAGCAGTCACTGCCCAAACGCCTGTGACATGTGGGATTGTTGAGATCGTCGGACTATCTACTGCTGACGCGGGAACGCAGTTGGTGTTCATGGCGAGAGTCTCTAGCATGCCTCACACCTGGAAATCGGAATTTAAGTGGAAGGTTTCTGCGGGTACGATTACTTCAGGCCAGGCCACTGACGTAATAACGGTAGATACTAGTGGAATTAGCAGTCAGGAAGTGACCGCTACGCTGGAATTAACCGTTGCACCGTCCGATTGTAAAAGCTCGGCGTCCACAACGACGCAAATTAAGCCCGTCATTTCTTGCTGGTTGCCGTTTGATGAATACGGAGATATCAAGTTTGAAGACGAGAAGGCGCGGCTGGACAATTTTGCTATTCAAATTCTCAACGAGCCTCAGTCGCGTGGGCTCATCTTAATGGCTGCCGGCCAGAAAACATTCGAAAGCGAAGCAGCGTCCCGGCTTGATCGTGCAAGAAAATATTTGGTGAATGCCAGAGGGCTCGATCCAAAACGAATTATAACTACCGATTGCGGTTTCACTCAGGATCTGACAGCCATACTTTGGGTTGTTCCGCCTGATCTCACGCCTCGCGACTGCAGTGGATTCACGCAAGTACCTCGTTCAGAAGTTAAGTTCACTAAACGCCGACCTAAGACCTTAAAGAAGCGCCGCTTATGGCAAGCAGAGGAAAACCGTTCGTCAATTACTACCTTTCAGCAACTCAATCCAACGACAATTCACGGCTTAGCGCCCGGACCAAGTGATCGACTGCTTCTTTGGTTTGAACTGCGAGGCGGAGGTAGCGTTCGGAGGAGCCGATCTTGTTGCTGCATTCGCGCACCATCAGGCCGTATTGTTCCAACAATCGATCTCTAAGGTTTCGGCCTGGTACGTTTTGTGGTAACTCGACGTAGAGAAAATTTGCTTTTGAAGGAAACACGGCGAGGCCGGGAATAGCTGACAGTTGGTTCAGCATGTATGTTCTGTCTTGTGCGACCAGCGCAAGGCTTTGCAGAAACTCCTTCTTGAACTCTGATACAGATTTCAGAATGTATGCGGCCAGACCGTTGACGTTCCAGAACGGTAGTTGCGATCTGAGCAGATCAGCAGCTGCGGAATTCGTTGCAGCATAACCGAGTCGAACGCCATGCCAGCCTAACGACTTACCAAGACTCTTAACAACCACCAGATTCTCAGCCTTCGGAATCAACTTCACCGCGCTTTCGAGATCTGAGAAATCCAGGAACGACTCATCGATTACGATTAACTCTACGTGAGGCAAACTGAGCACGAGCTCTTCAATCTCTTCTGGCTCGAACCACGCACCCGTCGGATTGTTTGGATTTGAAATCACGAGCATTCTTACATCCAGCTCCTTAGCACACGAAACTAATTCTGCCACCTCGAGACGAAAATTCCTTTCGACCTTGTGCCTGATCGTTTGGAGTGGAATGCCCAGTTCGTTCGGTAAATCGGTCCAGCGGCTAAACGTGGGAATCGGTGTGAGTATTGGACCACGAGTCAGATGACAGAGGCGCGTGATGATTTCAGTCGAGCCATTTGCGGGAACGATGCACTCCGGCGGAACTCCGGCAATTTCCCCGATGTGTTTGGCATGGACCTCGGCGTAGTCCGGATAGTACCTGAGAATTTCAGGCAAGTGCTCGGTGATGCATTGGACCAGCTGCGGAGGCGGGAAGTGCAGATTGACAGGTATGCAGAAGTCCACCAGGGGACCTTTGTAAACCGCGCTTTCTTTCACCGAAAAAAAGGATGGATTGTGCGACGGTACGTTGAAAAGGTTGGCGGCACTGTTACTCATGTGAACTCTCCTTTTATTCGACGTGGAAGCGGGAAATTTCTTCCGTTTTTGTTTAGGCGAAACGGAGGAGAGTGGTGATACTGGTAATGAACGCATGAGAGTGCGCCGGCTTGCGCGAGAAAATGCTACAATCCCCCACGCCTATGATTGTCCGATCTTAAAAGTTGCTGCGATTCCGTGAAGCGAAGCACGCATCGGCGTGCCTCTCGCGGTGTCTTCAAAGCAGTAACTGATCCAACCTTAAGAATCAGCACATCGCACTTGGACAAAGTCCGTACCACCTCGCGGTAGCGGGTGGGTGCGCAGCCTTTCCAGGAACATCGCGTCATTCGTTGGAGAAAACAATCATGGATCTGACAAGCGTTGGTTGGAGTGAGTTTTTTGAGAATAATTTCAAATCATATGAGGGACAGGATTACGCGGCCGGTAGAGTCGCGCTCGAACACAAGAATTTCTATCGCGTCTACACGCAAGACGGAGAGGTGATTGCCGAACTTTCGGGCAAGCTGCGGCATGAAGCTGTGAATCGAAGTGACTTGCCAGCCGTGGGAGACTGGGTTGTCATTCGGTCGCGACCAGAAGGCGGCAGGGTAATGATTCATGCCGTTCTGCCGCGGCGCACAAGTTTTACGCGCAAGACTGCCGGGTCACGCACTCAAGAACAGATCGTCGGCGCGAACGTTGACGCGGTATTCCTTGTCACATCGCTGAACCAGGATTTCAGTCTGCGCAGGATCGAGCGGTATCTCGTTATTGCGTGGGAGAGCGGCGCAAATCCGATCATCATTTTGAGCAAGTCGGATCTGTGCAAGCGAGTGGCTGACGCGATCGATGACGTGCAAACGGTTGCGCTTGGTGTCCCTGTCCACGCTATCAGTGTTGTCACTGGAGACGGACTGGAGGATGCGGCTCAGTATTTCAAGCGTGGTCAGACGGTTGCACTGCTGGGTTCATCAGGCGTTGGGAAATCGAGTCTGATCAATTATCTGTTCGGCGCCGATCGTTTGAAAGTTCAAGCAGTGCGCGAGCACGATGATCGTGGAAGACACACAACGACTCATCGCGAGCTGGTTTTACTGCCTGCCGGTGGACTCGTGCTCGATACGCCGGGCATGCGCGAATTGCAGTTGTGGGATGGCGATGAGAGCTTGCAGTTAGTCTTTGACGATATCGAGGCGCTTGCGGAGCGTTGCTTCTTTAGTGACTGCCGGCACGAGGATGAGCCACGATGCGTGGTTCGCGAAGCGTTGGCCGCAGGGACGATTGATGCAGACAGATATCAGAGCTATGAGAAGTTACAGAAAGAGCTAAAGTACCAGGCTCGTAGAAGAGACAAGCTGTCGGAGATCGTCGAAAAGAAGAAGTGGAAGAAGCTCTCACGCCTCGCAACTGAGCGCGCGCGTTTGAAGCGACGCTAAGCTTTGCCACAAAGCAGCCCAAAATGTTTTTTGTGCGTTTTGTGCCTTTTTGTGGCTATATATAGCACGACATGCAACGTCTCTGCGCGGCTCTGTTCAAGCCGGTCGACATCTCATTCCTCGTATTCTTCCGCGTCCTCTTCGGCGGAATTATGCTGTGGGAAACGTATCGTTACTTCACTCACGGTTGGATCGGTCGTTACTTCATTGAACCGGTTGTCAATTTTACTTACTACGGATTCAGTTGGGTGAAGCCATGGCCGGGACATGGGATGTACATCCACTTCGTCGTGCTTGGTTTGGCCGCTGCCTGTGTGATGGTGGGTTTTCTTTACCGCGTCGCCGCGCCGGTATTTTTTCTCGCGTTCACATACTTCTTCCTGCTGGACCAGACGCGTTATATGAATCACTTCTATCTGGTCTCCCTGATCAGTTTTCTGATGTGTTTCCTTCCGGCTGAACGGGCTTTTTCCGTCGACGCATTGCTGCGGAAGAGAATCCGTTCAGACGTTGTTCCAGCATGGACGTTGTGGCTGCTACGAGCACAAATCGGCATACCATTTTTCTACGGCGGAATTGCCAAACTCAACAGCGACTGGATCCACGGCGGCGAGCCAATGCGCTCATGGTTGCGGCCTTTGACAAAAGTCGCAGGCGGTAGCCCAGTCTTCACGTCCGACTGGGTTGTCTATGGATTCGTGTACGGCGGATTATTTCTCGACTTACTGGTGGTGCCACTGCTTCTGTGGCGACGCACGCGAATCTTCGCATTCATAGCGGCAGTCTTATTCAATCTGATAAACGCCGCGATCTTCGACATCGGCATCTTCCCGTGGCTAATGCTCGGCGCGCTCTTCATTTTCTTTCCGCCTGATTTACTGCGACGCTTCGCTCGATGGTTTATGTCGCCAGGCGAGGAGCTCATCGACGAGAAGCCAAAGCCAGTTGCGGAACCAGACACTTGTCCGGCTTTAACGGCGTCACAGAAATTAATTGCAGGACTGCTGGCGACATACGTTGTGGTCCAGCTGGTTTTCCCGCTTCGTCATTACCTCTATCCGGGGAACGTGAGTTGGACTGAAGAGGGACACAATTTTTCGTGGCACATGAAGTTGCGAACAAAGAGTGGCGAGGCGGTATTTACTGTGACGCATCCGCAAACTGGACAAACCTGGACCATCAAACCGGAAGATTATCTGGAGTCTCATCAGTTGATAAAGGTGATCACGAAACCCGACTTGCTACTGCTCTTCGGGCATCATCTTGCGGAAGAGAAGAGGCGTGAAGGGTACGAGAATGTTGAGGTGCGCGCTCGCGTGATGGCGTCGCTTAACGGTCGCGAACCGCAGTTGTTGATTGATCCGAATGTTGACCTGGCTAAGGAAGAAGTAAGTTTGTTACCAACGCGTTGGATCCTGCCCCTAACGACACCGCTGGGGTCGGGAAGTTTTCATAAAACCGTCGAAGACACGGACGAACCATAAAAATTAGCCGCAGATTTCCGCGGATGAACGCGGATTAATCTGCGGCTATTTGGATCGACTAGCTAGAACGCAGTTCGCTGCATGCCGCCCTTCAAAGCCTCATCGATGCGGGCGATGGATTCAGCAAGGTGTCCCCGAACTTCAGGAGACGCTGTGAAGCCAGGCCGCGAAACAACGCGCTGCAACTGTCCGCGCAGCGTTACCAGACTTTGACGCGCCAGAGTGCGTGCGTCTTCCGGAACAGCAGAGTCTCTCAATACCATGCCGATCATCTTGCGCAGGTGTTCGCGCTGTAATGACCGACGGTAACTATTAATATTGACCGACGCTGCCGGAGTCTTTGTTTCGTCCCAGATCGAGTCCTGGATTTCCGTAAATAGCAAACCCAGAGTAAAGGGTTGCGTATTGGCTGCAACTCTCATTTCCGAATCCTGAATCCTCGCCAGGACAGTCGGCAAAAAGATTCGATCCAACACTTGTCTCTGCAGGTTGAGAACGATTGCATGAATCGGTACGTCCTGACGTCCTGGCGTGAAGTTGTTGAAATCGATGAAGCGTTCATTTTCCAACTTGTTGAGAAGTTGCGGCTTGAATTGAAAAGCCGTCGGCGCAAACA
>Ga0207674_10004951_pt1 | contig 15912 bp, 18 predicted proteins | sample KBSCornC72_FD_184303 | JGI IMG/M metagenome (GOLD analysis project Ga0207674, IMG submission 184303) | Corn rhizosphere microbial communities from Kellogg Biological Station, Michigan, USA - KBS Corn C7-2 (SPAdes) (version 2) | ecosystem: Host-associated > Plants > Roots > Rhizosphere > Soil ... | reverse complement strand
ATTCTCGATGCCTTGAACATCGAGAAATCAACCTATTGATTTAGTTATAAAAATGGTGGGCGTGGCAAGGATTGAACTTGCGACCCCTGCGATGTCAACACAGTGCTCTACCACTGAGCTACACGCCCACTCTGCGGCGCATTTAGGCAGAGGTCGCCAAAGGCGCAACCCGCGATCGCCTACGTTCAACCATAACTGAAAACGCATCGCGCCGGCACGGATTCACTCCGGGCCGGCGCGCTTCAACATGCTTGGCCCAAAGTACCACTTTGCTCGAAATTACAGCCGCCCGTGCTGGTCCTCGGTCTGGAAGATGCGGTCGACCTCCATCACCAGGTCCTTCAGGTGGAAGGGCTTGGACAACAATTTGGCCTCGGGCGCGGTGCGGCCGCCTTGAAGCGCTACGGCTGCAAAGCCTGTGATGAACATCACCCGGATCGCGGGGTCGAGCGCGCTCGCCTTCTGCGCCAGCTCGATGCCGTCCATCTCCGGCATGACAATGTCGGTTAGCAACAGGTCGAAGTGGCTGGTCTCGAGGAGCGGCATGGCCTCGGTGCCGCAACCGACCGCCTCGACCTCGTAGCCGACGCGCTGCAGCGCGCGCTGCAAATATTCGCGCATCGAAGTATCGTCTTCGGCTAGGAGGATTCTTGCCATGAGCTCTGTATGCTCTGCTCGATTGCGTTTTGCCAGAAGCGAATAACGAGCTGGCGCGTTGCAGGGTCCCATAGCAAGTCCTAATCTGGCACGAAATTTAACCGTAAGGCCCGTGAGCAAGCTCCCCTCCCCACTCATCCACCAGCCGCACGGCGACCTTCCGGTCCTGCTTTCGGTGCCGCATTCGGGACGCGAGTACCCAGAATGGCTGGTCGGGCTTGCCGCCAGCGGGAAGCCAAGTCTCGCAACGCTCGAGGATCCGCTGGTCGATCGCCTCGTCTGGCGCGCCCTGCAGCGCGGTTGCGGAGCGGTGATCGCACGCACGCCGCGTGCCGCCGTGGACTGCAACCGGAGCGAGGACGAAGTCGACCCCTCCGTCGTCGACGGCGCCCGGCGCGGACGAGTCAGCGCGCGCGCCCGCGGCGGTCTGGGAATAGTGCCTGCCCGGACCCAGCAGCACGGCTATCTCTGGCGGCGGGCAATCAGCACCAAGCAGCTCGAGGAGCGGCTCTCCCAGGCGCACCGACCTTATCATGAAGCGATCGAAGCGCAGCTCGGCTTGCTGATCGACCGCTTCGGTTGCGCTCTATTGCTTGATTGCCACTCGATGCCGCCGCCGCCCGCCGGCGTCCCGCCGATCGTCTTCGGCGACTGCCGCGGGCGCACGGCCGACGGCTGGATCAGCGCCGAGGCCGTCGCGGTCGCGAGCCGTTCAGGCTTCGAGGCTAGCCTCAACGATCCCTTCGCCGGCGGCCACGTCATCGAGCGCCACGGACGCCCTGCGAGCGGAATCCACGCGCTGCAGCTGGAGATCGACCGCCGCTGCTACCTCGACGCGCGGCTACAGCGCCCCGGCCCCGGCTTCGACCGCATCGCGGCGCTCATCGAGAGTCTTGCCGTAGACCTCGGCCAGGCGCTGATCGGCCGTCAATTCGCAACGGCGGCCGAATAGGTCGGCCTAGACCGTCGCCGGTGCCGGCTGGGGAACCTGGGCGGGTGCTTTGCCCTGCTGCATCTGACGGGCAAAGACGTCGCGCATCTGGCTCAATGAGAAGAGGTGCGCGTAGATGAGCGGCAACATGCCATTCTGGTTCATCTTGCGCAGCTCGTCGCCGCGCAGGTTCCGCACCTTTTCCTCGTCGACCATGCGGAAGCCGCGGTAGACGAACGGCTGCTCGAAGCCTTCGGGCTGGATTGCGACTTCGCCGTCCATCAGCAGGTCCGACTTGACCAGGTCCTCGAGGAAGGCGGTGGTGCGGAGGCCGGCGGCTTCGAACTGCTCGCAGAACTCCAGGATCGCCTTGGTCGCAGCGCTCGGCTGGTCGCCCTCGAACAGTGGCTCGCCCTCCTCGAAGTCGCCGACCGCGCCGGACATCGGGTCGAAACACAGCGACAGCTCGTCGCTGTCCGGGCGGAGCTTGGCGAGCAGGAACGGATAGCGACGGAGATAGGCCGGGATGTAGAGGTTGGCGTCGTTCGAGCGGCCGGTCTCATCGAGGAAGACGTTGACCCCCTCGTTGAGGCCCATGAGCGCAATCGGGACCGGCTGCCCGCCGACCGAGAAGACGATCGGGAAGTGGCGCTGCACGAGCGCGAACTCATCTACGGTCAGCGGAACGGCGTGCGTCCGGCCGAGTTCGGGCATGCTGGTGATCGCCCGCACCTTCATCTTGCCGTGCTGTTCGAGATTGATCGGCTCGATCGTATTGTAGAATAGAGGCAGGCCTTGGTTCGGAGCGGCAGTCGCCATTCGTAATCTTCTCCCGGGGTCCGGACTTGCGGCTGCGCGTGTCCGCACACCTGCCGGAAACTGTGTCCCCGGCGCCTCTATTGGCCTCTTGGCCGTTAGGCAAGCGGTGGTAAGCCGGCTTTGGCCAGGACCGGCTAGTTCATTGAACATTCAACGCTTTGCTGCGAAGCCGCCGTTCATGGGGCTGGGCCATCAGTGACATCGGGGGGATTCTGGAACCTGCTGCCGCTGTTGTTCGGCTTGTTCGGAGCGCAGCCGGGAGCCGTCGGCCAATCCGTAACGCGGCTCATCGTGCAGGACGAAATCATCCTGCGCGTACCGGTCCAGCCGCGGCCTTTAATGCCGGACATCGAATGGGTGGAGAAGAAGGGTCCCAAATGCCTGCCGGTTGCAGCGATCCGGCGGGCGCTCCTGTCCGGTTCCGAGCAGGTCGATTTCATCCTCGACAATCATAGCCGGGTCCGCGCCAAGTTCGACGAAGACTGCCCTGCGCTGGATTTTTACCAGGGCTTCTATCTGCAGCTGCAAGATGACCGCCTGTGTGCTCAGCGCGACGCTATCCACTCGAGGATCGGAAGCAGCTGCAAAATCGAGCGGTTCAAGCAGCTCGTACCCAAGCTGCGCCACTAATTCGCTCCGAAGGTGCCGGCTGCGCGAACGGCCTCAGGAGGGAAACGGGGGCGAAGTTTCCGTCGACGATCCGCGCATCCGGCACAACGACCTATAGTATCGCCTGCCTGACCTCTGCCCGTTCGACGCGTTAAACATCCGCAATGTTGCCGTCCTGACGCCGAAGCAGGAGACGGACTCTCAGGCCCGGCTGATTGTCCTCCAGCGCGAGATCGCCGCCGTGCAGCCGCGCGACGGCGCGAGCCATTGCAAGACCGAGCCCGCTCCCATCTGTCGTTCGCGCCTCCTCGAGCCGACGGTATTTACGCATCGCATCTTCGCGAAGCTCTGCGGGGATTCCGGCGCCGCGGTCGCTGACGATGATTTCCGCATTTTCGCCCAAGTCGCGGAGGCCGAGCTCGATGCTGCCGCCGTCGGCCCCATATTTAAGAGCATTGTCCATCAGGTTCGCGACGGCCCGGCCGATCATCTGGCGATTGCCGACGTACGGCAAATCGCCCGCGCCGTGGAATTCCAGTGAAAGCCCGCGTTGCTCGACCACCGGCTGATAAATCTCGCAGATCGAGCGGATCATCTCGCCGAGATCGAAATTTTCGAATTGTTGCCTTCCCATGCCCGCTTCGGCGCGGCTGATTTCCAGCGTTGCCGAGATCACCCGGAGCAACCGATCGATATCAGTCGAAATGGCTTCGAGGGCCTGCTGTTCTGGCTCAGCGGCCGCATAGCCGGCGGCCTTCTCGATGTTCGCGCGCATTCGCGTGAGCGGCGAACGCAGGTCGTGCGCAAGCGAATCCGTCACCAGGCGCAGTTGCTCCACAAGCTCCTCGATGCGCTCGAGCATCGCATTGATCGCCGCCGCGATCATCCCAAATTCCTGGCCCTGAGCCTCCTCGTCGAGACGATGGCTGAAGTCGCCGGCGGCAATTCGAGTCGCGACTTTGCCGACTTCGCGCGCGTGCCGCTCGGTCACCCGCAGCACCATCGCGCCGCCAATCAAACCGAGGGGGATTGCGAGCAGGAGCGCGCCAATGAGCGCCTCGAGCAGCGACGCGCGCATTCGCTCGCGATCCTCGACGTTTGAGCCGAGCAGCAGCCGCCCGCCGCTCGGCAGCTGGAGCGTTCTCAAGGCGTAGAGCACCGCCTGGCGGCTGCCCTCCGGATAGAGCCGGATTTCGATCCAGTCCGTGCCGGTCGTGAGCGTCGGCGGCCACGCGGCAATATTTCCGGCGATCTTGCGATTCGAGGAATCCACCAGAAGGATCGCCCCATTGCGCACAAGCCCCGTATCGAGCTCTTCCTGGATCACCCGCAGTAAGCCTTTCGTCCCGCCGCTTCGGTAGCCGTTGAGCAGGTTGCGCTCGCGCGTGTCGATCCGGTCGCGGATCCGCTGTTCGAACAAGGTATCGGTCTGGTGGTAGACGAATGCCAGAACCGGAACGCTGATCAGCAGGGTGAACGCAAGGCTGACCAGCGCCGCACGCACGGGCGCGGAGAATGGAAGCAAGCGCCGCGAGCGCTTGCTCAAGCCTGCTCGCACAGCATGTACCCGACGCCGCGCACGGTGTGCAGCAGCGGCGTATCCGACCCTTCGTCGATCTTCTTGCGCAGCCGGCTAATGTGAACGTCGATGACGTTGGTCCCGGGATCGAAATGATAGTCCCAGACTTCTTCGAGCATCATCGTCCGGGTTACGACCTGACCTTTGTTGCGGAGCAGGAGCTCCAGCAGCCTGAATTCGCGCGGCTGGACATCAATGCGAAGGCTGCCGCGTTCGACACGCCGGGTCAGCAGATCCATGTGCAGATCGGCGCAGCTGAGGCTGGTCGTCACCTCCTGCGCCGAAGCCGGCCCACGCCGCTGCAGCGCTTCGATACGGGCGAGCAGTTCCGAGAAAGCAAAGGGCTTGGGGAGATAGTCGTCCGAACCGGCTTTCAGTCCCTTCACCCGCTCGTCGGTCGAACCAAGCGCGGAGAGGACGATCACCGGCGTCTGGATTCCCGCGGCGCGGATCGCACTCAGCACCGCGAGGCCATCCATGCTCGGAAGCATACGGTCGAGCACGATCGCCGCATAATTGCCGTCCGTGGCGTGGAACAGGCCGTCGCGACCGTCGCTGGCGCGATCGACGATGAAGCCGTTCTGCTCCAGTCCGTTCGCGACATACTCCGCTGTTGTCGGATCGTCTTCAACAACCAGGATCTTCTTACTCATCTTCATCCCCTGAACGGACGCTCTTACCCGCCGGAGCCTTCGGCCAGCTGAACGTTGAGAATCGTTTCCTTGCCGCCGCGCCGGATCGAAAGCGGCTCCGCGGAAGCGAGACCTGCTGTCTCGCGAAAGTCGCCGGCCGGGCGGCCGCCGATCTCTTCGATGACGTCTCCTACACGCAAGCCGGCCGTCGCGGCAGGCCCGTTGCTAGCGACACTCGTCACCACAAGGCTACGCTCGCTTGATTGTACTCCGAGCATCCCGGCCGTTGCGCGATCGACCGGCTCGACCGTCGCTCCCAGGGCCGTGTCGAGGCGCAGCAACGCGCGTGCGCTCGAAGTGGCGGGGCTATCAACCCGCAGCGGGCGCAGAGCGAGAAACAGGGCGAGCATGACGATTGCGCCGAGCAGCACCAACGCCGCCATGCCCCGCCACCGGTGAATCGTGGTCGCCATCCTTCGCACTATCGCTCCGCCCGCTTATCGCGTGGCAATGCAGCGGATGACAATTCCGTAAGGAGGGACAGCCGCATTGGAATCACGACACTGCATCCCTACATTCCTTGACAAGCGCTTGGGCTGCGGCATAGCCCCTGAGCGCGTGATCGCCGCACCGGCCAAGAGAAGCCGCGGCTCCACTTAACTTCCGGAACCTGGATGACTTTTGCCGACCTCGGCCTTTCCGACGAACTGCTCCGCGCCGTCAACGACAGCGGTTATAACGACCCGACTCCAATCCAGCGCGCGGCAATCCCTTCCGTCCTGATGGGCAAGGACCTGATCGGCATCGCCCAGACCGGCACCGGCAAGACCGCTGGTTTCGTCCTGCCGATGATCGACATCCTGCACCACGGCCGGAGCCGCGCACGCATGCCGCGCTCCCTCATTCTCGAGCCGACGCGCGAGCTGGCGATGCAGGTCGCCGAGAATTTCGAGAAATATGGGAAGTACCACCCGCTCTCGATGGCGCTGCTGATGGGCGGAGTGCAGATGGGCGATCAGGTCAAGGCGTTGGAAAAAGGCGTCGACGTGCTGATCGCGACGCCCGGCCGGCTCATGGACCTGTTTGGCCGCGGCAAGATCATGCTCAACGATTGCAACCTGCTCGTGATCGACGAAGCCGACCGCATGCTCGACATGGGCTTCATCCCCGACATCGAGGAAATCTGCGCAAAGCTTCCCAAGTCGCGGCAGACCCTGCTCTTTTCCGCGACCATGCCGCCGCCGATCCAGAAGCTCGCGGCCAAGTTCCTCAATGACCCCAAGCGCGTTGAAGTCGCACGGCCCGCGACCGCCAACGTCAATATCGAGCAAAGATTGGTCGAGGTTCGCGCCGACAAGAAGAAGGATGCACTGCGCGAAATCCTGCGCCACGAAGAGTTCAAGAACGCAATCGTCTTCGCCAACCGCAAGACGACTGTTCGCGAGCTGACCACGAGCCTCAAGCGCTCTGGCTTCGCCGTCGGCCAGATCCAGGGCGACATGGAGCAGGCGCAGCGCATCGCCGAGTTCGACCGGTTCAAGAGCGGCGAAATCACAATCCTCGTCGCTTCGGACGTCGCTGCTCGCGGGCTTGACGTCAAGGGCGTGAGCCACGTGATCAACTTCGACGTTCCGTGGCAGCCCGACGACTATATCCACCGCATCGGCCGCACTGGCCGCGCCGGAATGACCGGAATCGCCATCTCACTCGCGACGCGCGAAGACGGCGAAGCGGTCAGCCGGATCGAGAAGCTCATCGGCCATAAGATCCCGCGCGGACCGGATAAGCCCGTCGAGGAGCCCGCGAAGGCTGAGAAGCCTGCGAAGGCAGAGAAGCCTGAGAAGGCGGAAAAGACGGCTAAGGCGAAACCGACAAAAGCTCAAAAACCGCGCCCCACCGCTTCGGCTCCGCAAGAGGATAGCCGCCCGCCAAAACCAAAGCAGCCGGCCGAACCCTCCACAGTCGTCGAGGATATCAAGGACGAGTGGAACGGGCCGCTTCCCGGCTTCCTTTCGGTCAGCGCGGGCTAGTGTGCCTAGCCGGCGGCGTCACAAACGGAGTCGGATAGGCACAGGGCTGACACTGGAAAGGTGCACAATCGGTTCCTAGCTGCGCCACGGGCTGTGGCAGCAAAGGAACCGTAATGAACGACTACGTGCCTCCCGAAGTCTGGACGTGGGACGAGCCCAGCGGCGGTCAGTTCGCCAACGTCAACCGCCCCGTCGCCGGCCCGACCCACGATCGCGAATTGCCCGTCGGCAAGCATCCCTTCCAGCTCTATTCGCTCGCCACGCCCAACGGCCAAAAGGTCGGGATCATGTTCGAGGAGCTGCTCGAGAAGGGCCACAAGAACGCTGAGTATGACGCCTGGCCGATTCGCATCGGCGAGGGCGATCAATTCTCGAGCGGCTTCGTTGAGGTGAACCCTAACAGCAAGATCCCCGCCTTGGTCGACCGCAGCGGCCCCGAGCCGGTGCGCATCTTCGAATCCGGCGCGATCCTCGTCTATCTCGCCGAGAAGTTCGGCGAGTTCCTCCCCTCTTCAGGCCCTGCTCGTGCGGAGACCCTCTCCTGGCTTTTCTGGCAGATGGGTAGTGCACCCTTCCTCGGCGGCGGCTTCGGCCACTTCTTCGCCTACGCGCCGGAGAAAATCGAATATGCGATCAACCGCTACGCGATGGAGGCCAAGCGCCAGCTAGATGTCCTCAATCGCAGGCTGGCGGAGAGTAAATATGTCGCCGGACCGGAATACACGATCGCCGACATCGCGATTTGGCCGTGGTACGGCGGGATCGCCCTCGGCCGCAGCTATGAAGGCGCCGACGTGTTCCTGGCGACGAACGAATATGAGCATGTAATGCGCTGGGCGAGGAAGATCGACGCCCGCCCCGCGGTGAAGCGCGGGCGTATCGTCAACAAGCTCAGCGGTGACGAAACCGAGCAGCTCCACGAGCGACACGATGCGAGCGATTTCGAACTGCGGACGCAGGATAAAATCCTTGGTCTCGCGCCGGATGAGGCGGAGACCATCAAGGACGATGCGATCTAACCGCCGGCGCCCACGGCTTCGCCGAAGCCGCCTGGTTTTGCAGGACCGCAGAATCGCTCGCCAACCGGTACAGATAGTCGCGGCGCTGCTCGGACCCGAACTTCAGGTGTCGCAGCTCGTGCCGTTGGTCGTCGGTCAGTCGGAACTTGGAGTAGCCGCGCCCCGCAAGGCAGTGCTCCGTCCGTGACTGCAGCATCTGCTTGATGGTGCGGAACCGCTGGTTCGGCCTGACGTTCTCAACGATCCGCTGTTGCTGGTTCGCGTAACGCACCATCTGATCGATTGAGTCGGTCGACGCCGGGCCGGTCGCGCTGCCGCCGATCGTGTTCGGCGCGGACGCACCGTTCGTCACTGCATCGAGCTGGCGCGAGGCTTGAACGAAGGCTTTCGCATCGTCGGTCTTGGAAATGTCGGTGTAGTAACCCTGAAGTCCGCACTCGAGCGCGTCCTGCCGATATTGCGCCAGCGAAATCCCCGCCCTACCCCAGCTTTCCTGAGGAGCTGGGGCCGACGCGGCGGCGGTCGCAAGCACGAGCGTCAAAGTTGCCGCGAACAGGCGACGCATTGCTTGTCTCCTTTGATGCGGTGTTGACGCTACCATCCGGCTCAAGGCTCAGCAATTGCCTCGGGCCATGCCGCGATATCGTGCGAGAAAGTCTCCGATAAAGGATTGCAGCCACTGCCCGGCAATTGCATCGCGCAGGCTCTGCATTAGTCGTTGGTAGAACCAAAGATTGTGCTGGGTCATCAGCATTGCGCCGAGGATCTCGCCCGACTTAACGATATGGTGCAGATAGGCGCGCTCAAACGTCGTGCATGCGGGGCACGGGCACCCTGGCTCGATCGGCTCCTGGTCCTCGGCAAACCGCGCGTTGCGCAGGTTTAGCGCTCCATCGGCGGTGAACGCCTGCCCAGTCCGCCCCGACCGCGTCGGCAGCACGCAATCGAACATGTCTATCCCGCGCGCAACCGCCTCGATGATATCGTCGGGCTTGCCGACACCCATCAGGTAGCGCGGCTTTTCGGCGGGAAGCATGTCAACGGCGAAGTCGAGGCAACCGAGCATCGCCTCCTGCCCCTCGCCCACCGCCAATCCGCCTACCGCATATCCGTCAAACCCGATCCCGATCAGCGCGTCGGCGGAGGCCTTGCGCAGCTCCGCGTCCAGCGCGCCCTGCTGGATGCCGAAGATCGCCGCCCGCTCGGAATGTTTGCCGCCACGGTCGAACTCCTCTTTGCTGCGCTTTGCCCAGCGGATCGACCGCTCCATCGCCTCGCGCTGCGCCTGCGGCGTTGAGGTGGTCGGCACCAGCTGGTCGAACTGCATGATGATGTCGCTGTCGAGCAGCCGCTGCACTTCGATCGACCGCTCCGGCGAGAGCATGTGCCGCGATCCGTCGATGTGGCTGGCAAAGGCGACGCCCTCTTCCGTCACCTTGGTCAGCTCGGACAGGCTCATCACCTGATAGCCGCCGCTGTCGGTGAGGATCGGCCGCTCCCAGCCCATGAACCGATGCAGCCCGCCGAGCTTCGCCACCCGCTCCGCGCCCGGGCGCAGCATCAAATGATAGGTATTGCCCAGGATAATGTCGGCGCCCGATGCGCGCACCTCCTCCGGCCGCATCGCCTTCACGGTGGCGGCCGTGCCGACGGGCATGAACGCGGGCGTGCGGATCTCGCCGCGCTCCATGGCGATGACGCCCGTACGCGCGGCGCCGTCGGTTTGGATGATCGAGAAGGAAGAGCGGGTCACGCGCGCCGCCATGCCAAGTGGGTCACTTCGAGTCCACGTTGCCCCTTGCGCTGAGTTTCAAACGCTGTTCGACTGCGTTTGCCGGATCTCGGTCGAATGGGGCAAAATGAGAAAGTTCATAGCTTATGGAGCGGTCGCACTGGTGGCGGTAGCATCTTCAGTCTCGGCGAAAGAACCGTGCATACCTCACAAGCCCGGCGAAGCTTATCCGTGGACAGTCGATCAGCTGATGTCCGGCGACCAATGGGGCGATTTCTCAATCGATCTCGACGCAAAGGGCAAAGTCACTGGATGTCGCGCCATCAAAGGCAATCTCAAGCCCGAGATGGGCTTTTGGATTTGCCGTTCGCTGTCTGCACAAGGTGAATTCGCGCCCATCTTGAAAGACGGCGTTGCAGTAGCAGGGTTACGAACAAGGCAAGTCGTGCTCCAGGGAATGCGGCATCGTGATGCGGATGCCGCCGCACGCAAGCGCTGGTTCGCGGCCCATCCGGCGGAGCGGCAGAGCTGCTACCCAGGCTGAGGCGAGGCTAAGGCAACAGCAAGCTCGCGTCGCCGTACGAATAGAAGCGATACCTGGCATCGATCGCGTGGACGTAGGCCGACTTCATGACATCGAGACCCATCAGCGCACTGACCAGCATGAACAAGGTCGATCGCGGCAGATGGAAGTTGGTAATCAGGCCGTCGATTGCTTTGAAGCGATAACCGGGGGTGATGAAAATCGCAGTGTCACCCTCGAATGAACGGATAACGCCGTCCTCGCCCGCGGCGCTTTCGAGCAAGCGCAGGCTCGTCGTCCCCACGGCGATCAGCCGCCCGCCTGAAGCGCGTGCAGCATTGAGCCGCTTCGCCATCCCCACCTCGATCCTGCCCCATTCGGCATGCATCTTGTGGCCGCTGGTGTCCTCCGCCTTGACTGGCTGGAAGGTCCCGGCGCCGACGTGGAGTGTCAAAGTGTCGCGGCCGATCCCGCGCGCGTCGAGGGCGCCGAGCAGCCGCGGGGTGAAGTGCAGCGCAGCGGTCGGAGCCGCGACCGCCCCCTTCTCGCGCGCGAACATCGTCTGATAGTCCGCGCGGTCCGCCTCGTCCGCCAGGCGTTTCGAACTGATGTAGGGTGGGAGCGGCATGCGCCCAGCGCGCTCGAGCAGCAGCTCGACCGGCTCCTCACCATGGAAATGCAGGAGCGCCGAGCCGTCCTCTGCCTTCTCACCGACCGATGCGCTAACGCCCGCACCAAAGTCGATCACGTCGCCTACCCGCGCCCGCCTGGCGTTGCGCAGGAATGCCTGCCATTCACGCGGTCCTTCACGCTTGTGCAGCGTCGCACCGATGCTTGCGTCTCCCCGCCGCCCCTCCAGCTGCGCCGGGATCACCTTGGTGTCGTTGAACACCAGCACGTCGCCGGTTCGGAGCAAGTCCGGAAGCTCCAGCACTTGATGGTCCGAGATGTCGCTGCCCTCAACCAGCAGCAGCCGCGCGCTATCGCGCGGCCGCGCGGGCCTGAGTGCGATCCGATCCTGCGGAAGCTCGAAATCGAAGAGGTCGACGCGCATGGCGTCGCCTTAACGTCAGTTCGCTGCAGCGGAAGCCGGAGCCGGAGCGGCATCACCCAGATAGGCGCGGACGATCTTAGTCGGCGCCTCCGGCGGCTCGCCCTGCGCGACGCCGTCGACCGCGTCCATGCCCGCGACCACGCGGCCCATTACCGTATAATTTCTGTCGAGCTCCGGGCGCGGCGCGTACATGATGAAGAACTGGCTGTTGGCCGAATCGCGGCTGTTCGCTCGCGCCGCACCGAGCGTTCCGCGCAGGAACGGAACGGGAGTGAACTCGCCCTTGAGGTCCGGCAGGCTTGACCCGCCCTCGCCAGTGCCCTTCGGGTCGCCGCCCTGGGCCATGAAACCGGGGATCACCCGGTGAAATGTAAGGCCGTTGTAAAAGCCTTGACGCACCAAGGTCTGAATCCGCTCCACGTGATGCGGAGCAAGGTCCGGGCGCAGCACGATTTCAACCGTGCCGCCGCTCGACAGCTCGATAAACAGATGGTCGGCCTTGTTGGCCATGATTTCGGGCGGCGCCACGATGCTCGGCATCGGCGGCGGCGCCGGCGGAGCCTTGGCGGCGATCAGGAACGCAGCGAACGGCAACAGCAACACGGACCTAACGAGCATATTCCTCCCCGAATTTCATCGGCGCCTGTGCAGCGGCGCCGCTTTCCTTAGCGTGAACCGCCATTCAAGTGGCGGCGAACATCTTCCGCTACCGCCGGCGGCACGAACTTGTCGATCCGGCCTCCGAAGCGCGCGATTTCCTTGACCAGCTTGGAGGCGATCGGCTGCAGCGACACATCGGCCATCAGGAAGACGGTCTCGATATCGTCGTTCAGCTGCTGGTTCATTCCCGCCATCTGAAACTCATATTCGAAATCCGCGACCGCGCGCAGCCCCCGCAGAATCATCGACGCACCCTGCGCCTCGGCAAAGTCCATTAACAGCGAGCCGAACTCCACGACGTCGATATTGCCGGGAATATCGTTCACCTCACGGCGGACCATCCCCAGCCGCTCCGCGGTCGAGAACATCGGCTCCTTGGATGGATTCGTGGTGACGCCGATCACCAGCTTGTCCACAAGGTGCGCGCCGCGACGAATGATGTCGAGATGGCCGAGCGTTACGGGATCGAACGTCCCGGGATATACGGCAACCTTCATGTTCCCCCCTAGTGATTGCGCTCAATAGCAAAGCGGGCGATGGCCCGAAGCAGGTCCGCTTCCGAGCCATGGCTCGACAGGTGCTCGATGGCCTGATTGACGAGGTATCCCGCCTGCTGGCGTGCGCGCTCCTCGCCCGAAAGCGAAACGAACGTCGCCTTGCCCGCATTCGCGTCCCGGCCCGTCGGCTTGCCAGCCGCCGCCGCATCGCCGCTGTGGTCGATGAGGTCGTCGGCAATCTGGAAGGCGAGGCCGATGTTGCGTGCATAGCCGCGATAAGGCGTCCGTGCGTCGTTCGGCATCTTGTTCATGATGCACGCCGCTTCGACCGCATATTCGATCAGCGCGCCCGTTTTCAGCTGCTGGAGGCGAGTGATTGCCGGCAGATCGAGCTGCTGCCCTTCCGCGGCCAGGTCCATCATCTGCCCACCGGCCATTCCGGCCGGCCCGGCAGCGCGCGCCAGCTCGAGCACAAGGTCCGACCGTACCCATGGGTCATGGTGCGTTGCCGGATCGGCGAGGATCTCGAAGGCGAGTGCGTGCAGGCTGTCTCCGGCGAGGACTGCTTCCGCCTCTCCAAATGCCTTGTGGACTGTCGGCTTGCCGCGCCGCAGATCCGCGTCGTCCATGCACGGCAAATCGTCGTGGATAAGCGAATAGACGTGGATCGCCTCGATTGCGCAGCCGACGCGCAGCGCCCGCGTCCGGTCGATCGCGAACAGGCGCGACGCGGCGAGCGTGAGCAGCGGCCGAAGGCGCTTGCCGCCGCCGATCGCAGCGTGGCGCATCGCCTCGTAGAGCGGCTCGCGGGTGTCGCCCGTGGGCGCAAGCAACTTCGCGAAAAAGCTGTCGACACCCGCGCGGACGCGCGCGCTTTCTGCGCTCAGCTCCTCGGCGAGCCGGTCGACCGTCTCAACCGGCATTGAAGGGCTTCAGCCCTGCCGGCTTGTCATCGCTCCCGAAGGCGATCTGCTCAATCCGCGCCTGCGCGTCCTTGAGGCGCGCCTCGCAGTGCCGCTTCAGCTGGTCGCCCTCCTGGTAGAGCTCGATCGATTGGTCGAGCGGCGCTTCGCCCTTCTCGAGCGTGCGCACGATCTCCTCGAGCCGGGCAAGCGCGGCTTCGAAGCTCAGCTGACTGACATCGGTCTCGGCAGTGGCCATGGCGCGGTTGTGACCCCCAGCAGGCCGTGAATCAAGCAATCGGAACTATTCGCTTGGCGTGTTCTTGAACGGGTCGCGGATGCCGGGGAAGATCTCGTCGCGAAGCGCCTCGTCGCCGGCATCGGCGAGTGCGGCCTCGGCTTCGCGGACATGCCGCTCGCGCTCGTGCCGCAGCTCCTCGATCAGCGCGGCGCGGTCCCCCTCGAACCGCGTGTCCGTCGGCGCCTCAATGCCTTTCAGCTTGGCCGCCTTGGCGACCGCAGCGTCGAGCTCGCGCTGGGTCGTCAGGCCGAGCGTGACCGGGTCCTTTGGCGTGATGTTCGCCATGTTCCAGTGGGTGCGCTCGCGGATCGCGGCGATGGTCGTGCGAGTCGTGCCGATCAGCTTGCTGATCTGCCCGTCGCTGACCTCGGGATGGTTCTTGATGATCCAGGCGATCCCATCCGGCTTGTCCTGGCGCTTGGAGACGGGCGTGTAGCGCGGTCCCTTGGTGCGGCGGACCTCTTCGGGAGCCCGGTGCATCTTCAGCCGATACTCAGGATCGTTCTGCCCCTTCTCGATTTCCTCGTGGGTCAGCTCGCCGGCGCGGATCGGGTCGCGGCCGGTGAGCTTAGTCGCGGCTGTGTCATCGGCAATAGCCTGCACTTCGAGGATGTGCAGGCCGCAGAATTCGGCGATCTGCTCGAACGTGAGCGACGTATTGTCGACCAGCCAGGCAGCGGTCGCATGGGGCATCAGGGGCTGGGCCACTGGTTTTCTCCGGAATTTGAAACAAATAGGGCCGCCCCTCGCGGAGCGGCCAGCATGGGCGGCGATGTAGCCCCGGGGAGCAATCGGGGCAAGGGCGCTCAGGAGTCCATTGGGACGTAGCGCGGGTGGTCCTTCATCCGTTCGATCCACTGCACTACGTTCGGATAGCGCTTGAGATCGAAGTCCGCGTCGCCCGCGACGTGTGTGTAGGCGAAGAGGCAGATGTCGGCCAGGCTCGTCTGGTCGCCGACGAACCAGCCGCGGCCCTCTAGATGATCGTTCATCAGCTGCAGCGCCTCGTTGCCGGCTTTCCTCTTCCCAGGCATCGCCAGCCGCTGGAGATCGTTCAGGTTCTCGGACCCGACCCAGCGCATCCAGAAGCGGAGCGTCGCAATGTTCGGTTCGTGATTATATTGTTCCCAGAACATCCAGCGCAGCATGTCCGCATGGTCGAACGGATCGGTCGGGATCAGGTTCGATCCCTCGGCGACATAATAGGTCGCGGCATTGCTCTCGGGGATGAAGCGGTTGGCGATTTGAAGCACCGGAATGCGGCCGTTCGGGTTGACGCGACTCAGGAAGACGGGAGTTCGCGTCTCCCCCTTCATGATGTCATATTCACGCCGCTCGAGCGACTTACCGACGATCGCTGCGGCGAGCCGGACTTTATAGCAATTTCCCGATTGCGAATATTCGTGAAGGATAAGTCCAGGCATGCGAGGCTTTCCCTTTATTGCCTTCGGCTGTGTCGGTAGGTTGCAAATTCTGCTTCGTCAGCCCTGACAATTCAGGCGCGGCGGTTATTTCTGCCGGTAGAAACCCGCGATCCAGCCGCTTTCGCAATAGCGGGGATCGGTCGATCGGGCGAGATCCCGGCTTGGCGGCGTGCACGGGCGCGTTTGGTCGGAAAGATCGGCAGTCCACGGCTTGGGCCACACAGCCATTGGGTGACGACGATCACTTCGCCAGGCCCGCACTTCAGCTCGCCACGACGGCCCATTGGAAAAGGTGTGAAGCGGCTTCAAATAGTACAAAGCACCATTGAACAGCATGAGCGCGCAAAGTACCGCGAAGACAGCTCTCCCACGAACTCTGGGTCGCATCGCCAGCACGACCAGCGCCAAAAAAAGAAGTACAATCGGGAGAAAGTTGTAACGCTCGCTCGCAAATACACTGAATAGATGCACCGGTTGGATGATGACCATTCCGAACAAGGAAGCAGCAGCGATCGCGAGGCCAGAAAGTAGCAACCAAATCGC
>Ga0207674_10004950_pt1 | contig 15912 bp, 8 predicted proteins | sample KBSCornC72_FD_184303 | JGI IMG/M metagenome (GOLD analysis project Ga0207674, IMG submission 184303) | Corn rhizosphere microbial communities from Kellogg Biological Station, Michigan, USA - KBS Corn C7-2 (SPAdes) (version 2) | ecosystem: Host-associated > Plants > Roots > Rhizosphere > Soil ... | reverse complement strand
CACATGTTCTGGGTCCAGTTGCAGGGTCTCGAACACCACTGGCAGCGCGCCCGCGTGGACGCCGGCATTCGCGATAACAACGCGATCGACGTAAAGACCACAAACGTCACGTCCCTGGTCCTCGACATCCCCGCCGCCGCCAGCCCACTCGCAGCCGACGCGAAGATCACCGTCACCATAGACGGTCAAAAAGTCCAGGCGACGACGAACAAGGAAAAGGGGCTGCACGCCGCACTCGTCATGTCTAACAACGCCTGGGCCTTCACTCAGGACTCGGCACTCAGCACTCAGGACTTAGTAAAACGCCCGGGTTTGCAAGGCCCAATCGACGACGCCTTCCTCGACAGCTTCGTCATCGTCAAACCCACCGGCGCCCCCCTGAACAAAAAAGTCGGCGCTTGGTCCCAATCCGAAGCAGGCCACGCCGTCACCGAATGGCGCAAAATCTTCCGCGGCGAACCGCGCGTGAAGCCCGACACCGACCTGACTGACACGGACATCGCCAACAACAACCTCGTCCTCTTCGGCGACCCCTCCTCCAACGCAATCCTCAAGAAGATCGCCGCCAAACTCCCGATCCAATGGACCGCCCAATCCGTCACCCTCGGCAACAAGTCCTACTCCGCCGACCACCACGCCGTCATCATGATTTATCCCAACCCCCTCAACCCCAGCCACTACGTCGTTCTCAACAGCGGCTTCACTTTCCGCCAAGCCGACCACAAGACCAACAGCCGCCAGATCGCCAAGCTCCCCGACTACGCCGTCATCGATCTGACCACCCCCGCCGACGACAAAGCTCCCGGTGGCATCCCCACCGCCGGCTTCTTCGACGAACACTGGCGATTGCCGAACGGGAACTAACGTCCCAGGTGAACAACCCGCATGGTGCCACAGGTCGGCGTTCCACGCAGACCTGTGTCCTCGCACGCAGGCAATCCGATGAATCCGAAAGACCTCGGTGCCATGCCCTCGCCCGCCCCGAACCGCGTTCATTTCCCCAAGTCGGATCAAGCGGGCAGGGGCATGTCTTCGCGTGTCGCACACACCCGGCTCGCGCCATCGGGCGGAGCGGAAGGCCTACTTTTCCCGTTACAAACTCGCGACGGCTGTCCGTCATTAATGTGGCGGCGCACGCGCGCTACCAATGAGCGTCCCGCCTTTACTAAGGCCTAGCGGTTACCATTGCCCCGCCCATGCCCCACGTCATCCTCTCATCCCTCGGCACCGACGGCGACATCTTCCCCTACGTCGGTCTCGGCCGCGCACTGCACGCCCGCGGACACCGCGTGACGCTCGTCGCCAGCGAAGACTACCGCGACCTCGCCGCGCAAAACGATTTTGGCTTTCGCCCCCTCGTCTCCGCCGGCGAGAACCATGAGTTACTCGACAATCCCGATTTCTGGCACCCCCTGAAAGGCCCGCGCATCGGCGCGCAATGGGGCGTCCGCCTCCTGCCGCGGAATTACGAATTGTTCGCCGACCTCGCGCGCGATCCCGATTCGCTCTTCATTGCCAACCCCGCCCTGCTCGCGGCCCGCCTCGTGAACGAGAAGTTCGCGCGCCCCCTGGTCACACCCATCCTGCAACCGTGGATGATCCGAAGTTCGACCGCGCCGCCCGTCATGCCCGCCGGGATGACCTTGCCCCGTTGGGCCCCGCCGCCGATCCCCTGGCTGTACTGGCGCGGCGTAGACGCCGTCGGCGCGATGCTGCTCGGTCGCCCGCTCAACGCTCTGCGCGAAACACTCGGCCTCCCGCCCGTCCGCCGCGTCTTCGAATGGTGGCTCTCACCCGACCTCGTGCTCGGCATGTTCCCCGATTGGTTCGGCCCGCCCCAGGCCGATTGGCCGCCGCAGGTCCGCCTCACCGGCTTCCCCGACTTCGGCGGCCGCCCCGACGCCCGGCTCGACGACGACCTGCTCGCCTTCTGCGAGGCCGACCCCGACGCGCGGCCGATCGCCGTCACCTTCGGCACCGGCATGATGCACGCCGCCGATCTCTTCCGCGCCACGCGAGACGCCTGCGAGCGCTTGGGCGTCCGCGCGGTTTTCGTCAGCCGCTACGCCGATCAGATCCCGCACCCGCTCCCCCCCGCCATCCGCCACGTCCCCCACGCCTCCTTCAAGCAACTCTTCCCGCGCTGCGCCGTCGTCGTCCACCACGGCGGCGTCGGCACCCTCGCCCGCGCGCTCGCCGCCGGCACGCCACAACTGACCCTCCCCATCGCCTTCGACCAGAAGGACAATTCGATTCGGCTGGAGCGCCTGGGCGTCGGCGCGTGGATGCGCGCCAAGCGGACGACCGGCCCCCGCCTCGCCAAAGCACTGCAATCGTTACTGACCCCGCAGGCACGTTCGCGCGCCGCCCACGTCGCCCGACGATTCACCGTCGCCGAAAACGCCCTCGAAATCGCGGCCGACCGGGTCGAAGAACTTATCGCGACCCGCACCGCCAACGCCGCCGCCGCCCCAGCAGCGTCACGCCCGCAATCGTCAGTAGTGTGATCGAGCCCGGTTCGGGCGTCGGTGCGACCACCGTCGCGCCGGTCGTATCGACCGTCGTCGCCGATCCCAAATGCTGGCTGAACAACCAGGGGTAGAGCGTGTCATTCGCGTCGGCATAAATCGGCCCCCAGATCGCGTGATCGGCGCCGGCGATCTCCGTGTACTTCGGGTCGCCCCCCGCATCTTTCAGCGCCTGGATCATGTCGCGGGTCGCGCTGACCGGCACGATTGAATCCGCCCCGCCGTGAAACGCCCAGATCGGGATATCCTTGATCGTCGCCGCGGTCTTTACGTCCCCGCCCCCCGACATCGGCACCGCCGCCGCGAACAACTTCGGCTCGCGCGCCAGGATGTCCCACGTCCCCATCCCGCCCATCGATAGGCCGGTGACGTAGACGCGACTCGTGTCCACGTTCTCGGTGTCGATGACCGACTTGAGCGCCTGGATCGTCAGCTTCATCGCCTCGGTCGGCGTCGAGCTGAAACTCTGGAACCAGCTATGCGTGTCGATCTGCGGCGCCAGCACGTAGCTGGCGTATTGCCCACTCTTCGTCGCGTTCACCAGCCCCCCCATCCAATTGGTCTGGGCGACGTCGTCGGTCCCGCGGTCATTCATCCCGTGCAGGAACAGCACCAGCGGCGCCTTCTGCCCGTCCGCCAGCCCCGTCGGTTCGAACAGCCGGTACGGAAGCGTCCCCGTCCCGTCACTTACCGAACCCGTCAGCGAATTGCTGAGGTCGGTCGCAAGTGCGCTACCGCCGCCGACAACGCAGAACAACCCGCCGAGAAGCGTACAATTTCTCCAGCCCATCATGCCCTCGCATGCGAAATAAGATTTGCCCGGATCGAGACAGACAACCTATCGCGAGATCGGTCGCGATCAAGAAAAAGTTGCCAATTTCGGCCGGGTTTTTCACATTTTTCAATGCGGAACGGATGAGCTCGTTCATCGCGAGTTAATGCTGGTGGTCGGCGTGGTTCATGGGCTCGCCGGTGCCTTCGTTCTTCTGCGATTCGTAGGGTTTGTGGGTCATCGGGTCCTTGGGGACGATTGGGGATTGGTCGTACTTGTCCAAGTCGGCGACGACCTGCATGACGCCGTACATCTTGACCCAGTGGCCGGGGTAGGTGCAGAGGAAGTTGTAATTGCCGGGTTTCTCGGGGGCGGTGAAGCTGAGGGTTTCGGATTCGCCGGGCTGGACGAGGATGGTGGACTGGAGCACCTTGGGGCTGTCGGGGACGAAGGCCTTGGCCTTGGGGTCGTCGGGTGGCGACATCGCGCCGGCGGTGAGGGCGATCTCCTGGAACGCGCCGGGCGCGGTGATCACGAGGTTGTGCGGCATCGTGTCGGTGTTGTCCAGGATGATCTGCACGGGTTTACCGGCCTGAACCGTAAAGTAATGCAGGTCATACATCATCTGCTCGGTCAGCGTGTGCAAGACGACGACGCGGACGGCGAGCTCGCGCAGCGACTTGCGGATGGGCGCGCCCTTGTCGGCCGGCAGCGCCCCGGCGAGATCGTTGCCGAGCTGAACGGCCTGGACGATGGCGGAGCTGGTGCGCTCGGGGGCGGGGGTCTTTTCGACGAGGGCGACGATCGACTTGCCGAGGGGTTCGAGTTGATCCTTGGGCCACTTGCTCGCGGGGATGCGGCCGATCGATCGGACGGCGGCGGCCTGCTGGTCGCCGGCCTCCTTCTGGATGATCCCTTCGAGCAGCTTAAAGGCGTCGGCCTCGTGGGTGGGGATGGCGCTGAGGGCTTCGATCGCGGCGATCTGGGCGGTTTGGTCGGTCCCGGCGGTTGCCAACTCCTTGGCCTTGGCGAAGAAGCCTTCGCGGACCTTGGGATTGGCGATCAGCGGAACGCCACCGAGCACCGCAGCGGTACCGTCGTTTTCGGAGGCGAACTGGAGCGCCCCGTCGGCCTTGCCGTCGGCGGTCGCCAAGGCGGCGTAGGCGGCCTGCTTCACCAAGGGGCTTTCGGACTCCTTGGCGAGCGATTGCAACTTTTCCTTCTGGGCGGCGAGGGCTTCGGGCTTCTGCGCCATGAGGAGGCTGGCGAGTTCGCGCGGCGTGGACTTGTCCTCCGCATCGACTTTGCCGATCGCCTCCAGCAGGACGCTGGCGGCGTCCGTCTTGTCGAGCTTGGTCAGCGCCTCGACCGCTTCCTCGCGGTACTTCTTTTCCAACCCCTTGCGGGTGAGCAAGGCCTCATACACGGGCTTGTACTTCGGGTGATCGGTCTTTCGTTCCAGTGCGACGAGTTGCGCGTTGCTCAGGCGCTTGAGTTGGAACGCGACGATGCGCGGGTTCTTGTCGAGGAAGACCTGCGGCGTACCCTCGGCGGCGGGTGCGTCGTCCGCGTGAAGAGAGGAAGCGGACAAAAGACTTAGGGCGGCGCTAACGGCCAGGGCGACGATTCGCTTGTTATTCATGTGGGGATCCTTTGCGCGGTCGGATTCTAGTTTATCCCATTGAAGAGGGTCTGGCATGGGGGGCGCGAGGTGGGTCGCGCCCATGCCAGTTTGCTTCTGTGGCTGAGGCTGCTGCTAGTTCTTTTTCTTGCCGCCGCCGTTGCTACCGGCGGATTGCTTCCCGAGGTTTTCCAGGGTCTTGGTCGTCTCCTCAAGGGTGTACTTGAGGTACTGATCCTGATCCTGATTCAGGGAGTCGAGGGCAACTTCCAAGGCGGCCTGCCCGTCCTTGAAGAAGCTGCACGCGCGGACGGCTTCGAGGCGGACGCGGGGGCTCTTGTCGTTGACCGCGGTCTTCAAGAGGTCCAGCGCTTCGGGGACCCGGTCGTGCCAGTAGCAGAGGACGCGGACGGCGGCCGTCCGGGCGTGATAGTCCGGCGATTGCAGCACCTCTTTGAGCAGCGGGACGTTGACGACGTTGTTCCACGAATACATCCACAGGCCCTCGGTGAGGTTGTGGGCGTAATCCTTGTCGTTCTTGTCGAGGGCGGCGATCCACTTCTCGACCGCGGGGATGACTTCCTTGGCGTCGTGGGCGCTGAGCTCGATCTTGGCGCGGTAGCGGACGCGGTTTTCGGTGCTCTTGAGAAGGTCGAGGAGCTGGGCGACACTCTGGCCGGCGATGGGGGGCGCCTTGTCGAGGTCCCGGCCGGTATACGTGACGCGGTAGACGCGACCGTGGGCGTGGTCGCGGTTGGGGTCGCGCAGGTGGTGTTGCATGTGGCCGATGATGGCGTTCTGCCAGTCGGTGAAGTAAATCGCGCCGTCCGGTCCGATCTCGACGTCGGACGGGCGGAAGTTGAGGTAGACCTTGGGATCGACCGAGACGATCGGCTGGGCCTCGGTGCCGACCAGGCCGGCGCCCTTCTCGGTCAGCTTGTAACTGAGGATGCCCTGGAAGCCGATGACGTTGGGGACGAGCAGGTTTCCCTGCATGTCATCGGGGAACGCCTTGCTGGAAAGGATCTCGGCGCCGGGGCAGGGGCGGGTGCGCTGCTTGTAGACGACCGGGGCGCTCTTGTGCTTCTGCGGGAAGTAGACCTTGCCCGTAAAGGTCGGCCCGTAATACGGCTGGGCGCCGGTGCCGTCGATCACGATGTCGGTGCCCCAGTTGTCGAACACGTGGCCGTGGGGGTTGGCGAAGGGGTACGACGTGTACGCGTCGAACTTGAACGTCTTGGGCTCGAACCGCCAGACGGCGCCGTTCACTTCGCGGATCGGTCCGTCGAGGGTCTCGACCTGCGAGTGCATGAAGGTGCCTTCCTGCCAGTAGAGCGCGCCGCCGGGATCGAAGGTGAAGCTGTTGGAGGTGTGGTGACTGTCGGCGGCGTCGAAGCCTTCGAGGAGGCGGTCGACCTGGTTGGCGTGGTCGCCGCCGGTGGTGTCCTTGGCGAACCAGATGCCCGGCGCCTGGGCGAGGATGATGCCGCCGTTATAGAACTCGAAGCCGGTGGGGCAGTTGAGGTGGTCGATGAAGGTGGTGCACTTGTCGGCCTTGCCGTCGCCGTCGGTGTCTTCGAGAATGATGATCTTGTCCTTCATCTCGTCCTTGGGACGCCAGCGGGGGTAACTGTTCCAGCAGGCGACCCAGAGGCGGCCCTTGGTGTCCCAGGCCATCTGCACGGGGGCGATGAGGTCGGGGAACATCTTCTCGTCGGCGAAAAGGTTGACCTTCATGTTGTCGGCGACCTTCATGAGGCCGATGACTTCCTCGCCGCTCTTGTAGATATGGGTGCCGTTGGGGCCCTTGCCGGGGAAGTTGGTGGAGACGGGGATGAACGGCGGGGTGTTGGAATCGTCGACGGTCAGGTCCTTCCCCTGGGCGACGGCCTGGACGCGCTTGTCGCGGTTCGCGGTCATGACGTCGAGCACCTGCATTTCGCGCTGCATGACGTCCCAGTTGCTGATCTCGGGATTGCCGGGGAGGAGGGGCTGCTTGTACTTGAGCTTGGAGCGCCCGCCGTAGACGTTGTAGCCGTCGAGCGTGCGGTAGCGCTCGAAGAAGTAAAAGTTCTTGTCGTTGACGGCCTGGCGGAGTTTTTCGATCGTGGCGGACTCGCGCGCCGGGGCGGGGCCGAAGAGTGCCTTGTCGATGGCGGGGGCGAGTTGTTCGTCGCCGTACTCGGTCATGTGGATGCCGTTGATGGTCAGCGGCTTGCTGGCGGTCTTGTAGAGGTCCTGCGTGGCGGTGAAGAGGTCCACGAAGGGGACGTTGTTGGCCTTGGCGACCTCGGCCATGGCGTCGGAGTAGAGCTTGATATTCTTGTTGAGGTCCTTGCCGTCGGGGAGGTTGGGGTTCTTGAGATCTTCGGCGGCGATGGGGGAAAAGAGCACCATCCTGGCGTTGCCCTTTTCGCCGAACTTCTTGGCGGTCGTTTCCTTGACCCACTTGTCGAGGTCGGCCTTGAATTTGTCGAGGCCTTTGGGACCGGCGAACGACTCGTTGAACCCGAAGAAGGCGAAGATGACGTCGGCCTTCTCGCGGGTGAGCCATTCGTCGGGCGTGCCGAAGCCGTCGCAGCGCTCGCGGTGGTTGATCTCGTCGCCGGAGTATCCGAGGTCGCGGAAGACGAGGTCGAGGTTGGGGAAGCGGCTGTAGATGAGGGTTTCGAGCCACCCGAAATGCTGCATGCGGTCGGGGAGGGTGTTGCCGACGTAGCAGATGTGGTCGCCCTTTTCGAGTTTGAAGGGGAGGCCGGCATCGGCCGTGGTGTCGGCCGCGTGCGCCACCGACGTCAGCGGCACGAAGGGAAGCACGGGGGCGACGGCGAGGGCGAGGGCCGAGGCGGCGAAGACTTTCAGAAGGCGTTGACGAACCATTGTCATGACTCCGTGGGGCAAGCGGGTAGGAATCGCCGTGGGAGACGGCGGCTTCAGTAGACGCAACGAACGACGGTGACCTCGCGTTTCGGGCCCACTGGCAAGCCCGAGAGCTTGCCAGTGCCACCCAAGACGGTCAGTACACCACCCAGGGCGGCTAGTGCCACTCAAGGCGGCCTTGGGTACGGCGGCGTGTGCAAAGGTTTACGCACGCTGAAAAACGTATACATCGGGCGAACGCGAGCGTTGAAGCACGAGTCCGCAAAAGCTCACTTTTGAAACATCGGCGCGTCCTTGCGCCCGGCCGACTCCAGGTAGGCGATCAGGTCGAGGATCTCATCCTGCGAGAGGATGTCCACGAGGTTGGGTGGCATCGGAGACAGCTTGCTGGCGCGCCGGCCCTTGATGTCGCTCTTCTTGATCGTCCGTTTTTCCGGTTGCAGCGGGTTGGGCTGGATGACGACGGCGTCGGCGGTCTCTTCGAGGATGCGGCCGTCGACCTGATCGTCGTCCTTGAGCTCGAGAATGGTGTTCTGGAACTGCTCGCTGATGACCTTGGAGGGTTCGATGATGGATTCGAGGATGTCGTGCGGCTTGAAGCGGCTGGCGATGGCGGTGAGGTCGGGACCGACCGAGCCGCCGTCGTTACCGAACTTGTGACAGAGGATGCACTGGGCGGCCTCGTAGGCGGCCTTACCGCGGTTGTAGCTGCGGCCCTTCTCGGCTTGCGCGAGGACGGGTTCGAGATCGGTCATCTTCCAATTCTTGACGACGGTGCGCTTCTTGGGGGCGGTGCGCACGCGCGTGCCCGGCGGGACGTATGCGGCGAGGATGGGCTGAAGCGCGGCGGCCTCGTCGGGCTTGAGCGTCTTGGCGGCGTCGGTGTGGAAGTTGCCGATGAACTTGGGGAAGCTGGAGCCGTCGGCGTAGGGGCGGCCGGCATCGTCGAACCATTGCAGGACCGTCGGCGGGTGCTGGGCTTGCGAGTGGTTCTGCGTCCACCAGGAGAAATACGTTTTGCGCAGATCGTTCGTCCAGCCGTCGGTGATCGTGCGAAGGGCGAGGACGAGGCTGATCTGATCTTCCTGCGTCTTAGCCTCCGTCAACTGCTTGACGCTCTTGGCGACGGCGTCGGGGGCGTCGAGCGCGAGCAGGACCTGGCTCAGTTCACGATTGAGGGATTCGCTGGTGGCGGGGTAGAGGGGATCGAGCTCGCCGATGACCTGCCTGGTCGCTTCCGGCGACGGTTTGCCGTTGCGGGAGACGGCGACTTCGATGACGCGGAGTTTTTCGAGCTTGCCCTGCTCGTCGAGATCGGCGGCGGGGATCTTCGCCAGCGCCTTGAAGAGGTCGGCCTGCGCGGTGGGTCCGCCGAGGCGTGCAACGGAGAGGAGCGCGACCAGCGCGGCCTTGGGATTGCTTTCGGACAACGCGCGTGAGAGCCATTGTTCGACGGGCTGGCTTTCGATGGCGATGCGGGCGGCGTAGGCGAGGAAGCGGTCGTCGCTACCGAGAAAGGGCCAGGCGGTTTCGACGGCCTTGGGATCCTGGTGGCCGTGGAACGCTTCGAGCCGGTGGCGCTGTTCACGTTCGGCCGCGCCGGTGTTGTCGTGCAGGTCGGCGGGGTTGGTGCTTTCGGTACCGGTGTAGGCGACGCGGTAGAGGGCCGCGCCGGTGTTGCGGCCGCCGATCGTGAAGTACATGGCGCCGTCGGGGCCGATGACGACGTCGGTCAAATTCAGCGGCGATTTGGCGCCCTTGTCGTGCAGGGACTTGGGGGCGACGAAGTTTTCCCACGTGCCGGTGTAACTGGAGCCCTTGGGCGTGTTGTGGACGGCGATCAGGCGGCCGTAACTCCAGTCGAGGATGTAGTAGGCCTTTTGATACTTGGCGGGGAACTTGGCGCCGGTGCCGAAGACGACGCCGGTGGGACAGCCGATGCCGATGGTCGTTGTGGCGGGGAGGCTGTCGAAGTAATACTCGGGCCACTTGGCAGTGCCTTCGCGGAAGCCGGTGTCGCCGCCACTGACGGCGTGGAAGACGCGGATCGGGCGGTACCAGGGCATGCCCCAGTCCCATTCCATGTCGGAGTCGAAGCCGAAGAGTTCGCCGTCGGCGTTGAAGGCGATGTCATAGGTGTTGCGCTGGCCGGAGGCGAAGAGCTCGATGTTCTTGCCGTCCTGGTCCATGCGGGCGATGAAGCCGCCGGGCGGGACCTTGCCGGCGCCGAAGCCGTTGCCGTCTTCGGCGCGAGGGAGGATGCGATCGTCCTTGTAGTTCTTGTGCGGGGAGGTGGGGAGGAAATCGGTGGGGAGGCCGACGAAGTTGCCGCAGACGATGTAGAGCTTCTTGTCCGGGCCGAGGACGATGCCGTGCGCGCCGTGTTCGCCGGCGCCGCTCTTCCACTCGCGGAGGAGTTCGCCCTTGTCGTAGTGGCCTTCGCCGGCGGTGTCGCGGAAGCGCCACAGGCCGTAGACGACCTTGCCGTCGGGCCCCTTGCCGGCGCCATCGACGTAGAGGCTGTCGAAGGCGCAGAGTAGGCCCATCGTCTCGCTGACGGGGAGCTTGAGATCTTCCTGGCTTTCGACCTTGCCGTCCTTGATGGTGACGCGGGTGACGGGCTGACCGCGCTGACCGCCGAGGAGGAGGCGGCCCTTGGGATCGACGGCCATGTTGATCCAGGAGCCGTTGACCTTCTTGTCGGCCTGGAGCAGCAGATCGACCTTGAAATCGGGAAGGGTTTGCAGCTCGGTGGCCGCGGGTTGCGCGACGGCGGCGACGGTCGCGATGCAGAGGAAGAACGCCGACAGGATCGCATTGCGATGAGAGTCGATTGGCATGAGGTGTCTCGATATCGGGTCTGTGGGAAAAGGTCAACGGGGCAAGGTAGATTATTGCCGAGGTCGCGGGGTGTTGAAGGGGCGCGGGGGTGCGCGCGATCGCGTACGTTGTGCGCGCGGCAGATGGGGAGGTGGGGTGGTGGGGAGATGGGGTGAGGCGCGTGGCGTGGGTGTTACTTTTGCTTTGATTGTCGGAGGGCTGCGGAGAACCAGCCTTCCTTTGCGGCGGGTTGGGGGGCGGCGGTGCGCGGTTTGGGCGTGGATTGAGGCGTCGGCGCGGGTTTGGGCGTGTCGGTCGAGTCACGCCTGGTGGGATTATTGGCAGAGTTCTTGCGCATCGTGAGGGAAATGCGTTTGCGCGCCAGGTCGACTTCGAGGACGGTGACTTCGACCCGCTGCTGAACCTTGACGACTTCGTTCGCGTCTTTGACGAATCGGTCGGCGAGCTGGCTGACGTGGACCAGGCCGTCCTGGTGGACGCCGACGTCGACGAACGCGCCGAAGGCGGTGACGTTGGTGACGATGCCGGGGAGCTTCATGCCGGGCTTGACGTCTTCGATCTTGTTGACGCCGTCGGCGAAGGCGAAGGCTTCGAAGCGCTCGCGGGGGTCGCGGCCGGGTTTGGCGAGCTCGGCGACGATGTCGGTGAGGGTGGGGAGGCCGACGGTGTCGGTGACGTACTTGTGCTTAGCGATTCGGCTGCGGACGGCGTCGTCGCGCATGAGGGTTTGAACGGTCGCGCCCAGATCCGTGGCGATACGGTCGACGACGTCGTACGACTCGGGGTGGACGGCGGATTCGTCCAGCGGATTGGCGGCGCCGCGGATGCGCAGGAAGCCGGCGGCCTGTTCGAAGGTCTTTTCGCCGAGGCGCGGCACTTCTTTTAGTTCACGACGGCTTTTGAACGGGCCGTGGTCGTTGCGGTGTTTGACGATGTTGTCGGCGATGGTGGCGTTGAGGCCGGAGACGTAGGTGAGGAGCTGCTTGGAGGCGGTGTTGACCTCGACGCCGACGGCGTTGACGCAGGAGACGACGACGTCGTCGAGCGATTTTTTGAGGGCGTCCTGATCGACGTCGTGCTGGTATTGGCCGACGCCGATGGACTTGGCGTCGAGTTTAACGAGTTCGGCGAGCGGGTCCATGAGGCGGCGGCCGATGGAGACGGCGCCGCGGACGGTGATGTCGTGATCGGGGAATTCTTCGCGGGCGACGTCGGAGGCGGAATAGATCGACGCGCCGGATTCGTTGACCATGACGACGGGGATGGCGGCGGGCAGGCCGAGTCGGCGGACGAAGGTTTCGGTCTCGCGCGAGGCGGTGCCGTTGCCGATGGCGATGGCTTCGATATCGTGTGTCTTGACGAGGCGCCTGATGGTTTCCTCGGCTTCGCGCGTTTTCTGAGAACCTTGATCGGGGTAGATGACGTCGTTGTGCCGCAGGCGGCCTTGGGCGTCGAGGACGACGGTCTTGCAGCCGGTGCGGAAGCCCGGGTCGATCGCGAGGACCCGCTTTTGGCCGAGCGGGGCGGCGAGCAGGAGCTGGCGGAGGTTCTGGGCGAAGACGTCGATGGCGGCGGTGTCGGCGCGGCGCTTGGATTCGAGGCGGGCTTCGGTCTCCATCGAGAAGGTCAGGAGACGCTTGTAACTGTCGCGGACGGCGAGGCGGACTTGTTCGGCGCTGCGGGTCGTGCCTTTCACGAACAGTGCTTCGAGGATGGAGATCGCGTCGTCCTCGGGCGGGCGGACCTGGAAGGTGAGGACGCCCTCGGCGGCGCCGCGGCGGATCGCTAACACCCGGTGCGACGGGGCACTGGCGAGCGGTTCGGACCAGGCGAAATAGTCCTTGAACTTCGCGCCGTCGGTTTCCTTGCCGGGGATCACTTCGCTGACGATCAGACCCTTGGAGAGGAAGAGCTGGCGGATGCGGGCGCGGGCGTCGGCGTCGTCGCTGACGCGCTCGGCGATGATGTCGCGGGCGCCCTGCAGCGCGGCAGCCACGTCGGGCACGCGCTGTTCGTCGGCGACGGTCGAGGTGGCGGGGGTGACGTACTTCGCGGCTTCGGATTCGGGATCGAGCGATGACGATTGGACGAGGAGTGTGTCGGCGAGCGGTTCGAGGCCTTTCTCGCGGGCGATCATGGCGCGGGTGCGGCGCTTGGGGCGGTAGGGCTGGTAGACGTCTTCGAGGGCGGCCATCGTGGCGGCGGCGTCGATCCTGGCGCGCAGGTCGTCGGTGAGCAGGTTGCGTTCTTCGAGAGATTTGACAATGGCGGCGCGGCGTTGGTCGAGCTCGTGCAACTGCGTCAGGCGATCGCGGATCGCGGTAATCACGACCTCGTCGAGCGAGCCCGTGGCCTCCTTGCGGTAGCGGGCGATGAACGGCACTGTGCCGCCTTCGTCGAGGAGGCCTGCGGTGGCGCGGACCTGCGCCGGCTTGAGGTTCAGTTCTCGCGCGATTTGATCGAGGTGTGGTTCGTTCATTGGCGGGCCATCCGTGGTGAAATAATTATTTTCGACCGGCGACCGGGCCCGAGGCCGGGCAATTGCCGAACGTCGACGACGCGCATGCCGGCGTCGCGGGCGGCCTGGACGCCCAAATCTGCGTCTTCGAAGGCGACGCAGTCAGCGGCGGCGACACCGAGTCGGCGGGCGGCTTCGAGGAAGATGTCGGGCGCGGGCTTGCCGTGCGCCACGTCGTCGGCGGTGACGATTTCCTGGAAGTATTTGAGGAGGCCCAGGGAGCTCAGCGTCTTCGTGCAGATCGCGCGGGTTCCGCCGGTGGCGACGGCCATCGGCAGTTTGCCGTTGAATTGCTCCATGACGGCGACCACCGGCGCGATCGGGCGGACGCGCGGGATCAGTTTGACGTAGAGTTCTTCCTTGTAGTCGGCCGTATGCTGAACCGGCATGTCGTGACCGTGACGCTCGTTGAGGATCTCGATGATGCGGGCGGTGGGGATGCCGGCCATCTCGTAGAACATGGCCTCGGGGAACTCGACGCCGTAGGTTCCCAGCGCCTCGACCCATGCCTCGTAATGCAGCGGCATGGTGTCGGCGATCGTGCCGTCGCAATCGAAGATCAGCCCCCGGACGCTCGCGTCGATCAACTCCGTCATCCGCGCGATCTTATGCGCCGGGGGCGATGGGGCAACTGCGCCGCGTCGCCCGTGGTTACCACCCGGGGCTATCCGAGGAACGGTGACCGGCCGGATTGTGCCGCGTGAGTCGGCGGCGTCGCGGACCCGTCCGGGATCGCCTGGACCGTTCGCCGCACCGCGCGCGGCATGGCGGCGCGGCGGTTGACCGCGTCGTCGTACATCGCGAGCATCCGCGGCAGCACCGCCTCCAGGCTGTAGTCGCGCACGATCCCCTCTTCCGCCGCCCTGCCCAGCGGCCTGTACGCCCCGGGGTCCTGCAACACCTTGACCGCCTTCTCCGCCATCTCGTCCGGATTGAAGAAGTCGGCCAGCAGGCCGTTCTCGCCGTCGCGGATCATCTCCATGACCGGCGGGGTCGCCGAGCCGAGCACCACCGCGCCGCACGACAGCGCGTCCATCATGCTCCAGCTCAGCACGAACGGCACCGTGAGATAAATGTGCAGGTCGCTGCTCGCGAGGAGCTTGCCGAGGTCGGCCGGCGGCAGGCGGCCGGGGAAGACGAACTTGCCGAGGTCATAAGAGTCCTGTTTGAGCGTCCATTCCTTAAACGATTTGAACGGCGCGATGTACGATTCGTCGCCGCCGTACGCGATCCGGTCGCTGCCGACGACGAAGAAGATCACGTCGGGGTATTGCGTGTAAATCCGCTTGGCCGTCTTCATGAAGACGTCGAACCCGCGCATCGACTCGAAGCCGCGGCTGACGTACGTCACCACGCGCGTGGTCGGCGACACTTCACGGCCGGCGATCGTCCGCGTGCCCCGCGCCGCCGGCGTCGGCCGCAATTCCTCCCCGTACCCGTGGTAGACGCCGCGATCCACTCCGTCGAAGATCACCTGTAACTTCGACGAATACTCTTCGGGGAATCGAGACTTCTGAAACTGCGTCGGCGTGTATGCGGCGTCACAGTTCTGCAGGTCGAGCAGGATCATCGCGTTGCGGCACCGGCTCCGCAGGTACTTCAACTCCGGCACCTCCCACGGCAAATCCGAGCGGAAATCCATGTCGGAATCGGGGTCGTGCGCTCGGTAGTAGTATTCGAAAAAGTTGATGATCGGCGTGTCGGGGTAGAGTTCGGAAAGGAAGAGCGTGCTCCCGAAGCCGCTGTGACCGACGATCAAGTCCGGCCGGATTTCCGGTTTGGCCTTGAGCGCGTTATAGACGGCATCGGTGTGCCAGACGGCGTTCTCGAACGTCCGCGAACAGAAGTGCGTCGCTTTGGTCGCCCCGCCCGCGGTCTTGTACTGCACCTTGCGGATCCCCTCGACCTCGCCGGCCGGCGTCTCGCTGACGAAGGTGCACTGCCAGGCGCGCTGCCGAACGAGGTGCCGGGCGATGTGGCCGAACTGCGCGGGGAAGTTTTGGTGGACGTAAAGGATGTGCATCGGTTGTGGCAGAGAGTTGTCCGGTGCGGCTCATCGGTTGTCAATCGAGGGTCCCAGAACTGCAATCCACCGACGTTGATAAGGGTGCGGGCCTGATAAAGACGGCGTTACTGGCGCTCGCCGCGGGGTCGGCAAAAACTGCGCAGCCGTAGTAAAGCACGCAACCGGATTGACGATATGTTTGCTGCACAGACGCTCTAATCGGCGTCCGGGCAGGAGAAGGCGGACAGGCCCGACAGACGGCACGAATAGGCGTGCCGCGTCGTACCGCGGCCGTCGCGCCACGCGCGAGGAGAGAAAAGATGGATATGAACAGCAAGGTAAAGGACGTCCTGACGACCGGCGAGGTGGCCAAGATCTGCAACGTCGCCCCGCGCACCGTCAGCAAGTGGTTCGACTCTGGCGCCTTGCGGGGCTACCGCATCCCGGGCAGCAAGGACCGCCGCATTCCCGTCAACCAGTTGATCCGCTTCATGAAGCAGCACGGCATGCCGCTGAACGGCCTGATGACCGGCTGCACCCGCATCCTGATCGTGGACGACGAGCAGGACATCGTCGAAGTGCTCGAGAAAATCCTGGAGGACGAGGCCAAGTACGAGGTCGAAGTCGCCAAGGGCGGGTTCGCGGCGGGCGTCATTGCTGAGAAGTTCCGACCGCACGTGATCCTGCTGGACATGCACCTGTCGGACATCGACGGCCGCGAGGTCGCCAAGCAGGTCAAGAACAACG
>Ga0207674_10004949_pt1 | contig 15913 bp, 12 predicted proteins | sample KBSCornC72_FD_184303 | JGI IMG/M metagenome (GOLD analysis project Ga0207674, IMG submission 184303) | Corn rhizosphere microbial communities from Kellogg Biological Station, Michigan, USA - KBS Corn C7-2 (SPAdes) (version 2) | ecosystem: Host-associated > Plants > Roots > Rhizosphere > Soil ... | reverse complement strand
CACGGTAACTTCCACCGCGAGGCGCTCAACCTCAGCAGCATCAACTCGACCGGGCGCGTCGGCAATGCAGTTTGCGGAACCGCAAGCCGTTGCCAAACGCAGCGTCTCTTCATCGGTCAACCCACGTTCGTGGGCCACCGCAAATCCGGCGAGAGCCGCGTCGCCGCAGCCGACAGGGGAGCAATCTTTGAGCGGCAAAGACTCGGCGACAAAGGCATCACCCGACGCTGCGCGTTGCCAGATCATTCCATCAGCTCCGAGCGAGATCGCGACGCTCTTCGCGCCGGCGTTGAAAAACAGTGGGGTCACTTCGAGGGCCGTACTCGCGTTGTTAATAGAATAGCCCGCGAAATCCGACGCTTCATTCCGGTTTGGTTTTACGAAGTCGGGCGCTGCGATGAGCGACTGCCGCAGTGTGTCGCCACTCGTATCGAGCAGAGTTCGGCAATCATATTCATGGGCCAACCGGATCAACTCCGCATAAAGATCCGCAGGCGCGCCCGGTGGCAAACTGCCGGACATGGCGACCTGCGTACCGGGTTCGGTTTCCGCAAAAAGATCGCGACACGTTGCGATGAGCCGTTCAACTTCACCTTCCGTCACAGCTCCGCCGCGCTCGAGGATCTCCGTAACGCGTCCGTCGGCGGAAATGATCTCAAGATTCGCACGCGTTTCACTCTGCGTGCGGATGACAGTCAAGGGAACTCCGAACTCAGTCAAACCCGCTTCACACTGCTCGCCTGTAGCGCCACCAAGAAATCCCACCCACATCACGTCGAGACCAAGCGTCTTCGCCACCATCGCCACGTGCGCTGCTTTCCCACCGGGAAAAGGCTCGGCGGACGAGGCGCGGTTGATTTGTCCGACTGCGAGTTTGTCGAGTCGCAACCGGCGATCGATGGCGGGATTTGCACTGATGCAGACAAGCATAACCGGCCTCCAGCAGTTTGATCTCTGACTTACGACTTCTCCGCGTCTCTTTCTCGTACGGAGTCGAGACGCGCCAGCATGTTCTTGATGTCACGTGCGCCTTTGATGGCGACATAGATCGTTATCGTCGAGTACCAGATCACACAGGCGATCGTAAGCGCACCCCAGAACCAGTGATTAGGCATGAGCCGGTCTCCCTTCTGCGCGGGGTTTTAGCGTCGAGCCGATGACCATTGCTGCTCCTGACAATAGATACGTGGCGATCCCTGAATAGTATGGACCAATGGATTTCGCGAGTTCCGCAGTCGACGGCACTTGTTCAATCACGAGATACGCGATCGGAATAGCCGCGCTCACGATGATCGAAGCGCCAGCGCCCCAACTATTTGCGCGACGCCAATAACAGCACGCGATGAGCAGTACCGAGATACTTGCGAGATAGATCGTTCCGGTCACGCCGAGGTAGGTCCAAAGATCGCCTTTGAGCGGATACCAGAGTCCGTAGACCAGCAGGAAGATGCCGATCAGGGCGATGATCGTGCGGTTCCAGAACAAACCTTTGCGCTCGGACCACGGCCGTTTGCGAAACGGCGCGAGGATGTCGTTGTAGATCACGCTGCACCACGTCAGCATGTACGACGAGTCAGTCGACATGTCAGCCGCCAACATCGCAGCGATGAGCACTCCCATCAATCCGGCCGGCACGGCGGTACTCAGGTATTGCGGCATTGCTTCGAGTGTGTTTGCGACTGGACCAAGCGTGGCCAGCGCCGCGATGCCCCAGATGCCGGGAATCAGAAAACGACACACAAAGAAAAAAGCGGTTCGGGTGTAGACCTTGCGGCCTGTGTTGGTGTCCTTCGCGGCCAATACGCGAGCGATCGTCGTTTGCCAGGTGAGGACGGCGGCTGTGTTCAGCATCAGGTTGAATAAAACGTATTGCCAGCCCATCGTGGGATTCACAAACGGATTGAAACCGCCGGCTCCGTAACTCGTGTCCACTGTACTGACGAGTTTTTCCCAACCGACGTTCATGAGGATCAGGATCGTCACGAGTATCAGCCCGGCGCTCATGACGACGAATTGCAGGAAGTCAGTAACCAGCACTGACAACATGCCGCCGAGGATCGTGTAGACCGCGACTCCTACAAGCAAGACCGTCATCATGATCTCGAGATAGCGCACGTCTAATCCTGCTACCAGCACTAGAAACTGGCCGCCTGTTCTGAGAAACACACCCATGTTGAGAAGTCCGCCGAGCACGATCACGACTCCGGCAGCCCAGCGAATGCGGGGGCCAAACTGCTTTTCTAACAACTCAGGAATCGTCATGACACCGGAATCGCGCAACGGTTTGATTACGAAACCAGTCAGGCCGACTCCGGCCATCGCGAGGGCCATCAGGATGCCGGGTGTCGCGCCCGCAAATCCTTTCTCGTACCCGTTCTGTGCGGTGTACATGCAGGTGACGATGCCAAACTCCGTGGCTGCGAGTGAGGCGATTCCGAGATAGACGTCCATCTCGCGTCCCGCAACCAGAAAGTGCTCGACCTTCCCCACATACTTTCTGACCATCAATCCCGCGACCATCGTCACCAGCAAGTACAAACCGACGATGCTGCCGTCCAGCAACCAGTTGAAGTTTGTCATGAGTTAGACGTCTGCCTTTCGTAAGTGACGCGAGAGCATATCCGGATTTTAGATCGTGATATTTCTTCCACGGCGGCAATCGCCGGGGCAAAAGTTCGTCTCAGATCAATGTCGTCACTGGACGACAGCGAACGCTTTATGGCCCTGGTGAATGCGTTCTTCAGCTCGGTTCCGAAGTTCACCTTGCGAATACCGCATGCGATGGACTCTTGTAGCAGCTCAGCCGAAACGCCTGACCCGCCATGAAGCACGAGGGGCGTGTTTGGAATGGCGGCGTGGATTTCCTGCAGGCGGTCGAAGTCGAGTTTGACTTCTCCTTTGTAGAATCCGTGCGCAGTTCCGATCGCCACGGCAAGCGCGTCAACGTTTGTCTCATTCACGAACCGTGCGGCGTCTCCTGCTTCGGTCAGAAATCGTGTCGCTGCCGCTGCGGGATCATTGTTTTGGCCCACGTGGCCCAACTCTCCTTCAACCGACACACCGGCGGAATGCGCGAGCTCGACCACGCGCCGCGTCAGCGCACAGTTATCGGCAAAAGACATTTTGGAGCCGTCGATCATCACGGAGGTATATCCGTTTTCAATGCAGCGCGCTGCTAATTCGTAACTGCCGCCATGGTCCAAGTGGAGTGCAACTCGCTGTTCGAGTTGCTCGGCTGCGGCCGCGGCCATGCCGAGGATCATTTGCAAGCCAAGATAGTCGATGGTTGCTTCAGTCGTTTGCAGGATGATCGATTCCCCTGTGGCCTCAGCGGCGCGCACGTGCGCGATCAACGTCTCCGCATTGTAGAAGTTTAGTGCCGCGATAGCTTTGTCTGCGCGCGTTGCCGCGTCTAGCAGGGGACGGCTGGGGCAGAGATTTGGCATCGCGGGTCACTTCGAATCTTTCGAATTCGCCTGAATAAATTTTCGAATGTTTTCCTGCGTGGGCTGGCCGGCAGTGCCGCCAACGCTCGTGGTCGAGAGAGCGCCACAGGCGTTTCCGATTCGTAAACATTCCGCGACGGTGGCTTTGCGCAGGTATGCCGACACGAAACCCGCCGCAAATGAATCACCGGCGCCCGTGGTGTCAATCGCGTTGATTTTAAAGCCGGAGTTGTTGAAGAGTTGTTCGTTTTGAATCGCAGTGGCGCCGCGAGCGCCCCGCTTGACGACCGCGCAGTTAACTTTTGCTCCGAGAGTTTTCAATGCGCCGTTCAACGAGTTCGAACGCGTCAGCCTCTTCGCCTCGCGTTCATTCAGAAACAGGACGTCGGTATGCTTCAGAACCGAATCGATTTTTCGGTCCCACTTGTCATGCGGATCCGAATTCGGGTCGAAGGAAGTCGTCAGTCCCGCTGCTTTTGCTTGTCGAAGCAAGCGGGGAAATGAAGGGCGCAAGGCGGTCTGGAGATAGTAAGAAGTCAGGTGAAGGTGATCGTGTTTCGACATCACGGTTTCATCGATCGAGTCTGCCGTGAACGTGGCGACCGCTCCCGCATACGTAACGAGAGCGCGATCGCGTTTACCGCTGAGAGCGATCGTGACTCCGGTTGTTTCCTTGTCGTTGCGTATCACGTGTCGTGTCGATACTCCCGATTGCTTCAACGCCCTGAGACAGAAATCTCCGAAATGATCGCGGCCCACCTGGCTGAAGAACGTAACCTCGTGACCGAGCTTAGCCATCCCGGCAGCGAAGATCGCGGAAGCACTACCGAGCGTCAGCTCACATTTCTCCGCGAGGATCTCGGAACCCATCAACGGCGCCGACCGAAGACCCGTCGCTACGATGTCGACATTCAACTCACCGATGACGAGAATCTTAGGTCGCTCCAACCTACTCATCTTGATCCAGCCAGCGGCTTTCAACTAATATCGATTAAACTTTTGATTGCTTTCGAATGCTTTTGGATTCTAATATAGCGTCAACGCGAATTGCAAAAGGAATATTCCAACCTGGTTGAGCTCTCCCTCGCGGAACGCGAGTCGCTGGGTCTGGTGCACACGTTACGTGAAATTCTCCAGCAACCGCAAACGTGGCGCCAGACTTATCAGCGAGTCATCCGCTCCTGGCGACACATCGAAGAGTTTCTGACGAGTGCCGGCGTGGGCGCGGCTCGATCCCGGCCGCTCAACGTGCTCCTCGTGGGCGCCGGTACTTCAGACTACATTGGCAAGTCAGTCTGCGCACTGTTGCAGAAAGAGTGGAACTGCAACGTCCAGGCTGTGCCGAGTACCGATCTGCTGACGAACATGGAAGATCACGTTCTCACTGATAGTGATTATCTCTGGATTTCGTTTTCGCGATCGGGGGACAGCTCGGAGGGTGTCGCTGTTTTAGAGCAGGCGCTGGCGAAGTATCCACACATCAAACACTTCATCATCACGTGTAATCAAAACGGCAAGATGGCGCGATTCGGCGAGCGCGCTGGTGTGTTCAGCTTTGTGCTGGACGATGAAGTCAACGATCGCGCCCTGGCGATGACCAGCTCGTTTTCAAACATGGTGATAGTCGCGCAGGCACTCGCGCATTACCAAACGCTTGCAACGTACGGCTCGATCGTCGAGAACCTGGCGGCGTGCGCCTCGACCGTTCTTCCGGCGGCAATGAGTCTTTGCGAACGACTGGTTGACGAAGAGTTTTCGCGCGTTTGTTTTCTGGGAACGGGGCCGCTGAAAGGCGCCGCGATTGAGTCGGGGTTGAAAGTGATAGAGCTCACGGGCGGCCGCGTTATTGGTTTAACCGAGTCGTACCTGGGACTAAGACATGGTCCATTGTCGGCTATTGATCGCGATACGCTCGTTGTCGGATTCCTGTCCCCGGATCATCGACGCCGAGCTTTCGAGCTGGATTTGCTTCGGGAGATTTGCGACAAAAAGCTCACCGAGAAGTTCCTGGCTGTTTCCCCGAATGGCCCCAATTCCTTCGGAGAAACGCTCGATTTCGGCCTGCCGGAAGACGTCTCTGATCTTTATCTTCCACCGTTGTTCGTGTTAGCCGGACAGTTGTTGGGCCTTTTTGCGTCCCTCCGCGAAGGCTTGCGACCCGACGAGCCCAGCCCTCACGGCGCGATCAGCCGCGTGGTTTCGCATGTCACGATTCATTGACGTGTGTTCTATACCAACACGAGTTTAAGATCCAGGGCTCGCAACTCATTCTGCATCTCTAACGGCAACGCACGATCCGTGATGATCACGTCGATGTCCGAGAGCGGAATGATTCGGGAGAGACTTCGTTTACCAAACTTGCTCGAGTCCGCAACGAGGATCTTTTCTCTCGCGATACGCGCCATCGCCTGATTCACCTGCGACTCTTCAAGGTTCGGCGTGCTCAAGCCAAATTCCAAATCGCACGCATCGACCGCGAGGAACACTTTATCGGCTGAGAGTTGGGCCAGTACGTCTTCAGCGAAGTGTCCCACGGATGATAACGAGTTCTGGCGGATGACTCCGCCGAGAAAGATCAGTTGGATGTCGTCAGCGCCGAAGAGCTCCATGGCGATGTTGAGGCCGTTGGTGATGACTTTCAGATCTTTCTTGTGCTTGATCTGTCGCGCGATCTGGTGCGTGGTGGTGCCGGAGTCGAGAATAATGGAGTCGCCGTCGTTGATCATTTCGGCAGCGGCCGCGCCGATGCGCCGTTTCTCGTCGGCGTGCAACTCGGCTTTGACCTTGAGCGAGGGATCCATGCTGACCGTCGCGACTTTAACAGCGCCGCCGTGCGCTCGCCGGATCAGGCCACGCGCGTGCAGCGCCTTCAGGTCATTGCGGATCGTTACTTCTGAGGTCTTGAAGCGTTTGCTCAGCTCCACGACCGCGACCTGGCCCTGCTTTTCCAGCAGCTCGAGGATCTTGGTGCGACGTTCTACGTTCAGCATCGGGAGGCCAATCGTAGCATTTTTCGCCCCTGGCCGTGGAAGTTTCGAGCGAAAGTAAACGAAAGGCGGTGTTTTGCGGAGCGAGGAGTCAGCCTTTGGCTTCCTGAATGCCGTAGTACGCGGCGCCGATTGCGCCCGCCTTCTCACCGAGAGCTGCAGGTACGACTTGTACCGTATGGCCCAACGGCCGCCACTCGAATCGATCCAACTCTTTACGAAGCGGATCGAAAAGTGCCGGCCCTGCCTTAGCGATGCCGCCGCCGACAATCACGATCTCGGGATCAAAAGCATTTATGAAAGAAGCGATCGCTGCGGCCAGGTGAAAGATCGAACGAAGCCAAACCGTCGTTGCTTCCTTGTCGCCCCGAAGATGTGCTTCGACGAGCAAACGTGTCGAGGAGAATCGACCTCCCGAGCGTTCGGCTAGGTTGTAATTGCCGATCATCTGCTCGAGACTTCCCGGCGTGTTGACGATGTCTGGACTACCATCGGAGTAAACCGTTACGTGACCGAGGTGACCGGCACGTCCGATCTGACCTTTGATGAGACGACCTTCAACAAGAACAGCCCCTCCGACACCTGTTCCGAGCGTCAAAAGGATGACATTACGATAACCTTTTGCCGCTCCCCGCCACGCCTCGCCGAGCAACGCTGCATGCGCATCATTCAGTACAACGACAGGGGCAACCGAATCCAAAAAATCCTGCCACACGAAGCCCTGAAGACCTTTTAACCGGCCCTGCATGTAAGCGATCGATCGACCATCACTCGCCGCAAGGCCGGGCGCCGCAAGCCCGATGTGACAAGGTGACTGGCCGCGCTGGTTTTGGATCTCGTCGACATTCTGTTTGATCGTTTGCGCCCATGAACCTGCCGCGTCGGCAGTATCACAAGTCAGATACTCGAGCTCGTTGCCGTCGTTCGAGATCACAACGATCTTGATATTAGTCCCGCCTAGATCTACTCCGATCGAATAGCTCATGAGATGCGATTAAACACCCTTTCTCCATTTCGGACTATCGCGCCGCAGTAACTGAACATTGATAGACCCGTCCGAATTCGTGGGTTGCGCCGTGGCCCAGCTGACCGGACGTCGAATGCCGCCTTTCGTTTCGATCTCGGCCCGAATCCTCAACGTTAGACCATCGCTGTTCTTTGGTAAGAGAAATGAGGCTTGCCTGATTTTGCCGGCGTGTGGATGACCGGCGTCGAGCGATCCGCTGAGTTGAATTTTTGGGTCGACACTCTCGACGTGCAAGCGCAGCACGCCGGGAACACCCGCTACACCATCGTTTGAAACAGCAACGATGATCTCGTCCGTCCCGTATCGTTTTCGTTGCCAGATCCATGCTGGGCGCACGCGATAACCGAGCCGTCGTCGCAACGTGTCAAAGCCGTTTGGGTAACGCTCGTAGTAACGCCGCAGATTGTCAGACTCGGTCCAGAGCGACCAGTAGTTCGCACCGAGATCGACTGCATGGAGCATCCAGTTTTCGAGTACGTTGATCCCGGCTTCGTCAACCGGCAGATACTTCGCGTCGACCTTGTATTGCCGGTAGTAACCATCTTCCATGATCGTCGCCAGCCACGGCGGCCGGTTCGCGAGCTCTTCGATCTGAATCGGTTCTTCAATCACGATACTGTCCGAGCGCAGCCAGCAGCCGGAGCGCACACAAAGATCCTGAACTTCGCGATTCCCGACGCTGCTGATGTCGGGCTGCGTGTTCACTGCCAGCGGCACTTTCTTCCAGAGATCGAGCTGAACTTTCGTCATCGCCAGAGACGTTTTTGCGGCGGTCAGATAATCCGGAAACGGATTCGGAAGATTGCTGGTGTGACCTTCACCCCAGAACCCATACATCATGAGGTCGACGAATTCCATCAGCGGCTTGTCGTCAAACTCACGGACGAGAAGTTCATTCAGTTCTCTGAAAGCGCTTTGAAACTTCGGATCGTCATAGCGCGGCTCGACGAAATCTTCTTTCGCGCCGTAAGTCTTTCCGATCTTCACGAGCGGCACTTGGTTCTGCAGAAAATCAGGTAGCGCAAGCCGTCCGGGTTGGCCTTCCGTGTTCGACATTTGCACGCGAAACGCGACTCGCAGGTTGTGACGTTTAGCGGCGTCGAGTGTTAACGCAAACACGGGATGCAGGTTGAGTTTGCCCGGCGCAGTCTGCACATCGCGCCAGTCACAGCGGATGTAAAGCACATCGACGAAGGGGAGCGACGCCATCTTCTCGACGTGCTGTTCGAGTGTTTCCGAGCCGGCACGCGCGGCGAGCGAAGGACCGCCTTCTTCCCAGGTGTAACCCATCAGACCGAGACCGTAATTCGTCACCGGTTTTGTTGATTGAGAAGTGACGAGCACGGTGTACCAGCCGGCGTCCTGCTCGATCCCAAACGGTCCCTGGTTCAAGCGATCGGTGACCTGCGGCCCCGGCCCGAAGTCATAGGTCTCCCAGTTGTGTGTGGGAACCTCCTGCGCGTTCGCGCGCGGCAAAGCGCTCGCGAGGGTGACGGCGGCCCCCGTTTTTAGAAAGCTACGTCTGCGCATAAGCAGTGTCTCTCGGACGAATTAAAATCAGCACCAGGATCATCCCGATGAACGGAATAAAGCTCGCCGTAATCAGGATCGGTTCAAAAGAATAGCGATCGGAAACGTAGCCGATGAGAAACGTGGAAACAATCGTGCCGAGTCCCGCGCCTGTGCCGCTCATGCCGCTCACAGTTGCTACTGACTCGCTGCGGTAAAGATCAGACGGAAGCACGAGGGCCATCGTCGAGAACGCCGCGTAAGCGAACGTGGAGATCGCAAACAAACCTGCGAGCGCGAAGAGGCTCGACGTAAAAACGGTGGGGATCAGGAGAGTCATTCCGAGCCCGCCAAAAATAACCACTGCCTTGCGTGCTTTTATGACCGGCCAGCCACGACGGATCAGCCAGCTCGACATGCCGCCACCGAAGAAGTTGCCGAGATCGGCAGCCACAAATGGAATCCAGAACGCAAGCAGTCCCTGCTCGGGATTGATTCCTTTCGTTAAGAGATAGATCGCAAACCAGTCGGTGATAAAAAACCAGACCGGATCCGTCATTGTACGAGCCGCGATCACACCCCACGTTTGCGGGAGTTTTATTAAGTCGCGCCACTTTGTCTTGTGATTAGGACGTTGGTCCTGTTCGATTAACTCCTGTCGATCGCGCAGGATCATTTCGCGTTCCGCGTCGCTGATTCGCGGGTGTGATTCCGGCGGGTGATACAGCATGCGCCAGGCGATCAGCCACAAAAATCCGAGCATGCCCGTGATGATGAACGCCGGCCGCCAACCGCCGAAGTATTTGTACAAACCGATGACGAGTAACGGCGCAATGGCGCCGCCGATAGATGAACCACTGTCAAAGAGTGCGACCGCCCAACCTCGTTCCTTCTTGGGAAACCACTCGGCCACGGCTTTCGTCGCCGCGGGCCAGTTGGCAGATTCCCCCGCGCCGAGCAGGAAACGAAAGAGTGCGAAGCTGCGTAGGCCACCGGCGAGCGACGTCAGCATCGCGGCGATGGAATACCAGATGACGGTGATCGTGAGTCCCTTGCGCGTGCCGATGCGATCGATCAAGCGGCCTGACACGGTCTGTCCAATCGAATACGCAACCCGAAATGCGATCACGATCATCGCGAAGTCCTGGTTGTTCCATTCGTATTGCTGCTTGAGGTACGGCGCGAGAACCGAGAGTGTCTGCCGGTCGATGTAATTGATCACGGTAGAGGCGAAGAGCAGCCCCCCGATCCACCAGCGCAGGTTTGAGATGGGTCTCGAGATGCTTCGCGTGTTCACGGTCGTCGCCATCGTTTAGTCGAGGGACTCTTCGTTTAGTTGGACCAGGAACCTCTCGCAGCGCGACAGATCGTCCGCGCGTTTTATGCCTTGCTCTTCGCGCGCGTCGGCGAAAGGACTGGCGAAGACACCGAACTTTCGTGAGGCCAGCGCATTGATGACCTCATTCGGAAAGCCCAACTCGCCACGACTGCGGTTGTAACGTCCGGCCGCTTCATCCCAATAGCGGCTACGCAATTCGAGCAATACCTGAAACATCGTTTGGTTCTTCAACAGGAACAGGCCGATGTTTGTTTCACCAAACTCCGCTGTCTCGGCGTTTTCCAAATGGGTTTCAGCCGCCGATTCGATCGCGCCGGAAGCGTTGCGTTTGAGAGGCGCATACGGACGTGCGACGAAAGCGGTCGGCAGGACCATCTCGTAAGACTCGAACAGCCACGCGAGCTTTGCGGTGCGCGCATACGTCTTGGGACGAATCACGGGTTGAGTGCTCCAGACGACGAGCGACATCCCCGTGAAGTCGCTCAGCAAGCCATGAGCATTCAAAACAGCGTCGCCGGTTCCGAGTGCCTGCTGTTGCGTGACAAAGACAACGTCTTCTCCGCGGAGAGCTTCGCGAATGGCAGCTTCGGTATCCGGCGATACGATCACCACGGGCGTTCGCGTCGCGCCCAGGCCTTCACGAATACTGCGCAGCACGTGAACAATCGCCGGCTGTTCGCCAACGATCGCGACTGGTTTCGGCACGTTGAGACCCGACTCTGCTGCGCGTGAGCCTTTGCCTGCGGCAACGATTACCGGCTGAATGTCTTGAGGATCAAAGGTGACTGAGTGGGCGTCGATCAACTCGCCCCAGAGGTGATTGAGATCGATGTCGCTGAGACCACGTCCCGGCGTGGAAACGATCACTGAGCCTTCGTTAACGCCGTCGCGCCCGCGGGCCGAGTAGTATTGGTCCTGCACGCGTTTGATCAGGTCATGTGAGTGGTCCCGGGTAGTTAGCGCCAACACATTCCCGCCAAAGCCGCCCCCCATCACGCGCGCACCCAGCACGTGCGGATCCTCTCTCACGATCTTGATCAACTCTTCGACTTCCGGAACGCTGACCTCGTAGAGATCTCTTAAACTGGCATGCGATTCATTCAGCAGTTTTCCCAGCGTTTGCATGGCGGAGAATGTGTAGCCAGGATCTTTGTCGTGTTGGAGCGAGTCTAATTTAGTTGTGGCGAGCGCGACGCGTTTCGCTTCGCCTAAATGATGCAGGCCGCGAACTCGAATTTTGAGTGGCCAGCGCTGTTTGTCATCGAGCAGGGCAGGGAAGGATCTCTCCAACTCGCCAAACGTGTCAGGGTAATTGTTCCGGACGGTTTCTATCGAGATGGTCGCTGGTAACGACGTGAATAGATCGTGCGCTGCCTCAAACGCTTCCAGTGAACCGCCGGCCAACATCCTTCTGGTCTCAACCCACGCGCTATGGCGAGCCGCCGCGACTGATTCCCAACTGTCGATGATCGCGGGAATGAGGAGTCGTGAAACGGCGGCGCGCTCGTTGTACTCGATCATGATCTCGCGCCCTTTGTCCGCCGGCTTAGTAAAGAAGGTAACCCAGGCAAAAGGCTCGTTTGGAAGTGCGGCGAGCCTTGTGCTGTGTGAGGCGTAGTCGATCAAAACCGCGTTAGCTGTCTCGGCGAGGCAAATTGTTATGTGGTCCATCGATCCGCCTCGCGTGCCGATAAACCATTCGGCTGTGGCGGAGTCCGTTGCCAACTCTGCAGCAGTCCAGGAGATTCCATTTACGTTTCTGATTGCGGCTCCGCCGAGCACGACGAGGGCTGATGATGATGAGGCGCCGCCGCCCGGCGGTATGTTGGAATCCAGCACGAGGTCGAACCCGCTTTGGATCCGCTTACCAAACTTGCCGCGCGCGAAAGTCACTCCGGCATTCAGATAGTTTTGCCAATGAGGCGTCGGGGTGCCGTAAGTAAACAGGAAATCCAGCCATTCGGCTTCGATGTCACCGGTAAGCTCGGGGACATCGAGAATTGAAAATGAGGAAGGTTCGAATTTCGTCGAAGATGAGACGCACCGCACTACAGGTTCAGGCGATTTCCGGTACAGCATCCATGCGTCGCGTTCATGGCTGCCGAAGGTCAGTGACGCAGTTGGGAGGTACGACACGTAATCGATGTGTTCGCCGAGGACACCCATGCGCGCGGGCGCGCGCAAAAGCGAGACCGGTCCATCGCCATAGTGTTCAAGAAACAGGTTGCAGAGGCTCCTGAGCCGCGCCGCTCTTCGCTCAAGCTCAGCGTCCCCTGCATTCATGAGGTTGCTTAGCGTCAATATGATGTCAGACAGAATCATTTCCTTGCCAGCTTAGGTGGCGGATGCTATAAACCGCGAATGAAGGGTTAGTTCACGTTGCGGACAAACAATACCTTAACCCAGCCGAGTTTGGAAACTTCAATTTTATGACTCTACGAAGACGAGACTTGATCAAGACCATTGCCGCCGCTGGTGTCGGTGCGCTCGGTTCGGTGATGCCCGACCGCACTCACGCGCAAACAAGACGCGACAACGCTAACCCCGTTCAGCCCCTCGCGCTAAAAGACTACGAGCCCAAGAGCATGCTGCACGTCCCCGAAACGCACGTTCCTCGTTCACGCTTTCCGAACATCGATTTTCACACGCATCTCTCGTGGATCAATCGCAAGGGCCAGACGGATGTGGTTCGTCACAACGCCACCATCGAGGAGACCTTGCGAGTGATGGACGCGAAGAACATCCGCATCATGGTTAACCTCACCGGCGGTTACGGCGCGGCGCTCGAAGAAACAGTGCGCCACTGGCACCAACCTCATCCCGATCGCTTTATCGTCTTCACCGAGCCGTGGTACGCAAAGATCAGGGAGGCGAATTATTCGCGGTTTCAGGCGGAACAGCTCGAAGCTGCGAAAAAGACTGGCGCGCGAGGTTTGAAGATCCTCAAGACCCTCGGTCTTTATCTGCGTGAAAATATAACCACGGGTCCGCTCGTGAAAGTCGACGACAAGCGATTCGACGAGATGTGGGAAGCGGCAGGCGCGCTCAATCTGCCGGTCGCCATACACGTGTCAGATCCGGAAGCGTTTTTCCTGCCGACCGATCGCTTCAACGAGCGTTACGAAGAGCTCAGCGCGCATCCCGACTGGTCATTTCACGGAAAAGACTATCCGAGTAACGCCGAGCTTCAGGAAGCGCGCAATCGCGTGATGCAACGTCACCCGCGCACAAAATTCGTTTGCCTGCACACGGCGGATTCGGAGAACCTGCCTTTTGTTTCAGAGTGTCTCGATCGTTATCCAAACATGTACGTCGATATTGCTGCGCGCATCGGCGAGCTCGGCCGGCAGCCACGCATGACGCGAAAGTTTTTCGATAAGTATCAGGACCGGATCCTGTTTGCGACAGACGCGACGCCTCACGGAGATGAAACTCCGCAGCAGATCTTCGGTAACGAGTTGTACGAGATCTACTACCGTTTTCTCGAGACGGAGGATGAATATTTCGACTACGCTCCGGCGCGAATTCCGCCGCAGGGGCGCTGGCGTATTTACGGAATCGGCTTGCCCGACGAGATTTTGAAAAAGGTTTACTTCGAGAATGCGGCCCGGCTCCTGGGCTTATGAGCGATGCGGAAAAATTCACGACGATCCTTTCTGAAGAACGGGTTGATGTCGCTTGGGGCTGTGCCGCTGGTGCGCCATAGCACGTGGGCAGCTACGGAGTCTGTAGCCGTCACACTCGAAGGACGCGCTGATAATCTCGGTGATGAGGTCGTGAGTTTTGGCCTGCCATTGCCGTTTGGTTTGTTGCACGATTCGGCGAAGGTCAGAATCGTTGACGAACGGGGAGCGGAAGTGCGGGCCGCTGTTAGATCTCTCGAGCCGTGGCGTACCGGCGGACGAGACGGCTCCATACGATCACTATTAATCCAATTCAGACTCAGCTTTTCGAAACAGAAAACTCAACGAGTCGTCGTTCGCTTCAACACACGACGAAGTCACAGCGAAGCGACATTCGTCCCCGTTTCGCAGACACTGATTGATGAGAGTGGGTTGAAAGGTCCTCGGGTCGCGGCCATTCTGCCTGCCGATTGGCTGTGCGCGTCGGGCGTCGTTGGTCCACAAGTGCCGGCGACGCAGTCAGGCGAGTATTCCAGCTACGATCGTTTCGTGGAAAAGAACTTTCCCGGTTCGCTCGCTTACCTCGACAGCAAGGTCTACAGCGAATGGTTATTTGATCGAACTACCTGTTATTACAAGATGTACGTGCGCACGGGTGACAGCAAATATCTTCTTGCGGCCTGGCACGCCGCGAACTTCGTTCGCGAACATACGAAGCTCGATGGTCCGGATGCCGGTATCTTCACGTTGAAAGGACCTGATCTGAAGTACGTCTATCCCCGGGCGATGCATGTTCATTACCTGCTGACCGGAGACGATCGCGCGCTCGCGTGCGGCAAACTGATGGCTGAGTACTGCTTCAATCATCAAAACCCGGTTTATCGTCCTGACTTGATCAAGCCGGTTCCCCTCAACGTCGATCCGGAGCGCGGCCGAAACTTCTGGACGCTTCGTCATCAGGGTTATGGACTGCTCGGTATCCTGCACGGCTGGGAAATGACCGGCGATAAGAAGTATTGGACCAAGGCCCGTCAGTGTGTAGACGCGTATTACAAACACCAGCAGCAACCACCCGATGGACGCCCACCTGACGGATCTTTGCGTCAGAACTGGGAGCTGTATGATCCGAACGAAGCGACTTTTCCCGGTGCGACTTCGGCGTGGATGATGGCGTTGTTGCTCGATCCTTTGTTTCATTACTGGACGCTGACGAACGATCGCCGAGTAGCTGAGATCGTCGTGAAATGGTGTGATTTTCTCGATCGACAGGGTATCGTGCCTGACGGATCGAAGGCTTACTACGTGATTAACTGTTTCGCCGCGGATGATCCGAAAGCTTCGCGCGGTGAGCTCGGGCCGGACATGGAGATGCACAACACGGAAATGGCCTACACGTTTGCGCTCGGACTGTTCTTCACGAACGATACGCAGCGCAAACAGATTTACCGGAAACGTTTGCAACGCTTCCTGGCTCTGGCTGTTCAGCTCAGCATGAATCGTCCCGCGCGTGCTTTCAACTGGGCGTTTCAATTTACGAGCCAGCTCATCTATTTCGCACAGCACCAGGGCCAGGGCATCAGCCGGACAAGAGCCTGAACACACTCACCGAACGGGAACGACTATGATTGCTCAACGAAGATTCGCGATTACGCTGCGGTTACTCGCTGTCATCTTCCTGCTGCAAACAGCCGGCGCTGCGCAGACGCTGTATCGAGTCACGATTCAGCAGGGCGTGAGCGTGAAGATGCGGGATGGCGTGTCGCTCGTGGCAGACGTTTATCGTCCGGTGAGTGACGAGAAGTTTCCGGTGCTGCTCGAACGCACACCCTACAACCGAACAAACGAAGCGGGGACGGCAAACACGCTCGCCGCGCACGGTTACATCGTCGTGCTCCAGGACACGCGCGGACGATACGCTTCCGGCGGAGAGTTTTATCCGTTTCGTAACGAAAGTGCAGACGGTTTCGACACCGTGGAATGGG
>Ga0207674_10004947_pt1 | contig 15914 bp, 9 predicted proteins | sample KBSCornC72_FD_184303 | JGI IMG/M metagenome (GOLD analysis project Ga0207674, IMG submission 184303) | Corn rhizosphere microbial communities from Kellogg Biological Station, Michigan, USA - KBS Corn C7-2 (SPAdes) (version 2) | ecosystem: Host-associated > Plants > Roots > Rhizosphere > Soil ... | reverse complement strand
CTGGGCGTCGGTAATATAGTTGGCGGCCCGTCCCTTGGCCTCGTTCCATCCGGTGGTGAACTCGTGCCGGATGCCGGCCTGGAGACTGAGATTCGGGCGGAGGCGGATGGTGTCCTCGAAGTACCATGCTCCCAGCAGGCTTCGCCAGCCCAGCCCTGTGCGGCTGGGAACGACGTTGAAGTTGCTCACCGTGCCCTGCATAAACGTCTGCAAGTTCGAGAAGTTGGCCAGTCCAAGCGTGCCCGAGACTGTGTCGTCGTTGCTCTGCACGCGCTGGAACCAGACCCCGGCGGCGAACTGGTTACGATTTCTGACGATCTGGAGATCATCGGACCAGGTGAAAAGGTTTCGGTGAGTCCGGACGTTGGCGGCGTTGTTGGGACCGGCGGGAGTGATGGCAGCGAGGCCGGTCGTCGTCAGGCCGCCGCCGATGACGATTCCGCCGGGAGCCTCGCCGGTGACGAAGGAGAGCTCGGGAGCGATGGGCGTCAGGGAAAAGGAGTCGTAGTCGAAGGTCGCGCGCGAGAAGCCGGCCCGGAAGGTGTTGACCGTGCGGGAGGAAAAGAGGTGCGTCTGCTGGACGCTGGCCACCTGGCTGCGCAGGCGCAGGGACGATCCGAACAGTGGGTCGCCCAGCGGTGTGAGGCTGGTTCCGTTGTCGATCGTATAGGAGACGGCGAGCGAGTCGCGGTCCCGCGGAGTGTAGTCGGCGCGGATGGTGCCGAACTCTTCGTTAATCGTCTGCCGCGGATTGCTGTAGGAGAGCGCGGTGCCGCTGGGGAGCCCATTGACCGTCAGCTCCGGTCCATTCTGCACTGGCCAGTAGGTCATATATTTCAGCATGGCCGGGACCAGATTCGGAACCGGCTTGTATGTGCCCGAGGCGTCGGGGAGCAGCCCCTGCCGCGCCTGCTCGTCGGGCACAATGGCCACGTTGCTCTGGGCCAGCACCTGGCGGAAGCCCTCGAAGTTGCCGAACAGGAACAGCCGATCCTTCTTGAGTGGCCCTCCCAGCGAGGCGCCGAACTGGTTTCTCCTCAGTGGCGGAACCGATCCCCGGTCGAAGTAATTGCGCGCGTCGAGGGCGCTGTTGCGGATGAACTCGAAGAGCGAGCCGTGCAGGTGATTGGTCCCGGACTGCGTGACCACGCTGATCTGTCCGCCGGAGCGCTTTCCGTACTGCGCCGGGTAGGTGTCGGTCAGCACGTTGAACTCGCGCACGGCATCGATTCCGAGCAGGCCGCCGCTGACGCCTCCTGGCGTTACTCCGACGAGGCTCGATCCGGCGTATTCGATGCCGTTCAGCAGAACCAGATTGTCCATCGGGCGCTGTCCGGCCACGGTGAAGGTGTGCCCGCTACTGGTCGTTGTGTTGGCGCTCTTGAGGGCAAAGTTCATGGCGCCGGGATTGAGCGCGATGAGGTTGTCCCAACTGCGGCCGTTGAGCGGGAGATCCTTGACCTCGCGTTCGCCGACGAATCCCGAGACCTGGGCGTTGGTGGTATTGACCAGCGGAGCCTCTCCCGAGACGGTGATCTGCTGCGAGACCTCGCCGACTTCGAGGGTCAGATTGACGACGACGTCCTGCCCCACTTCCAGGTTGATGCCGGTGCGGAGTGCTGCCTTGAAGCCGGGCCGCGCGGCCTTGACCTCCTGCGGTCCCAGAGGCAGGGAGAGGACTCGGAAGTTTCCTTCACGGTCGGTGGTCGTGACCCGGTGCGTTCCGTTCTCGAGGCTGGTTACGGTGACGGTAGCGCCGACGATGGCGGCGCCGGCGCTATCCTTCACCGTTCCGGAGATGGTTGCGTTAACCTGTGCGTGACCGGGTATGGCCCACAGCATGGCGCAGAGAAGAAGGAGGAAAGGAATACGCTGCAATGCTCCCGCACTGACCGAAGCATTTATTTGTGACGGTTTCATTGAATATCTTTCTGTTACTTACCTGTGTAACTGACGCGCCAGATGGAACCGGAGCCGTCGTCGGAGACCAGCAGCGATCCATCGGGAGCGGTCGCTACGCCGACCGGCCGTCCCCATACGTCGCCCTCGGGGGTGAGGAAGCCGGTCAGGAAGTCCTCATAGACGCCATTCGACTTTCCATTTTTAAGCGGGACGCGCACGACCTCGTAGCCCGATCGCACCAGCCGGTTCCAGGAGCCGTGCTGGCTGGCGAAGATGTCGCCGCGATATTCAGCGGGGAACTGTTTGCCGTCGTAGAACGTCATCTGCAGCGAAGCCGTGTGCGATTGCAGAAGCACATCGGGCACGATCACTTTGTCTTTCAACTCGGGATGCTTGCCGAGGTGGCGTGGGTCGGGATTGTTGCCGAGGTAGTAGTACGGCCAGCCGTAGAATCCGCCCTCCTGGACGTGGGTAATATAGTCGGGCACGAGATCGTCGCCCAGGCCGTCGCGCTCGTTCACCGAGGTCCATAGCTGGCCGGTGGTCGGATTGACGGCGATGCCCGAGGGATTGCGGATTCCTGAGGCGTAGACCTTCACGAACTTGCCCTCCGGCGTGTACTCCAGAATGTTGGCGCGCCGGGTCTCGCTGGGGTGCTCGTCCGGATCGTCGACGTTCGAGGCCGAGCCGACCCCGATGAACAGCCGCTTGCCATCGAGCGAAAATGCGAGATCCCTAGTCCAGTGACCGTGATCGGGAGGGGCTTTGCCCTGGGAGACGGCAAGATCGTAGGCCTTCCATGCGTTCTCATCGCGCGAGCGGCTGGAGGGGAGGTCTGCGATGACGACTTCGGGCTTTCCTGTCGCCTTCAGGTCGCCGTTTTTGTAGGCGTAGCGCACTACCGAGTCGGTGTTGGCGACGTAGAGCCACTTCGGATTCTTGCCCAGCGGATAGAAGACCATGCCGTAGGGCTCGTGAAAGCCGGTGGCGAAGACGGAACTCTCCTGCGGCTTGCCGTCGGCGGCGATGCCGCGGAAGACGTGGACTCTTCCGGCTCGCGTCTCGACGACGAAGATATCGCCGTTCGGGGCCACGCGAATCACGCGGGGGACATTCAGGCCGTCCGCGTAGAGTCCTACCTTGAAGCCGGCGGGCGCCTGTGGCAGCAAACCGGCGGGCCGGGGGACGATGCGCGACTTCGTCGAGACGGACTTCGTGGCATAAGGCTTCGGTAGATCGGCGGGCACAATCTTCCGGAAGATGCCAGGCTTTACCGCGATCGACGAGACGAAGGCGGATCGGCCGGTAAGAACCTTTTTAGGGCTGGTCTCGCCAAGGACCAGCCGGATGGTTCCGGCGGCTAAAAGCAAAACAACGAGAGTCACCGCCGAGCGGCGTAGCACCTTCATGAATCGTGCCCTCCATGAGATGTCCAAGTATATTCCGCCGAAGGCATCCTCGGCCTCGGATGGTCGCCGCTCGGACTCAGGAAATCGCTGTAAAATTCGCTCGATTTTGCTTCAGCGATAACTCCAGCACAGAATCTCCGCGCAGAGGACCCTCGCTGTTTCCGCGATTGCTGCGAGATGAAGTTCATCGGTTACATCCTGATGAAGTGACCATGTCCGAAAACCGCTAATTAAGCTCGAGCCGAGTGAGACGATAGATGCATGAATACGCCGGACAAAGATGTTTGCTATCGCGCCTTGCAGAGCCGAGATGCCCGTTTTGACGGGCTGATCTACGTTGGCGTTACATCGACCGGGATCTATTGCAGACCGGTCTGCCCGGCGCGGACGGCAAAGTTCGAGAACTGCCGCTTCTTCGCTTCGGCGGCGGCGGCACAGGACGCTGGGTTCCGGCCCTGCCTGCGCTGCCGTCCCGAGACGGCTCCGGATATGGCCTCGTGGCGCGGCACGTCGAACACGGTTTCGCGAGCATTGGCGCTGATTGCGGAGGGCGCGCTTGATGGCGATGCCGCAAGTGTCGAGAGGCTGGCGGGACGCCTGGGAGTGGGAGAGCGGCAACTTCGGCGCTTGTTTCTGCAGCATCTTGGAGCTTCGCCAATCTCGGTGGCGCAGACGCGACGGGTTCTCTTTGCCAAGCAACTGATCCACGAGACGCAGATGGCGATGGCAGATGTGGCTTTGGCGGCGGGTTTCGGCAGTGTGCGGCGGTTCAACGAAACATTTCAAGCTCTCTTCCATCGGCCTCCTCGCGCCTTGCGACGGAAGGCGTCCGCGGTTCCCGAAGCGAGGGAGGCAGGAGTCACGTTGCGAATCCGATACCGGCCGCCCTACGATTGGGAGTCGATCCTCGGCTTCTTCGCGGCGCGAGCGATTCCGGGCGTTGAAGTGGTGGAGAATGGCCGCTATCTGCGCACGGTCGAGATAGACGGGATGAGTGGAAGCATCGAAGTCTGTCATCTGCCGGAGCAGCAAAGCCTCGGCGTGACGATCCGGTTTGCAAACGTAAAGTCGCTGCCGGTCATCGTGGCTCGTGTGCGGCGTCAGTTCGACACAGGGGCGGACATCGAGACCATTGAGGCACACCTGACGAGCGATCCTCTGTTGGGGCCTCTTATCCGGCAGCGCCGCGGGTTGCGCGCGCCCGGCGGATGGGATGGCTTCGAGTTGGCGATACGGGCGATTCTCGGCCAGCAGATCAGCGTCGTTGCCGCACGCCGCCTTGCGGGAGAACTGGTCGTTTTGCACGGCAGGCGCGTCTCAAAGAGCGATGAGAGTCATCCGGGGCTGACGCATGTATTTCCCACGGCGAAGCGGCTTGCCACGGCAGAGTCGATCGGCCTGGGCTTGCCGGATGCGCGCCGACAGGCGTTGAGGGCGATTGCGGAGGCGGTAGTGGCGGACCCAAATCTGTTCAACCCGTTCGGCACCATCGAAGAGATCGTGGAACGGTTGAAGAAAATTCGGGGCGTCGGCGAATGGACGGCGCACTACATTGCCCTGCGCGCGATACGCGAGATGGACGCATTCCCTTCGTCCGACATAGGACTGCTTCGCGGGGCGGCGGCGATTCTGGGTGAGCAGGTTGACGCAGCGAGCCTGCTTTACCGCGCGGAGACCTGGCGGCCATGGCGAGCCTATGCGGCGCAACACCTGTGGGCGGCCGATGCGGCTCCGATCTCGGCCAGGAACGGATTGCACCTCAAATTTGAAAGCAAGATGCGGAGTGTATTCGCGGCGACGCAAGGCTAGCCTGAATTTGAAGCGAGATCATGACCGGCAAGAGAAAGAGGAAGGAGATCCGATAGGTCGATGACGAAGCATTATTTTATGGAGTCCCCGTTGGGGACATTGACGCTGGTCAATACCGACGGAATCCTGAGCGGGCTTTACCTGCCTGACCACAAGCGCGGGCCGAAGCCGGAGGCTCTTGGCGAACGAGCGCATCGCGGTTTCGAGCAGGCAGTGTTGGAACTGCGGGAATACTTTGACGGCAGACGCACCGTGTTTACACTTCCACTTGCTGCCAGGGGAACGGAGTTCCAGCGCAGAGTCTGGGAGCACCTTCGCGGCATCCCCTACGGCGAGACGAGAACGTATGCCCAGCTTGCCGATGCGATAGAGAATCCTGCGGCCATCCGCGCTGTCGGACTGGCGAACGGACGCAACCCCATCAGCATCGTGGTTCCGTGTCATCGCGTGATTGGAAGCGATGGCGGATTGACGGGCTATGCGGGAGGGCTTGAACGAAAGAGATTGCTGCTGGAGCATGAAGGCGCGATGCGGCCGCGTCAACTCCGGCTCGCATAAGATGGTGCCGGAAAGAAGCTGAATTTTCTTCACGGCTTGGTCAACCGATTCTTCGTGGATGCTGGTTCCATGATTCGCAGTGGAGGCGAGGGAAAGCGACCGGAACCGCCACGGCTCACTCTATAATTGGCGGGCAACTGTGCATGAAGAAGTTTTCAGATGCACAACTCATCACATGGAGTCAGGAAGAAGATGCCGCACAAGACGAGTGAACCAGCTAAATTGAGCGATTCAACGCCGAGGGCTGATCTGCCGGTGACACGACGGTCTTTCCTGGGGAAGGCAACGGCGGCGACAGTGCTGGCCGGGCTGTCGAATGGAGTTGTTGCCGGAGCGGAAACGAAGGCTCCTTCGCGGGCGGTAGGGCGACAGGATACATTTCTCGACCTGCTGCGCGTGCCGGATGCTGTAACGGCATACTCTCGTCTCGAAGAGCCCCTGCAGCTTCAGCGGTCGGGCAGCGAGTGGCATGGGCATGGCGTCAGCGTCGAGAGCAAGGCGGGGCGAGAGGAACTGGCGATTGCCGTGGCCGCGCCCGCGACGGAATTGAAGTTTCTGCATCTGCGATGGAGAATGCCGGTTGCGAAGAACCTTATCGCGCTTGGGGATCATTGGGAGCGGAGCTATGGCGACCTGGTCTGGCGCAATGTGATTCCCGAGCGCGTGATGCCGTGGTACTTCGCGACGGATGACGGCAGTGTTTGCCATGCGTATGGCGTAAAGACCGGTGCGGGCGCTCTCTGCTTCTGGCAGCTCGATCCCGAGGGAGTGTCGCTCTGGCTCAACACGGCAAATGGCGGCTCCGGCGTGCAGTTGGGGCAGCGCATCCTGGCCGCAGCCACTATCGTTACGCGCAGAGGCTCCACCGGCGAAGAGCCGACCAGTGCGCTGCATAAGTTTTGCAGGCAGATGTGCTCGCAGCCCTTGTTGCCGGTGGAGCCAGTCTACGGCACGAATGACTGGTACTACGCCTACGGAAAAAACACGGCACAGCAAATTTTGAAGGACACGGAGTTCATCGCGGGGCTGTCGGAGTCGAATGCAGTGCGGCCCTTCTCCGTGATCGATATGGGATGGGCCGACGGATCGAAGACCTACGGCAGCATGGCGCGGTTGGCGGACGATATTCGCAGCCGCAAGGCGCGTCCCGGCATCTGGATTCGCCCGCTCGAAGCGGCGACGGGCACGGATGCCGCTCTGCTGCTGCCCGCCGCCAGGTTCGGGACGAAGAAGGAACGCGCGAAGGAGCTGGCCTTCGATCCGACCATTCCCGAGGCAGAGGAGAGAGTTCTTGCCAAGGTGAAGCAGGTGGTCGATTGGGGATACGAGTTGGTGAAGCACGACTTCTCCACTTATGACCTGCTGGGGCAATGGGGGTTCGAGATGGGCGCGGAGCCAACCGTCTCCGGCTGGTCGCTCCACGACCGCGGCCGCACCAACGCCGAGGTGATTCTGGACCTTTACAAACGCATTCGCGAGACCGGCGGACAGAAGACGCTGATCCTCGGCTGCAATACGGTCGGGCACCTGGCGCAGGGCCGGTTCGACATTCAACGCACCGGCGACGACACCAGCGGGCGGGTGTGGGAGCGGACGCGGCGCATGGGCGTCAATACGCTGGCGTTCCGGCTGCCGCAGCATGGGGCATTTTTTATTCAGGATGCAGATTGCGTGGGCATCTCGGCTGCGGTTCCGTGGGAGCTGAATCGACAGTGGCTTGACCTGCTGGCGCGCACGGGGACGGCGCTGTTCATCTCTCCGGGCGAGGGCGCGCGAACGCCCGAACATGCGCAGGCGATCAAGGAGGCATTCCGGTTGTCGGCGGCGGGCGGGGTGGGGGTTCGTCCGGTGGACTGGCGCGAAGAGAGCACGCCGGAGGAATGGACCGATGACGGCAACGGAGGCAAAAGCCGCTACGACTGGTGCTCTCCCATGGGTGCCTATCCGTTTTCGGTTTAGGGAAGGTTGATTTAAGTCTCCGAAGATTCCCTCAGCGGCTAAAGCCGTGATGCAGACAGGTCACTTACGGCACGGATGAGGCAGTGCCCTTAATAGAAACCTGACACAGTCAGAGGATTCTTAGGCTTCTCAATCCGCTCCGCGGATCTGACGAAGTCAATTTGTCTTCTATTTCATTGCTGTGAGCGCGGATCCGCAGAGCTTGAAATGCAATGTTTCAAACGATTGAATGCTCTATCTCCCGTGATATTGTTATCGCGATCCGGGGGAATTGATGAATGTGAAGGATTCGGTGCTGCGCGCGGACTCGCCGTGGTCGCTTTACTGCTGGATCAACAGCAGCGAGGCGATCTCGGCTCCGGAGCTGGTTGCGGGATTGGGCAGCACTCCTCCGAGTTCCCGCGATACCTAGCCGCCGATTCGGGCAAGCTGATGTTATGGATGGGAGAGGGCAACAGCTTCAGCGGTTCGGCGAAGCTCGAGGAGGGCGCATGGCATCTGCTGGTCGCCACCTTTGACAGCAACCGCTTCCACCTGTACAGCGATGGAGTCGCGGCGGGCAGCGCATCCCTTGTTCGGGGCAGCACCAACGGCTGTTGCAAATGGCTCCCGTCTATAAGAGGAGGAAGACACTTCGGCGGAGAGATCGCCTCGCTGACCTGCTGCGGAGGGCTCTTTCGACGAAGGAGATAGGCGCGCTCTATCAGGTGCGTCCTGACTTCTCCCTTGTGCGGTTTGAGGAAAGATGTCGCAGAATCTTTACTGGCTTGGCGCCGACTCGACATCGTATCGCGAACTGACGCATCTTGCGCCGACACTTCTCAAGGCGTCAGCCTCTTCGGCCAGAGTCGGAGATATGGTGAGGGTGAAGGTTGAACTGAGCAATACGACCGCGACTTCCAGTCTCGCCAACAAATTGACTCTGTTGAATGCGGGGGACAAGACTCGCATCCTGCCTGCTTATTTCACTGACAACTACATCTCGCTGCTTCCTGGAGAAATGCGAACGGTGGAGGTCGAATATCCGGCAACGGTGTCGAAGGGCGTTCCGGAGATCGCGATTCGCGGTTGGAACGCGACCCCGCAGAGTGTCGCGGTACAGGCTCGGAGGTGAATTGCGGCGCAACATTGTCGGCGATTCGGCGTTGCTTCTGTTGACAAGAGAGCGGCTGGCATTATCATGATGATGAAACGCTTCATCAAAGCGAGGATCGCTATGACGGATATTGAGAAACTGCAAGAGGAACTGGACGCACCGTTTTCTCTGACCGGGGAGCAGATCAACTTTTATCACGAGAACGGCTACATCAAGCTAAAGCATGTGCTCTCGCCGAAGTTGCTGGATCACTACAGCCGCATCATTACGGAGCGCGTTGCCGAGTTGTCCGCCGACGCGGTTCCGCTGGAGCAGCGCACGACCTATGGCAAGGCATTCTTGCAGATCATGAATCTATGGATTCAGTCTGACCAGGTAAAGGAGTTTGTCTTCGGCAAGCGTCTCGCTCGCATTGCAGCGGAACTGATGGATGCGACGGGAGTGCGACTCTATCACGACCAGGCGCTCTACAAGGAAGCGGGCGGAGGAATTACTCCATGGCACGCCGATCAATATTATTGGCCTGTATCGAGCGACAAGATGGTGACGGCGTGGATACCGCTGCAGGAAACACCGCTTGAGATGGGGCCGCTGGCGTTCTGCGAAAAGAGCCACCGCTTCCAGATCGGGCGCGACCTGGAGATCAGCGACGAGAGCGAGATGACGCTGAAGCAGGCGTTGCAGAAGTTCAGGCTGGAGGAGAGCGCCTTCGGTCTTGGCGATGTGAGCTTTCACTCCGGGTGGACCTTTCATCGCGCGGGAGCAAACACCACGGATAGTCCGCGCAAGGTGATGACTGTGATTTATATGGATGAGCATATGCGGCTGGTCGCACCCAGGAACAAGAATCAGATTGCCGACACTGAGCGCTGGTGTCCGGGCGTTGAGGTCGGAGAAGTGGTTGCGTCGCCGTTGAACCCGGTCATCTATTCACGCAATTCCGCAAGCGCTTCAACGCCGATCTAATCTCGTCAAATTTGTGTCGTTCAAGTGCGTCGATACCAGGATAGCCGTGGTGTTGTTCGCACTTCCATAAGCCCTGCGATTGCAGCCTGCGCATTACGCTAGCGCCGGGGGAGCCACGGGTACGCGCCGGGGAGTTTCGCAGAGACGTCTGCCGATTCGCGCGAATGTGCCATACAAAGGCTACGTGTGGATTAAGGTGCCAGAGAAGCAGGTCTATACAGGCGCTATCACGGTTGCACTCGAGGAGGACAATCGCCGATGGCGAGACCTACGCGCGGGCTTCGAGCTGAGCGGACGACGCAACTTGAATGAGAGTGCGGAATGAAAAGGCGGTGGGAAACTGCCGCGGCCTTTTATGCCTTCTTTGTGCGTTTGTGACTTCGCGGCGGCGGCGGGGCAGTTGATTCGCGCAGGATCAGGTTCGTCGGGAGATGGATCATTTTCTTCGAAGCTTGACTTCGCTTCAGGAGCGACTCGATCGTCAGTCTGCTAAGGTCGCTGCGCGAGACATCAACTGTGGTCAGTGGCGGATTCAGAAATCTGCTGAAGTAGGTGTTGTCGAAACCGACGACCGACACCTCGCGTGGAATCTGGACTCCCCGCGCCTGCAGGCCGCGGTACACTCCCATGGCGACCATGTCGGTAATGGCGATGACCGCGGTAAAGTGCACTTTTCCGAAGACCGATGCGATGGCTTGCTCGCCTGCATCTGCTCCGGGGCCGCGGACGTCGACGATATTTGTCTTCAAACCTTCGATCGCGCACGAACGTACGGCCGCCGCGAAGCCCTGGTCTCGTAGACGATGCGAGAGCAGGGGCGGGCCGCTTGCCTCCTGCGAATTCCGCACATACAGCAGATCTCGATGCCCGAGATGAATCAGATGCTTCACGGCCGCTTTCATTCCGCCACGAGAGTCTACGCGGAGGATGGCCGAGTTGCCGGTCGGTTTGCCGACATCCAAAAAAACGGCAGGTATCCCGCTCGCAGAGACGAGTTGGCGTGCAACATCGTCGTGTTCCGAGGTGATGATGGCGATTCCGGCAATCCGCGCGCCCAGCAATTGTTTTACGGCAGCTCGATGCTGGTCCGGCGAAAAGTTGGAAGCTGTGAGCGATATCTGATAGCCATAGTGGGCGGCTTCGTCTTCCATGGACTGCGCCGTCTCGGCGAAGAAGGGATTTTGCAGATTCGAGACCAAGAGGCCTAGAACCCGGGTATGTCTTCGAGCCAGGTTGCTTGCATATAAATCGGGGCGATATCCAAGACTAGCGATGGCGGCCTGAACATGTTCCCGGGTGGAAGTGCTGACACGTCCATTGTTATTGAGTACCGCGGAGACCGTTCCCAGGGACACACCCGCAAACAAGGCGACATCCTGGATTCGCACACGCTTTCCGCCGGGGAGGGATGTTCTAGTCTGGCTTGTAGACGTTCTTGCCGCGCGGCCAACCGCTTTCATGCCTGTTTGCTTCACGAACCAAGCATATCTCAGCGCTCCAAATTCAAGCTTCGTCTTACAGACTTTCTGCTTCGGCAAAAGCGGAAGGGTAACTCGCGTGCGTGCTTCTAAACGCCGGCATCGCTCCGCGCCATCTTTTGAGGAAGATGCTGGTCCTGCCAGGCTAAGAAACGAGGCAGGCGGAACGGGTTCCCCAGAGATGCTCTCCGCCGTCGATTCCAGAGAAATACCACAAAGTGGTACACGGCGTCATTTCTGTTGACAGGAGAAAAAGGTTGCTATGGAATGACGCCTGTGTTCCGCAGTCTATACCAGGACCGCGGGGTTACCATTCACAATCGCCATCGACTCAAAAACAGATAAAAGATGGAGATAACGGCACGTATTTTGGGAGGATCAGATGAGTCAAGTTTGGAATAAGGCTTTAGCTCTCGTGCCGGTACCATCGGGACGAAGTCTCCCATGGATAACAGGTCTGGCGGTTCTTTTGCTTTTGACAGGTTTTCCTTCAACCGCGCTCGCTCAGCAGACCAACGCGACGATCGTTGGCAATATAACCGATACTTCCGGCGCCGTTGTCGAAGGGGCAACCGTGACAGCGACGAGTAAGTCGACCAACGCAGTTCGTACGACCGTCACGGATAGCTCGGGACAATACTCTATTCCGTCCCTCCCTCCGGGCGTCTATTCGCTCAGCGTCGGATCGGCCGGCTTTCAGGGACAACGCATCGAATCCCTGATCCTCCAGTCGAGCCAGACCGCTCGACAGGATTTCAATCTCGCGGTCGGCAAGGTAAGCGAGACGGTGACGGTGGAATCCGGCGCGGCCGCTGCCCAGCTTCAAACCGAAAACGGTGCCGTGGGAGCCGTCATCGACTCCAAGAAGATCGTGGATCTTCCCCTCAATGGCCGCAATTTTGTGCAACTCGCGCAACTGCTTCCCGGTGTGAACAGCGGAACGGAGGGCTCGATTACCGTGCGCCGCGCCCGTGGAGCGGTTGCAGCCACGGATGCGACCGGCGGTTCGATCTCCATCCAGGTGAATGGACAGCGCGACACGCAGAATCGATATTCAATCGACGGCATTGAGTCGATGGACTACGACGCCTGGACTTATAGCTTCTCGACCTCGGTCGACGCAATCGCTGAGTTCCGCGTCGACACCAGCAGCAGCGGAACCGACTCAGGCGGGGCTGCCGGCGCCAACGTCAACCAGATCATCAAGTCCGGAACCAATCGCCTCCACGGAACGCTCTTCGAATTCAATCGAAACGATGCCTTCACGCAGACCTACGACGCCGTGGCCAAGGTGGATGCAAAGCCGCCGCGCCTGAATCGTAACCAGTTTGGCGGCAATATTGGCGGACCGGTCTACATCCCGCATATCTATAACGGACACGATAAGACGTTCTTTTTCTTCAATGCGGAGACCGGGTACGGCCTGAATGGCGCAACGCCGCAGCAGGCGACCGTTCCCGATGACAGCGTGCGCGCCGGAATCCTCGACGCCAGCATCTTTGCCGGGCCGACAGATCCAGCCACTGGACTGCCAAAGGTGCTGGTCGTAAAGGACCCATTCACCGGTCAGCAGTATCACGTTGGAGACAAAATCACCCTTGATGCCAACTCGGCCATCATGCTGAAGCCGTCGGTTACGCCCAGCGCAACCGTCCCGGGCGCGCCTATCGTCGGTTCTCCGACGACAACGAGCAATTACTTCACCACGCCGGTCAAGACGCTAAACTACCAGCATCAATATATTGGCCGCCTGGACCACAATATCGGCCACCACGATACCCTGAGCGGTCACTATATCTACGACCAGACCTATAGCAATGGGCCGTCTTTCTTCGGAAACGATTATGACAACAACAATGCCCTCACGCATCATTTTGCTGTCTCCGAGACGCACGTATTCACTCCTGCCATTGTGAACGAGTTTCGGTATGGAAGGCAGAAGTTCGAAGAGTTCGAGACCTTCGGCTCAACCAACAAGAAGGCGTTCGACATCGCTAACGGCATGATGCAGATTCCCTTCTCTTCCTCGGACCCACAATTTTATGGTGCGCCCAATCTCTCGATTAACGGTACGGGGCAGTCCTACAGGACGTTTACGAGTCTAAGAGACATCGGCCCCCGCAATCGGGCCAATGGTATCAATCAGTTCGTCGACAACCTCTCATGGCAGCGCGGTAAGCACTTTATGAAGTTTGGTGTCGACATTGGACGCCGTACCGATTACTTCAGCCAGGCTCGCGATCCGCGAGGCCACTTCGGATTCGATGGACGCTATACCGGCTCAGCACTGCTGGACTTCCTGCTCGGTTACACCTCATCGCAGAGCATCAACCCCACCGTGACCCGGACGAATATCTCAAGCTGGATCCAGGCCTATTCGATCCAGGACAACTGGAGCGTCACCAACACTCTCACCCTGAACCTGGGCATCCGCTGGGATCACTTTGCTCCCTATACCCAGGACGACGACAAATACGCCGACATCTACATCGCAGCGGATGGGATCAACCCCGGCGAGGTCTTTACCCCGGCAAACTCGCCCTATGGTCGCGGTCTCATCAAGCCCGTCTACCATGACTTCCAGCCGCGAGTCGGCTTTGCCTATCAACCGTATGGTCAGAATAAAGTGGTCATTCGCGGCGGATACGGCATCTACTTCACTCCCGAGATAGACAACGCCTGGTTTGCTATGGCGGAAGGGGCCCAGGCGCAAGCCGGTGCCGCGCTGATCGGCAACCCGGGACTGACCGGCACTACCCCGGCATCGAAGCTGCCCAACTACTTTTTCCAGACTCCATTTACCGGCGTAACGACCGGCGGTCCACTCACATATCCCTTCGCCATCGCCATGGATCAACACCTGCAAGACCAGATGACGCAGCAATTCAACCTGGTCGTGCAGACTCAACTCCCCGGCAAAGTCACTGGTGAAATCGGATGGGTGGCTGCGCGAGGGACTCACAACTTCATCACCTACAACACCACCAACACCCCCAGGCCCGTCGATCCTGCCAGCACCACTCTCTCCGTCAATGCAAGACGTCCAAACCAGAACTTCCTCCGAAACGTACAAACTGACTTCTCGAATGGATCGTCCACGTATCACTCACTTCAGACCAAGCTCGAACGCCGTGTAGGGCAAGGCTTAAATGTCCTGGCTTCCTATACGTGGTCCAAGTCGATCTCCGGCCCCGGCGATATCGGCGGCGCCGTCGGCGGCGGAAACTTCGGCGCGAACCCGCTCAATCCCTACGATCCGCGGTCAGATCGTTCCATCTCCCTGTTCGATATCCCGCATCGCTTCGTCGGAACCGTGCTCTACGATATTCCGTTCTTCCAGCACTCGACGGGAATCAAAAGAGCATTGCTCAGCGGCTTCCAGGTATCGACGATCCTGACTGCGGTCTCTGGCGATCCCGCCGGAATTACCGATACCGCCCAAACCACCGCGACCGGGATCGCTTCCCGAGCGGATCGCGTCGTCGGACAGCAACCTAATTTGGCTCGCGGCGATAGAACTCCGATGCGGCAGTTCAACACTGCGGCATTTGCCGTCGCACAGCCGGGAGAGTATGGAACGTCGCCACGCACCGGTGCCGTCCGTCTTCCCGGAGTGTTCAACGACGACTTCTCCGCAACCAAGGGATTCAAGTTCGGCGAATCGGGGAACCTGCAGCTTCGTGCGGACTTCTTCAACGCGTTCAAGCACTACAATCCCGATCCCTCGACGATCGCTCTCGGACGCAATTCCGCTAACTTCGGCAAGATCAACAATGGTCTCTCGGGCGGTTTTGCAACCCGTGTCATCCAACTGGGCGCCAAACTATATTTCTAGCCCGTCTAAACCGCGACATGCGCTGCGAATCCACAGCGCATGTCGCATTCCACTTTGAAGCATCCACATCGATCAAAAGGGTCTTCATGCAGCACGAGAATGACTTCGCTTCACTCTCCCGGCGCACTTTCCTCCTTGGTTCAGCCGCATTTGCAAGCACCACCTCTCTCTTCGCTCTGGATGCGGCCGCGCCCATCGATTGGGCCGCGCCGCGAGGCAAGCAACGCAACCTGCTTGCCAAAGCGTGCAGTCCTGAAAAACTCAAGCAATCCTTACTGCCGCGAGACAAGTATCGCCCTTTCCCCACCATTCACGATCGCGCTGCCTGGGAGGGCCTCCGGGAGCAAACCCGCAGCAGCTTCCTTGCTTCCGGCGAAAGATATCTCGGCTACAAATGGCCCGAGATGCCTGCCACGACCTTCCTCGAATACGCCCGGACGGGAAACCGGACCCATTACCAGAGCCTCCGCGACGCTCGTCTTCACGCTCTGCAAGCTCTCGTTTATGCAGAGTGCGTTGAAGCCAAGGGGAGGTTTCTTGACGACATAACGAATGGAATCTGGGCGATCTGCGAAGAGAGCTTCTGGGGCGTGCCTGCGCACCTCTACATTCAGAAGGCAGATCTTGGCCTGCCCGATCCAAACGATCCGATCGTCGACCTGTTTGCCGCTCAAACATCAGCCTTACTTGCTTCATGCGTGTATGTGCTCGATTCGACGCTTGACACAGTTTCCCCGTTGATTCGCGAACGTGTTTACTTCGAAGCGGAGCGCCGCATCTTCGACCCGCTCCTCAAACAGAACTTCATGTGGATGGGCCTGCCGGGCGGCAAGCCGCGGCACGACATGCCCTGGATTAAAGTTCCGGAAGGGCAGGGGCAGTCGGTTAATAACTGGGACTCT
>Ga0207674_10004945_pt1 | contig 15915 bp, 12 predicted proteins | sample KBSCornC72_FD_184303 | JGI IMG/M metagenome (GOLD analysis project Ga0207674, IMG submission 184303) | Corn rhizosphere microbial communities from Kellogg Biological Station, Michigan, USA - KBS Corn C7-2 (SPAdes) (version 2) | ecosystem: Host-associated > Plants > Roots > Rhizosphere > Soil ... | reverse complement strand
CGCCCAGCGCCTGCCCAGCCAGCGCGCCCTGGTCATCCCCAGCCTGATCGGAACCGCGGCGGGGCTGGCCGGCTCGCTGTGGGCGCCGCTGAGCTCGGCGCCGTTCTGGGTCCTGATCCTCGGCTTCAGCCAGGGCTCCTGCCTGGGCCTGGCCATCTTCTTCATGCTGGCGCGGGCGCCGGACGCGGGCGTCGCCGCCTCGCTGTCCGGCTTCTCCCAGTCGGCCGGCTACCTGGCCGCCGCGGCCGGGCCGCTGATGGTCGGGCTGCTGCACACCGCCACGGGAAGCTGGAACATCCCGGTCGCCGTGCTGCTCATCCTGGGCGCCGCCGAGCTCGCCACCGGCCTGCTCGCGGCCCGGCCGCTGCTGCTCCCGGCACCCCCCGCCGGGCCGCTCTCCCCGACACGCATGTCGGAGACCGAGCGGCCACGACGAGCTATCTGAGGCCTGAACTCGTAAACTCGGACCGATTGAGCAGCACCGTTCCCCATCAGGCCCAAACCGCACATGAGGAGCACGCCGTGAGCCTACTGGAGCGCATCGACAGTCCCGAGGACCTGAAGGGACTGAGCCAGGACCAGCTCACCCGCCTGGCCGGGGAGATCCGGGACCTGATGATCGAGACGACGGTGCGGACCAGCGGCCACCTCGGGCCGAACCTCGGTGTCGTCGAGCTGACCATCGCGATTCACCGGGTCTTCGACTCCCCCAAGGACAAGATCGTCTTCGACACCGGCCACCAGGCGTACGTGCACAAGCTGCTGACCGGCCGGGTCGCCCAGTTCGGGACGCTGCGCCAGCGCGGCGGCCTGACCGGCTACCCGTGCCGGGCCGAGTCCGAGCACGACCTGGTGGAGAACTCGCACGCCTCCACCAGCCTGTCCTACGCCGACGGCCTGGCCAAGGCGTACACGCTGCGCGGCGAGCCGGACCGGACCGTGGTCGCGGTCATCGGCGACGGCGCGCTGACCGGCGGGATGGCCTGGGAGGCGCTGAACAACATCGCCGCGGCCAAGGACTCGCGGCTGGTCATGATCGTGAACGACAACGGCTGGTCGTACCAGCCGACGATCGGCGGCCTGGCCGACCACCTGTCCGCGATCCGGGTCAGCCAGCGGTACGAGCACGTGCTCGACTACATCAAGACGTCGCTGTCCCGGACGCCGGTCGTGGGCGGGCCGCTGTACGGCGCGCTGCACGGCGCGAAGAAGGGCCTGAAGGACTTCCTGCAGCCGCAGGTGATGTTCGAGGACCTGGGCCTGAAGTACGTCGGCCCGATCGACGGGCACGACGAGCGGCTGGTCGAGGCCGCGCTGCGCCGCGCCAGGGATTTCGGCGGCCCGGTGCTGGTGCACGTGATTACCAAGAAGGGCCTCGGCTACGCCGCGGCCGAGCAGAACACGGACGACCGCCTGCACCAGGTGCCCGCGGCCGGCGCCCAGCCCGGCACGTGGAGCCGGGTGTTCGGCGACGAGATGGTGAGCATCGGCGCGCGGCGCTCCGACGTGGTCGCGATCACCGCGGCGATGCTCTACCCGACCGGCTTGTCCCAGTTCGCCGCGGCCTACCCGGACCGGGTCTACGACGTGGGCATCGCGGAGCAGCACGCCGTCACCAGCGCCGCGGGCCTGGCCATGGCCGGCCTGCACCCGGTGGTGGCCATCTACTCCACGTTCCTGAACCGGGCCTTCGACCAGGTGCTGATGGACGTGGCCCTGCACAAGCTGCCGGTGACACTGGTGCTGGACCGGGCCGGGGTGACCGGGCCGGACGGCGCCAGCCATCACGGCATGTGGGACGGGTCGATCATGCAGCTCGTCCCGGGCATGAAGATCGCCGCGCCGCGGGACGCCAAGCGGGTGGCCGAGCTGCTCAACGAGGCGGTCGAGGTGTCCGGCGGGCCGACCGTGGTCCGGTTCCCCAAGGGCAAGGTGGGGGGCGAGGTCGAGGCGATCGCCAAGCTGGGCGGCATGGACGTGCTGAGCTCGCCGGGCGAGGGCCTGGGCGCGGACGTCCTGCTCGTCGGCGCGGGCGTGATGGCGCTGACCGGCCTGGAAGTCGCCGGCCGGGTGGCCGGGCACGGGATCGGCGTCACCGTGATCGACCCGCGGTGGACCAAGCCGGTCGACGAGGCGCTGGTGGCCGCGGCCCGGCAGCACCGGCTGGTGGTGACCGTGGAGGACAACGGGCGGACCGGCGGATTCGGCGACGCGGTGGCCCGGCTGCTGCGCGATCACGACGTCGACGTGCCGGTGAAGACGTTCGGCGTGCCGCAGGAATTCCTGAGCCACGGCACCCGCGATGAGGTGCTGGAAGAGGCGGGCCTGACCCCGCAGCACCTGGCCCGGCAGATCACCGAGGCGGTAGCGCTCCGGTCACCCGGCGACGTTCGCGAGACGGCAACGGCCGCTACGGAAGGCCAGCCTGTCGAGTAGCGTAAGCATTTATGCTGAACGTTGCCGTGGTCGGTTCGGGCCCTGCCGGGCTTTACGCCGCCGAGGCGCTGGTCAAGCAGGCGGCGGCGCTGCCGGTGCCTGTCCCGGTGCGCGTGGACGTGATCGACCGTCTCCCCACCCCGTACGGCCTGGTCCGATACGGCGTCGCACCCGACCATAAGTCGATCAAGTCGATCGCGCAGTACCTCCGCAAGGTGCTGGAGAGCCCCGACGTCCGGTTCCTCGGCGGGGTGCACCTCGGCGAGGACGTGACCCGTGACGACCTGGTGTCGGCGTACGACGCGGTGATCTACGCGACCGGGGCGATGCGGGACCGGCGGCTCGGCATACCCGGCGAGGACCTGCCCGGCAGCTACGCCGCCACCGACTTCGTGAACTGGTACTGCGGGCACCCGGACATCGGTGCCAGCGCGTTCACGCTGGACGCCGAGTCGGTCGCCGTGATCGGTGTGGGCAACGTAGCCGTCGACGTGGCCAGGATCCTCGCCCGCGATCCGCACGAACTGCACGCGACCGACGTCCCGCAGCCCGTCCTCGAGGCGCTGCACGCAAGCAAGGTGCGCGAGGTCCACATGATCGGCCGCCGCGGGCCCGCGCACGCCAAGTTCACCACCAAGGAACTGCGCGAGCTGGGTGAACTGCCCGGCGTCGAACTGGTGGTACACGGCGACGAGGCCGATTTGAACGCGTTCGACCTGGCCGGCGAGGGGGTCAGGCTGGTCGAGTCCGACCGGCGGGTGCGCGGCAACCTGGTGGCGATCACCAAGTGGGCCCAGGGCACCGCAGACCCTTCGGCCGAGCCGGCCACAGGGTCCCCCTCCGGGCACAGCCGCCGGCTGACCGTCCGTTTCTGGCTGCGGCCGACCGAGATCCTAGGTACCGAACGGGTCGAGGGAATCACGCTCGAGCGCACGGCGATCAGCGCCGACGGGAAATTCGGCGGCACCGGCGAGTTCGAGACGCTGGACGCGCAGATGGTGCTGCGTTCGGTGGGATACCAGAGCGTCCCGCTGCCCGGCGTGCCGTTCGACACGCGGGGCTCGGTGGTGCCCAACGCCCAGGGGCGTGTCCTGGGCGAGGATGGCGCGCCGCTGCCGGGCGAGTACGTGGCGGGCTGGCTCAAGCGCGGCCCGACCGGCGTGATCGGCACCAACAAGTCCGACGCGGCCGAAACCGTCCGCTGCCTGCTCGAGGACCTGGCCGGCGGCCCCGGCGAGGGCGACGTCCCGCTGCCGCGCGCTGGCCTGCTGCGCTATCCCGACCGGCCCCCGCCGGCCGCCGACCCGCTGGTCCCGGCCGCACCCGCGGACGGGGAGTGGCCACTGGCTGGCGTGCTCGCCGGGCGCGGCATCGTCCCGGTCTCCTACGCCGAGTGGCTGCGCATCGAGACGGCCGAAGCCGACCTGGCCAAGGAGCTTGGCCGCGGCGAGCGGGTCAAGCTGCACAACGCCGAAGCCATCTGGTCCGCCTGCCGCCCCGAGCCCGAATAACCCCACCCATCCCATCCCCATCCCCGAAATTCCCCCCCGAAATGGCCGGCCGTTATTGCGGATCGCTGCACCCCCTATGAGGGGGGTAGCTATCCGCAATCTTAATTCCGCCATTTCTCGCCACGCGTCCGCAATACGGCTGGTGGTTTTTGGTGCTGGTGTCGCCCGTGTGACTGGGTCGATCGCGCGGCGTCTAGCCCGGCGCGCCGGAATGTCACTGCCTGTCCGCATCATGGCAGTGAAGGCGGGACAGCCACGGTGGACGATGGAGGAAGCGGAATGACAGACCACAATGGCGTCCTGATGATGCAGCGCGCGCTGCTGGCGGGGACGCTCGGGCTGGCCATGGCGCGGAAGGCGGCGGCGATCCTGGAGGGTGACCCCCGTAGCGCGCAGGACGACCGGACGCCGCAGGACGACCGGAGCAAGGACGGCGCGGTGCTGCGGGCGATCCTGGACGCGGCGAACGAATGCCTCGGGCACTTCGACGACCGGCCCGCGGCGGAGCGGTGGTGCGATACTCTGTTCCACCTGCTCGACCTGGCGGCCTTCGCCGCCGAGCTAGGCGATACGCCACCAATGCGTGCGCAATAACTGCGACAAAAGGGCCGCGGAAATCTTCTCGATTCGCATCAGAAGCACGCTTACAGGATTAGCGTGTGCTCATGCGGGGAAAAGCTCCATTGACGCCAGATGGGGACCGCAATGACTAGATACGGCCAAATCGGATGGCGTATGGCCGCGATAGCGGCCTTTGTCGGCACGGCAGTGCTCGCCATCGGGCTGACGCGTGCCCCAGCTAGCAGCGATGCCTCGCTCTCTTACGGGCTATCCGGCCGGGCGTGCCCCACCTCCGGGCTCGAGGCGTGGCTCGGGCTCGGCGCGGCCAGCGCGGCCGCCGCGGCCAGGCCGGGCAGTGCCGGTCCGCCCGGGGCCTACCCGGGTCATGAGATCTACTACACGCTGGAGTTCACCAACGTCTCGGACCGTACCTGCAGCCTGTTCGGCTATCCGGAGGTGTCTGCCTACCAGGACAGCCCGGTGGCCGGCGGCCCGATCGGCGGCCGGATTGGCGGCACCGCGATCCGCGACACCTCGGTCCGCCCGAAGCCGGTGATGCTCGAGCCCGGGGCGACGGCGCACGCGGTGCTGCGGGTCGGCGGCGATACTAAGCCGGCCGGCTGTACCGAGGTGACCGCCGGGGAACTCCGGATCACGCTGCCGCGGCAGGCCCGGCCCTCGTTCGTGGCCGCGCACATCCCGGTGTGCTCGCAGCGCGGACACGCGACCCTGAGCGTGCAGGCCATCCAGGCGCGGCCGGGCATCCCGGGTCACAGCGTGACGCCCTGAGACCTGCCGGTGACGGAACAGTCACCCGCGCCGTTCGGGAGGAAGAGGCCGTAAGACCCTCAACGTTTCCTGCCGGGCACCCGGCGGGGACAATGTGGGGCATGGGTGTCAGCCAGATGAGCCTTCCCGCCGCAGAAGGCCCCGAGGAGCACGATGAGGCGCGGGCGGGCGCCGGAACCGCGCTACCCCCGGAACGGTACCTGGACCGGGAGGAAAGCTGGCTCAGGTTCAACGAGCGCGTGCTCGAGCTCGCCGAGGACGAATCGGTCCCGCTCCTGGAACGCGTACGGTTCCTCGCCATCTTCGCGACCAACCTGGACGAGTTCTTCATGGTCCGGGTGGCCGGGCTGGTCCGCCGGATGGTGGCCGGCTTCCCGGTCGAGGGCACCGGGCTGCAGCTGCCCGGGCAGGTGCTGGAGAACACCCTGGAGCTCGCGGGTGAGCTGACCGTCCGGCACGCCCGCGCCTTCAGCGAGCGCATCGGCCCGGAGCTCGCCGAGCACGGGATCGAGATCCTGCGCTGGAAGGAGCTGTCGGCGGCCGAACGCGACAACCTCGGCGACCTGTTCAGGAAGCGGATCTACCCGGTGCTCACTCCGCTGGTGGTCGACCCGGCGCATCCGTTCCCGTTCATCTCCGGCCTGTCCCTCAACCTCGCCGTCATGATCGCGGATCCGCGCACCGACGCGACGGTGTTCGCCCGGGTGAAGGTGCCGCCCCTGCTGCCCAGGTTCCTGGCCGTATCGCAGAACCGGTTCGTGCCGATCGAGGACGTCATCGCGGCGCACCTGACCGACCTGTTCGGCGACGTCGAGATCATCGAGCAGCACGCGTTCAGGGTCACCCGGATCAGGGACCTGGAGGTCGACGAGGAGCTCACCGAGAACCTGCTGCAGGCCATGGAGCGGGAACTGGTGCGGCGCAGGTTCGAGCCCGCCGTCCGGCTCGAGGTCGAGGACACGATGTCGGCCGACGTGCTGGACCGGCTGGTCACCGAGCTGGACATCGACCATCGCGCGGTGTACCGGGTGCCCGGCCCGCTCGACCTGAGCGGGCTGTTCACCCTGGCCGACCTGAACATCGGCGAGCTGAAGTACCCCGCGTTCGTCCCGTCTACCCGGGCGGTCTCCAAGGACAACAGCATCTTCACTGCCATCTCCGAACGCGACATCCTCGTCCACCACCCGTACGACTCGTTCGCCGCGTCGGTGGAGCGGCTGATCGACGAGGCCGCTGACGACCCGCGTGTGCTGGCGATCAAGCAGACGCTGTACCGGACCAGCGGCCAGTCGCCGATCGTCGACGCGCTCATCGACGCGGCCGAGGCGGGCAAGCAGGTCGTCGTGGTGGTGGAGATCAAGGCCAGGTTCGATGAGCGCGCTAACATCGCCTGGGCGCGCAAGCTGGAGGAGGCGGGCTGCCACGTCGTCTATGGCTTCGTCGGTCTGAAGACCCACGCCAAGATGGCGCTGATCGTGCGCGAGGAGCCGGATGGGACGCTGCGCCGGTACTGCCACCTCGGCACCGGCAACTACCACCCGACCACGGCCCGGATCTACGAGGACTACGGGCTGCTCACCGCCGATCCGGCGGTCGGAGAGGACGTCACCGCGCTGTTCAACCACCTGACCGGGTACAGCAGGACGAAGACGTTCCAGCGGCTGCTGGTCGCGCCGGAATCACTGCGGGCCGGCATCGTCAGCCGGATCAACCGGCAGGCGGAGCGGCACCGGGCCGGCCAGCCCGCCCGGATCGCGTTCAAGACCAACGCGCTGGTCGACGAGGCGGTGGTCGACGCGCTGTACCGGGCGTCACAGGCCGGCGTCGCGGTTGACCTGTGGGTGCGCGGCATCTGCGCGCTGCGCCCGGGCATCCCCGGTCTTTCCGAGAACATCAGGGTCCGCAGCGTGCTCGGCCGGTTCCTCGAGCACTCGCGGGTCTACGCGTTCGGCACCGGCGAGGACGAGGACAGCGAGGTGTGGATCGGCAGCGCGGATATGATGCACAGGAACCTGGACCGCCGGGTGGAGCTGGCCGTCCAGGTCGTGGACCCCGGCCACCAGCGGGGATTGCGCCGATTCCTCGATATCGGCATGGACGACGGGACTTCTAGCTGGTGGCTGAACGGCGACGGGCACTGGACCAGGCACAGCCGGGACGAATCCGGGAACCCGCTGCGCGATGTGCAGGAGACCCTGGTCAGGGAACGGCGGGTCCGCTCGGCCGATGACTGAGGCCACCACCCTGGCGGCAGGCGCGGCGATCTGGCGTCCTGCGGCGGATCCCGCGGAGGACGCCGAGGTCCTGCTCGTCCACCGGCCCACGTACGACGACTGGTCGCTGCCCAAGGGCAAGAGCGACGCGGGCGAGCACATCCTGCTGACCGCGGTGCGCGAGGTATGGGAGGAGACGTGCGTGCGGCCGGTGCTCGGCCCGCGGCTGCCGACCGTGGAGTACATCAGCTGGGGGCGACCCAAACAGGTCAGCTACTGGTCCTCGTTCAGCGACGGGCGCCAGGCCGCACCCGGCAATGAGATCGACGCGGTGTCCTGGCTGCCGCTGGGGCAGGCCCGCGAGCAGCTGGCAGGTACCCACGACGACCCGGTGATCTCCGCCTTGCGGCCGCTCGAGACGGTGCCGCTGATCCTGGTCAGGCACGCCTCGGCCGGGCGCAAGGCGGACTGGTCCGGCGATGACTGCCTGCGCCCGCTCGACGCGGCCGGGGTGGCCGCCGCGCGGGTGCTGGCCAGCCTGATGGCCTGCTTCGCGCCCGCCGCGCGGGTGATCAGCTCGCCGGCGCTGCGTTGCACCGATACCGTGCGCCCGTACGCGGCCGGGTTCTCCGGGACGGTCGAGACCGAGTCCTGCCTGGCCCCGTACGGCCGGTCGCCGGATTTTTCATCCCGAACGGGCCTGGCTGACTCGCTCCGGCGCCTGCTCTCCCGCCTCCTGACCGAGCGCCGTCCGGCCGTTCTGTGCCTGCACCGGGAGAACCTCCCCGAAGTGCTCGCCGAAGCCTGCTCGGTACTCGGCGCGCCCGCCGCCGTTCCCGCGGATCCGTCGCTGCCCAAGGGCGGCTTCTGGGTGGCGCACGCCTCTGTGGGCGGAATCGGGGGAGCCAGCCGACCGGAGCTGGCCAGCCTGGAGCGCTACGAGCCCTGACGACGAGAGGGCTGCTCAGGTGCGTGCCGGCCCGGTACGGACGGTCCGGCCGCCTGCTCGGCCGGCGCGATCTCCTCGGTTTCCTGCTCGTCCGGTACGGCGTGCGCGGGTCGGTGCTGGTCCGGCGGGGGCTCGGCCGCCTCGCTCGCACTGCTGCCCTCGGGTGCCTCATCCGTCTGGCCGGCCGCGGACGCGGCCGCGCGGCGCCGCCGGCGGCGGCGGCGGCGCCAGACGATGTACCCCACGATCAGCACCACCAGGCCGGCGAGAACGTAGTACGAGTACAACGTGATGTAGTGGTAGATGGTGGTGATGTTGTTTCCGGCGAAGTAGCCGATGGTGATCCAGGTCCCCACCCACAGCGCCGCGCCGATGGCGTTGAAGATGACGAAGCGCAGCCAGTGCATGCCGGTGATGCCGGCGATAATCCCGTTGGCCTGGCGCAGACCCTCGACGAAGCGCGCGAACGTAATGACGATGCTGCCGCGGCGGTCGAAGAAGCGCTCGGCCTTGTCCAGCCGCTCCTCGGTCAGGAACACATACTTACCGAACCGCAGGGCCAGCGCGCGGCCGCCGAAATGCCCGATGGCGAAGCCGATATTGTCGCCGGTCACCGCGGCGAAGAAGGCCACGACACCGAGGGCGACGACGTTGATCCTGCCCGCGCCCGCGAAGATCGCCCCGGCGATCAGGATCGTCTCGCCGGGCACCGGGACTCCGAAGTCCTCCAGCGTGATCAGCAGGCCGATCGCCCAGAGGCCGAAATGCTGCAGGGTTCCCGACAGGGCGTTGAGGAAGCCCGGGAGCGGCGGCGCACTGCTGGCCAGCGCCGCCGCGATCATCAGCACCTGCGGTCATCCCTCCGATTGGGCGACGTCATCCAGGATAGCCGCTTGGTCGACCTCAGCCGGGAGATCACAGAGCGCTCGGGCGATGGGCTCCGCGGTGAGTCCGACCTGCCAGGGTCGTGCCCCGTACCCGGCGAGCGCATCAGCCACGGCTTGCCCGTCGCACGGCTTGGGCGGATCCCAGCTGAGCCTGCGCAGCGCGTCGGGGGACAGCAGGTTCTCGACCGGCAGCCGGTTGTCCTCGGCCAGGGCCGTGATCGCGCCGCGCGCCGCCGCCAGCCGCGCGGCGGCCGCGGGGTCCCGCTCGGCCCAGCGGTGGGCGGGCGGCGGACCATTCGGCAGCCCACCGCCGGCCGTCTCGGGCAGTTCGTCGTCGGTGCTGGCCCGGGCCCGCGCCACCGCGGCCAGCCAGTCCTTCTCGTGCCGCCGGGCCTGACGGCCGGCGAACCCGCTGATCTTGACCAGCTGGGCGTGGTTGGCCGGGTACGACCTGGCCGCCTCGATGATCGCCGTGTCCGGCAGGACCCGGCGCGGGGACAGGTCGGCCCGCTGCGCGATCCGGTCCCTGGCCGTCCAGAGCTCACGTACCACGGCGAGGCCGCGGCGGGACTGTACGCGGTGGATGCCCGACGTGCGGCGCCACGGATCGGCCCGGGCCGCGGCCGGACGGGCGGCCAGCACGGCCTCGAATTCCTGCCGGGCCCACTCGGCCTTGCCCTGGTCTTCGAGCTCGCCGGCCAGGGCGTCGCGCAGATCGGTGAGCACCTCCACGTCCAGGGCCGCGTAACGGAGCAGTTCCTCGCGCAGCGGACGGACCGACCAGTCGGCCGCCGAATGGCCCTTTTCCAGGTGGAAGCCGAGCACTTCCTCGACGAGCGTGCCGAGGGCTACGCGCGGATAGCCGAGCAGCCGCCCGGCCAGTTCGGTATCGAAGAGCCGCCGCGGCCGGAAGCCGATCTCGGCCAGGCAGGGCAGGTCCTGGGACGCCGCGTGCAGCACCGCCTCGGCGTCTTCCAGCGCGGCGTCGACGCCGGACAGGTCGGGGCAGGCGATCGGGTCGATGAGCACCGTGCCGGCTCCGGCCCGGCGAAGCTGGACCAGGTAGGCGCGCTGACCGTAGCGATAACCCGAGGCGCGCTCGGCGTCGACCGCGACGGGCCCCGTGCCCTCGGCTAGCCTGCCGGTGACCTCGGCCAGCGCGGCATCCGTCGCGACGACCGGCGGCAGGCCGTCGCGAGGCTCGAGCAGCGGGACGATCCCGTTGGCCTCAGTGCTGGCCGGATCGCGCGCGTCGGACACGCCGCCGCGCGGCCGCTCAGTGCTTGCCGGAGCGCCCGCGTCGGACACGCCGCCGCGCGGCCGCTCACTGCCAGCGGTCACCCGTGCCCCGGTTGCCGCAGTGCCCGTGTTCCCGGCGGTTCGAGCCCGGCCGCCGCCGACAGGCAGTCGCACCAGGCCGCGATGTGCGCCGACAGGTCGAGGGCGTCGAGATCGTCATGACCGGTGAGGCCTGGCTGGTGTTCCGGTCCGGTCGGAGACCAGGAGGCGCGCAGCTCGAACCCGGTCAGCGGGACCTCGTCCTGCTTGGCCCCGAACCCCTCGGTGATGACCCTGGTCACCGTGCCGCTGGGGACGGCGTACCCGGGCACGCGCGCGTCCAGGGCCTCGGACAGCCAGCTCCAGCCGACCTCGCCGAGCAGCGGGTCGGCCGCCATCTCGGGTTCCACGTCGGCACGTACGTAGGCGACCAGCCGGAACAAGCCGTTCCAGCCCTGCTGGCCGTCCGGGTCGTACAGCAGCACCAGCCGTCCCCACGCCACATCCGCCTCGTCCCGCCTGACCGTCGCCGCCGTGGCGATGGCGAAGGGCGCCAGCCGCTTTGGCGCCGGGACGTCCTCGAACAGCAGGTCCCGGCGGCGCTGCGCCTCCCGGCCCGCCGTGAAGGCCGCCACCGCCGCCGCGAAGGTGGCCTCGGCGGGGGACTCCGTCGTCGCGGCCTGCGCCGCCGCGGGCGCGCCCCCTCCGGCGACTCCCGTCATCGCGGGATTGCCCGCCACGGGATCGCGCATCACCCCAGGCCGTCGCGGCGCTCGTGATCGCGTCGTCCGCCGGTCAGCCGGCCCTTCACTAGCCCTCATGACCCGAGCGTACGTGTCGCTCATCGCTTCTCACGCAGCGCCGTATAGGTTAGCGCCGTATAGGTTCATGCCGAAACCCCATGTTTCACGCGGATTGCCGGATTGAATGCCGTCCCGGACGCGTCCCGTAAAGACAGCGCGGGCGGCCGGGGTTCGCCGGGACCTGGGTTCGCTAGGATCAGGGATTCGCCGGGATCAGGCGGCCCTGATGCCGTCGGCGCGGACGTAGGCGGGCGCGGGCAGGCCGATAATCAGCGCGTCGCCGCACACCGCGCAGGCCCACTCCTGGCAGTCGCCGTCCAGCACGTCGGGACAGCTCGCAGGCTCCGCGTGAAACTGCTCGAACAGCCGCTCCTCATTGCATCCTGTGCAGTGCATACTCAGACCGGGCCTGCTCAGCTGCGTCATCCTGCCGACCTCCTCGGTGCGATGCGTCATGGGGCCTGCGAGAGTTGAAGGGGTTGATGCCGATAGTGGCACGCTCTCGCGCTGATTCGTGGGATGTCGGACGGCGTGTCTCCCGGCGGCTACCGTGTGGTGATGTGGAAGGATCCCGTGACGTGACCGTGACCCAGGCGAAGTCCCCCTTCATGCTGGCCTGCCGGCGAGAGCCAGTGCCCTATACGCCGGTCTGGTTCATGCGGCAGGCGGGCCGGTCGCTGCCCGAGTACCGGCGGGTGCGGGAAGGCATCTCGATGCTCGACTCGTGCACCCGCCCCGAGCTGATCACCGAGATCACCCTGCAGCCAATGCGCCGGTACGACGTGGACGCGGCCGTCTTGTTCAGCGACATCGTGGTCCCGCTGCGCGCGGTCGGAATCGACGTGGACATCAAGGCCGGGATCGGGCCGGTGGTCGAGACTCCGGTGCGCACGCCCGGGGATCTGGAGCGCCTGCGCGCCCTGGACCCGGGCGACGTGCCCTACGTGACCGAGGCGGTCCGGACGCTGGTGACCGAACTGGACGAGCGGCCGCTGATCGGGTTCGCCGGAGGCCCTTTCACCCTCGCGTCCTACCTGGTGGAGGGCGGGCCGTCCAAGAATCACGACAAGACCAAGGCGCTGATGTACGGCGACCCGGCGCTGTGGCACGCGCTGCTCGGGCGGCTCACTGACATCACGATCTCGTTCTTGCGGATCCAGGTGGACGCGGGGGCTTCGGCCATCCAGCTCTTCGATTCGTGGGTAGGCGCGGTCAGCCCGGACGACTACCGTCACGCGATCCTGCCGCACACCAGCCGGATCTTCGCCGCGCTCGGGTCCGCCGGGGTGCCGCGCATCCACTTCGGTGTCGGGACCGGCGAACTACTCGGGCTGATGGGGGAGGCCGGAGCCGACGTGGTCGGAATCGACTGGCGCATCCCGCTCGACGAGGCGGTCCGGCGGGTGGAACCGGGCAAGGCCCTGCAGGGCAATCTCGATCCCGCGATCCTGCTCGCGCCGTGGGAAGTCATCGAGGAGCGGACCAGGGACGTCCTGACCCGCGGCCGCACCGCCGAGGGTCACGTGTTCAACCTCGGTCACGGCGTGCTGCCGGAAACCGACCCGGACGTACTGGCCAGGCTGGCCGATCTGGTGCACGCCGAGTCGGCTCGCGCCCTGTCCTGAATCGCGGCGCCTGCTAGCTTTCCGGCGAGGTGGGCCCGGTAGCCGGCCTGCGACGGCCCAGCCAGCGCCGCCCGCGGTAAACCAGGTACCCGGCGACGGCCAGGACGACGGCGAACGGCGCGATGGCGCCGAGGAACGCCAGCGTCCAGGACACGGCTACGCGCAGCGCGTGCCAGCCCGCGGCGAAGCCGCCCGCTAGCGTGGGCGGGGGCTTCTGCCGGTGCAGCACCGGCTTGGCCTTCGGCCCGAGGATCGTCAGCGTCACCGTCGCATAGCTGGTCTGGTGGCTGAGCGCGCGCTGCTGCGCCTGCATCGACTCCAGGTTCGCTTCCTCGGAGTTGATCTGGTTCTGGACGCTCAGCAGTTCGCCGACCGATCCCGCGTGCGACAGCAGCGCGCGGAGCTGGGCAATGGCCGCCTGGTCCGAGGCGACCTGGCTGTCCACGTCGGCCACCTGCTGGGTCACGTCCTGGGCCTGCTGCTGCAGGGACAGCTGGGTGCCGAGACGGTGCCCGAGCTGCCCGAGCGTGGCGGGGTAGGTGGCGACCGGGATCTTCAGTTGCACGCTGGCGGTGGCCTCGGACGGGTGATCGGGGTTGACCTTGGCGGTCTCGCTCGACACGTAGCCGCCCACGCCGTCGGCGATCTCGGCCGCCTGCGCGGCGGCCGAGCTGACGTCGCCCGCCCGCACGGTCAGCTGCGCCGTGTAGATGATGCTGCTGGCCGGCGCCAGCCGGGCCGTGGTGCCAGTGCCGCCCTGACCGCCCGAATTGCCGAAGGCGGAGCCGGACGCCGCGGCCTTGGGCGGCGCGGCGGCGGCCGCCGTCGGCCCCGCCTGCCGGGCCGCCTGCCCACCTGCCTGTCCATCCGCCTGGGGGGCCGCCTCGGACGAGCTGGCGCCGCTGTTCGAGCTGGCGGAGCACCCCGCGAGGAACATGCCCCCGCCAAGCAGGACGCTGCCGATCATGAGGCCGGCCACGACGCCGTGCCTGGTGTTCCCCGGTGTTTTCCGCATGCCGTTGTGACGGCCGCCGGAAGCAGCGCGGTTCCGCCGCGCCGGTCACGATCGCGCAGCAGCCCGGCCGCGCCCAGATCACGGACAGCAAGCGCCAGGACCCAAGCCCGCCGCCCGCACACTGCACGCCAGCCAGACGCCGGCCTGACACCGGCAGGCCCCGCGCCGGCCTGACATCGGCCGGACGCACGCCGGGACGCACTGAATTCGGGATTGCACGGCGTTTGAACGCGCTGGATCCGGGGTTTCATGGCGTTCCAACTCGCCCGGCGCGCCGGTCCGTGATGCTGATGGTGCCAGTGTGTCCTGAGTCCGGTTTTCGATCCTCACCGTCTCACCGCCGCGGGTTCATGTCGCCGACAAGGCCTCGGCCGCCGGGTGGCCCTCCGGTACGTACCACTAATCAGCGTCTGCCAGGCTGGAGGCATGGAGCCTACGAACGGGCGGCCGCACGTGGTGATCGTGGGCGGCGGGATCTCCGGGCTCGCGGCGGCGTTCTTCCTGCGGGACGAGGCGGTGCGGGTGACCGTGCTGGAGGGCTCGCCGCGGCTTGGCGGCAAGCTGTCCGTATCCGAGATCGCCGGCACCGCCGTCGACGAGGGAGCCGAGGCGCTGCTGGTCACCCGTCCAGAGGGGACCGCGCTGATCGCCGAGGCCGGGCTGGCCGATCAGCGAGCCAACCCGGGGCCCACGTCGTCCGCGATCTGGACGCTGGGCGCGCTCCGGCCGTTGCCCCGCAGGCAGTTCATGGGCGTGCCGTCCGACATGACCGAACTCTCCCGGTCCGGGGTGCTGTCCGACGAGGGCGTGGCCCGGGCCAGGGAGGACCTCGAGTTGCCGCCTACCACCCGTGACGGCGACGCGTCCGTCGCCGGGTACATCGGGGCGCGCCTGGGTGCCGAGGTGGTGGACCGGCTGGTGGACCCGTTGCTGGGCGGGGTTTACGCGGGACGTTCGGCGGAGCTCTCCTTCGACGCGACGCTGCCCGCGCTGGCGGCAGCGTCCCGGCGGCACGCCTCGCTCGCCGAGGCGGCCCGGTCCCTGCTGCCGCCCCAGGCGGGTTCCCCGGGCACCCGCGCGGGCGGACCGGTGTTCACCACGCTCACCGGCGGCCTCGGCATGCTCCCCGACTACCTGGCAAAACTATCGGGCGCGGAGGTGCGCACCGGCGCGGTGGCCCGTGAGCTGGCGCCTGCCGGGCGCGGCTGGCGGCTCACCGTGGGCTCGGCGGCGGCACCCAGGCAGGTCGAAGCCGACGCGGTGATCCTCGCGGTCCCGGCGCGGCCCGCGGGCCGCCTGCTCGCGGGCGTTCCCGGCGCGTCGGCCGCGGTCACGGCGTTCGGCCAGATCAGCTACGCGAGCATGGCGATCGTCACGCTCGCCTATCCGCGGTCCGCGTTTCCCGCCCCAGGCCTGGCCGGCCTTGGCTGGAGCGGGTACCTGGTGCCCGCCGTGGACAGGAGGGCCGTCAAGGCCGTCACCTTCTCCACCGTCAAATGGCCGCATCTGGCCGGGGCGTCCGCGGACCCGGACCTGGAGATCGTCCGCTGCTCGGTCGGCCGGATCGGGGAGGAAGCGCTGCTGCAGCACGCCGACGACGAGCTGGCCGCGCTGGCCGCGGCCGAACTGACGGCCGCGACCGGGGTCCGAGGCGGGCCAGTGGCCACCAGGGTGACCCGCTGGGGCGGTGCGCTGCCCCAGTACACGGTGGGGCACCTGGACCGGGTGGCCGCGATCCGGTCGGCGGTGGCGGCCCAGCCGGGGCTCGCGGTCTGCGGCGCGGCCTATGACGGGGTGGGCGTGCCGGCCTGCGTGGCGACCGCGCGCGCGGCGGCAGGTCAGGTGCTG
>Ga0207674_10004944_pt1 | contig 15915 bp, 17 predicted proteins | sample KBSCornC72_FD_184303 | JGI IMG/M metagenome (GOLD analysis project Ga0207674, IMG submission 184303) | Corn rhizosphere microbial communities from Kellogg Biological Station, Michigan, USA - KBS Corn C7-2 (SPAdes) (version 2) | ecosystem: Host-associated > Plants > Roots > Rhizosphere > Soil ... | reverse complement strand
AAAAGGAGTTCGTGCATGAAGTTTTCCCGACTGGCTGCGATGGGCTGCTGGCTGACATTGGTGTCGGCCCCTAGCCTGCTCGCGCAAAAACGCGAGGACATACTTTCCATCCAGCGCGACGTGGCGCAACTCCAGGATCAGATCAAACAACTGCAAACGTCGCAGGATCAAAAGATGGCGGCGCTCGAAAGCTTGATCAAGCAGGCGCTCGACCAGTCGAATCAAGCCTCGGCCTCCATGACCGCGCTACAGCGCACGCTCACGGATCGTCTCAACGACCAGCAGACCAAAGTGGCCGGGCCCATCGCCGTACTGGGAACGAAAGTGGACCAGTCCGCTGACGAAATGCGCGGGGTGCGTGAGAACCTGGCCGCGCTGTCGAGCCGCATGGCGAATCTGGACAATAAGCTATCGGATATCTCGAGCGCCGTGCGCACGCTGAGCCAGCCGCAAGCCGCGCCTCCGCCTGGTGCGAGCGGTGCGCCGCCGGCTGCGGCGCTCGGTGCAGCGGCACCCCCGGGAGTCTCCGCCGAGAGCCTATGGCTGAATGCTTTCCGCGATTATTCCAGCGGCAAGGATGAACTCGCCATGATGGAGTTCAACGATTATTTGAAGTACTTCCCATCCGCCGAAAACGCCGCATCGGCGCAGTATTACGTCGGTCAGCTCTACAATCGCGCCAAGATGTATGACGATGCCGTGCAAGCCTTCGACGCGGTGCTGGAGCGCTACCCCGACAACCCCAAAACCCCCGACGCCCTCTACGGAAAAGCCGACGCCTTACTACACGGCGGGCGCCGCGCCGAAGCCGCGACCGAGTTTAAGGATTTCCTGGCGCGTTTCCCCACGCACAGCCTGGCCCGCAACGCGCAAGCGCAGCTTCGAGAATTAGGGACCGCCACGGGACGTGCGCGTCCCACTCCGCCGCCTGCGCACTAGTTCGCTCGCTGGATCAATTCCACGGCGACGCCGTTCGGGTCCTCCACGAATACATTCCGCGACATCCCTAAGTTCACCGGCTCACCACCGCTTGTAATTACTTTCATCCCCGCAGCCTTGACGCGTTTCAATAAACCGTCTACATCGCTCACCCGCAGGGACAGCGCCGGCGATCCCGGGTCCGGAATCCGCAGGCGGAAAGGCGTACGGCTAATATCCTTGAATTCGTAAAACTCGATACGCGCCGTGCTCCCGGGCACCATGCCAGCGCTCTGCTTCACCTGCCCGCTGCTCGCGCCCACCATGTCGAGAATCGCCTTATTGCCGCCGAACGCCGCGCCGGCCTTGATGTCCATCCCCAGGATGTCACGATAAAACGCCAGAGTTTTTTCGGTATCGCCAACCGTCAGGCCCATGGTGGTCGTAATCACCATCCCCGCCGGCGCATCCGCCGCGATCGGGTTAGCCTGAATCACTTCCAAAATGTAGCCATCCGGATCCCGCGTGAAAACCGAGCGAATCTTGCCCGTCGGCGGACCAATTTTGACCGGCACCCCCGGCAAGCTGATGATCGGAGCCCCAGCCTTCTTGAGCGCGGCGAAAGCCGCATCCACGTCGCGCACCCGCAGCGCCAAGTCCGCCGCGCCCGGGTCCCAGTGATTGGGTTGCGCCGGCTTGCGGTCAATGCCCGTGAACTCGGTCAGCTCCAACCCAAACCCCGCACCGGGAATCTTGAAAGTGGCTGCGCGGAATTTAGCGCCCGCCGCGTTCACCAGACCCAACACTGTAGGGTTCGCATTCGGGGGACGCAACTCCCCGTTCATCTCCAATCCAAATACATCGCGGTAAAACGCGACCGATTTTTCGAGGTTGGCGACACTGTGAATGAAATTTTGCATGCCCGCGACGGACGCCGGCGCGTTCGTTTGTGCGAAAGCGGCTCCCGACAGCAGGAAGATTACTAAATTTCGCATAGCCCAAATCGTAGCAGAAATGCTTGGTGTGCTAATATTGACGCTAGACTTTGTCTCGTGGGCCTGTGGCGCAGTTGGGAGCGCGCTTCCATGGCATGGAAGAGGTCAAGGGTTCGAATCCCTTCAGGTCCACCATCATTCAAAAGCAGTTAGCCCTCAGGGTAGTAGGTACCCACTCTTAGTCAAAATTGCGCGGCCTTCTGGGCCGAGCAGAAATGACCGGAACTGCTTGGCTTCCTCGATCCGTTCCGAAGAAGCAACGATCGCCAGCGCTTGTTTGATCGGATTGTAGAGTTGTGGATCGATCTTTACGACGGTCCCTTTGTCGTGCAACACCAAGGAATAGCCCGTGAAGGCCGCTTCGGCGTTTCCCGTCGCCGCCATTTGCTTGGCCATGCTAATACTGTTTGCATATACGATTTTCGGCTGCGTCACCTCCCATAGAGCAGCGTTCTTCAGTGTCTCGGTGGTTGCTCGACCGTAGGGTGCTAGTTGAGGTTGCGCTACAGCGATGAAGTGTACCGGCTGCTTGGCTAGATCCTGCAACTCCCGAATACCGCTCCGCTCACCGTCGGGAATCCACAACGCGAGTTGACCTAACGCATAGACGGCGCGACTGTCACCTGTGAGCTTGCGGGCTGAAACCAGATTATCAATGTGTTCCGTATCGGCTGCGGCAAAGAGGTCAAAAGGAGCGCCATTTTCAATTTGCTGCGCCAACTGCGCAGTGGAACCGTAGCTAAAGACCACGTCCACACCAGTTTTACTTTTAAACCCGCGTCCGACCTCGCCGAAAACATCTGTCAGATTGGCGGCTGCGGCGACAGTAAGTTTACTTGCAGATGGAGGATCTTGCCGCGCGCTACAAGAGCCCAGAAGTGCGACGCCACAAAGTATCCATCTCGCGCGTTGAAGGAGCATAGACTGTTGCGTCTATTATATGCCGTCTTGTAAGCGCTACATCTATGGATGTCGTGATAACATAACATAGTCCGCTTCGCACTACAGATGGATTATTGGGAACGCATATGAACAAACCAAAGCTGGGGCTGATTACTTTTCTTTTGGCGTTGATCTGCACGGCGACACTGTGTTTCGCGCAAGCTGGACGGGCAGAGTTGTTCGGCACGATTCAAGACCCCACGGGCCTTCCGGTTCCAGCGGCCAAGGTAGAAGCGGAATCTCAGAATACACAGGTGCAGTATCCGGCGATCTCCGATGAGCGCGGCGAATATCATTTGCTGGGGCTTCCCGCAGGAACCTATACGCTCACTGTGGAAGCCAAGGGCTTCCGTACCTTACACCAATCGGGCGTCACGTTGCGAATCGGCGATCAAACCCAACTGAGTCCGAAGCTGCTGGTAGGGCAGGCCAATGATTCCGTGGAGGTGATCGCACAAGCTCCGCTACTACAGAGTGCCAGCGGAGCGGTGACATACTCCGTCGATCAAACGAAGATCGTGACTCTGCCGCTCGACGGCCGCAATTTCATTCCGATGGTGGCGCTTTCGCCCGGCGTGGCACTCCCCGGCGGCGGCAACCTACTCCCGCGCATCAACGGCAGCCGTCCGCGAACTAACGAGTATTTATATGACGGAATCAGTATTCTGCAGCCCGAACCGGGCCAGGTTGCATATTACCCGATCATTGACGGGATCGAAGAATTCAAGCTGAACATCAACGCCTATTCGCCGGAGTATGGGCGCTCCAACGGCGGCACGATCATGGTGATCGGCAAATCCGGCAGCAATCAGTTTCATGGAACGGCGTTTGAGTTCTTCCGCAATGAGGATTTGAATGCACGGAACTTTTTCGCGCAGCCGGGGCCGAATCCCGAGTTCCGCCGCAATCAATACGGCCTGGCGGTGGGCGGCCCTATCCAAAAGAACAAGACCTTTTTCTTCGCGGACTGGCAAGGCACACGGGTGCGCACCGGCGTCACGCGCTTCAGTACGGTACCTACGGACGCGCAGCGCAACGGATTGTTCACCAGCGCGATCAAGGATCCGGGCAGCAATTTCCAGACTAATTTCCCGAACAACACGATTCCTCAGACCCAGTTCGATCCCATTGCTAAGTTGATCCTGGCCCACTATCCGCATGCTAATCTGCCGGGCACCGCCAATAATTTCGTGCGTACGGCCACGGAGCCGGATAATCAGGACCAGTTCGACGGACGCATCGATCACTACGTCAGCGACCGGCACCGGTTGTTCGTCCGCTATTCGCATTTTCAGGACGACGACGCACCGGTGACGCCGCTTCCCGATGGCAGTGGGACGATTTCGTCAGGTGTGACTGGGCACGCAATTACCCATGCCGATGGAGTCTCCGGTGAATACGATTGGACGCTTTCGCCTACGACGCTCCATCAGGCGCGTTTCGGCTACACGCGCCGCGGCCTCAACCAAACGTCGCTGCAAAATGGCGACGTTACCATACCGGGTCTGCCGGCGAACTCGTTCTCCTCGGTGTTGCCGACTTTTCTGGTGGCTGGTTTCCAGCAGATTGGCCCAAGCACCGGCGCCAATAGCGACTTTACGACTTCCGTCACCGAAGTTCTGGACACTTTTTCGATGGTGCGCGGACGGCACACGATCAAGTTTGGAATGGACCTCCGGAGGGAGGCCTTGGATGTGACGAATCCGCCCAATCCGACTGGCGCGTTTACGATCAATACCTTGGGCTCCGGCAACGCCATCGCTTCCTTATTGCTGGGGCAGGTTAACGCGTTTACGATCGACATCCAGCAGAAGGTACTGCAAGAGCGCGCGCACATCGCTGAGTTTTTCGTGGGCGATGAATGGCGCGTTACCAATCGCCTGCAACTCGACTTGGGAACCCGTTACACGCTCAACTTCCCGTCGACCGAGGTCAACGGCCAAGGGGCGGTGTTCAACCTGAAAACTCAGGTGCTGGATTTCCCAAACACCGGGCGCAATCTGGATTGCTGCGACTTCGGTCCACGCGCGGGCCTGGCTTATCGCATCGGCGATTCCACCGTGATCCGCGCCGGCTACGGCATGGTCTGGTTCGAGCAGAGTGGCATCACTACTCCCTTCACTTTCCCTCAGTTTCCGTTTGTGCAGACGATTGGACTGCAGTCGCAGGACAACATTCATCCGGCGTTTGTGCTGGGGACTGGGCCTACAGTGACGGTCTCAGCGCCGAATCCGAATTCGGGTTTGGGCCAGGGAGTCTTCAGCACGGACCGCAACACTCCGTCGGGCTACTCGCAACAATGGAATTTCACGATTCAAAAGACACTGGGTTCGAATCTGAACTTCGAGATCGGCTACCTGGGATCGAAAAATACGCACCTGGGTATCCCTGATCCAAACATCAATCAGTTGCCGGACACCGATCTCTCGTTGGGATCGGCGCTAAACACCAAAGTGACGAATCCTTTCTTCGGGACCATTCCGGTGTCGTCATCCATCGGTACCGCCACCATCCCGCAACAGCAGTTGCTGCGGCCCTATCCGCGCTTCACCAGCGTGGCCCTGTTCCGCAACAATATTGGCAACTCTAGCTACAATGCACTACAGGCGAAGGTCGAAAAACGGCTCAGTCACGGCTTGACCTTCACGAGTGCTTACACCTTTTCCAAGCTGATTGACGACGCATCGAGCGTGTTCTCGAACAGCATCTTCGCGGGACCCGTCGCCAACACCGGTGTGGCCGATGCCAACAACTTGCGCGGAGAAAGATCGCTTTCAAACGGCGACATCCCGCACGTATTTTCGGCGGGGTGGGTGTATCAAATTCCGCGGCTGTGGAAGATCTCCGGCTGGCAAATCGCCGGAATGGTTCGCGTGCAGGCGGGCGATATGGTCACGGTCTCGCTGGCAACGAATACGCTTTCGAGTCTCGGGTTCGGCGTTCAAAGACCCAACTTGATTGCGAATCCTAACACGCCCGCCGTGCGCAGCGTGGCGCAGTGGTTCAACACAAGCGCATTTGCACCGCCCGCGGCATTCACGCTCGGAAACGCTACGCGCAATCCAGTGCGGGGCCCGGGATTGCAAAATGCCGATTTGATGATTGGCAAGACCTTTCGCGTGATCGAGCAAGTCGCCATCGAATTCCGCGCGGAGGTTTTCAACGTGAGCAACACCACACCGTTGAACGATCCCAATGGGACGGCGTGCTGCAGCGGTGCATTCGGATCGATTACCAGTGCGGGCAATCCTCGGGACTTCGAGTTTGCGGCTAAAGTTCACTTCTAGGCATTGACAGGTACAATGTGATGTAGTCATGTATACACGACGCTCTTTGGTCTTGGGTCTGCTCGCGGCGAGTCTTCTTGCTGCGCAGGATGCGGCCCCAACTATACAGGTGACGGGCGCGGTGAAACAGGCACTCACGCTATCCGCCGACGATCTGGCGAAAATGCCGCGCGCTTCGGTGCGCACTACCAACGCCGGAATGGAGACCGTCTATGAGGATGTCTGGCTTCATGACGTATTGAAAATGGCCGGCGTCCCGCAAGGCGGCGAACTCCGCGGCAAGGCACTAGCGGGCTATGTGCTCGCCGAGGCGCAAGACGGTTATCAAGTAGTATTCTCGCTCGGCGGAGTTGACACTGCCTTTATCGACAATGAAATTCTGTTGGCCGATACCGCGAACGGCAAGCTGCTATTCGGCGCCCAGGGCCGCTTCCGGCTAGTCGTGCCGAAAGACAAATCCGGAGCGCGCTCGGTCCGTATGCTGACCAAACTAGAAGTGGTTCAGTTGAGGAAATAGCGGCTGTGAAGACTCGCGTCGAAAACAGGCTGGGCCAGATTCGAAAGAGCAGAGGCGTGGGCGCCTCGGATCTCGCGCGCCGCGTCCGCGTAAGCCGGCAGACGATTTACGCGATCGAAAACGGGACCTACGTTCCCAACACCGAAGTTGCGCTGAATCTTGCGCGCGAGCTCGAAGTGACTATCGACGAACTGTTTTCCCTCCAAGGGGGCAGTCAGAAATCGCCAGAGTCTTTGGCCGCGGAAGTATTGAGCGCGGAAACGCCCGCGAAAGGTCAGCCTGTCCGCATCTGCCAGATCGGATCGCGCTGGGTGGGCGTGCCCGTGAGCGCCACGCCCTACTATATGCCGGAGGCCGATGGCATCATCAAAAAAACCGGCCGCACGAACCGGCGCGCGGACTTGGTGGTGTTCGCGAAAGATGAGGCTGCGCAAAAGCGGCTGGTGCTGGCTGGGTGCGACCCGGCTACCGGTCTTCTTTCCAGCATGGTGGAAAAGATCAGCGGAGTGGAAGTGGTCTCCGCGGCCGCTTCGAGCAAACTCGCACTGACATGGCTCGCGGAGGGAAAGGTGCACATCGCCGGCTCACACTTGGAAGATCCGAAAACCGGCGAATTCAATCAGCCCTACATCCGCAAACAGTTTCCCGGTGAGGATTTCAACGTCGTCACCTTCGCGCGCTGGGAAGAGGGTCTGGTCCTGGCTGCGGGAAATCCCAAGCGTATCCGCAAGATTGAGGATCTGGCTCGCAAGAACGTCAGGTTTGTAAATCGCGAGCCCGGTTCGGGAAGCCGAGGGTTGTTGGATGAGCTTTTGGAGAAAGCCGGGATGGAGGCGAACAAGGTCCAGGGATACGACCGCATCGCCTTCGGTCATCTGGCAGCCGCCTACTGCATCGTTTCCCTCGACGCCGATGTGTGCCTGGCAACCCGTTCCGCGGCGCAAACTTTTGGGCTGGACTTCATTCCGCTGCGCAGTGAGCGCTACGACTTGGTGATGCGCAAGCGGAGCGCGGACCTACCTGCCGTCAAGGCATTCCTGGATGTTTTGCAACGAGCTACGCTACGCCGCAAGTTAGAGGTACTCGCCGGGTATGACACGTCGGAAACAGGCGCGCTGGTCGCTTAGAACCCTCGCCCTCGGATGCGCGTCGGGGTGACCTTGATGGGCGGCGACTTCGACTGGAATTTGCCCAAAGGATTCCCCCGGCCCGCGGTGCCTGCCGATAATCCGATGAGCGGCGAAGGTCCAGTTTGGCCGCCACCTGTTTTACGACAAACGAATGTCCGTGAACGGGAAGGCATCGGGCAGCACTTATCATCGTCAAGAATTGACATTTACCGACGGCCGTGCCCTTGCAGAAGGGACCACCGGACAGGCCCATCCACGCAGCAGCATGAGTCTCGTGAATGTCGCTTATGCGCCGCTGCTAACGTGGGCAAATCCTACGCTCGATTCCCTGGAGGAACAGGCGCTCACTCCGATGCTGGGCGAAGAGCCCGTCGAACTCGGATTGAACGGACACGAGCCCGGCAGCGACAAGCGCGATCTAGTCGAATTCCTCAAGTCGCTGACCGACGAAGAGTTGCTCCACGATCCCCGGTGGAGCGATCCGTGGCCGACCCACACGGCTGTTCACTAATCTTTTTTCAGCATTACTTCGGTCGATTTGATCACCACGGTGACCTTGTCGCCCTTCTTAAGGTTAAGTTGCTCCGCGCTGCGGCGGGTGATCACGCTTTCAATCTGGCTCTTCCCGATACGTACGACGACATGCGCCATGATGTCGCCCAGTGTGACTTCCACTATTTTCCCTTCTAACTGGTTCCTAGCTGAGATAGGCATAACCCAAGGATGGCACTAATCTCTCCTGGACTTGCCACCGAGGATAGGCTGGCCGGCGAATTATTTCGGCATTGGTATCGACACAGCCTTGCCGGCGCCGCGCTCAGCGATCCAGATCGTGTCGCCGGCAGGCTCCACTGCGGTGGGTGTATTGAGTCCTTCCCTGATCACGCTGACACTGGCCTTGTCGCCATTGACGGTGATGACGGAAATCTTGCCGCTGCCGTTCTCGGCGACAATCAGCTTGCCTTTGGCGGCCCGCATGCCATCCGGCCCTTTTATCGGCTGGTCCATCCAAATATCGACAGGCTGTCCCGCCTTGCCCGCGGCGTCGACTGGAATGCGGTAGAGATTGTTCGAGAACACATTATTCACATAGAGCGTGCCGTTCAGGAAGGTGATGCCATCTATGCCATAGAGCGCCCGATGCTCGAGGAATAGTTCGGCAGTGGAAGCACCGGCCGGCAGCTTGTAGATCTTACTATTGGTAGTGTCGGAGATGTAGAGCGCCTTATCCGGTCCAATCGCGAAATCGTTGCAGGTGCTATTGTCGCCCGGCAGGTTCCAGCGGACTTTCGGCGCACCAGTTTCGAGGTCGAAGCCCCTTAGCGCGGTGTGCCGCTGCACCGGCGTCGCGCCCGGCACCGGAGTCAGCTGACAGGTCCACAACGTGTTAGTGGAGGCATCCGCGAGCATGCCAAAGAAAAAGGTGCCGGAACCCTCGGCGCTGGCATCAACGAACTTCTCGGCGGTGGTCGAGCCGGAGCGCACTTTGTAGACGAACGGCCTGCTGGCGCTGCCTACGATCAGCACCCCTCCCGGTGCCACGGTCAGACTCTCCGGTTGTGATTTCGCGTCGGCGATCAGGATGTCCGCTGCGGACGCGGCTTGCGCAAAGCCCGCCGCCACAGCAACGCAAACGGCAAGCCGGCGAGGGTTCAAAATAGGCATCGTCAAATCTCCTCAAAGTTGGTCTTTCGTTACGCCGATCAGGGAACGACCGATTCTTATCGGTCCAAGAAGCAGCAGAAGCCGTGCTTAAAAGACTCAGTCTAGTATACAGGTCGGTTCGGTTGTCAAATCGCACGATCCCCATAGTAGAATACGTTTAACAACGGCGCCCTGGATCGTTTAAAGATCGGGCGCTGGCGAACAAGGAGAGATGACGATGAAATTGGCGAAAGCGGTGTTGCTTTTCACCCTGGCGTCCGTAGGGGCTTGGGCTCAGGTCAATGTGGGCGAACAGAAGCCCGAAGCCTCACTGCCCTTCAGCATGACCACTGTGAGCACATTTGAACTGCCCTGGCGGCTGGCCTTCCTACCCGATGGCCGCATGCTGATCACTGAGAAGATCGGACCCGTTTGGCTGGTGTCCCAGCAGGGAGAGAAGATCCCGGTGAGCAATACACCCCCCGTGTATTGGCAGGGCCAGAACGGCATGCTGGGGGTCTTCCTCTCGCCCCATTACGCCACCGACCAGAGTATCTATCTCACCTATGTCGAGCCGGGTGACTATGGCGGCGGCCTGGCACTAGCCCGCGCCAAGCTGAACGCCACCGCCACCTCAGCTAAACTGGAAAATTTCGAGGTGCTGTGGCGCCAGTTGCCCCGGGGCAAGGGTGGACAGGAAGGCGGGCAGATCGCTTTCTCGCCCGACGGCCAGTATTTGTTTCTCACGGTTGGCGACCGCCAGCGCTTCACGCCGGCCCAGGATCCCAACCAGCCGGAAGGCAAGATCCTACGCCTGACGCTCGACGGCAAACCCGCCCCTGGCAATCCCAACTTCGGCAAAACCGGCGCGGCTAGCATTCCTCTGATCGATCCGCCCAGTGACACCGAAGCCGCCAAAACCGCGAAGGTGGTGAGCATCTATACCTTCCCCGGCGCCAACGAGACACCGGCTGAAACCTGGGCCAGCGGCCTGCGCACGCCCTATGGCATGGCGTTTTCGCCTACTGGCGAATTGTGGGAGGTGGAGCATGGCCCGCGCGGCGGCGACGAGTTGAACCTGATCGAGAAGGGCAAGAATTATGGCTGGCCGCTCGTCTCTTTTGGCCAGAACTATAACGGCGTGCCCATTCCCAAGCCCGACTCGCGGCCCGAACTGGCGATGCCGGTACTCTATTGGGTGCCGGTAATCGCGCCGGGCAATCTGATGTTCTACAGCAGCACTCAGACTTTTCCGCAATGGAACGGCAGCGGCTTCATCGGCGGCATGGGGACGAAGACCCTCAACCGCATCCTCTTTGACGGCCATGGCGGTGCCAAAACCGCCGAGCGCTGGGATGTTAACCACCGCATCCGCGATGTGGAACAAGGCCCCGATGGATCGCTGTGGATGCTGGAAGACGCCAATCCCGGCGCCCTGATCCATGTGACGCCCAAAGTGATCACTTCGCGTTAAGTGAGCAAGATGCAAAAGGGCTTCTAGCGGGAGCTCTTGTGGGCTTGGCGCTGCACAGCCAGGCGGTACTGATATGCGGTGCGCTGGCGATCCAGCTCCGCGGCGCGTAGCTCCGCGAAGCGATCCGATGTGAGAGCGCCCAGGAAGTTCACCAGATCATCAACCTCGCTGGCGGTAAGCCCTAGCGGCTTTATCTCGACGTCGAGGAATGGATTTCGCTCCCCTCCTTTGTTGAAGAATTCGACGACGTCCCACAGAGTCTCCAGGCTTCCGTCGTGCATGTAAGGGCCAGTCAGAAGCACGTCGCGCAGAAATGGCGTCTTAAAGGCGCCGATATCTTCTCTTTTTTGGGTAACCAGAAAACGGCCCAGTTCCGAGTCATCCGTTTCCAGCGCTCGCCTGTCGATCTCCGACTTGTTGCCTGCCGCGGCGGTCTCCGCTGCGTGTTTGGCCAGCCGATCGAGATCCTGTTTGGCGGCGGCGACTCCAGTGTTGTGAAAGCGGTTGTCGCCAAAGAGCAGGAGCGCTGGATCGTAGGTGTGGCAGCTTCCGCAACGTGCCTTGCCCGTGAACAGAGCCCATCCCCGGCGCTGCGAGGCGTTCAAGGCTTTCTCGTCGCCGTGTAGAAAACGGTCGAAAGGCGCCTCAGTGGAAAGCCGGGTCCGCTCGAACGCGCCCAGTGCCTTGCCCATGTCCTCCCAGTTCGGGGGGCGAGCGAACACCTTCTGGAACGCCTCGACAAACTCCGGAATTGCGCTCAACTTCGCCACAACGTCTTTCGGGTCCTTCTGGCCCATTTCCACGGGGTTCAGAATCGGCAGCGTGGCCTGCTCTTCGAGGGTCGCGGCCCGTCCGTCCCAGAACATAGACTTATAGAACATGGCGTTCAGGATCGACGGAGCGTTGCGCTTTCCGATCTGGTCGCCGACGCCGCGCGAGGCTGCTGTGTGGGTGGTGAAACCGTTGCGGGGCGAATGGCAGGTATTGCAGGCCACGGAATTATCGGACGAGACGCGTTTCTCGTCGAAGATCATGTCGCCTAGTTTCACCTTGGCATCCGTTATCGGGTTATCCGATGGCGTGAACGACTGAATCATCTCAGCGGAAAAGAGAGGGACCGGGGACGCCGCGCCCGGGGCCGGCTGCTGCGCGGGTACGGAAACCGCCGCTGCCAGGAAGACCAGTACGGGGATGGCTGTACGGTGCATTTTGTCCTCCAATGATCGCAATAAGGATCTTACCAGAGGATGACCCGAATGGATGTAACTGTGCTTGCCTTCAACTCAGGATTTGAAGTTGCTAGAATCCCCCCTAGCAGCCCGGTGGGCTGAGCGAACGCTCAGGATCGGTTCGCTGAGTTGCGCGACGGTAATCCGCGCGCAACTGAGGAGGCAGCCATGAGCACCAACGAAGTCAAAGCCGGCATAAAGCTTGAGGCGGTAGTCATCCCCGTCTCGGATGTCGACCGCGCAAAGGCGTTCTACGGGAAACTCGGGTGGAGGCTCGACGCCGACTTCTCCTTCGATAACGGCTTCCGCGCCGTCCAGTTCACGCCGCCCGGCTCAGGGTGCTCGGTCCAATTCGGCACCCACATCACGTCTGCCGCGCCCGGCTCGGCGCAGGGCCTCTACCTGATTGTCTCCGGCATCGAGGCTGCGCGCGAAGAACTCGTCGCGCGTGGTGCCAAGGTCAGCGAGGTGTTCCACGCCGGGACACCGGGCGCTCAGTTCCAGCCCGAGGGCACGAGCGGTCGCGTCGGCGGGCCTGCGCCGGATCACGGGAGCTATCGCTCTTTTGCTACGTTCAGCGACCCGGACGGCAACACGTGGCTGTTGCAGGAGGTCACAACCCGGCTGCCTGGGCGCATCGATTCGGGCGAGACCTCATTCGCGTCGGCGAGCGATCTGGCGAGCGCGTTCCGACGTGCGGAGGCCGCCCACGGCGAGCACGAGAAGCGCACTGGGCAGCGCGACGAAAATTGGCCCGACTGGTATGCCGAGTATATGGTGGCGGAGCACGCCGGCAAAGAGCTGCCGCAATGAAGAGGAGATTAGGCATGAAACGCAAGCATCGGGTAATCGTATTCGTTGGATTATTTCTCTCTATTGTGGTGGCACTGGCCTTCGCTGCCCAGGACAAGTACACCGTGAAGTGCCGAATGGGCTCGCGTTCTCTGAGTTCAGAGGATACGAGGCCGGGCAGGTTGTCTCCATCAGTCAGAACGGAAACCTCATTGCTGCGATCCTCGCTAACCCTGTGATGATCCAGGCGTACATGGCCGGTGTTCCCGGCAACGGCAAGCCTTTCCCCGACGGCGCCAAGATGGCGAAGATCCATTGGAACCCGAAAAAGATGGACGTGTTCCCCGCAGCGACGGTGCCGGGTACCCAGCATGACGTCGATTTCATGGTGAAGGACAGCAAGAGGTTCGCGGACAGCGGCGGGTGGGATACGCCGTGTTCGACTATGACGCTGCGTCCGATACGTTCACGCCCGGCACCTTGGCTGGCAAGCCGTCGCAGGGGAACGACGCCAAGTGCGGGTTCGCGTGCCACACGATGGTGAAGACGAGAGATTACGTTTTCACGGATTACGGGCATAGATGACGCGGTATGAGCTAGTGCTCCAGAAAAATTCACGTCAGGCTAGCATCATAGACTCAATTTTGGGGCCCTAAGCACCAACCCGACCCTGGGATTGATTCCTATGTGGCGCCGCTCGTTACGAGTCCAGCGATAAATCTGCTGCCGCTCCCCATCGCTCAGGCGGGCCTCGGGATGCACCAACAGATACCGCCGAGGCGGCATTTCACGATTTCTGACCGCACTGCCGATCGCACTCAGCAATCGAAGGCGCTCATCGGTCGAGTAATTTTGCCACTGTGACAGATTCATGTGCAAGCGGGCTTGTTGAACGTCGCGAGCGAGCAGCCAGGAGACTGGCGCGACGTGACTGTACCAGGGCCACTCGGTGTTTTGCGAGTGACAGTTCTGGCAGGCTCGCTGGACGACACCCAGCGTTTCCGGGTCGATCTGCGCCCCAGCGAAAATGGCCTCGTTTGTTCCTGAAACAGCAGTCGGCCCGAAGGGGTGAATCAGGGAGCCGCCCGCCGCGACTACGGCGGCCACCCCCACTGCGATGAGAACCTTTTTAAGCATCCTGTTCTCCTTGCTCACTTACCCGACAGTTGCCGCAAATAGGCAATGATGTTCGCCCGGTCAGCCGGGTCGTTCAGCCGAAAAGCCATATCGTTGTCGGGAATCACGCTCTCGGTATCGGTGAGCCAGCGGTCGAGAGTCGCTTCATCCCAGGTGACCGCCGCCGCTTTTACTGCGTCCGAGTACATGAACTGCGCGTCCTTCCCGGCATTACGACCGTACACGCCGCGCAGTGGCGGCCCCACTCTAATCTTGTCGAGCGCGTGACAGCCCGTGCATCGCCTCTCAAAAGCATCCCGGCCCCGGCCGGGGTCCTTCGCGGAAGCAGCCATAGCGATCGTTGCGCCGGCAACGCCCGTTAGAATCGTCAGTGTTGTTCTTAGTTTTAGATTGGTCCAGTTGTGCTGCATATGAGTCCCGCCTTTACGCCGCGCCCAGCGGCGAATCGACCACCGCCAAGCTATGCGACCCAGCCACGAAATTGACGTTGCGGATGCCCAGCACTTCGCGAAGCTTTTCCGCAGGCACCTTCATAGGTCCGGCGGCTGGCGCGCTGCCTGGCGCGGGCTGCGGAAATGCCGTTGACATGGCGGAATGAAACGTCACATTTCCTTCCACCTTCTGCATCACCTGGTGTATATGCCCATTGAGCACCGTCAGAGAGCCAAACCGTTTCAGCAGATCCAGGGCTTGCGCGCTATCCTTCGTGCTCCAGCCCCACTCCGGATACGCCGCCCACAGAGGAATATGCGCGAAGACCACAAGCGGGGTGCTGGCCCCAAGCCTCGCTACATCGTCCTTGAGCCAGGACATCTGCTGCTCCCCGATCGAGCCCATTCCCTCGAGCTGCGCCGAATTATTCAGCCCGATGAAATGGACTCCTTTACGGTCGAAACTCTGCCAGCCGCGCCCGCTCGTGCCCTTGCCGAAACGCTCCAAGTATTGTTTGCCGTCGTCTCCCAACAAGTCGTGCTCGCCCGGGACGAAGAATGTTTCCTTTTGCCGCAAGCCTCGCAGGAGCTGATCCAAGGTGTCGAACTCGCTGGCTTTCGCCAGATGGGAAAGATCTCCAGTATGCAGGATGAAGTCCGGCTGCCGGTCCAGTGCGTTGATCTTAGACACCGCGGCCTGGAAGGTTGCGGTGACATCCGGATTGGCTGCCTTGTCAAACCCGATGTGGCTGTCGCTGATTTGTACAAAAGCAAAATCCTCAGCCTGAGTCTTCGCAGGTTGAGCGCCCAGCAGGTTGGACGCCGGAACGCCGCCCGCAAAGCTCCACACCACGCCCGTCCCAGCCCACTGCATGCATTTCAGGAAACCGCGCCTGTCGATATCACGGGTAAGCGCACCTGCCGCACCTTCTAGTTCGACTCTTTTAATCTCATTCATGTGAACGCCTCTTTCTGTGGCGGCGTATGTGCCGCTTTCGTAGCAGGAGACTCGTTGTCCCACAAATTTATTCCCGCAAGGAAATTCGGGAATAAATCAACGACCCGCTCCGTCTCTACGGCGGACAGGTCTTTTTATGGAAGCGCCATTTACGCGAAACTGGAGAAAACCTCAACTTTGGAAAGGACGCCGTGGATACCAAGGTCAGAACCTTCGAGCTGACCATGTGGCCGCATATGCGAGCCGCATATAATCTCGCACGCTGGTTGGTGCGCAACGACCATGACGCCGAGGATATCGTGCAAGAGTCGTTCTTGAAAGCATATAGAGCCCAGGAAAGCTTCCGCGGCAGCGAAGCTAAGACCTGGATGTTATCGATTGTCCGGAATACGGCAATCGACTTCTTGCGGCGTTACAAATCATCCCCTACCACCACCTTCAGCGAACCAGGCTATGAACCG
>Ga0207674_10004940_pt1 | contig 15927 bp, 12 predicted proteins | sample KBSCornC72_FD_184303 | JGI IMG/M metagenome (GOLD analysis project Ga0207674, IMG submission 184303) | Corn rhizosphere microbial communities from Kellogg Biological Station, Michigan, USA - KBS Corn C7-2 (SPAdes) (version 2) | ecosystem: Host-associated > Plants > Roots > Rhizosphere > Soil ... | reverse complement strand
TTCGACGTCCGGCAAATGGTGGCAAAATACGAACAGCTTTATCGGAAGTCCGACGTCAAGGACCGACCGCTGCGTGCCGATGTATGCGTGAATCGCGGCCCGTTGTCGTAGGTCGTACAAGGATCGCGCACACGTCCCATAGGCAGGCCCATGCAACGGTTCATCCATCGTCACATCCTGCTGCCCGCGTTTGAAAGCCTCTACCACCGCCGCAAGACGCTCAAGTATCTAAAGGACCTCGAGAAAACCCAGTGGCTTTCCCGCGCCGAACTCGAGCAGCGGCAACTCGGATCGCTCCGCCAACTCGTGCAGTACGCCGTAGCCAATTGCCCTTATTATCGGGACACCTGGCGGGATCGTGGCCTCGACCCCGCCGGCCCGAAATCGCTCGAAGATTTTCGCAATTGGCCCGTTATCGATCGCGCCACGATCATGGCCAACCGCGCCCAGATGCGCACGCAATCGCCCAACCAGCGCATCATCAGTAAATCGACCGGCGGATCGAGCGGTGAGCCGCTCAAATTCGATCTCAACTTGGACAGCGGCGACCGCCGCGCCGCGGCGTCCCACCGGGGGTATGAATGGGCCGGCGCCCAACTCGGCGCCAAACTGCTTTACTTATGGGGCGTGGCCCTTGGCAAGCAGTCGCGCATGACGCGCTGGAAAGAGGCGCTGTATCACGGCCTCTACCGCCGGAAGATGCTTAACTCGTTCGACCTGACCGAAGAGCGCGTGCCGCAGTTTCTCGAAGCGCACAACCGCTACCGCCCGGACGTCGTCGTCGCGTACACCAACCCACTCTACGAATTCGCGCGGATGCTGCAGGAGCGGAACCTCAAGCCGTTCAGCCCCAAGTCGCTCATCGTCGGTGCGGAGAAGCTGCACGATTTTCAGCGGGAACTGATTCAGAAAGTATTTCAGGCCCCGGTATTCGAAACGTACGGCTCGCGCGAGTTCATGCTGATGGCCGCCGAGTGCGACCGCCATGAGGGCCTGCACCTGACGACCGAACAGCTCGTGCTCGAGGTTCTTGATGACATCGGCAATCCAACACCCGAAGGCCAAGAAGGCAACGTCGCGGTGACGGACCTGTTCAATTACGGCATGCCGTTCGTCCGTTACTTGAACGGCGATCGCGCGGTCGCCGGCTGGTCGACGTGTTCGTGCGGCCGCGGGTTACCGCTGATGAAGCCGGTGCTGGGGCGCGTGCTCGACGTGCTGCACACGCCGGACGGCCGGCGCGTGCCGGGGGAATTCTTTCCGCACCTGATGAAAGATTTTTCGGTCAAGCGATTCCAAGTGGTGCAGGATCGGCCGGATCACGTCGAGCTTCGCATGATCGTCGCGTCGACGTGGCAGGAACGCGAGCGCGAGGGCATCGAACGGGAAATCCGCGGTATACTGGGCCCCGCGGTGCGGTTTGATATGGTCAAGGTGGACGACATCCCGCTGACCGGCGCCGGCAAGCTGCGGGTCGTGCTGAACCTTTGCGGCGACAAGTCGCGGGCGGCTGCCGCGCCGGTGCTGAACTGAACTGTGCACGGTTGAAACGCAAATGCGCATCCTCGCCGTCACCAACCTCTACCCCAACCCCTTTCAGCCGAACCGCGCGACGTTCAACCGCCAGCAATTCTGTGCCGTGGCGCGCACGTGTCCGATGGCGGTGATCTCGCCCGTCGCGTGGACCGACGAGGTGTCGGCGCGGTTGCACGGCGGGCAGAAGATGCCCAAGGGGCGGCGCATCGAGTGCGACGGCATTACCGTCGATCACCCGTGCTACGTCTTCCCGCCCAAGTTGGGGCGCGCGTGGTACGGGCAGATGTTCCGCCGCAGCATTCGGCGGGCGTTCGACCGGGCGCTCGTCGAGTTTCGGCCGGACGTCGTGCTGGCGTCGTGGGCGTTTCCCGACGGGTGGGCGGCGGTCGATCTCGCGAAACGCGCCGGGCTGCCGGTCGTGCTCAAGGTGCACGGGTCCGACATCCTGACAATGATGAACAGCTCGCCCGCACGACGGACGCGCACGCTGGAGGCGCTGCACCGCGCCGACGGCGTCGTGGCCGTCAGTCGCGACCTCGCGGACAAGGTCATCGAAGAAGGCGTCAAGCCCGAGCGCGTCCGCCTCATTTACAACGGCGTCGACACCGACGTCTTCAAACCCGGGCCGATGGCCCAGGCGCGCGAGCGGCTCGGATTGGCGAAGGAAAGGCCGACGCTGGTGTACATTGGCAATCTCGTGCCGGTCAAAGGCGTTGACGTCTTGATCGAAGCCTGTGGCCTGCTCGCCAAGGGCGGCACGGACTTCGCCACGTACATGATCGGACAGGGATCGCTCCGCCCCGGGTTGGAACGTCGCGTCGCGGAGTTGGGGATCGACAAACAGGTGAAATTCGTAGGACCCAAACCTCATCGTGAGTTGCCCGATTGGTTCCGCGCGGCGGACGTGTTCGTGCTGCCAAGCCGTTCCGAAGGCGTGCCCAACGTGTTGCTCGAAGCGTCCGCGTGCGGCACGCGCTTCGTTGCCAGTCGCGTCGGCGGCATCCCGGAAATCACGCACCTCGGCAGTGGCCTGCTCGTCAAGCCGAAGGACCCGGCCGCGCTGGCCGAGGGCATTCGGACGTCGCTCGCCGATGCGTCAAACGGTTCGAAGAGTTCGGGCGTACAACCGGGCAAGTTCCGCAGTCACGCCGACGCCGCCGGTGAACTGATCGCCTTCCTCGCCGAGGCGAGCGGCCGCGCGGTTAAGGGCAGTCCACAGGCGGCGTAGCACGATTATCAGACCACGATGGCATCGGCGCCCGCACAACCTCTGACGACAAGCCCGCCCGCGGGGCATTCCGCCCGCAAGAACGGCCTGCGCCAACTCGCGCGGGGTGTCATGTCGGTCGCGCTCCCTCGTCGATTGTTCATGATCCACGGGCCAAGGGCCGGGAACACCGCCTGCCTGACCTTCGACGACGGCCCGCACCCCATCAACACGCCGCCGCTGTTGGATATGCTCAAATCGCGCGGCGTTCGGGCGACGTTTTTCCTCATCGGGAAGAACGTCAGAGAGCACCCCGAAATCGTCCGCCGCATTGCGGACGAGGGGCACGTCATCGGCCACCACACGTATCACCATTCCAAGCCCGGACTGATGTCGCCGGGGCAACTGATGGACGAGATCCGCCAGACCGATGCACTGTTTAGCGATATTCTCGGTCGTCCGGTGCGCCTGTTCCGCCCCCCGTGGGGCAAGCTGACGGCGAAGAAGTTTCTGCGGCTGTGGCGCGGCGGAAAAACCGTGGTGCTGTGGAACGTCGACCCGCGCGACTGCGACTGCGGAAATGCCGATGAGGTCCGCGAGAAGCTCAAGGTCACGCCCCTGGCCGCGGGCGACGTCCTGCTGATGCACGACGACCAGCCTTATGCCACGGCGGTGCTGCCAGAAGTCATCGCCGACGCCAAGTCCCGCGGCCTTACGTTCGGCACACCGGCCGACTGGATCGGCGGACGGGCCTGAAGACCATTGAAGATGATAGGATCGCACTAATAACTAATGTTTCTCGACGCCCCGCCAATCCGCCCGACCGCCCCGACGGAGCGACCGTCCATCGACGCGGCCGCGCGCGCGTGTCCGAAAGACGCCCGGCGCGTGCTCTTCATCTCCTACCCCTTCCCGCCCGTCGGCGGCGCGGGTGTCCAGCGGACGACCAAATTCGTGAAATACCTGCCCCACTGGGGCTGGATGCCCTCGGTGCTGACCGTCGCCAATCCGTCCGTGCCGGCGTGGGATCAAAGCCTGGTAAAAGACGTCCCCGCCGAGGTCACCGTCCGCCGCGCCCGCACCTACGAACCCAGCTACGCCACCAAGGCCGGCGTGACCGGAAAGTCCGAGTCCGCCGGTAACGGCCAAGCCAAGCGCGGCGGCGCCAAGGCGCTCGCGTCCGCGATGGTTCATCGCATCGCCAAGCTCGTCCTCCAGCCCGACCCGCAGATCCTCTGGCTCCCCCACGCGATCCGCGAAGGCCGAAAACTCCTCGACCAAATCCCCCACGCCGCCATCGTCGCCAGCGGCCCGCCCTTCTCCACCTTCCTGATCGGCGCCTCACTCGCGCAGCACTCCGGCCTGCCGCTGATCCTCGACTACCGCGACGAGTGGGACATCAGTAACAGCTACTGGGAGAACAAGAAGCTCGACCGCTTCTCCCTGCTCCTGCAGCAGCGCATGCAGTACGGCGTCGTCCGCGCCGCCAGCGCCTTGGTCGCCACCACCCGCCACAGCGCCGACGCCCTCGCCCGCGTCCGCGACCTCGCCAAGAGCCGCGCCCGCGCCACCTGGATCTACAACGGCTACGACTCGGAAGACTTCGAGACGATTGAACCCCCGGCCACGCCGAAACCCACCTACCGCCTCTCCTACGTCGGCACCCTCTGGAACCTCACCTCGACCGAGCCGCTCGTCGCCGCCATCGAACTGCTCGCCTCGCGCACGCCCGACGTTGCCGCGCGCTTAGAGGTCGTCTTCGCCGGCCGCCGCACGCCGCAGCAGTCACAGATCCTCGCCCGGCTCAAGTCGCTCCCGTGCCGCCTGGTCGAACACCCGTACCTCGACCACGACGGCGCGATGGAGCTCGTGCAATCGTCTGACGGCCTGTGCGCGCTGCTCAGCGACCTCCCCGGCGCCGCCCGCGTCGTGCCGGCCAAGATCTTCGAATACATGGCCGCCCGCCGCGCCATCATCGCGATCGGCCCGACCGGCGAGATGTGGGACCTCCTTCGCGACTGCCCCGCCGCCCGCCTCAACACGCCCAGCGACATCGAGGGCATCGCCCGCACGCTCACGAATGAAATCGAGCGCGTCGGCGCCGGCCGCCCATTGGAAGGCGCCGCCTGGGACGCCTCCGCCTACGATCGCCGTAACGAGGCACGCCAGTTGTCCGAACTGCTGAACACCCTGGCCCCGACCGCCGGCAGCAAACACTGAGAAAGGAAGCGCGTCGCGCCCGCCGCGCGTCGCGCACGATCGACAAACGTGACCGTCTTCGGCCTCATCCTCTCCGACCTCCGCCGCAAGGCCTATTGGTGCTACGAGAGCACCCGCGCCAGAGCGATCGTCAAGGTCCTCCTCACCGACGGCACCGCCGCCATGATCTGCTATCGCCTCATGCAATGGGCCGGCCGCTGGCATCTCGTCCCCCTCGAGATGTTCTTCAACAAGTGGAACGCCGTCTTTTGCAACTGCATCATCGGCAGGGGGGCGCAGTTCGGACCCGGCTTCGTCCTCATCCATTCCACCGGCGTCGTCATCAACGGCACCGTCCGCGGCGGCACAAACGTCTCGATCGAACACCAGGTCACCATCGGCGCCGAACGTCGCCAAAGCCCCGCCATCGGTAACGACGTCTTCCTCGGCGCCGGCAGCAAAATCATCGGCTCCGTGAGCATCGGCGATGGCGCTCGCGTCGGTGCCAACGCCGTCGTCGTCCACGACGTACCACCCCACACAACCGTCGTCGGCATCCCGGCCAAGATTGTCCGTACGCGCGAAGCCGCTGCAACAAACCCCTCGCTGGAACCCGAACTCAAGCCAGACGTTACGACGAAACGATGACCCTGCTACACCTCATCCTCGCTTGGCTCTTCTGGCTCTGCTTTGCAGGCGTCGCCTATTCCTACCTGGTTTACCCAATTATCCTGATCCTCAGCGTCCGCCTCTTTGGCCGAAAGGAGCACCCCGATTTTCTGCGGGATGACGCCCTCCCCGCCGTCACCTTATTAATAGCCGCCCACAACGAAGAGCCCGTCATCGAGGGCCGCATCCGAAACGCACTCGCGATGGACTACCCGCCCGACAAACTCCAGATCCTCATCGCCTCCGACGCCAGCACCGATCGCACCAACGACATCGTCCGCAGTTTTGCCGATAAAGGCGCGCGCCTGCTCGACTACCAAAACCGCAGCGGCAAGACCGCCATGCTCAATTCCGCCTTTGGCGAAGTCCGCACGCCGATGGTCATGCTCTCCGACGCCAACACGTTCACCGAGCCCAACGCGGCCCGCTGCCTCATGCGCTGGTTCGTAAACCCCCGAATCGGCGTGGTTTCCGGCCGCTTGATCCTGACCGACCCCGTCTCCGGCAAAAACGTCGACAGCATGTACTGGCGCTACGAGACCTTCCTCAAGAAGCGGGAAAGCCAGCTCGGCGCCCTCCTCGGATCCAACGGCGCGATTTACGCGATCCGAACCGAACTCTTCCGCCCGATCCCCGGCAATACCATCGTTGACGACTTTGTGATTCCCCTTGCCGCCAAACTCCGCTCCGGGTGTGACGTAATCTATGATCCCGACGCCGTCGCAAACGAAGAGAGCGCCCCGGACGTCAAGGCCGAGTTCAAACGCCGCTCCCGCATCGGGGCAGGGGGGTGGCAGGCGATCGGCCAGCTCTGGCGATTGCTCAACCCCGCAAACGGATGGATTGCGTTCACGTTTTTTTCCCATAAAGTGCTTCGTTGGCTCTGCCCGTTTTTCCTGATCGGAATGCTCGTGGCCAACGTGCCGCTCGCATTCGATTCAGTGGGGTATCGGTTGCTCTTGGCAGGCCAGCTTCTGGGATATGCACTGGCGGTCGCGGGGGCGTTCGTCCCCACGTCCGTTCCGGTGTCGCGGTTCTTCCGGCTGGCGAACATGTTCGTCGCCATGAACGCGGCGCTACTGGTCGGGTTTTTCCGCTGGCTGCTCAGCTCGCAAAGTGGGATCTGGAGCCGGACCCAGCGAATGTCGTAAACGAATGGCGTCTCGCGCGCGTCGGGCGCATTTAGGGCTTGGTTCATTGATCGGGTACGAATGGAAGCAGTCCTGAGAAACGCGAAGAAAGGGGAGCGCCTCATCGGCCGCCGCGACCTGCTCGTCGCCGGCGCGATGGCGCTGATCTCCGCGCTGATCACCTACGACGCGTGGATCGACATCTTCCGCCTCGGCTTCGTGGACGAAGAGCTCAGTTACGTCCTGCTCGCGCCGGTCGTCATCGGCTGGCTCGCCTGGGTGCGCCGCGATCAACTCAAAGATTGCCCGCTTCACCGCGAGTGGACCGGCCTGCTCATCCTGCTCTTCGGCTGGTTGGTCTTCGGGTACGGCTACGTGACCGACCCGGTGCTCTGGCGCGCCGGCGCCGTGACGATAGCCGTCGGCGCCGCCGCGTCGGTGCTCGGATACAGCTTTATCTGGCGCTTCGCCCCGGTGTTCGCCGCCTGCATCTTCCTCATCCCGGTCTTGCCCGATAGCCGCATTAACTTCGCGGTGCCGCTCCAGGAAGCCACCGCCGCCGCCACCCAGACGATCTGCGACCTCTCCGGCATGTACGTCGACCGCTCGGGCAACCTGCTCTCGATCAACGGCGTGGACGTCACGGTCGCCGAGGCCTGCAACGGCATGCGGATGATCCTCACGCTCTTCATGGTCTGCTACGTCGTGGCGTTCACGATCCCGCTCCGCCCGTGGATGCGGACCCTCTTCCTCCTCGCCAGCCCACTGGTCGCCATCGTCGCCAACGTCGTCCGCCTCGTGCCGACCGTCTGGATGTTCGGGCACAAGTCCGCCGAGGCCGCCGAGAAATTCCACGACGTCAGCGGCTGGGTGATGACCGTCCTCGCATTCCTGCTGTTAATGGGGTTCGCGAAGTTGATGCAGGGCCTGATGAGCCCGACCGACGACACCGCCACCGCCGCCGTGCCCGCACGGGATTCGAAGAACGAACCGGAATTGATCGCGTGACCAACGTCTATCGCATTATCGTGGCCGCCGTGCTCGCGGGGATCGCCGTCCACCGCTACGCCATCGTCCACACCCCCCCCGAGGTGAAGCTGTATCACGCCCGCGTTCGCGTCGCCGCCGAGGACGTCCCCAAGCGCGTCGGCGGGTGGGTCGGCGACGACGTCCGCGTCCCGGTGCAGGCGCTGACGCTCCTGCGGCCCAACGTCATGATCAGCCGCCGCTACGTCAACCTCGAGAACGGCACCACCGCCGGCCTGCTCCTCGTCCACTGCGCCGACGCCCACGCGATGGCCGGCCACTTCCCCCTGCGCTGCTACCCCTCCAAGGGATGGGACGTCAAATCCTCCCAGCGCCGCCAGTGGAAAGTCGGCGACCGCGAGTTCACCGCCACGGAATACCACTTTTCAAAGGACGACGTCGGCTCGGCCGAAAGTCAGCGCCAGATCGTCGTCATCAACTTCCTCCTGCGCCCGGGCGGCAAGCTGCTGGCCGACATGAACGAGATGAACAAGGACATCATCGGCGCCGGCGGGCAGTCGTCGGGCGCCGGACAGGTGCAAGTCTATTTCGACGCCCGCATCCCGCAGGAACAACGCGACGAGGCGTTCGTCACACTGGTCGGCGGCGTCAAACCGGTGATGGACGCGATCCTCGCCAACGCCGTGCAGTGAGCTGCGCCCGAGGCGGCCGTCGCCGCCGCGGCGGTACTCGCGCGCGGCGCGCCGTGCCGTGAAACGACCGACGATATCGACAACGAAGCAATCGGAAACCCAACATGAAACGCAAACAGGTCATCTTGATCGCGATCCTCGCCGTCCTGCTGGTCGGCGGCATCAGCTCCTACTTCGTCGCCAAAAACGTGCTGTACAGCCGCGCCAAGGGCTGGAAGGCCCAAGGCCTCGCCGCCGCGCAGGCCGGTGACAACGCCCGCGCCGCCGACCTCCTCCTCCGCTACATCCGGCGGTTCTCCGACGACCTCCCCACGATCGACGCCTACGTTAAGGCGCGCGAGGCCGCGCCCCTCCCCAACGGCCAGCACATCTTCGACACGATCGGCGCGCTCAAGCTCCTGCTCGGACAGGCCCCCGACCGCGTCGACGCGCGCCTCCACCTATTGGAGTTGTACGCCAGGCTCGGCCGCGGGCCCGAATCGCTCGACACCGCCAAGGCCATCCTCGGCAAACCGTTCGAGAACGAGGATCGGGTCGATTACAAGGCGATCGCGGCCAAGTTCGCCGCCGACCCCGTCTACAAGACCACCGTCCTGCGAACGCTCGAACTGAAAACCCAGATCCTCACCCAGATGTCCGAGCGCCGCCAGGCGCTGGCCGCCGCCGAAATCTGGATGAACCTCGACCCCGAAAACCTGCGCGCCCACATCGCCCGCATCTCGCTCCGCGCCGACCTCGACCAGGCCCCCGTCCTGATCCTCAAGGACGCCGAGGCCCTCCGGCAGGCTCACCCCAACGACCCCCGCTTCGAGCTCCTCCAGGGGTTCGCCTTCGCCAAAACTCAGAACCAACTGGAGGCCGCGAAGTGGCTCCGCCTGGCGGCCAGCCACGACAAGCTCGACGACGACTTCGCCAAACTGCTGGTCACGAATTTCGACGCCCTGAGTCTGTCCAAGGATTCGCTCGCGTTCCTCGAAAAAGTAACCAAGGCCGGCGCCGGCGCCGACCTCCGCCACACCCTCGCCCGCCGCTACTGGCAAATCGGTGACTGGAAGAACGCCCTGACCATGCTCGACGACGTGAAGCCCGCCGACCCCAGGGCCGACGCCACGCTCCTCGCGCTCAAGGCCTTCGCGCTGACACGGTCGAATGACGCGGCCGGTTCCAAAGCCTGCCGCGACGCCCTCGCCGCCCGAACCCAGTCCCCCGACACCAAGGCCTGGACGCTGATCCTCCCTCGCCTGATCGACTCGGCCACGGTCGATGACAAAGCCGTCGTCGCCGAATGCCGAAACGCGTTGGCGCTCGACCCGGACAACAGCTACCTCTCCTACTTCCTCGGCGACGCCAACGCACGCCTGGGCGAGCTCGACCTGGCGATCGACGCCTGGACGCGCGCGGCCGCCGCCAATTCCACGTGGACCGAGCCCGGGTCCCGCCTGGTCGAGGCGCTGCTCCAGAAGGGCAGCACCGAGCGCGCCATGGAGGTCGCCGGATATCTCGCCCGCAACAACCCCGAGAACGCCTCCGCCGTCATCACCCTCGCCCGCGCCTACGCCGCCGGCATCGAGAACGGCCTCGCCGCCGAGAAGACCGACGACCTCCTCAAGATGGTCACCGAAATACAGGAAAAGCTGCCCAACGAGGAAAAGACCCTCATCATCCAGGTGCAGCTCAGCGCCCAGAAGGGCCTCACCGAACAATCCGTCAAGCTCACCCGCGCCGCCATCGCGCGCAAGCCCGCACCCAGCGAACAGGTCTTCTTAAGCCTGTCGGCCATCAGTCGAAAGTTTAAGCTGAATCTGGAAAACGAGATTTTCGCCGCGTGCGAAGCCGCCCACGGCCTGACGCCCCGCCTGGCCTATTCCAAGGCCGTCGACCGGTCGATCGCGAGCACGTCCGACGAGGGGCTCAAGGCCTTCGACGAGATGGCCCAGCGCGCCGGCCGCGCCGACGACCTCCCCTGGCGCCTCGCCCGCGTCCAGTACCTCGACATCTCCGCCAACCCCCAGGCCAAGGCCGCCTGGGTCGCCCTCGGCGACGCCAACCCCGACGACCTGGCCGTCCAGCAAGGCGCCGCCAACGCCCGCGCCACCCGCGGCGACTGGGACTTCATGCCCCGCACCATCGACCGCCTGAAAAAGCTCACCGGCGACAAGGGCCTGGCCTGGAAACTCGCCAAAGCCCGCCTCCTGGTCGAATCGGCGAGAAATGAAAAGGACAGCGAAGACGGCGCCAAGATGCTCCGCGAGGAAATCATCAACGCCAACCCCAACCTCGTCGAACCCCACGTCCTCCTCGCCCGCGCCTTGGCCCAGCTCAAGCGAACCGACGGCGCCATCGAACAGTTGACGCAGGCCAGCAAGCTCGACCCCACCTCGATCCCCGTCGGCCTGCAGCTAGCCGCCCTCCTCCAGTCCCGCGGCGATTTCGAACGCGTCCGCCAGGAACTGGACCGCGTCGCCCCGCATTTGCATTCGAGCGAACAGGCCCAGCGTACCGCGGCTCTGATGGCGCAGCAGGGAGATCCCGAAGGGGCGTTGCGAGTGCTTGAGCAAATGCAGGCGGAAGGCAAGCTCGACGGCACGCTGCTTCAGGCCGCCCTCTATCGCCAGCGCGGCCAGTTGGACAAGGCCGAGCCGATCGTCAAGAAACTCCTTGAACACCCGGATCCGACGACCATCTTATTTGCCGCCTCGATGTACGGCGTCCAGGGCAGGATCAACGATGCCGAAGAGGTACTGAAGAAGCTCGACGAGCTAAAGCTCGATCCTGGCGTCAAGGAACTGGCATGGACGAACTACGACATTCAAATCGGGAATTTCGGCGAAGCGATCAAACACGCGACCGCGGCAACGGAGCAGGCGCCCAGGAATGCCGTCGCCTGGAAGGCGCTGGCAACCTGTCTCGCCGCCGTCGGCAAGAATGACGAGGCGATATCAGCGATCGACAACGCGGCCCGCGCGATTCCCGAAGACAAGGGGTTCGCCACCCTCAAGCAGAATGCGACGCTCCTGCGCTCCGCAGCGGGGATCGAGGAATTACGCCCAATCGTCCTCACCATCATGCGCGACCCGCTCGACGATACGACCGCTTCGTTGGGCTTCGAGTTACTGGGCATCGTGATCGAAGGCAAGCGATCGAATGAACTCGAGCGTGTGTCCGTCAAACTTCGGCAGATGGCCGAACGGAATCCGAAGTATCTCCCGGCACAGATTCAACTCGCACTCTGTTACGTATCAATGGGCCGCCCCGGCGACGCCATCGCGACCGCCCAACGAGCAACCGCGGCCTTTCCGAGCAGTGCTGAGCCCGCCAAGCTGACCGTCCAGCTTTGTGCGTCCGCCGCCAGCGCCAAGGCCCTCTCCGATCCCGGCGCCGCGGCGAGCCACTGGCAGGAAATGCTCACCGCCGCACAGTTATGGAAGAAGCGCGCGACCGACGGCGTGATGGGACCCGACATAGCCGCGGCGCGCGCCCAAGCGGGGCTCAAACAATACGACGTGGCCGTACAGATTCTACAGCCGTACGTCGCGCAGGCGACCGGCCAACCCGACCGTTACCCGGACGTGTTGATCGTATACGCCCAGGCGTTGGCAAACAGCGGACAGGCGAAGGCGGCGAGTGATTTGCTGTGGCCCCTTGCGGCCAAGTTACCGTCGTGGCGCGCGTACTGGGTACAGGTCGCCGCCGATTTGACCGACTCGACAGTGGCCAACGAATGGCTGGATCGTGCCGCGGCAGCCATTCCTCCCGATGCAATCGCGGAACGGTTGGTCTTGGCCAAAAGTTGCAACCTGCGCGCTCTCAAACTAAAGGACGCGAAGCTCGGTGAGAAGGCTACCCTACTATTTACACAATTGGCGGCGCAGCCGAACGTGACCGCGGAAGTTTTGGCCGCCGCCGGCGTGGAAGCGGAACAGCGCAATGACCTGAAGGCCGCAGAATCGCTTTACCGCCAAGCCCTCCAAAAGAACCCCGACCTGTGGGTTATCAAGAACAACTTGGCGATGGTCATCCTCCACGGCGGCGGGGACCTGAAGGAAGCGACCAGGTTGGGATCCGAAGCCGTTCAGAGTCGTCCGAACATTGCGACACTTTACGACACAATGGCGCAAATCTACGCCCAGGATCGTAAGTATAAGTCTGCGGTGGACAGCATGCGCACCGCTATCCGACTTGAGCCGGACTCGGCACAGTGGCGAGTCCGGCTGGCGCAGTACCTGCTCGCCGACGGCGCATCGCTTGATGCGGGCAAAGCGATAGCTTCCTTGGACTCGGACAGGCTTGACGTGCGATCCCTTCCCCAAGATATGCAGTTGCTGCTAGCAGATTTGCGGAAGCAGACAAAACCGGAAAGACATCCCTAAATGTAATAGTGGTCATATCTTACAGGAAATTGCGAATACCGAGAGAATCCAAGATAGAGTTGCAAAAGATATTTTCATACTATTTTGCCTTGCATTGCGCGGAGAAACTGGTATTTTGATTGGAGACTGCGGTGCGCGACCGAAGCAGCGTGCTCGGGCGTGTGAGCATCATGGCTCCGTGCGGAGCCGCTGTTAGGTTGAGTTCGAGATTTTCAGCCGTCTCGAGCTGGTTAGGGTGTTGTGGGCTGGGTCATTTGATGTGGCCGCGTTGGCCATGAAAGTGGGCGATTATGTGGAATGGGCTTAAGAAGATGGCCGCACCTGCAATTGCAGCGGCGTGCCTGCTTATTGGGGCGAAAAGCGCGAGCGCCCTATCGATTTTGGTCGATGTCGGCTCGCCAGTCGTGACCGCCGTTTCTGGTGGGTTTAATTGGGACTATGCAGTCTCCGTTACCAGCAGCGCGACGGTGCAGTCGGGTGATTTCTTCGTGATTGTTGATTTCGCCGGCTATACCGGCACGCATAGCCAGCCGGCCGGCTGGACGGCGACGACCGAAGCCATTACGGGGCCGATCGTTGGGTTGAGCGGAACGGTGGTTGCCGCATCGGACGATGCGGGAACGCCGAACATCCGTTGGACTTATACTGGTGCGACCATTCCGGCCGGAACGGCGCTCGGTCACTTTGTCGCCAAATCTGTCCAGAATAAAGAAGCCAATGGTAGCTTGGTCGCGCAGGATCATAATTTTAATCCTGGGCATTCTTCCGATGGACTGGTTGACGTTAATAGCCAGAGCATCACGGTTCCGGATGCCGTTCCGCTTCCGGGCGTCGCCGTGGCTGGCCTGAGCCTTTTCGGTGCGGTTGGTGGCGGTAGCCTCCTTCGCCGTCGCCGTCAGGCCTAATCTCGATTTTGAAATCTTGAACTGATCAGGGCCAGCAATATTTGCTGGCCCATTTTTCATTTTTATGCCATTGCTATGTTTTTGTCGATGGTCGCTTTATTTCAACTATTATGCTTGTAAGTAACAAAGACTATGATTAGGCTGTTGCAAGACTGCGTAGGGAGATGTGCATGCGCTTTATATCGAATCGAACTTGTCGGGTCGCTGCGCTTTTACTGGCGTGCGGTTCCAGCGCATCTCTTTATGCGGGAACCATAATCGACTTGACGACTGTAGGATCCTCGGGCACGGTCAACGGCGCCGTCTTTCTTCAAACTTCTCCTCAGCCGACCGGGACGGGGTATTTTAATCCGTTTGTGCGGATACAGAACACGGGGACGGAGAAGGGGTATAACACCGACGCCAGGCCGGTGCAGTTTGACACGAAGGATGAGAATCAGTGGACGCACTCGATTCGGCTGAGCGACGTGTCGACGACGAGGTACAAGGGGAAGGATTATCGGGTGTTCCTGCTGGATATTAACGAGGGGGGGAATACGACGCTGTCGAAACTTTCGCTCGATCAGGTGCAGATTTTCGTGAGCAATACCAGCGGGTCGCTGAACAACTATCCGAACCTGGGGACATTGGTTTGGCAGCTCGACACGCCAACGGCCGACAATCGCGTGGAGCTGAACTATAAGTTGAATCACGGGAGCGGGTCGGGGGACATGTTTTTGTACGTGCCGGTGAGCGCGTTTACGGGGTACACGAACCCATACGTCTACCTGTATTCGGAATTTGGCACGCCCAACGGATCGGACGCGGGGTTTGAGGAGTGGTCGAGCAAGGGGCCGGTGGTCGCGGCAATTACGCCGGTGCCGCTGCCGACGACGGCAATGGGGGCGTTCGTACTTCTCGCCGCTTGGGTGGGAGGCCGCCGCTTGAGTTTTTCGCGGTGACACGCGTTATCGCCGGCACAACTTCGCTAGATTACTAATTGAAACTATGTTTCGCCGGGGGAAACCAGCAAATTGATAATATAATTGTTGCAATTTGCTGGGGGTCTGGTAGTCTGCCAAAGACATAGTGGGTTCGGTTTTGGATCTGATGGGTTAAGGAGCGAGATATGCGATTATGGGCATTGGGGCTGTTGGGCTGCTTGGTGGGTCTGTCGGCGAGCGCCGGGACGCTGGACTTGAAGTCCTCGTTGCCGGATATCCATGTGACGAGTGTCACCACGACTTACAGCGGTGGAACGTTGACGGCGACCAATTCCAACGCGCCGGGCGGCATGTTCGGCGTCGAAACGAACGGTGCCGTTGGCGCGGATTTTACGATCGCGGGCGCGACGTTCTTGCTTACTTCAAAAATTGACTCGAGCGGGAATTTGGCTGCGGGCACGCAGTCGGTGTCCATCACGGGCGGGATGTTGCTGAATTCGAGCATGACTCCGGTGCTCGCAAGCCCGTCCATTACCGGTACGATCACCGACTTCGGGTTTGCCCCTGGAAGCACCCGGCTGTTTGAATTCCTCTTTACGATCGACGCCAGCAACGCGGGCGGCTTCATTCCGCTGGGGACGAAGGCTGGGATCATTCTTGACTACGGCAGCAATTCTGGCGGCTTCGGAGCGAATTTCGCTTCGACGGCTGGGGCGGGTTCTGTGGACGTTTTCGCGACCCCCACTCCTGCCACTGCGCTGGGCGGCGTTGTGCTCCTGGGTGGTGTGGCGGTTCGCCGCGGATTCCGCCGCAACCGCGCTACGGCCTAATGCCTAATACCGCACTCTAGGTTTCGGGTGCTTACGGTTAAGACGCTTGGCCGCCGCGAACTTTGGTAGCGGCGGCCAAGTGAGTTTATGGTGGACGTGTGGGTGTTTCTCGTCCGCGGTTTTTGGGTTGAACGAAGGTGGGCGCGTTTCGAAGGGCTCGGGTTGGCGCTTTGGCTCGCGAGAGTTTTGGAGTGAATCTCGGAAGTCGGTGAAGCCTTTCGCACGGGCGTCTGTCCGATTTGTAGCTCGGCAGAAAACGGGGGGAATCAATTCATTGCGACGGAGCGTGGGTCATGCTGCAAGCGAAATTCTGGTCTTCGCGATCTGACTGTGAGCGGAACACGCGGCGCCTTATGCGGGAGGCGACGCGGAGCTGCGTTGAGTCGCTGGAATCGCGGCAGATGCTGACGCTGCTGGGCATCACCCCCGGGTACCCGAAGATCAACTCCGACGTGGCCGGCACCACGCAGTACACGTTC
>Ga0207674_10004939_pt1 | contig 15929 bp, 17 predicted proteins | sample KBSCornC72_FD_184303 | JGI IMG/M metagenome (GOLD analysis project Ga0207674, IMG submission 184303) | Corn rhizosphere microbial communities from Kellogg Biological Station, Michigan, USA - KBS Corn C7-2 (SPAdes) (version 2) | ecosystem: Host-associated > Plants > Roots > Rhizosphere > Soil ... | reverse complement strand
GCGGCTTGAGCAAATGCCGGTGCTCGTCGATCCATTTTTGAAAATTGAAAGGTCTTTGAATCGGCATTGATTTCTATTCCTCCGCTGACGGACGTAGCTCATCTCTTAGCCAATACGCATCAAAAGATTTGTTCCACCGATATCCTCAGACTTCATTTCTTTCAAGCAAAAATCCGCGTTGGTCATTTTTTCCAGAATTTCATAGCACATTGTACCGAACTCACTTTTCCAGGAAAATGGTCCTTTCATTCGAGCAAATCCCCCGGACGGATCATCGGTCGTTAATGATAACAAACACGCCAAATAATACTGTGCCACATCAAACTCCACCCAGTCGTCAAATAGTTCCTCGATTTTCAACATCTACTAGAGCTCCGCGAGTTTTGTAACCGTTCGCCAGTTCCTTCCAGTCGCCGGAATTTTCAGCTTCTTATCGATAAAGCCTTTCCCAACCGAGCTGTCGAGGATGCTGATCTTCAGACAGCAATAAAGCGTTCGGTCCAACACCTTGATGCGTTCGTTGTCGTTGACGATAGAGTTGATCAATTCTTGATGTCCGTTCGACAATTCACTTTCAAGAAAGAAAACGTGCATATACTTATCGTTTTCGAACTGGCCGTCGAATGGGTTGTTTTTCACTATCTCCTTGATCTCATCCATCGAGCGAACCATTGCGGAGATGTCGAAACCGAAATCTTTTTTGATCGCGTCGTGGATCATTGCAGACAGTTTCGCGTCGCGTAATTCGCCCTTGCTCACGCGCGGGTTTTTGCAATCGAATGCCAGATTGCCGCTGTTTATATAGCTTTTGACGTTCTCGAAACCAAGGTTTTCGAACGTCGAGCGCAGCGTCTCCATCTTTATCATGTTATTGCCGCCCACATTTATGCCGCGGAGCAGCGCGACATATCTCATGCTTGTAACGACTCCATATCAATAACAAATCGATAACGAACATCCGATTTTATAGTACGGTCGTACGCTTCTTCGATGTTTGTTATCGGGATGACTTCTACATCCGAGGTGATGTTGTGCTCGGCACAGTAATCGAGCATTTCCTGTGTTTCTCGAATGCCCCCGATGCCCGATCCGGCAAGAATCCGGTTGCCCATGATCAATTTAAAAGACACGACCTGTAATGGCTCGGTCGGAACGCCGACGACGACCATCGCGCCGTTCACTTTGAGGAGGTCCAGATACTGGTTGACGTCATGATTCGCCGAAACAGTGTCAAGAATAAAATCGTACGTTCCGGCAAGCGGCGCGAGATTTTCAGGGTCGCGCGTGACGACAAAATTATGTGCGCCCAGCTTTCGTGCGTCCTGTTCCTTTGATGGCGACGTGCTGAAAACAGTTACTTCGGCGCCCATCGAGGCCGCAAGCTTTACCGCCATGTGACCGAGCCCACCCAGACCGACGACGCCAACCTTTGAACCTTCGCCGACCTTAAATCGCCGCAGGGGTGAATAGGTCGTGATACCGGCGCACAGCAGAGGAGCGACACCCGACAGATCCTTGTCCGCTTTTATCTTTAACGCGTATGCTTCGTCAACGACATAGTGCTTTGAATAACCCCCAAACGTCGGGGTTACACGGTCCATTTCGGTGCAGTTATACGTCCAGGCGGCCTGTTTGACGCAAAACTGTTCCGTGCCTGCTTTGCAGTACTCGCACTCGCGGCAACTATCGACAAAACAGCCTATGCCAGCCGAATCGTCGACCTTAAATTTCGTGACGGCATCCCCAATCTGCGTTACCCGCCCGACGATCTCGTGTCCGGGCACCATCGGGTACATCGAGTTCTGCCACTCGTTTTTCGCCTGGTGAATATCCGAATGGCAGATGCCGCAATACTGAATATCCATCAAAATGTCGTGCGGCCCGAGATCACGGCGAGAAAAATCGAATGGGACGAATTTGGCCTTGTCGTCATGTGTTGCGTAACCTTTTGTTTCTATCACTTTTGTCTCCTTAAAATGGCTTTACTCAATGGTTGCGATCACCTTTAGTTCGATCGCGATGGGTGTCGGGAGTTTATTGACTTCGACCGTCGTCCGGCACGGTTTATTTTCAGCAAAATATTCAGCATAGACGCGGTTGTAGGCCGCGAAATCGTTCTTCATATTCGTCAAAAAAACAGTTACATCAACGATGTTGTTCCATGATGAACCCGCGTCCTCAAGAATGTATCTTACGTTCCGAAACACCGAACGACATTGTATTTCGATATCGTAGGATTCTATGTTTCCGGATTGATCCAGAACCACACCGGGAATCTCTTTTTTACCGCGCTCGCGCGGGCCCACGCCGGACAGAAACAACAAGTTTCCTACCCGCCGCGCATGCGGGTACAAGCCGACCGGCTCAGGGGCTCGCGAAGATTCGATCAATTCATCGTTCATCCAAATCTAAACAAATCGCATCAAATGGAATAGAGTCTTATGTTTAGGGAATACAACCGTGGTGCCATAATGTCAAATCGTACGGCTCGCGGAGTGCATCTAAATATTAATTTGCGACGATATTATATTATAGGTTAGTTGAGGTCAGGAGATATGTTAAAAATTCTTGCCATACTTTTTTCATTTGCAATTTTCTGTATATCGATGGCGTGCAGCGTTGCCGAAAACGCTGCGTCCAAGCCGCTTCCAGACCCGGCGCCCGTAGCTGCGGCAACGCCAAAGACCGGAAGCACAATGGAAACTGCTGTATTTGCCGGCGGATGTTTTTGGGGCGTCGATGCGGTGTATAAACACGTCAAAGGCGTGATCGACGTCAAATCGGGTTACGCAGGCGGGTCAGCAAAAACTGCGGAATATGATCGCGTTAGCGAAGGCGACACCGGCCATGCCGAATCGGTCCGCGTAGAATTCAACCCACAGCAGGTAAGTTACGATCAACTGCTGAAGATATTTTTCTCGGTCGTTCACGACCCGACGGAGCTGAACCGCCAGGGGCCTGACACCGGCTCGCAGTACCGCTCTGCGATCTTTTACACATCGGAAGATCAGAAAAAAGCGGCGCTGGATTACATAACGCAGCTTACAAATTCAAAGGCCTTTTCGAAGCCGATCGTCACCCAGGTCGTTCCGCTGAAGGATTTTTATATGGCTGAGGACTATCACCAAAACTATCTCGCAAATCATCCTGATCAGCCGTACATCGTTATAAACGACATTCCAAAGGTCGAGAACCTTAAGAAAGAATTTCCCGACCTGTATGTGGAGAAGTAGTTATTTCGCCTTTTCGGCGTAGATCTGCACGAGATTAACAAGCGTGGCGGTTGTCTTTTCAAGGCCGCCGCGCGAGTTAAATTCGAGTTTCCCGTGAAAATTATGCCCGCCCGTGAATAGGTTCGGCGTCGGCAATCCGCGGGCGGTAAGGTTTGAGCCGTCCGTTCCGCCGCGTATGGGCCGCAGTTCTGCTTTAACGCCCGCGCGTCTTGCGGCTTCGATAGCGTAATCGGTCAACTGCGGATAATCCTTTAGCACCTCTTTCATATTCAGGTAGCCAAGCTTCGATTCGTAATCGATCTTGACCGCAGGATATTTCTTCTGCGTTTCGGCAACGATGTCCTTGATCTTTTGCTCCAAGGCAGGGAACCCGTTTATATCAAAATCGCGAAGCAGAATTTTAACGACCGAGGTTTCAATATCCAGCGTTCCGACGTATGGGTGAATGTAGCTCTCGCGGCCTTCGGTTGTCTCTGGACGATTTTTTACCACATCGGGAAACCGCGCAAGAAAATCACCCGCCGCGTACATGGAATTTACAAGAATGCCTTTCGCCGTGCCCGGATGCGTCGATTTGCCGTGAAACGTGACCGTTGCCGTACGCGCCGAAAACGTTTCGTTCGAGATATCGCCAAGCTGTTCGCCATCGACCGTGTAGGCAAATTTTGCTCCCCAGCCCTCAATGTCAAATTTATCGATGCCGCCGCCGACCTCTTCGTCCGGTGTGAACGCTATAGCGATGTTGCCGTGTTTGATCTGCGGATTTTGCTTGAGAATGTCGATCATTGTCATGATCTCGGCAACGCCCGATTTGTCGTCCGAGCCGAGCAGTGTTGTGCCATCCGCCGTTATGATGTCGTCGCCTATTAGATTTTTGAGATCCGGATTTTGCGCGACGGTTATAACCTGTGTTTTATCGTTCGGCAAAACGATGTCGCCGCCCTGATAATTTTTGTGAATTATCGCGTTGACGTTAGCACCCGAAACAGCCGGCGATGTGTCCATGTGTGCGATAAAACCAACGGTCGGCACTTTTGAGTTGTCCGGCAGATTGCCCGGAACCATCCCGTAAACTATTCCGAATTCGCTCACGCGCACATTCTGTACGCCGAGTGCGTTCAGTTCCTCTTCCAGCAGCCGCGCCAGGTCGAACTGTTTCTTCGTGCTCGGAACAGTGTTCTGGTCCTCAGCCGATTGCGTGTCGATCTTGACGTAGCGGAGAAAACGGTCCATCGCCGATTCGGTCGGCGGTTTGGTCTGCGCCGGGACTGCGGAAAACAATAGGAGAGCAAAGAAAAAGGTAGCTAAAAATTTCATTTATATTCGATACTCCGGACAAATTGATAGATCAACGGGAAAAGAGGAGCAAGAATTTCCTGCTAATTAATTATCTAATTATCAATTATTAATTAAAAAGCAGAAAAAGTTACTCAAAGTCGATCTTTATACAGACGTTCTTTTCTTCCGTAAAAAATTGAAGCGCTTCAAAGCCGCCTTCGCGGCCAACGCCGCTGTCCTTCATCCCGCCGAATGGTGTTCGCAGGTCGCGCAGAAGCCAGCAATTTACCCACACAATACCCGATTCGATCTGCGCGGCGACGCGATGTGCGCGTGAGAGATTTTCAGTCCAGACCGTTGCCGAAAGGCCATAGCGCACACTGTTGGCGTAGCTTAAGACCTCATTTTCGGTATCGAACGGTGTGATCGTTACGATCGGGCCGAAGATCTCTTCCTGATTTGTGCGGCAGTCATGCGCGAGATTATCGATTACGGTTGGTTCGATAAACCATCCGTCGCGGCAGCGTCCGTCAAGCGTTGCGGTATTTCCGCCGACGAGAATATTTCCGCCTTCCCGTTTGGCAAGGTCGATATACGAAAGAATTTTTTCGTAATGTTGTTTCGAGACGATCGCACCAATATCTGTTCCCGGTTCGAGCGGGTCGCCGATCTTCAATTTCGAAACACGATCGACAAAATCGCCCTTGAACTGCTCATATATCGGACGCTCGACGAAAATGCGCGAACCGCACAGGCAGATCTGTCCCTGATTTGAGAACGATGAACGGATCGTCATCGTGAGCATCTCGTTGTAGTTGCAATCTGCAAAGATGATATTCGGGTTTTTGCCGCCAAGCTCGAGCGAAAGCTTTTTGAACATCGGAGCGGCGGTGCGTGCTATTTCCTCGCCGGTTTTTGTGCCGCCGGTGAATGAGACGGCTTTTACATCTTTGTGCGAAACGACCGCTGAACCGACTTTGGGCCCGAGGCCGTGAACTATGTTTAGAACCCCAGGCGGCAAGCCTGCTTCGATACAGAGAATTGAAAGCATGTAAGCCGTCATCGGTGTGATCTCGGACGGTTTGGCGACGACCGTGCAGCCCGCTGCGAGAGCCGGTGCAATCTTCCACGAAAAAAGATAAAGTGGCAGATTCCACGGCGAGATGCAGCCAACAACACCAAGCGGCTGACGGAGCGTGTAGTTTATCGCTTGTCCAACGGTTTCGTGAGCCTCTGTCGCCGTGTGCATCGAGGCAGTCGCATAAAATTTGAAATTCGATACCGCGCGGGGAATATCGACCGATTTAGCAAGCGTTAACGGTTTACCGTTGTCGATGCTCTCGGCCGCGGCAAGTTCATCCAGGTCGCGTTCGATCAATGCCACGAGCCGCATCAGAACATCATGCCGATGTTCATTCGATGTACCTGACCATGCCGGAAACGCGGCTTTTGCCATTATGACGGCCTTTTCAACGTCTCTCGCATCCGAATCCGGAATGTGCGAATAGACCTCACCCGTAGCCGGGTTAAAGTTGTCAAGATATTCACCTGAGACCGGTTTCACCAGTTCGCCGCCAATGTAGTTTTCGATGTATTGCATTTGTTCAGGCTACCAATATTTTACATAGTTTCCTGAAACTGAGAAATGCCCGCGATGACGGAATTATCCCTGCGGGCGGATCGGAGCATAAGAAAACTTTTCAGCAAGTTCGTTGTACCCGCGCGTCCCTAACACCAGCCATTGTTCGGTTCGCTTTAACGCAACCAGCATTTCGGAGTTTTCGGCTTCCTCCCTGACGAATTGTTCAAGTATCGCCGCCCGAAATGCGATAGCAAGATTGCTGTGCTGCGGCAAAGCGAGGAAAGCGCTTCCGCACCAGATGGCCTGATAAACCACCTTGGCGTCTCCGCTCATATATGCAAAAAGGTATTCGGCGCCGTCAACAACAACGATCATCCATTGCCCGGGCCAACGCCGTAGAGAAAGCTCCGCGGCCTGGTACGGTATGACCTCGACACCGTCTATATCAGTTGGCTTGTAAGTCTGAAGTACCACAGTGACATCACGTTTGGCAGCTGCTTTAAGCCATGGCCCGATTATATCGACGATCCCCGGGAAAGCATCGACAAGCACAACACTTTCGGCTTGTTCGATAAGCTGTTCACAGCGGTCGAAAACCTGTTCGGTGGAGGTCAGCGAAAAGATGCGTTCCGTTTCTGCGGACGGCTTAAGGCGTGAAAGAGCTCTTGCCGCCTGTTCATACCGATCCGAAAACGATCTTTGAAGTCCGCTTAATAATTCGGGAGGCGGCACGGCCTGGCACATACGATTGCCGGTTTCATCTATCAGGACAGCGCCCTTTTTATGGAGTGCCTCGACGGCCTTATACGTGTTTGCTACGGGCCTGCCGATACCCTGCGCTACGCGATATGGTGTGGCCGGTGAGTTTTCAACCAAATAGGCATAAACCGCGCCCTCAAGATCTGTGAATCCGAGAGTTGAAAGCGAATCTATGCTTTCTCGGTAAAAATCTTGACTCATAGTAGTAGTATATGCTACTACTAAAATAAAATCAAAGTTTATAGAGGCCGCAATGAATCAATACAAGCGCAACGTTTATCTCGTCTTCGTAACCTTTCTGAGTTTGATTACCGCAGGCGAAGCCCAATCGAGCCCCAAAATTCAACAGCAAGTTCCGCGATTTGAAAGATCGGACTGCGCAGTAAAGATCCCGGAAGGAATTCGTGCGGACTGCGGAAACCTATTTGTGAAAGAGAATCGCAAAAAGGCGAAAACCCGTGTGATAAGGCTTCCTGTAGTGATAATAAAAAGCACGTCATCCGATCCCGCTCCCGATCCGATTTTCTATACAGGCGGCGGACCGGGCGGAGGTTCGCTCGGACGTGTTCAAGGATCAAGAAATCTTGCACCTTACACAAAAGATCGCGATTTCATCATTTTCGAACAGCGCGGAACGCGGTTGGCCGAGCCGAGTATGCCGTGCCCCGAGGTGAACGAAGCAAATCATACCCTCGCTGAAAAGAATCTGAATGTTACACAAGCGCGAAAAACGGAGCTCGAAGCTGCTAGAAATTGCCGCGGCCGGCTGATCAGTGAGGGAATCGATCTTGCGGCATACGACAGCGACGCGAGTGCGGCCGATATTGAGGATCTACGACGCACGCTCGGAATCAAGCGGTGGAACCTCTACGGAGTTTCATACAGCACGCGGCTGATGCTTAACTATATCAGGAACTATCCTGAAAGCGTTCGCAGCGTGATTCTCGATTCGGTCTTACCGCCGACAGTAAATTACGACGAAACCAGTGTCGATGGCGTTGTTCGTTCGCTGAACCTAATATTTGAAACCTGCTCAAAAGATACGCATTGCCATTCGGCATACCCGGATATCCAAAAAAAATTTTACACGCTCGTTAAAAGCGCCGATGAAAAGCCCTTAGAAATAAAAGTGAACCGCGGCGGCACAGAGGTTCGGGTTTACGCAGACGGTAAGGCAATAGTCGATTTTGTTTATGGCCTGCTTGAGGACACCGGTGCTTTGCCGGACATACCTTTCATAATCGATACCCTGGCAAGCGGCAATTACGATTCGCTGATTTCTTTTCGACGTTTCGGCGAGCAAAAACTTACAAGCGAAGGGTTTGTATGGGGAATGCGTTACTCGGTATGGTGCCGCGAAGAAATGCCTTTTCAAGATGTAAGAAAAATACGCGGCCAGACCACAAAATACAAGGAACTTCGCGGATTTGGAATCCAGAGTACCTTTCCGGAGATCTGCAAAGTATGGAATGTACCGCCTGCCGGAAAAGTTGAGAATACGCCGGTAAAAAGCAACATTTCGGCTCTGATCTTTTCCGGTGAATACGACCCTGACACTCCGCCGGAATGGGGGCGGCTAGTGTCCACCTGGTTTCCGAACAGCTTTTTCTACAAAGTAAAAAATACAAGCCATGGGGTTTTATTCGGAAACCGCTGCGCAGCTGTTGATGTGGCGCCGTCTTTCCTGAACGATCCGACACAGCGGCCGAACGACGCTTGTCTGGAAAAAATAGGGCCGATGGTGTTCAAATGAGACGATGACTATCTTGTGGTTATTTTTCCGTATTTTCGCAAGATCTCGCGTACCTTATCCAGCGGCAAAGCCTCAACGGTGTGGCCGTTTCCCGTAACGGTCGTGGCTTTGAACAGTGAATTGATAATCGCTTCTTCCGTTGTTTCGATCACGGCCTGAAACAGCGGGGACATCGCGTCGTTCCCGACAACCTTAACGTTCCTGAGATTCTCGTCAGCATTGATGCGGTTTGCGGTGGAAAACGCTATCGCATAATCCCCGCTGCCGTTTGTCATTGACGAACCCGTGCGTGCCAGGCCGGACATCGAGCGTTTTGCGAGACGGTCAAGCTGCCGCCAGTCGAGTGGAGCGTCGGTTGCGATGACGATTATGACCGAACCATCCGCCGACGGATCGGATTCGCGTTTGGACGAAGAGATCGCTTCCTTTAAATAGTACTTTCCTAGTTCGACTCCGATCGGGACACCGTCGATACTCAGCACGCCGCCGAAATTTGTCTGTACGAGGACGCCAACGGTGTAACCTCCGAGCGCCGCCGGCAGTTTTCGCGACGACGTACCGATGCCGCCCTTGAAGCCGAACGCGACGGTTCCAGTGCCTGCGCCGACGGAACCTTCTTCTACGGCGCCGGACTGAGCATTTTTGATCGCTGAGAATACGCTCTCACGTGTGATATAACGGCCGCGGATGTCGTTGAGATAACCGTCGTTCGTTTCGGCGACAAGCGGATTTATCGATCTGACGTTCTCGTTACCCGGCAGAGCGAGCATGTAATCCATCAGAAAGTCGGCAGTTTTTGGAACGCTGAGTGTTGAAGTTAATAGGATCGGCGTCTCGATCTCGCCCAGCTCGTTTACCTGCGTCGAACCTGCCAGTTTGCCAAATCCGTTTCCGACAAAAACCGCGCCGGGAACTTTTTCCTTGAACAGATTTCCGCCGTGCGGCAAGATCGCGGTGACGCCTGTCCTAATATTGTCGCCTGTGATCACCGTCGTCTGGCCCACCCTGACGCCTTCAACATCCGTGATCGCGTTCAGCGTACCTGTCGGCAATATGCCGATCTTCAGTCCAATATCACGAGCCCTTGAACGTTTTTGCTGCTCAGCGTTTTGGCCGAAAGTCACGGAAGTCACAAGCATGATCGCTGCGGCGAAAATTGCTAATAGTCTCATCACACCTTTGCAAATGTCAGGCCGCTCTGGCCCTGATATTTTCCGCCCCGGTCGGAATAAGAAACCGCGCAATCTTCGTCCGATTCAAAAAACAGGATCTGGCCGATGCCTTCGTTGACATAAACGCGCAGCGGAAGGTTTGCGAGATTTGCGATCTCAACGACGAGACGGCCTGTCCACCCGGCTTCGAGCGGAGTTGTGTTTACCAGCAGACCCGCGCGAGCATAGGTCGATTTGCCAAGTGCGACGCCGGTCACGTTTCGCGGCATCTTGAACGTTTCTACCGTCACGCCGAGGCCGTAATGGTGCGGCGGCAGCAGATAATATTTTGCCCCGTCGTCGGCGGTTCGCATCGGCGGTTCAATAAGCGAGTATTCGTCAAACTTTTTCGGGTCGATCTCGAAACCGTGTATCGGCGAAAACACCCGAAAGCCGTCGTCCGCCAAACGCATATCGTAACCGTAGCTCGACGCTCCGGCAGAGATGATGCGATTGCCGTTTACCTCACGGACAAGCTCGGGCAGAAACGGGTCGATCATCTGATGTTCTTCGGCCATTGTTCTCAGCCAAATATCGGATTTAATTGACATAAAGGTCAGAAGCACCTGTGGTAACGGGTGGTTAAAAATAGGTGATAAACGAAATCAGCTTATCACCTTAAGCCCCAAAAAACGAAACGGCGTAAAAGCACAAACGAACACGAAACGAGAACGGCTTTCGTGCGGGTTAGTGCGATTTCGTCGTTTTAGGCGAAAGGTGAATCTACTGCGGCTTGTCGAGTTCGGACAATTTCAGCGTTCCGTCGCCGACGGTGAATTTAAGCGGAATACCGCCGTTTCCGGCTTTTGCGATCACCGATCTATCTGTAAATTCAGCGTGGCGGTCACGCGGCTTGTAATCGGTAAACGCATTTTCGACCTTGCCGGTTCTTAGGATCACCGCGTCGATCTCTGCGTTAAGGTTCGGCGGCAAATGTACGTTCATGGTGCCGGACGCAAGCTGCACGTCCGCTAGGCGCCCGCGCCAGCTTCGGTTCGGAATAACGATCTCAACGTCTCCCGCGCCAAACGTCGCGCTTATGCCGCCGCCGACCAGATCGATCTTTGCATTCGTTTTCAGGTAATTGATCTTCATCATGCCCTCGACGCCAGAAATGTTCAGGTCGCCGACGCCGCCGTCGATGTCAAGGTCCGAATAGTGCGGTACCTTGATGTGATAATCGATGCGAAACGGCAGGCCCATCAGGCGTTTCGGAAATTTCTTATCGACGGTTTTCAGGAATTTCTTATCGTGTGTGCCGGTGCTGACGATACCGGTGCGGCCGAGCGACTCCTGCAAAACGAAGGTTGTCACCTGTGCGATCTTCGCAAGGTCTGCTTCCGATTCGGCCTGTACTTCGATCTCGGCCGAGATCTCGACTTGGTTGTTTTTCCAGCCTTCGACCGTTATCGAGCCCGCCGGCGCTCCGACTATTGCGATAGTACCGCCTGAACTGAAATCAAATTTGTCGCTTTTTGAAGTGGTTCGTTTAAGAAGCTGCGGGGACTGTGCAAGCGCGGCGGTCAAACCGGCAGCAACAATTATCGCGATCAGGAACGCTCGGAAAATGTTTCGGTTTTTCATTTATTTTAGGGTGTCGGGAAAGTGCCAATTAGATTTTATGGCTTTCCAGCAGCGCGGGTCAATCTTTATTTCTACCGTCTGAGGAACGCGATGCTGCCGCGCTGGTTTGTGACCTGCAGAACCGCACCGCCGCGGCCGAACGTTCCGACGATGCGGCGTCCGTCGCCGAAGCTCAGGCCGCCGTTCGAAAAGCTTCCAAGCGAGATGTTTCTTGTTGTTGGTGCGGTTGCGACAAGGCGAAACGACGAATCGAAGGGAATCCGTATATTAATATTGCCCCGCATCGACATAAAGCGGTAATTGCCGCCTTCCTGTACAACGCCGTCGTAAAAAATATCGCCGATCACGTTGTCAGCCGAAACATATGTTGCACCGATATTTGTCAGCGTAATATCGCCCTCTGTTCCGATATGTGCACGCACCAACGCTCCGCTTATATTGCTCACGCTGAGATTGCCGATCTTGGTTTCGATATCGACCTTTGAGTAGTAAGGAACCTTGATAGTGAAATTTACGTTTCCGACCTCTTTGCCCTGATTGTCCTTTACGAGATTGATGTTGATCGTGTCACCGACGATCTGCGGTTCGATGTCGGCCGCGGGTGATTCGCGATAGGCGTAAATGTATGCCTCGTTGCGGTCCCAGCCTTCGACGGTGACGGTGCCTGTGCGGTTCATTAACTGAATACGGATCTCTCTGCCTGCGGGAAACGTGTGCGAATACTTCTTCTGCGCCGACGCCTCACGCGGCATCAGCCCAAAGAAAAAAACTACGCTCAACAAAAGTAGAATCGTAGTTTCCTTGTTTGCCCTGTGGCGAAACAATGTATCAAATCTACAGATCATTGCCTAAAATCAACGCTATAACTCCGAAAACTCGCGCAAGAGGTTCATCTTCTCATTCAGAGCCGAATCGAGCATTTCGCCTGAGAGGTCGTCCTGAGGATCGTTCTGCAGGATGAGCGTGTACTCGTTAACGGCCGAATCTATCTCATGCATATTACGGTCGAACGCATCGCGGACATTCTGGTCCCACATAACGCGTCGGGCCGCAACCCGCTGGTTCCAATACTCTATAGCAGCCTGTTGTTCCTTGATGCGGCGCTGACGAGCCTTTTGCGGAGTATCGATCAGACCGACCTTTGCCAGAACTTTTTCGAATGTGGTTTGCGAGTCGGCCGAACGCGTCGTGTAATCCTCATCACGCGGCTGCGTATAGTTTCTGATACCGACGATCGTCAACAGCGAACTTATCACGGCTATGCCCAAAACCGCCGACGCAAGCTGTGCAAAGCTTAGATGCCAACGGCCTTTCTTAACGGGCTCACTGACGACAGGTTCCGGCTTTATATCGCTTTCGATAATGTTATTTATGCGGCACCACAGCGCACGAGAATTTGGCGGAATCAGTTCGGCGGGCTGTTCGGCGTGGCAAACATCAAGGATCGAGGCAAAATCAGCATAAACCCTTGCACACGGCCCGCAAAGCGCAAGGTGCTGCCGGACGTCCGACGCTTCGTTTTCCTTAAGCTCGTCGTCCAGAAACTGGCTGATCAGGTCCTGACATTCTTCGCACTTCATTTCGAACAATCTAAAGGGTTTAAATAGAGTACCGTCTTGCAAGACTATCCGGCACAGTTATAAAGAACCGCGCCTCAAACCACCCTTTTCCGTTTCAATCTAATAGATTAAATGCCCGTTCAAAGGGTTGCCTTTTGGATAGCGTTATTTTCTATTCTTTTTCCTTGATCAGCAGCCCGCGCAGCTTCAATCTTGCCTTGTGCAGCTGTGATTTGGAGGTGCCGATCGAGATACCTAAAAGGCGAGCTACTTCGTCGTGCTCAAAGCCTTCGATGTCGTGAAGAACGAAGACGTTGCGGTAGCCGTTAGGCAATTCACCTATCGCTTTTTTGAGAGCGATGCGGTCGATGACCGGCATTTTGTTGGGGTTGGATGTGCCGTTTACGGTCTGTTCCGGCATTTCGCCGTCGTCAGATGTCTTTTCGTTCTTAACACTGCGCCGTCTGAAATGCATCAAAACCTGGTTGACGGTAAGGCGGTGCAGCCACGTGGAAAAAGCGGAATCGCCGCGAAAGCTTCCGATCTTGCGGAAAAGCTGAATAAAGACTTCTTGCGTCAGGTCTTCAGCCTCGGTCTGGCTGTTGGTCATTCGCAGGGTAAGGCTGTAGGTGCGGCGGTGATACCGCTGGTAAATAAGTTCAAAAGCAGCTAAGTTTCCCGAGGACGCCAGCCGGCAAAGATCGATATCAGGTGCCGAAGCATCGGGCGCTTCGGGTGCCGGGGGCGTTACAACTTCGACGGCAGGCGACTGGTATAGAGGCAGCTCCTGGGCTTCCTCAAATCCAAAAGCGACATCACGATCCATCGCCGCGGAATTTGATTCCATAGTTACTCCTGGGAAGTTTCCGGTTAGACTGCCGCCGGGATTAGAGACTTCGTCGCGTTTTATGATGAGCTACCTCCCAAACTTAGTTGCACACGTCACTTAAAAATTTTATAGCCAAAAATTGAAAAGGTAAAGTAAATTTATGTAAAGCCTTACCATTCGGGCCATTTTCAAAGACGCTGCTGTTAGTAAATACCGCTTCTTGCCTAAATTTATTCCTAAACGTCATATTTGGACCATCTATCAACGCAGGTGGTACCGACTCGCTCAGCAATTTCATTTACAGATATTCCTTCATCCACCCCAGGTAGCTTTCAGAAACCTTCTCCGCGCTGACCGCGGCGATCTCCGGCACGTCGCACCTGTGATTTGCAAGGATGAACATTTCGAGCGACTCGTATTTTTCTTCGAGGGTTTTGATCAGCAGCAGGTGTTCCGGTTCATTTTGAACCGAGCCTTGCCAGAAATAGATCGACCTCATTTGCGGCAATATTTGGACACACGCCGCGAGCTTTGCATCGACGATCTTCTCCGCGAGGCGTTCGGCCTCTTGGATATTCGGCGCTGCGGTGAAGACGATGAGCATAGCGGAGGGGAGAAGGCGAAAAGCGGAAAAAGTGAAAACGGTCTCCAGCGACGGCTCGCTTTTTCTCTCATCCACTTTCCAGTTTTATTTCTTCTTCATCAGATCGTTATACTGCCCGCTTTCGACCCAGTCCAGTATCTCGCCGACGCGCCAGATCGGGAACGGATGTGTCTGGCCGGCGTTAATGATATTCGCCCAGAATTTGTCCAGAGCGCTTTCTTCGCACGTCTTTTTGAACTCGCGCCCCTGTTCGAGGAAAAGGTCATAATCGATCTTCGAAGCCATAGTACCGCCCGACAGTTTCATCATCACTTTGCCTACGACGTGCGGGTCCTGCGTAACCAAAAGCGCCGCCCGGTCGCATGATAATTCTGCCCGCCGCGCCCACGCGAGCAGTGAGCTGCTGATGCCGGCCGAGATGATAAATTTGAGTATCTCGGACCCCGGCAGGAGTTTTGCAACCGACGCGTTCGTGAGAAATTCGATTATCCTTGCCGCCGTGAGATACAAAACATGTTCGGCATGAATGTGACCGACTTCGTGAGCGATCACGGCCAGGGTTTCTTCGTCGTTCAACCTTTCAAGCAATCCAGTGTGAAGCACGACGACCGATTTTTCGGTGCCGTATGTGTAAGCGTTCACGATCGGGTTTTGCTGTACGAAAAGATCGGGCATCTCGACGCCAAGCGTGGTGCACGCCACCTGAAGCTTTGCATACAGGTCGGGGCACTGTTTCGGCGTGACCTTTACCGAGCTTGCCGTCAGCAAAACGCGTATGGCCGATTCGCCCGTTACCGCAAGCAATTTTTTCAATGCCGAGTCGATACCAGGTATAGCTCGCAAAGCCGCCAGAGCTTTACTGTCGAGCGGATGAACATAATCGTGCTTGCTCAGGTCGGCAAACTTTTTGTGCGGCTCGTTCGAAAGCGGCAATTTGCACCGCCCGCAATTTGCCGTGTTGTTCTTGTAATCTTCCTTGACGGCATTTTTCTGGCCGCAGTAGCGGCACTTTACAAAATGACTCTTGGTGGGCTCCATCTCTTCGTCAGACTTCTTTTTTGCCATAAGTAAATATTAGTTCAGCAATTCAAGTTTATTCAAATAGGCGTTTAACCGAAAATAATCATGAATTCATAATTAAAAATTCATAATCATGTTGGATAAATTTTCTTGTTTTCTCATTTCGTTAAGTAAAACGAAGTTCGCAGCCTAAAAGTTTACTTCCTGCTCAGTCTAACCACCGTCTCAACGTGATGAGTCTGCGGGAAAAGGTCTAAGGCGGTTATCGAATCGATAAGGTAACCGCCCTCAAGAAATTTCCGGAGGTCACGCGCCAGTATCGAAGGTTCGCAGGAAACATACGATATTTGCTTTGCGCCGATTTTCAGTATGTTCTGTATCGTATCGTTTTCCGCACCGGCGCGCGGCGGGTCGAGCAACAAAAAATCGGTGTTTTCGGGCAATTTTTCGTTCAAATAGTGCCTGACACTCCGCCGGACAAAATCGACATTTTCCAGCCCGGCAGCTTTAGCATTTT
>Ga0207674_10004938_pt1 | contig 15929 bp, 13 predicted proteins | sample KBSCornC72_FD_184303 | JGI IMG/M metagenome (GOLD analysis project Ga0207674, IMG submission 184303) | Corn rhizosphere microbial communities from Kellogg Biological Station, Michigan, USA - KBS Corn C7-2 (SPAdes) (version 2) | ecosystem: Host-associated > Plants > Roots > Rhizosphere > Soil ... | reverse complement strand
ATCGCGTGTTCGATCATCCACTTGACGGCCTCGTCCTGCTCGTCGAACAGGCCCGCCAGCGTGCCGGAGTCGCGATCGACGCCGAGGGTGAGCTGGGTCAGGTCGTTGGAGCCGATGGAGAAGCCGTCAAAACGATCGGCGAAAGCGCGAGCCAGGATGACGTTAGAGGGGATCTCACACATCACGTAGACCTGCAGGCCATCGACGCCACGCGTCAGGCCATTGCGAGACATGACCTCAAGGACCTTGTCGGCCTCAACCGGAGACCGGCAGAACGGGATCATCACAACGACATTGCTGAAGCCGAGTTCTTTGCGCAATCTCGCTATGGCGCGGCACTCGAGCGCAAACCCGGCCTCATACTGGGGCGAGTAGTAGCGAGATGCACCACGGAACCCCAGCATGGGGTTCTCTTCGGTTGGCTCGAATTCCAGTCCGCCAAGCAGCCCGGCATACTCGTTGGTTTTGAAGTCGCTCATTCGGATGATGACCGGGCGCGGGTGGGCCACTGCCGCGATCCGTGCCAAGCCGCGTGACAACCGGTCGACGAAGTATTCAGATTTGTCGGCATAGCCCTCCGTCAGCTTTGCGATCTCGGCCTTGGCGCCTTCGTCCTTGAGCTGATCGAACTTCAGCAGTGCCATGGGGTGGACGCGGATCGCATTGGCGATCACGAACTCCATCCGGGCAAGTCCAACGCCGTCGGCCGGCAACTGCCACCAGCGAAAGGCCGCGCCAGGATTGCCCAGATTGAGCATCACATGCGTTTTCGTCGCCGGCAGGTCGGTCACATCCAGATCGAGCACCTCGAACCTGGCGGTACCGTCGTAGACGAAACCCTCATCGCCCTCGGCGCAGGAGATGCTGACGTCTTGCCCGGTATGAAGGATATGGGTGGCGTTGCCGGTTCCGACGATGGCGGGCAGCCCGAGCTCGCGGCTGACGATGGCCGCATGTGAAGTGCGGCCGCCGTGGTCGGTGACGATCGCCGCGGCACGCTTCATCACCGGCACCCAGTCGGGATCGGTGGTGGATGTCACCAGCACGGCGCCGTCGATGAACTTGTCGATGTCCTTGACGTTCTCGATGAGGCAAACCTGCCCGGTAACGACGGCGTCGCCGATGGCGATGCCGGAAGTGAGCGTCTTGCCCTTCTGACTGATCGTGAAGCTTCGCAGCTCGCCGCCGGTGCGGCGGGACTGCACGGTCTCAGGCCGGGCCTGGACGATGAACATCTCGCCGGTCTGCCCGTCGCGCGCCCACTCCATGTCCATTGGACAGCCATAGTGCTCCTCGATCTTGACCGCCCAGCGGGACAGGCCGAGGATTTCGTCGTCGCTGAGCACGAACGCGGCCTGCTCGGCCTTCGACGTCGGCACATTGCGTGTTGCCCGGTCGCCTGTGGCGTAGATCATCTTGATCGCTTTGCCGCCGCGGACCTTCTCGACGATCGGCTTCAGGGCCGGGGTGGCGAGAAATGGCTTGAACACCACGTATTCGTCCGGGTCGACCGCACCTTGCACAACGTTCTCGCCAAGTCCCCAGGCGGCGTTGATCAACACCACTTTGTCGAAGCCGGTCTCGGTATCGATCGAGAACATCACGCCGGAACCGCCCGTATCGGAGCGCACCATCTGCTGCACGCCGATCGACAGGCCGACTTTCATGTGGTCGAAGCCTTTGGTCTGGCGGTAGCTGATGGCCCGGTCGGTAAAGAGCGAGGCGTAGCAGCGCCGACAGGCGACCAGCAGGGCGGCCTCGCCCTGGACGTTGAGAAATGTCTCCTGCTGCCCAGCAAAGCTCGCATCCGGCAGATCCTCGGCGGTGGCGCTCGAGCGCACCGCGACGGCGAGATTGTCTTGCCCGGCGCGGCGGCAGAGTTCGGCGTAGGAGGTACGGATTGACTTCGCGAGTTCCTCGGGCCACGCGCCCTGCAGGATGAGTTGACGTATCGCGCTGCCCACGTCGGGCAACGACCTCCGACCCTCGGTCCAGTCCTCGATCAGCGACGCAATCTTGTCGCGGCAGGAATTGCTGTCGATGAATGACCAGTAGGCGTCAGCCGTCGTGGCAAAGCCCGGCGGCACCTTGATGCCGTGGTCGCTCAGAGCACAGACCATTTCTCCCAGCGAGGCGTTCTTGCCTCCGACACGGGCGACATCGCCGCGTCCGAGCGTTTCGAACCAATCGATCATGGGAAGCTTCGTGAGCATTGCCAACCTCCGGCCGGTGCATCTGATGACCGGACAGTCGCCTTTGGCAGACACGGGCACTTTGATCGGCATCAAATGCGACACGCCGTCGGTGACCATAGTGTCGGGTATCAGATCAGGAGGAACACGATGACCGAGAATTCACGCCACGCCTTGGTGGGCGCCATCGGCGGCACCTATATCAGCCTCGCGGTCATGGATATCGATGAGTATTCGGTCGCGAACTTCGCGCTGCTGAACAGCGCCAACTTCAAGAGCCCGATGGAGGCGATCGAGCGCTATCTCAAGTCGCTGCCGCGGGTGCCCAACAAGGTTGGACTGTCGATCGCCGGTTCGGTGGATGCCGAACGCGCCAAGATGAGCCATCTGCCGTGGAGCTTCGATTGGAACGATATTCGTGCGGTGACGCATGCTACCCACATCGCCTTCATCAATGAGTTCGAAGCCATCGCTCTCGCAACGCCGACGTTGAGCAGTTACGATCTGATCAACCTCAACACCGGGACGATGAAACGGACTTCGACACGCGCCGTGATCAGCGCAGGTACCGGTCTCGGTGCCGCGGCGCTGGTGTGGACCGGAAGCAAGTGGCATGCAGTCTCAGGCGTGAGCCGGCTCGCTTCGTTTCCTGATCCCCTGGGTCATGAATTCGACATCCGGCCCGTGATCGCGCATGAAGGCTTTGTGCACGCCGGTCAGATCCTCACCGGCCGTGGGCTGGTGGTGCTTTATGAGGCGATGGCCAAGGCAGATGGGCGCGACCCGACTAAGCTCACTGCGCCGGAGATCACCAAGCTTGGTCTGTCCGGCGAAGACGAGACGGCCAAGCGCGCATTGGAGCTGATGGCAATCTGGCTCGGCCGCTTCGCGGGCGACGTGGCGCTCCACTATGGAGCGACCGGCGGCGTCTATCTGGCGGGTGGAATGCCTGCCAATATCGTACCCGCGCTGCAGACTCGGCATTTCCTGGAAGCCTTCGAGGGTGTGGGGGAGCGGCGCGATTACCTGACCGACGCACCGGTGTATGTGATCAAGGCCGGCGCCGACGCGGGCCTGCGGGGGGCCGCGGTTGCGGTCGCCAATAGCCTGCCGGTGCGTCCGACCAATGTGCACCGCCTGCGCGCCTGACATGGGACACCTCACGCCGCACGTTCGTGAAGTCCTCAGCTGGTACGATGGCGAGCGGCCGGGCGTGAAGGCCAATCTTGCCCGGATGCTGATGCACGGCCGCCTCGGCGGGTCGGGCAAGCTGGTGATCCTGCCGGTCGACCAGGGCTTCGAGCATGGCCCGGCGCGCAGCTTCGCGCCGAACCCGGCGGCCTATGATCCGCGCTATCACTTCGATCTGGCGATCGAGGCGGGACTCAGCGCTTTTGCAGCCCCGCTGGGGCTGCTCGCGGCGGGTGCTGACCACTACGCCGGCGAGATCCCGCTCATCCTCAAGGCAAACAACGCCAACAGTCTGGGGACGATCAAGGACGAGGCCATCACCGCGACCATCCGCGACGCCCTGGAACTGGGCTGCTGCGCGGTCGGCTACACGATCTACCCGGGCTCGGAACGCCAATATGAGATGTTCGAGGAAATCCGGGCCGGGGCGGCGGAGGCCAAGGCCAGCGGACTGGCGGTGGTGATCTGGGCCTATCCGCGCGGCGGCCAGCTCGACGCCAAGGCGGAGACGGCGCTCGACGTGGTCGCCTATGGGGCGCATCTGGCGGCGCTGCTGGGCGCGCACATCATCAAGGTCAAGCCGCCCACCTCCTACATCGCGCAGCCCGAGGCCCGTGCCGCCTATCCGGACGGCGCAGGCTACGAGCAGCTGCAGCAGCGTATCGCACATGTGGTACAGGCAGCGTTCAACGGGCGAAAACTCGTGATATTCTCCGGCGGCGCAGCGAGAACAGACAGTGACATTCTCGCCGAAGTGCTGGCGATTCATCGCGGCGGCGGCCACGGCTCGATCATCGGCCGCAACGCCTTCCAGCGCCCGCGCGCGCAGGCGCTGAAGCTGCTGAACCGGATCATCGATATCCATTTGGGCAGGGATTGAGATGCTTCCCGTCCTTACGGTCACCCTCAACCCGGCGCTCGATGTGACAACGTCGGTCGAGCGCCTGAAGCCCTTGCAGAAGCTGCGTTGCGCCGCGCCACGGTTCCATCCGGGGGGTGGCGGAGTGAACGTCTCCCGCGCCATCAAGGAACTCGGCGGCGAGAGCCGCGCATTTGTTGCGGTCGGCGGGCAGACCGGCGGTCAACTTCGACGATTGCTTGATCGCGCTGGATTGGACGTCGACTACTGGCCGCTGTCCGGGGAAACGCGCACGTCGTTCACCGTGATGGACGAAGCCGCCAAGGTGCCCTACCGGTTCCTCCTCCCCGGCCCCTCGGTTTCGCCGTTCGAGTCGGATGCGATCCTCGCGCGGCTTGCGACCCTGATCCGGCAACACACCGGTTATGTGGTGGCCAGCGGCAGCCTGCCGCCGGGGGTTCCCGATGACTTCTATGCGCATCTCGCGCGCCGAACACGCGAGCTCGGCGGCAGGTTCGTGATCGACAGCCACGGTGCCGCGTTACGCGCCGCCACTGAGGAACGCCCTTTTCTTGTTCGGCTGAACCACCTCGAAGCGCAGGAGCTGCTCGGCGGCGAAGCCAACGCTGCGGCGCACATTCTGGCGACGCAACTGTTGGCACGCGGCTTGGCCGAAGTGGCGATTGTAACCCTCGGCGAGCGCGGGGCGATTGTCGCGACGTCCGAACACCAGATTGAGATTCAGCCGCCGCGCGTGGCAGTCAGAAGTGGCGTCGGGGCCGGCGACAGCTTCGTCGCCGCTTTGGTTATGGGCCTTGCCAGCGGGTGGCCGCTGGAGGACGCGGCGCGCTATGGGGTCGCGGCGGCAGCCGCCGCAGTCACGACCGAGGCGACAGAGCTTTGCCAAAAAGAAATGGTCGACGCTTTCTTCGCACAGATCGGCGGAACGCTCCGACCCGCCGCTTGAGCCGGATCAAAGCGGCCACCCTCCCCTCCGAGCAGAATGACTGCACTACCAGACGAGATGGAGAGATCGCGATGATCGTCGCCGATGTGATGAGCCGGACCCTCGTTACGGTCATGCCCGGACACAGTGTCCGGCACGCCGCGCAAATCATGCTCGACCACCACGTGAGCGGCGTCCCCGTTCTGGACGGCGATGGCAACCTGATGGGAATTCTCACGGAGGGTGACCTCCTCCGCCGGGTCGAATACGGTTTGACCGGTAGCACGCCGCATTGGCTCGGCGCCGTCACGCACGAAGGCGCGGCGCGGGATTTCGTCAAAAGCCACAGCTGGCGCGTCGGCGACGTGATGAGCAAACCTGTCGTCACGGTTCAAGAGACGACCGCGCTGGCTGATGTAGCGGTCTTGTTCGGTACGCGCGGCATCAAGCGCGCTCCGGTCATGCGAGGAACGCAATTGGTGGGCCTGGTCAGCCGCGCTGATCTGTTGCGCATCATAGCTAACTCAAGACCCGAGAAGATTGCAGCCGGTGACAGTGCGCTCGAGATCAGCGCTTCGGCCCGGTTGCGTGACGCCGAGACGGTCTTTTCGGTCTGTCCGGCAGTGACAGTGGTCGACGGCGTGGTCCATCTCTGGGGACAGGTGCGCTCCCAAGCCGAACGAGACGCCGCTCGCGTGGCCGTGGAGAGCATCGAAGGGCTACGAGGCGTCGAGGATCACCTGTCAATCATCCGTTCTGCCTAGCTCGCCGACGCCATGACAATCCGCAATCTCGTCGAGACCCTGGCGCCTGCATCGGTCGCCCTGGTGGGTGCGACCCTGCGCGAGGGAGCGGTTGGGCAAGTCGTGCTTCAAAACGTGACGCAGGGTGGCTTCGCGGGACGCATCTACCCGGTCAACCCCAAGTACGATCACCTCGGGGACCTCAAATGTTATCGGCGCATCTCCGACCTGCCCGAGGCACCCGACGTCGCCGTGATCATGACACCGGCCCTCACGGTGCCCGAAATCGTGGCAGAGCTCGGTCGAAAGGGAACCAAGGTCGCAGTCGTACTTTCCGCGGGCATTTCGGCGGCGAATGGCCTCAGGCAGCAGATCCTCGATGCCGCCCAACCGCATCTGCTGCGCATCATCGGGCCAAACACCATTGGCCTGCTGGCGCCGCGCGTCGGGTTGAATGCAAGCTTCGTCCACATCGCCCCGAGCGCAGGACGCCTCGGCCTGATCTCTCAGTCTGGCGCGATGGTCTCCTCGATCGTCGACTGGGCCGCGGCAGAGGGTATTGGCTTTTCACAGATCTACTCGTTGGGTGACATGGCCGATGTCGATGTCGGCGATTGTCTCAACGTTCTTGGCGCCGACGCCAGCACGTCGGCGATCCTGATGTACCTAGAGTCGATTCCGGCACCACGTAAATTTATGTCCGCCGCGCGCGCCGCCGCCCGTATCAAGCCGGTGATCGCCGTCAAACCGGGCCGGCACGCGGAAGCTGCGAAAGCGGCTGCAACCCACACTGGCGCGCTCGCTGGTTCGGATCGCGTTGTCGATGCCGCATTTCGTCGTGCCGGAATCATTCGCGTCGACGATCTCGCCGATCTATTCGATGCGGCGGAAATCACCGGCCGCTATCCTCCGATGCGCCAGGCTCGGGTCGGCATCGTTACCAACGGTGGTGGCGCCGGCGTGTTGGCCGTGGATCACCTCATCGACGATCGCGCCGCGCTCGCGGTGCTGGCGCCCGAAACCATCGCCTCGCTCGACAGCGCGCTCCCTGCGACATGGTCTCACGCCAATCCGGTCGACATCATCGGCGATGCTCCGCCAGAGCGGTACCGGGCTGCGATCCGAACCGTCGCTGCCGATCCCGGTGTCGACGTTCTGCTGGTAATGAACTGTCCGACCGCGCTTGCCGACCCAACCGCGGCTGCGACCGCTGTCGCAGCTGAGGCAACACGCGGACTGATCAATGGCAAGCCGTTGCTGGCCTGCTGGCTCGGTCGAAAAGCGGCGCCTGCGAGCAGCATCCTTCATGCGGCCGGCATCGGCGACTTCGAAACGCCGGCTGAGGCGGCAAGCGCAATCGCCCTGCTGACGCACTGGTCGACACTTCGTGAACAGCTCCAACGTGTGCCACCGGAGCGCGTCGACCCCTGCCTGGATCGCACTGCAGCGGAATCACTACTCCGCAGCGTCGTGGCGGATGGGCGCACACTGCTCACCGAGGATGAGGCAAAGGCTCTGCTCGTCGCCTATGGCATTTCGACGCCGCGCACGATCGTGGCAAGGGACGCGGCCTCGGTCGAACAGGCCGCGCGCCAGCTTCTCATCGAGGCTCCTGCCGTGGTTGTCAAAGTTCGATCGAAGACAATCACGCATAAGTCCGATCTGGGCGGTGTTGCCCTAGATCTGAGGACGCCCGACGCTGCTCGCGAAGCCGCCACCTCGATGGCCCAACGGTTCGCAGAGATCCTCCCCGACGCATCCCTCGACGGGTTCACAGTCCAGCCCATGGTTCGTCGACGGGGCGAGGAACTCCTCGTCGGATTGTCGACGGACCCACAGTTCGGGCCGGTCGTCGTTTTTGGCGCTGGCGGCACAGCAGTTGAAGTCGTGGCCGACACGGCAATGGGGCTCGTGCCACTTGATGACGTTCTGGCGGTCGATCTCATCGAGAGAACTCGTGTCTCCCGGCTTCTTGCCGGATACCGTGACCGAAAGCCGGCGAACCGTGCTGCGATTGTCGACACGCTCATCGCTGTGTCGCAGCTTTCGATCGACTTCCCGATGATTGTTGGAATCGACATCAACCCTTTGGTCGCCGACCCCGAGGGGGTCATAGCACTCGATGCCCGCGTGGAGATCGATCCGAGCCGTGCGGCGATTGCGCCCCCCAATCCGGCGTTGGCGATACGCCCCTACCCCGCAATCGAGACCAAACTCGTGCGCTGCGGCATGGGCAGTCTGCTGCTTCGTCCGATCAGGCCTTCCGATGCCGCGCTCTATCCGCGATTTCTCGAACGGGTTAGCGCCGATGATATGCGGTTACGCTTTCTCGTTGCCACCGACACGCTCTCGGAGGCAACGCTCGTTCGCCTGACGCAGCTGGACTATGATCGCGATATTGCCTTCGTCGCACTCGAGCAGCCGTCCGGCGAGCTCGCGGGAATCGTTCGCTACGCGTCGACGCCCGATCGCGACACTGCTGAATTTGGCATACTCGTGCGCAGCGACCTCAAGGGACGAGGCTTGGGCAAGACCCTGATGGAGACACTGATCGACTACGGGCGGCGCCAAGGCGTCGGCCAGCTGACTGGCAGTGTGCTGCGCGAGAACGCGGCCATGCTCAGCTTGGCTGACGCGCTTGGTTTCGTGCAGAGTGCCGATGAGGAACCGCATCTCGTGGCGATCACACTGAAGCTAGGACGCTGACGCGGGACCTAGAACGCCGATGCGGCGCTTCAGCACTTCCGATGCTGCGGCGTAGGTCAGGACAATGCCGAGGATTGCGCCCAAAAGAGGCGCAGGCAGCGGCACAAAATCGAGCAGTTGGGTGGCGAGTGGGAGGACCGGCACTGCCAGGGCCGTCAGCGCCACAACCATCGAAACGACAAGAAGCAGCGGCGACGGCCAACTGCGGAAGAACGGTCTCTGTGTGCGCATCACCGCCACGACGACCAGTTCGGTCAGCAAGGACTCAGTGAACCACGCGGTCTGGAATGTCGCGGCATTGGCGTGAAAGACCTGCAGCAGCACCAAGAAGGTCAGGCCGTCGAATACGGAGCTCACCAGCCCAAAGCTGACCATGGAACGCACAAGCGCACGAAAATCCCACTGCCGGGGATGCTGCAGAAGCTCGGGATCGACGCGGTCGGTCGAGATTGCCAGCATCGGTAGATCGGAGAGAAGGTTGTTGAGCAGGATCTGAGTTGCCAGCATGGGGAGGAATGGCAACATCAAGGATGCGGCTGCCATGGAAATCATGTTGCCGAAGTTGGCGCTGATCGTGATGGCGATGTACTTGATCGTATTCCCGAAGGCGGTACGACCGGCCAGCACGCCGTCGAGCAAAACCAGAAGGTCCTGCCTCAGCAAAATTACGTCGGCCGAGGCCTTTGCGGCGTCGACGGCATTGTCAACGGAGATCCCGATGTCCGCCGCGCGCAGCGAGGGTGCATCGTTGATACCGTCGCCCATATAGCCCACGGTGTGCCCCGCCCGGCGGAGTGCGGTAACGATGCGTTCCTTCTGTCCTGGCGTGACTTCGGCAAAGACGTTGGCGGTTGCGAGCCTTCGAGCCAGGGCTCGATCTCCCAGACCGTCCACCTTCCTGCCGACAAGCACATGCGGCTTGAGGCCGATGGACTTCGCGACGTGCTCCGCCACATAGCGGTTATCGCCACTGATGATCTTGAGGGTCACGCCGTTGCGCGCCAGAGCCGTCACCGTCTCGGCAATGCCCGGCTTCAACGGGTCCGAAAACAGCAGGTAGCCGACAAGTGTGAGGTCTGTTTCATCGTCCGGGCCGCAATGGCGCCCCGCCTCAATTTGCTTGATGGCGAGGGCAATGACACGCCGGCCTTCCTTGCTCCAAGCTGCCAGTCGCTGCTCCTCGGCATGCCGGCGTTCGACAGTCAGATCCAATACATTGGAGCCGACACCAATCCGCGTGCACTGTTCCAGAACGGAAGCAACCGCCCCCTTGCAGGCCATCGTCGCCGCGTGCCCATCGCTCACGATCACCGACAAGCGCTTTCGTTCGAAGTCGTAGGGGACTTCGCCGGCCTTGCTGGCGCCCCCGACGTCGACATCGCCTTTGCGCTTGAGGATCGCGGCGTCGAGCGGATTGGGCAGCGCAGTCTGGAAGGAAGAATTGAGGACTGCCCAGCGCAGAACCTCCAAGGACGGCTGCCCGTCCACGCCGACTGCAGCCTCAAGGCTGACATCACCGAGCGTCAGCGTACCGGTTTTGTCGGTGCACAGCACGTCCATCGCACCGAGATTTTCGATTGCAACGAGACGGCGAACCAGGACGCCTCGTTCAGCCAGTCGCTTGGCGCCGCGCGACAGCGTCACGGTGACGATTGCCGGCAGCAGCTCAGGGGTGATGCCGACAGCAAGCGCTGCGGCGAACAGCAGCGAGTCGACCACCGGGCGGCCAAGCAGGACATTGGCGATCAGGACAAGCGTCACCAGCACAAGCATGATCTGCGTCATTAGAAGCCCGAACTGTCGCGTTCCGCGCGCGAAGCTGGTCTCGGGCTCAAGGGCCGCTACCGAAAGGGCGAGCGTGCCGAACTCGGTGTCGGCGCCCGTTGCCGTGACGACTGCCAGACCCTCCCCGCTGCGAACTGACGTTCCCATATGGACGCGGTTGGCAGGGTCAAGGGCCTCGCTCGCGGTCGCCGCCTGCTTGTCCGCAGGAAAAGACTCTCCTGTGAGCACCGCTTCGTCGGCGTGCAGGGCCGTTGCCTCGAGGACGATCCCGTCGGCCGAAATCAGACTGCCTGCTCGCAGTACGATCACGTCCCCGGGTACGATATCCGAGACAGCGATCTCGACATCCGCGGCGTCGCGGCGGACGACGTTCGAGACGGCAATCCGGCGGCGAAGTTCGGCGACCGCGTTGCCTGCCCGATATTCCTGAACGAAGCCAAGCCCGGTGCTCGCCAAGACGATCACGGCGACGATGACCGCCTCGTTGGTCTCGCCGAGCCCAGCCGACAGCGCAGCAGCGGCCAGCAGGATCAACACCATCGGTGAACGGAACTGCCGGAACAGCACAGCCAAGGGGTGGTTGCCGTTGTCGTCGCGCAACCGGTTCGGGCCGTACCTGAGAAGGCGGCTCTGTGCCTCAGCGGTGGTCAGCCCAAGGGGCGATGTCCCAAGCCGATCGAGCGCTTGCGACAGCGTCTGATCCAACGGTCCTGGCTGATGGGCCGTCGACCGCGCGGACGGGTGACGATCAGGCCGTGTCCACCACATCTAGTTGGAGACGAATCGGTTCAGCGTATTGGCGCTGAGCACGCTGCGCGTCACCCCCCCGAATAGCCATTCGCGCATCCGACTGTGGCCGTAGCCACCAATGACGAGCAAATCTGCATCGCGGGACATTGCGTTCGTCTCAAGGGCGTCAACAAAGCCATCGGGGTTGGCGATGATCTCTGCTCGGGCGGTTACACCGTGCCCCTTCAACCAACCCAGCAAATCGTCCAGCGAGGTGCGTTCACCCGAATAGTCGCCCTCCGTTACCGTGAGCACCACCACATCCTGCGCAAGTCTCAGGAACGGCAGAGCATCGGAAACGGCACGGCGAGCTTCACGCGTGTCCTTCCAACCGATGCAGATGGTCTTCAGCATGGCGGCTGTTACCCCGTCTGCGACATCGATGACGGGCCGCCCCGATGCCAGGACGAGTTCCCCAAGGTTCGTGAGATTGTGGACGGCGAAGGTGGACTCTGTCCGAGGTGCCGTGACGATCAGGTCGGCCAACCGGGCATTCTCAATCAGGCTTTGCGTCGGGTTTGCAACATAGGATCGCCAGCGGTGGGGAATCGACGCCGGTACCATTGCCTGGAAAGCGTCTTCCGCACGCTTGAGTTGTGTTTCTACCTGCGCAAGCTCCATCGCATAGGCGTCGACTGCAGCAGCGCCGCCGTCCATCGCGGCATACATTGCCATGGGCTGATCGGCGGCAATGCCGATCAGCTCGGCACCGAATTTGTCGGCCAGATCGATTGCGTAGCGAAGTCCCGCGGACTCGGATGCGCCACTATCGACATTGACCACGATCGAACGAATTTCCATTTCAATCTCCTGCGCCATCGGCGAGATCCGAAGCGTCCCTTTGGTTGTGCCCTGCCGGCGTGGCTGGCAGGGCAATCGGGTGATCAGGCAAGGCCGGGCGTCGTGCTCACCGCGGCAGCGGCGGGATTAGCCGACGCCAGTCGAGCGCGGTCGTCGGCGCTCCAGCGGGTCATGATCAGCGCAGCAATCACCCCGAAGCCGTACGCGACGATTCCAAGGCTGATGAGCCAGCCCAGGAACGGGATCATCGTCAGCAATCCGGCCAGGAGCAGTGACAGGGCCAGGACCGCAACCTTACGACCAGTCGTCGCCACGGAAGTAAACCGGGATCCGATCGCGTGGCCGATCAAGTAGACTCCAGCGATGTAGGCGAGGCTGCACGCGATGACCGCAAAGATGATAACGAAGGGAACGAGCAGCAGCCCGACAACGGTCAGTCCGGCAACCGGTACCAATCCGACAACGGCGGCGAACGCCAGCAATCCTAGTCCGACGCGGCGGACCGGCCGGACCGCCGAAAGCGTCTCGAGGCTGCCGGTCAGAGGCCTGCTGAGAGCGATGAATGCAGCGCCCACGACGAGCAGCAGCACCCACCAGAGGGCGGCGGCCCAGACCGCTGTCCAGAACGCCTTGGCGACCATCTCGGCGGTCTGGCCGACCTGCGTGGGATACTCGGGAGAGGTGAGCTCGGTGAAGACTACGCGGTCCGCCGGGGCAACACTCGTTGGAACCTCGACCTTTTTAGGGGCGTGGATCAGGACTTGCCCTGCAACAACGGCGTTCGTGCCAAAGATGAGGTTTCGGCCGTAGAAACTGAGGTCACCTTTGATCGGGGCGTTGATCGTGGCTGTCTCGGCCGTCACGAGAACAGAACCATCGGCGCCGCTATCGAGCGTGAAGTTCGCGGCTGCGGCGCGCACGTTGCCGGACACCGGCTGCGTCGTATGCACTGATACGGTGTTGCCCATTGCGGTGATGTCACCCTTGATCGTCCCACCGACAGAGACGCTGAAACCCGCGGCATAAAGGTTGCCGCCAACATCGGAGTTGGACTGGACGTCAAAGCCGGCGAGATGGGCATCGTGGCCCACCGCGGCGGACAGTACGACCGTGTTGCCGGCTTCGAACGCGTCGCGGAGGACCGGCGATGCGATAGCGATCGACTGTCCGGCGGCATAGGTGTCGCCGCCAAAGGTGAAGGTCTGCTGGTCGGCGACCGCTGGCAATGAGATGAGGGCCAACAGGCCAGCAAGGAAGACCGGGAGCGAGTTCTTCATTTTGAGCCTCGTGGTTGGATGATAAGGCCAACCTGCCGCGCCGGGGGACGTCAGTTCTTGATCGGCATCAACTGGTCACGAAAAACTCACCCGCGGACCAGCGATCGGAAACCTGCATTTGCTCGATTGACGCGGATCAAACATGGGCTGAGCACGCGGCATATCCTCGACAAGCAGCTATTGGAGGCCGTCATGGATCGCGAGCGCATACATATCACTCAGCACACACCGCTCGGAGCGGTTTGGTTCGCCGGTTGGCTTTTCACCATCGGCTATCTAGAGCTCGACTTCTGGCGCGGCCTGCTCGCTCTGATCGTTTGGCCCTACTTCATGGGCAGCCACTTCGTACACCTGGGCTGACCATGTCAGAAACCGATCCGCGATCGTTGCTGGAGCTCCTGGCTGCACTTGCACGCGACATTCCCGACCTCGTGCATAAGGAGGTCGTGCTGGCGCGTGTCGAGGCAAGGCGTGCACTCGACTTGCTGCTGGTCGCCCTGCGTCGTTTGGCGTTGGGCTCGGTAATTGCTGTTGGTGCGGTGGGCCTCGCGCTTGCCGCGTTGGTCAATGCGCTCACCGCGCTGTTGGTCGCCCGTGGCGTCGAGTCGTCGGTGGCCAACCTGCTGTCGACGAGCACCGTCACAATCGTTGCAGGCTCCGCGGCCTGGTTGCTGTTTGCCAGCGCCCGGCGATCCCTCGAAGCCTCGCGATCGTCGCTGGACGACAGCATGCGTACGCTAGCCGAGACTCTCCCGGATCAACATCGAGGCACAGATGCCACCCGACAGTCGAAATGACCTCGAGCACGACGTGACCGACGAGCGTGCACGGGTCGATGCGACGATCAACGAAATCCAGAGCCGACTAACGCCTGGTCAACTCATCGATGAGGTCTTGCGCCATGGGCGCGCGCCCGGGACCGATTTCGTAGCCAATCTCGGACGCACGCTCGCCGCCAACCCGATCCCGACAGCTTTGGTCAGCGTGGGACTAATGTGGTTGCTGCTCGCGCCCAGGTCGACGACCCCAGAAGCTTCCCAGCCAGCAGCTGAGCAACCAGGCGAGGGATCGTGACGGATTGTCATCGTACTGGGGCGCATGCAGATAACGTCCTGGGCTTTGGTCCCGGTTTGATCGTTATCAAGATCGCAGCGGCAAATTGAGCGATCGTCTTTCCATCCAGGGAGAGACCGATGCCCCATACCTCTGCAGACAACTCCTCCGTCGTCGACGCACCAATCAAAGATCTGGTCGTTCAGCTGACCGGGTCCGGTGAAGATGAACATCGGCTGACCGTCGCGACTGCCATCGCCGAGAGCTTCGGCGCACATATCGTCGGCGTCCACCTTCACGCGTTGCCAGATATCCTCGATATCACGGATCCGACCCAGAGCGGTGCTATCCGAACGCTACTCGAGACATCCGAGCAGCAGGCAAACCGCACGTTCGAAGGCCTGACCTCGCGGTTCGCACGACTGCAGGTTTCACACGAATTGCGCCGCCTGCACGGTTTCTCCAGCGATCTTGGTCTCGACCTTGCGGCGCTGGCGCGCAGTGCCGATCTCTTCATTGGCACGCGGCCGTATGGCGATCCCGAAGGCCAGCACCGCATCGAGGAGCGGGTGTTGTACGAGGCCGGACGCGGCTGCCTGTTCCTCCCACCGGGAGGCACTCCACACCAAACATTCGAAACGATCGCCATTGCATGGGACCCGTCGCGCGAAGCCGCACGAGCGGTCGCCGAGGCGATGCCGTTTCTCAAGCGAGCCTCCAAGGTGTTCATCATTCATGTCAGTTCTCCCTTGGAAGAGTCGAAGGAAACCGACGCCGAGCTTTCGAGGATCGGGGCTCATCTGCTCCGCCACGGCGTGGACGCCGAAATGGCAACCACGCCGTTCCTCAGCAGCACCGGCGAAGCGATCGAGCAGGCCGCACACCAACGGGGCGCCGACCTCATCGTCATGGGGGCGTATGGCCACCGGCGCCTCGTAGAACTCGTCTTCGGTGGCGCGACGCGTTACATCCTACGGCACGGGACGCTTCCCGTCCTCATGGCTCACTAGCTGTGTCGGAAACCGGCCTCACGAGTGAACAGGCACGCACCCGCCTGGAGGCTGAGGGTCCGAATGCACTCCCCGAGTCCGACCGTCGAAGCGGACTCCGCGTCATTGGGGAGGTTCTGCGCGAACCGATGCTCGTCCTGCTGATCCTCAACGGCCGCCTGGCCGCCACACTGAACGAGCCCATCAGCGGCAATCCGGGTGCACCGCCACCCGTCCACATATAGGATGATGTTCTTCAGCTTCGCAGCGACCGATGCCGGTCGTGTCGGGGAGCGGAACCACCAGCGTCTGGCTTACCCGACATGCCGATGTCGCGGAAGGAAGCCGTGTCGCGCCGATCTCGTTCGGGGAGCTCCCGGGGCCTCGGGCACCTGCGATAGCCAACGGAAATATGTCGCAGACCTGATCGAGCCAGCGATACAAGATCCGGACGTTCTCGAAGTAATGGCGCGCCCGAAGAGATTCGAACTCCTGACCCCCAGATTCGTAGTCTGGTGCTCTATCCAGCTGAGCTACGGGCGCCTGGCTTCACGCGGCCGATCGGCCGGAAGCGCGCCACCCATATAGAAGGCGGCCG
>Ga0207674_10004934_pt1 | contig 15934 bp, 13 predicted proteins | sample KBSCornC72_FD_184303 | JGI IMG/M metagenome (GOLD analysis project Ga0207674, IMG submission 184303) | Corn rhizosphere microbial communities from Kellogg Biological Station, Michigan, USA - KBS Corn C7-2 (SPAdes) (version 2) | ecosystem: Host-associated > Plants > Roots > Rhizosphere > Soil ... | reverse complement strand
GACATCATGAACCTCGCGATGCATCAGGTCCTCGCCGCCCATTCCAAGACCGTGCCGCAACAAGTGCACGATCACTTCGTTGATCGACCAGTTGCGCTCACGCGCGAGCGTCTTGATGCGCTCGGCAATCGCTTCGTCGATGTTGCGCACGAGAATGTCGGGCACGGCTAATCACTTCTTCAATTTCGATCCCCCGCAATGGGGATTTTCGCAGTATATGCGCGGGATTTCACGTCCCGTCATGTAATGAACTACCGCTTGGCTGCCGATTGCCCGCCGCATGGCGCATCAACCAGATGATCAGACCGAAAGCCGGTAGACCGAGGGCGGCTGTGTAAACGAAGAAGCTGGGGTAGCCGAACGTATCGACGATCCTGCCCCATTGGCTGGCCAAGCCCTTCGCGGGCAGGCTCCAGAGAGTGCCAAACAAAGCATATTGTGTCGCGGTATAGGCTCGATTGGTCAGTGATGACATGTACGCGATGAAGGATGTGCCGGCAATTCCATTGGCGACATTGTCAAGACTCACCACGCTGGCGAGCCAACCGATATGCGGCCCCATTGCTTTCGGATCCGCGGCATGCGCGACGAGAAACATCCTCTGGCTGTCGGCAACATAGCCGTAGAAGAGATTGGCAGCTGTCAGTAACACGCAGCCAGTCAGCAACGCGGTCGGTATGCTGAATCGTTTTACCAGAAGGCCAGCGAGCAGTGCGCCGCACAGTGTTAAAACGATGCCGTAGCCTTTCGAGATCAACGCGATCTGGTCCAGCGTGTAGCCCAGATCGAGATAAAACGGAATTGCCGCGACCCCCTGGGTCATGTAGTTGAGTCGGTAGGTCAAGATCAGCGCTACGATCGGTAACGCGACGCTCATCTCGTTACGTGTGAAGAAATCAACGAATGGACAAACCACGGCACCGATCAGCCAGGCGACCGCGTGGCGCAGCGGAGACGGCCAATGTTTCGAACGCGCCAGAAATGCAATGACACGAGCCTCCTGCGCCAATGTCGAGCGATCGATTGCCGCGTCAGGCTCGGCGATCACGAGCGTGGTGATGATGCCGATGAGCGCACAGGCAGCCATTGCGAAGTAGGCGATGTTCCAGCCATAGCCGGCGGCGGCAAAAAGCGCGCCCGCTCCTGCCGTGATAAGTGCAACCTGATAGCCGATTTGATAAGCCGCAGCCATCGAGCCTTGCCACTCGCTACCCACCGCTTCAATGCGGTAGGCGTCGACGGCAATATCTTGGGTCGCCGATGAAAACGCCGTGAACACGGCGCACCAGGCAATCGCCTGCGCGTTCGATCCCGGATCCTTCAAGGCCAGCGCGATGATTCCCACTGCAATGCCAATCTGCGCAAGCAACATCCAGCTGCGGCGCCTGCCGAGCCGGTGCAGCACCGGCAAGCGCAATCGATCCACGATCGGTGACCAAAAAAACTTTAGCGAGTACGCCAGGCCCACGAGGCTGAAGTAACCTATTGTCGTGCGATCAATACCAGATTGGCGAAGGCGCGCCGACAGGGTCGTTAAGACGAGCGGGAACGGCAGACCCGCAGCAAAGCCCAAGAACAACATGGCGCAAACACGCGGGTGTGCGTAGGCCGAGAATGCGTCCCGCCAACGTTGAGCAACCTGAAACACTACGCGTAGTCCACGGTAAACGGCGCATGATCGGAAAACCGCGGCGTCGCGGCGACCGAACACGCTTTCGCCTGCAGCGATGGCGTGGTGATCTGGTAATCGATGCGCCAGCCGACGTTGTTCGCGCGCGCGGCGCCACGATTGCTCCACCAGGTGTATTCGACGGCGTCGGGTTTGACGACGCGAAAGCTGTCGCGCCAACCTTGTTTTGGCGGCGGCGTGCCGTCGCCGTACGCGTCGGCGATAAAACCATTGAGCCATGCACGTTCCGGCGGCAGGCAACCGGAATTTTTCTGGTTCGAGGTCCAGTTCTTGATGTCGTTGCGCGAACGCACGATGTTCCAGTCTCCGCACAGCACATAATCGCGTCCGGACACGAGCCACTGATCCAGAATAGGCTTGAACCACTCCATAACCTTGAACTTCACTTGTTGGCGTTCCTCTCCCGAGGACCCCGACGGCACATACAAGGAGACGACGCTGAGCTTGCCGAAGCGCGCTTCGATATAACGGCCCTCCTCGTCGAACGGTGCCCAGCCGAGCGCGGTACGCACCTCATCCGGTTCGCGGCGCGTGTAGATCGCAACGCCGGAATAACCCTTTTTCGTCGTCGCGTCGCGATAGAAACAATGGTGACCGTCGGGCCGAAACATCGGATCGGAAAGCTGGTCTTCCTGCGATTTGGTTTCCTGCAGACAGACGACGTCGGCATTTTGCTGTTTCAGCCACGCGAAAAAGCCCTTGTTGGCGGCCGAGCGTATACCGTTGGCGTTGAAGGTGATGATGCGCATGATGGAGAATCTACGAGACGGACATCGCATAATACGATGAACCGGATTCTCCACTCGCCATGAAACCCTATCAACGCGAATTCCTCGAACTCGCCCTGGCCAAGAACGCGCTGCGTTTCGGGCAATTCACACTCAAGTCCGGACGCGAGAGTCCATACTTCTTCAACGCCGGACTGTTCGATTCGGGCGCCGCGCTCGATGCGCTTGGCAGCGCCTACGCGCAGGCGGCCATCGATTCGGGTATCGCTTTCGACATGCTATTCGGCCCCGCCTACAAGGGCATCGCTTTGGCCACGGTCACGGCGGTCGCCCTTGCGCGCGAGCACGCGCGCGATGCGCCGGTCGCTTTCAACCGCAAGGAAGCCAAGGACCACGGCGAAGGCGGCGTGCTGATCGGTGCGCCGCTCAAAGGCCGTGTGCTGATCGTCGACGATGTGATCAGCGCCGGCACGGCGATCCGCGAATCGCTCGCGCTGATTCGTGCGAATGGCGCCACAACAGCGGGCATATTGATTGCGCTCGACCGCCAGGAACGTGGTCAAGGTGCGCAATCCGCGGCGCAGGAAATCGCCGGCGAATTCAACACGCCGGTCATCGCCATCGCGCAGCTCGAACAGCTGTTGGTGCTGGCACGCGAGCGTTCTGAACTGGCACCTTACCGCGAGCGCCTGGCGGCGTATCGCGCCGCTTACGGTTGCTGACGCTCAGGCTATACTGGCCGCGACAGGAGGATTTTCGACATGCGTGCGACCGAAATTTTTTTAGTAACCGCGCTCGGACTGACCATGAGTGTCGGCGCGTTGGCGCAAACCAAGAGTAGCGAGCACACCCGATACAAATGGAAGGATGCGCAAAACAACGTGCACTATGACGATACCCTGCCGGAAGCCGCACTTCAGTTTGGCTATGACTTGGTCAACAAGAACGGCATGGTGATCAAGCACGTCGACCGCGCGAGGACACCGGAAGAACTCGCGGCGGACAGGGAGGCAGCAGCCAGACTAGCGGCGGACAAGCACGCTGCTGAAGATAAAGCGCAACATGACCAGCAAATGCTTGCGGCTTATCCGAACGAGCAGGACCTGACGCGCAATCAGCAGGCCCAACTGGATTCGCTGGATCAGGAAGTTCACGCCACGCAGCTTAGCCTGGACAGCCAGGAAAAGAGCCTCGCCAGTATGCTCGGTCGCGCCGCGGAACTGGAGCGCACCGCCAAACCGGTGCCTCCCGCTCTGCAGAAGCAGATCGAGACTCAGCGCACGGTCGTCGCCAAACAAAAAGATTTCATCATCGGCAAGCAGAAAGAGCGCGCCGAAACGGTCCAGCGCTTCAGCGATGAACTAGCGCATTACCGCGACTTGCGTGCTGCGCAAACGAGAAAATAGGCTCTAGAAGGGCAGCTTCAGGTTCTTGTCCGTCGCCAGAAGCTGTTCGCGGAAGAGACTCTGGATGCGCAGCAGAACGTCGTCATTGTCGGCGTCGAAGCGCAACACCAGCACCGGCGTCGTATTGGAAGCGCGCACCAGCCCCCAGCCGTCCGGCCAATCCGCGCGCACGCCGTCGATCGTGGTCACGCGCGCGCCCTCGAACTGCGCCGCTTGCTGGAATTTTTCGATGAAGCGGTAGTGCTCGCCTTCAACCATGGAAATTTTCAACTCCGGCGTGCTTACCCCCTTGGGCAAGCTGGCCAGCACTTCCTGCGGCGTACGGCCATCCGCATCGGCGGCGAGAATCTCGAGCAAGCGCGCCGCCGCGTAGATGCCATCGTCAAAGCCGTACCAGCGCTCGCGGAAGAAGAAGTGGCCGCTCATCTCGCCGGCCAGTTCCGCATTGGTTTCGCGCATCTTCGCCTTGATCAGCGAGTGCCCTGTGCGCCACATGATCGGACTGCCGCCGGCCTGCAGGATCCAGGGCTGCAGCTTGCCGGTGCACTTGACATCGTAAATGATCGTTGCACCCGGATTGCGCGCGAGCACATCCTTGGCGAACAGCATCAGCAGGCGGTCCGGGAAGATCATCTCGCCGTCGGCAGTGACTACGCCGAGGCGGTCGCCATCGCCATCGAAGGCAATGCCGAGATCGGCGTTCATCTGCTTCACCGACAGGACCAGATCTTTCAGATTGTGCGGATCGGATGGATCCGGGTGATGGTTCGGGAAGTTGCCATCGACGTCGCAAAACAACGGCAGCACCTCGCAGCCGATACCTTGCAGCACTTGCGGCGCAATCGCGCCGGCGATGCCGTTGCCGCAGTCAACGACGATCTTGAGCGGGCGCTCGATCATCACGTCGTCGAGGATACGAGTGATGTAATCGCGGCTGACATCCATCCGCTGCAGCCCGCCATTGCCGCTGGTGTAACGGCTTTCGCTGATGCGCGCGTACAGATCCTGGATCGCGCCTTCCGATAGAGTCTCGCCGCCGAGCACGATTTTGAAGCCGTTGTAGTCGGGCGGATTGTGGCTGCCGGTAACCGACACGCCGGAACCGATGTTCAGGTGATACGTCGCAAAATACAGCACCGGCGTCGGCGCCGCGCCGATGTCGATTACGTCGCAGCCCGCCGCACGCAGGCCTTCAATCAGTGCGCCGGACAATTCCGGCCCGGACAGGCGACCATCACGGCCGACCGCTATTTCCTTCAAGCCACGATGTTGTGCTTCCGAGCCAATCGCGCGACCAATCTCGCGCGCGATCTGCGGCGTCAAGGTTTTGCCAAGCACGCCACGAATGTCGTAGGCGCGAAAGATGCTGCGATCCACCGTGATGGCAACGCCTTCCTTCGTCGGTTCGACCTCAGGCTTGGTCGGGACGGCCGACGGCTTGACCCGCACCGGTTTGATCGCCGGTGTTGCGGCGGCGGGCTTTTCCGCGCCGGCCTTGCGCGCGGACTTGCGCGCATCCAGACGCGCCTGCACGCTGTCCCAGCCAACCTTGCGCAACCATAACAGCGTAGCTCCCGCGCCGAGTAGCAGCATCGAGAGCGGCAATACCACCCATAAGCCACCGGGCAACAGGACGTTGAACTCACGCGGGCGGCTACCGATACGAAACAAGCTGCCGGGAACCGGTGTTCCCGGCTCCGCCAACGTATCGTCAGTACCGCCGCCGCCCAGGCTGTCAATCAGCAAGTCGCCTTGGCCTTCGCCTTGGCGCAAATCCATACGCACGTCCGACACGCGCTGACGGTGAAATGCTTCCCGTAACGGCGCATACGGCAATTCGACATAGGCATAGGCCAGGATTTCGTCGCCACGCTGCACCGGCACGGCGAGCGCCAGCACTCGCTGTTGTCCGACCAGTCGCGATTGCAGCAGTCCCGGCGCCCGCAGACGATGCGCCTCGACCAGCGTGGCCGCTTTGGCGTAGCCGAACTTGGCAAAATCGCGGCGAATCACATCGCCGATATCGGCTTGGAAAAACTCGGCGGAGAGCGCGTCCGGCAGTTCGCGCTTGAACGCCAGTGTTGCGGCGGCGCGAGTCGGATCGCCTTCCTGCGCCACCGCGGCAATGACGGCATCGGAGTTCGCCGCCTGCGCGACGCGTGCGCGCGTGTCGGCGACGAACTTGCTCAGACGATGAACCTGCTCACGCTCTACCCATTCGATCTGGCCGGCACCGTTACTCTCGCCCCACGTTGCCCACGCCTGCCACAGACAGAACAGCCCGGCCAATAGCAGCACAAAGGCTCCGCCCAGCAGCAACGGGGACGGCCCGCGTGCCGGCGTCGATGTCAGCACTGGAGGAATCTCGGACTTGTTCATTGTTGCGAATCTTCCCTCTCAACCGCTGCCGGTGTGGCCGAAGCCGCCTTCGCCGCGATGGCTGCGCGCGAATTCGTCGACCACACGGAATGCCGCCTGCGCGACCGGCAGAAACACCAGCTGGGCGATGCGGTCCCCCGGCGCAATGGTATAAGCGCAATGAGCGCGGTTCCAGCACGAGATCATCAGCGGTCCCTGGTAGTCGGCATCGATGAGACCGACCAGATTACCCAGCACGAGGCCATGTTTGTGGCCGAGCCCCGAACGCGGCAGGATAATTGCGCAGTAACCCGGATCGCCGATATGAATGGCGATTCCGGTGGCGATCAGCGCGCTCGCACCCGGCTCAAGCAGCAACGGTGCGTCGAGCACGGCGCGCAGATCCATCCCCGCTGAGCCGGGCGTAGCCGCGCCCGGCAGCGGAATTTCGTTGCCGACGCGCGCATCGAGGATCTTCAGCTCCACATCAATCATCGTTTGGCGCGCCTGTTCGCACGGGCGCGCAGCGCGGCAATGCGCGCGACCAGCCGCTGCGCCAGCGCGTGCTTGTCGGCGCGCGCGAGCGACTCCTTGCCACCGGGCCACAACAGCAGCAGCTCGTTGTCGCACGCGTCGAAGCCCGTTCCAGCACCGACGCGGTTGGCGGCGATCAGGTCGATTTTCTTGCGTTCGAGTTTGGCGCGCGCGTATTTCTCCAGATCCTGCGTTTCCGCGGCGAAGCCGACCAGGAAAGGCTTTTTCTTCAGCGCGCCGACCTCGGCGAGGATGTCCGGGTTTTCGGCCAGATCGAGCTGCAGTGCGCGTCCTTGTTTCTTGATCTTGTGCGCGGCAACTTCCGCAGGACGGTAGTCGCCGACTGCCGCGGCCGACACGAAAATGTCGCATTGTGGAATTTGCCCCAGCACCGCTTCGCGCATCTGCCGCGCGCTGCGCACGTCGATGCGCGTGACATTTGCCGGCGTAGTCAGGTGCACGGGGCCGGCGATCAACTGCACCCGTGCGCCTTGCTCAGCCGCGGCCTGCGCGACGGCAAACCCCATCTTGCCGGAACTGCGGTTGCCGATGAAGCGCACTGGATCGATGTCTTCATAAGTAGGCCCGGCGCTGACCAGCACGCGCGTGCCGGCGAGAAGTTTCGGGCCGTGCAGGGCGATGAGTTCGGCGATGATCTGATGCGGTTCGAGCAACCGGCCCGGACCCGATTCGGCTTCCGCCATCGGCCCGTCCGCGGGACCCAAAAAACTGGCGCCGCGCTCACGCAGCGTGGCAACGTTGGCCTGAGTGGCTGCATGGGACCACATGTGCAGGTTCATCGCCGGCGCAATCGCGAGCGGCGCGGTGCTGGCCAGGCACAACGTCGTCAGCAGGTCATCGGCCACGCCGTGCGCGAGCCGCGCGATGACATCGGCGCTGGCCGGCGCTATGAGGATGCGCCCCGCCCAGCGCGCAAGTTCGATGTGTCCCATCGCTGCTTCCGCCGTTTCGTCCCATAGGCCGGAGCGCACGGGCCGACCCGACAACGCCTGGAATGTCAGCGGCGTGACGAAGCGCGCTGCATTGGCCGTGAGCACCACCTGGACATCGGCGCCGGCATCGCGCAAGCGCCGCGTCAACTCGGCGGCCTTGTAAGCGGCGATGCCGCCGGACACGCCGAGCAGAACTTTGAGGTTGGCCAGCGGCGCAGCGCTCATGCAGGAAATTACCGACAGCGAAGCGGGCTGATAGCTTACCGGAAATCGCGCAGTCTCCGACTACGACGGCGGCGCGAGATCGGCAAAACTTTCGCCATGACAATGACCATCCGCGATTGGCCGCTCGAGGAACGCCCGCGTGAAAAGCTCTACACGCGCGGCGCCGCCGTGCTCTCCGACGCCGAACTTCTCGCGCTGTTCATCGGCAGCGGGCGGCGCGGCATGACCGCGGTGGATCTCGGCCGCGAACTGCTGCTATCGGCCGGCAATTTGAAATCGTTGCTCGATCAGATGCCGGCGGAGCTCGCGCAGCGCCGCGGCCTTGGCATGGCCAGGGCCTGCACGTTGCACGCTGCGCTGGAATTGGGACGGCGCTATCTCGCGTGCGAACTGCAGCGTGAAACACTGGCGAACCCGACCGCCTGCGCCAACTTCCTGCGCACGCGCATCGGCGCGTACCCGTATGAAGTGTTCGCCTGCTTGTTCCTGGACCAGCGCCACCGCGTGCTTGCGTTCGAGGAGTTGTTCCGCGGTTCGATCGACGGTGCGAGCGTGCATCCGCGCGAAGTCGTGCGGCGCTGTCTCGCGCACAATGCCGCGGCGGTGATTCTCGCCCACAACCATCCGTCCGGCGTGGCCGAGCCGAGCCAGGCCGACCGCGACATCACTGCAGAGCTCAAGCGCGCGCTGGCCTTGATCGACGTGCGCGTGCTGGACCATTTCATCATTGGCAGCGGCGCACCCACATCCCTGGCGTCGCGCGGCTGGCTATAAACCCTCCCCTTTGTCGGCAGCTGATGGTTTGCTTGCGCGTCACGCCCGCCATTTCGCGGTCTGTCCTGACGTTCGGCCGACGCGCTGCGCGGCGTTGTTGCTCTCACGCGGCTATACTTTCGGCCGGGAGGATTCAACGCGCCGTGATTTTCGGGTATCCCGTTTCGTTTCCGGAGGATGCGTGCGAGCGGCTCGTTGCGGATGCCGCGACGGCGCGTCGGCTCGTGCGTGAGCGCTGCCCGCCGCTGCTGGAATTGCTCGAACACCGGCGCCGGCGTTTCGCGCCTATCCTCGCGCAGAATCCGAATGCGCCGGTGCAGCAGGCCGAAGACGCGATTCTGCTCGCGTTCTGCCGCCTGGCTTATCGTCACGGCAGTTGGGGCAAGGATTTTCATCACTACCACAACGAAGGCCATATCTTCGAAATCCTCGGCAGTCGACTGGAGCGCCTGATCGATACGATCGGCCTGCAGACACTGAGCCTGCGCGACTGGTTCCTGCTGACCCTGTTCGCAGCCGCCCACGACCTGCGCCAACGTGAAGTACCGGAATTTTCCGCGGGCATCGGCGCGAACGAGCGCGCCAGCATCGAAGAGACGTTCCGCATCCTGCAGCTGTGCGGATTCGACAAGGAACGCAACGCCGACGTTTTTTTAGGCATCGAGCTCATGATCGCCGGCAGCACGTTCGATGCGCGGCCGCCGCCGAAAGCGCGCGAATACAACAGCGCGGAAGTCGTGGTGCAATCCGGTGGCGCGCTGGCGCAACAGCTCGACAGCAAGCTCGACAAGTACGTACCGAACTGGCGTGGCAATCCGCACATCGCGCACGCGCTGGAACTGGCCACGATTGCGGCGGATCTGGATACCGCCAACGTCGCCGAACCGTTTCCACTATTCATGGCCAGCGCCGAGCGGCTGTGCCTGGAACGCGAGATGCGCAGCTATCGCGACGGAACAGGCGTGGAATCCGCCAAGCCGATGCTCGGTTTCTTCACCACGGGTCAGGAACATTATTTTTTCGACCTGCACCGCTTCAGTTCCGCGTACGGTCGCGCCACTTTTGGCGCGGCCAAGCAAGCGAACGTCGACCCGATTCGCCTCGTGATTCGGGAAATGTCCGCGCTGCCGCCGCCGCGTACCGGCGACGAAGTCCTGCGTGCGTTTCGCGCGCTGGTGGCGAAACATAGCGCAGCTTGAAAAGGCCGTCGTCGCGCCATTTTCGCCGGCTCCGGCACGGTCAAAAACGCCGATGCATCAGTGGATTTATACACAATGCCGCATCTGCTGCATTTTCCACGTACCGAAGGTTTTTACCGGTCGATGACAAACGAATTTGTCATTGATAAACAGCTACTTACACGGAAACATCTAGCACGCGCGCGGTGATCGCTCCCGATCGCGCGGCGGCGGCTCCGCCATCATCTGAACGATACGCACACAGTTATCCACAGGCTTCCAGGCCGCATCGGATCAAGGGTTTTGCCATGTCAAGTCGACGCGTGGGCAACCTGCGTCTTTCGGCGCAGCGGTCGCGCCGCTTACAATTGACGGCGCTGTTGCCGGAACCGTTCGCGTGAAAGAAACCCTGCGTCAATCCATTCTGCAGGCCATTGCCCGCCTGCAGGAGCAAGCTGTGCTGCCTGCCGAAGTGTCCGTGCCGTTCGTCGTCGAGCGCACACGCAGCAAGGAGCATGGCGATTTCGCCAGCAACGCCGCCCTGCTGTTGGCCAAAGTCGCTCGCCAGAACCCGCGCGCCTTGGCGCAAGCGCTCGTTGCGGCGTTGCCGCAAAGTGTACAAATAAGCAAAGTGGAAATAGCCGGCCCCGGTTTCATCAACTTCTTCTTGAGCACGCAGGCATATCACGCCGAAGTTCGACGCGTACTCGACGCGGGCGCGGCTTATGGGTGCAACGACGGCGGCGCCGGACACATGGTCGGTGTCGAATTCGTTTCCGCCAATCCGACTGGCCCGCTGCATGTCGGCCATGGGCGCGCCGCCGCGATCGGCGATTGTCTGGCGCGCGTGCTCGCGGCGAACGGCTGGAACGTGCGCCGCGAGTTCTACTACAACGACGCCGGCGTACAGATCGGCAACCTCGCACTGTCCGTGCAGGCACGCGCACGTGGGCTGGCGCCCGACGATGACGGCTGGCCGGCCGACGGTTATCGCGGCGATTACATCGCGGATGTCGCCAAGGCATATCTGGCCGGCGAATCGGTGGTTGCCGATGGCCACACCGTCGTCGCGGCGAAGAATCCGGACGACCTCGACGCCATCCGCCATTTCGCCGTTGCCTATTTGCGCCACGAACAGGATCTGGACCTGAAAGCGTTCGGCGTCGAATTCGACGTCTATTTCCTCGAATCGTCCCTGTACAGAGATGGCAAGGTCGACGAAACCGTGCGCGAACTCGTCGCTCATGGCCACACCTACGAAGAGGGCGGCGCACTGTGGTTGAAAACCACCGACTTCGGCGACGACAAGGATCGCGTCATGCGCAAGTCGGACGGTACCTATACGTATTTCGTGCCCGATATCGCTTATCACCGCAGCAAATGGCAGCGCGGCTATGAGCGCGCGATCACCGAGCTCGGTTCGGATCACCATGGTTCGCTCGCGCGCGTGAAGGCGGGTTTGCAGGCGCTGGACAGCGGAATTCCGCCAGGTTATCCGGAATATGTGCTGCATCAGATGGTGACGGTGATGCGCGGCGGCGAGGAAGTGAAGCTGTCCAAGCGCGCCGGCAGCTACGTCACGCTGCGCGACCTGATCGAGGAAGCCGGCCGCGATGCCACGCGCTATTTCCTGATTGCTCGCAAGTCCGACTCGCAACTCGTGTTCGATATCGACCTGGCGCGTTCGCAGAGCAACGACAACCCGGTTTACTACATCCAGTACGCGCACGCTCGCGTGTGCAGTGTGCTGCGCCAGCTCGGCGAACGCGGGCTGGCGTGGGATCGCGACAACGGCCTCGCGCATCTGGCGCTGCTGGGCAATGAACACGAAGCGGCGTTGATGGTCGAACTCACGCGCTATGCGGAAATCGTCGAAGCCGCCGCGCAAACGCTTGAGCCCCACCTGATCGCGCAATATCTGCGCGAGCTCGCCAATGCACTGCATACCTACTATCACGCGCACGCATTTATCGTCGATGATGCCGACCTGCGCGACGCGCGCCTGGTCTTGATCGTGGCCACGCGCCAGGTACTGCGCAACGGACTGGACTTGCTCGGCGTTTCCGCCCCGGAATCGATGTAATGGCTGCCAAACGCAATAAACAGGCTTACCGCGAAAACGACCGGCAGACGGCGTGGCCGGCGTGGATCTGGCTCGGCATCGGCGTGCTGCTCGGTCTGACGCTCTCGGCGCTGGTGTTGGTCAAAGACTGGGCGCCGATGCTGCGCAAGAAGAATCTGCCGCAGCCCAACGCCGAGGCCACCGCGCCGAAGGAATCCGAGTCGGCCGTCGCCGACGAAGCCGCGAAGAAACCGGCGCCACCGAAGAAATCGTTCGATTTCTATTCCGTGCTGCCGGAAATGGAAGTGGTGATTCCCGATGCCGAACTCTCGGCGAAAGCGCGCGCCGAGCAGCAGCGCCAGCAAGCGGCGATGGCGCAATCGCAAACGGCGAACACCAATGCGACGACGCCAGCGCCCTCACCCTCAACTGAAGGCGGCGGCCGTTATGTCCTGCTGGCCGGCTCCTATGGCGACCCGAAAGCCGCCGACGAAGCAAAAGCGAAACTCGCCCTGCTCGGTGTCGTCGCCAAGGTGCAGAGCATCACGATCAACGGCAAGACCTGGAATCGCGTGATGGTCGGCCCGTACGCGAACGCGAGCGATACGGAAGCGGCGAAAAAATCGCTCGCCGACAACGGTGTCAAGGCGATTCCGATGAAGGAAGCAGCCAATCCGTGATTACTGGAAGCCGTTTCTGAAGATTCCGTCGAGGCGGTAAACCCACAGCTGCGACGTGTTGTCGATCACGTAGAGAAGACCGTTGACGACGATCGGGCTTTGCCAGTGGATGCCACCGAGCGATGCGCCCTGCCAGATCAACGTGCCGGATGCAGCGTCGAGCGCCGTCAGCTTGGCTCCGGCCAGATAATACAGCGTGCCGTTGGCAATGACGGGCGAAGTTCCCGCTGCCGCCGTCCAGTGCTGCATCAGCGATGGCAGGCCGGCGCTCAGTGCCACCCGGTACGCGGCCAGCGTGCCGCCGCGATTGCTGACGTAAACCCAGGTCGACGCGTCGGCCGGATTCACCCGTACCGCAGGCTGGGCTCGGATTTCACCGTTGCTTCCTCCGTCGGCACCACCGCTGGCGCTCGTGTCGTCGCAATTCGTCGTGCTGACGTTGCTGTCCAGACGCTGCGACTGCAGCGATCCGCCGCTGTGACCCGGACCGCCCTGCCCGCTCATGTCGTCGAGCCGAATCAGGCGCACGCAGTCGTCCTTGCCGGCGATCACGCCCAAGTGCGTGTATGTGCTGCCCGCCGGTGCGGGCAGCAGCGCCAGCGAGCCCGAACCCAAATCGGCGTCAGTGCCCTGCAGGTTGGCAAACGTTGAGGGCGTGTAGCTATCGACGGGGTTACCACCGCTGCCACCGCTGCCGTCTGCATTGAGTGCGAGCACGCTGTCGCCCCAGTTGAAGCTGCCCGGTGCGTAGGGACCGTTGCCCGTGGCGATGAAGACGCGGTTGGTACCCGCGTCGTAGATCGCGCCGGGACGACCCCAGATGCCGTTGCGCTGAGCCGGGCAATCGGTTGCGGATGCGCTGCCGGTGGCGTCGAAATGGCCGGTCGTCTTGTTGCTGCACAGCGTGTTGAATACCTTCTGCGCGCCGCTTTCGAGATTGATCGTGGTGAGATGCCCCTGGTAGTCGCCAGCGTCGCCGATGTAACCGTCCATGACCGAATAAAGATAGTGCGTGCCGCCCACCGTGGCGATGCCGAGCGCCGAAGCGCCCTTTTCCACGTCGGGCTTGAGCGTGGAAAGCTCCGGCCAGCAGTCGTGACTGTTCGCGGTGCAGGTCGTGGTGATTTCGCTGCCATCGCCGACGTGATACTTGTGCACTTTGCCATCGTGGCCGTAGGCGTAGACATACAGTCGATTCGGATCAACTGCCGGCGAGCCTGTCGTCAGCGTGCCGCCACCGGTGGGCTGTTTCGACCACAACAGGTTCAGCGTTGCGGAATCCGCATCGAGCGCGAGCAGCGTGCCATTCTTGGCAGCGACGAAGAGGACATTTCTCGTGCCGGAAGCCGTGGCGACGCCGGCCAGATATACCGGCGCACTGTCCACGGCAGTCGGCAAGCCGTAGTGATGCATCAGCGTGTTGCCGGTTGCGGTCGAATAGCCGTTCTCGGCGTTGTTGTGCCCGCTGTGCGCCTCGCCGTAGCCGAACTGCAGCCAGTCGGCGGCAGACGCTGAAGCAGCGTAAGTTGCCAGCAATATCAACGCGGCATGGCGCATGGCACATCTCCGGTTCGCAACAACAGTAGACTGTTTTACTCCAAGTCGGATTACATTTTCAGCAAGCGGCGTCACAATGTCCTGAACCCGCAAACGGACAAGGATCATGTCGGTCAAAACCATACTCATTACCGGTGCCAGCTCCGGCTTCGGCGCGGCCACCGCCGCGCGTTTCGCCGCGGCGGGCTGGCGCGTGATCGCCTGCGCGCGCCGCGCCGAGCGTCTGCAGACGCTTGCGTCGCAACACGCCGGACGCGTGCATGCGTGCGCGTTCGATATGCGCGATACCGCGGCGATGAAGGCGGCGCTCGAAACATTGCCCGCCGATTTCCGCGCGATTGACGTGCTCGTCAACAACGCCGGGCTCGCACTCGGCACCGCCCCGGCGCAACGTGCGGACCTGGCGCAATGGCGGCAGATGATCGACACCAACGTCACCGCACTGGTCACGCTGACGCATCAGTTGCTGCCGATGTTGATCGAGCGCCGCGGCGCCATCGTCAACATCAGCTCGACGGCAAGTACCTACCCCTACGCCGGCGGCAACGTCTACGGCGGCACGAAGGCGTTTGTCACGCAATTTTCGCTGGGACTACGCAGCGATCTGCACGGCACCGGCGTGCGCGTGACTTCGCTCGAACCCGGCATGGCGCAGACGGAATTCACGCTGGTGCGCACGAGCGGCGACCAGGCCGTGTCGGACACGCTGTATGCTGGCGCACACCCGATCAAGGCCGACGACATCGCCGAAACGATCTGGTGGATCGCCAACCTGCCGCCGCACCTCAACGTCAATCGCATCGAGATGATGCCGGTGAAGCAATCGTTCGCGGGATTCCAGATTGCGCGCGATGCCTAATCCAGCGGTGTTGCGTCCAGGTACGTGTATCCGGTCAAGCCGGCCTCCAACGCGCTTTCCAGCTGCTGTGCCACATTGCCGGTAAAGCCTGCCGTCGCAATCTTTGCGCGATATTCCTTGCGCAAAGCGTCGAGGTTGTAGCCGACGTAATCGAGCATCACGTCCGTGGTGTCGCCGCGCTTGACGTGCGAGAACTCGTAACCGCTGTCGGTGAGGCGCACATTGACCGCATCGGTGTCGCCGAACAGATTGTGGATGTCGCCGAGCGCCTCTTGATACGCGCCCACGAGGAACACGCCAAGGCGATACGTTTTGCCGGCAACCGGCGCGTGCAGCGGCAGGCTGACGTCGACGCCGTCGGCATCCACGTACGCATCGATGCGACCATCGGAATCGCAGGTGAGATCGGCGATTACGCCGCGGCGGTCCGGCGCGTGGTCAAGGCCGGAGATCGGCATGATCGGGAAGATCTGGTCGATCGCCCACGCATCGGGAATCGATTCGAAAATCGAGAAGTTGACGAAATATTTGTCGACGAGCTTCTCGTTCAATTCGTCCAGCGCCTGCCGGTGCGAGCGTTCTTCCGGCTTCAACCGCGCGCGCAGGGCGTTGACGATGGCGTAGTAGAGATCGTCGAGCCGCGCACGCTGGCGCAACCCCAGTTGGCCCAGTGCGAACAACGCATGGCCTTCGCTCCACTGGTGCTGGGCTTCGTGATAGAGCTCGATTACCGAACGCGTGCCGATTTCGCCGTGAATCTCGCGCAACCGGCGCAGCACCGCCGGCTCGTCCGCATCGGTCGGCGGCACGCGGCCTTCCGGCGCGCGTTCGATGTCGCTGACGTTGGTCACCAGCACGGCATGATGCGCAACAATCGCGCGGCCGGTTTCGCTGATGACATGCGGGGGCTTCAGCTTGTGTTGGATACAG
>Ga0207674_10004927_pt1 | contig 15959 bp, 13 predicted proteins | sample KBSCornC72_FD_184303 | JGI IMG/M metagenome (GOLD analysis project Ga0207674, IMG submission 184303) | Corn rhizosphere microbial communities from Kellogg Biological Station, Michigan, USA - KBS Corn C7-2 (SPAdes) (version 2) | ecosystem: Host-associated > Plants > Roots > Rhizosphere > Soil ... | reverse complement strand
GTTGCAGGGTCTTCTGCTCCAGGTCGATGTAGCCGAGATCGTAATGCATGAAGCTTACGATCCAGATGCCGTCGTCGACCTCCTTGATGCCGACGCGCTGGCCGGCCAACACGTAAGAAATGCTGATCTTCTTGCGATGCATGCAGATGCGCCCGCAAGCGGTGACGAGCGCATCGCGATCGTGTAGCGGGTAGGTCAGGTCGGGCAAGCCAACATACGGTCGTGGTGAGGGCGCGTAGCTCTGGCTGGGCGTATTCATGCCCAACGCCTCGTGCGGCCGCTCGTCGTTGAACTCGGCCACGAAGGCATCGAAGCGTGCCTGTTGCTGCAGGCTGTTCATCCCGGGCGGCCGGGTGGCTTCCTGTTTCAGCGTGAGGTGCATGCGCTCATGACGGCCGTTTTGTTGCGGATGGCCGGGCTTGATGCGCTCGATGGCGATGCCCAGGCGCAGCCACCACACCGATAGCTTGGAGAGGTTGAACAGCGCATTGGGACTGGCAAAGGGCACGCCGTTGTCGGAGCGAATGGCGGCGGGCAGGCCACGCTCGAGGAACAGCTGCTGGAACGCGGTGATGGCGGTGTCCTCACGCACCGAATCCAAGGCCTCGCAGAGCAGCAGATAGCGGGAGGCGTGGTCGGTGACGGTGAGCGGATAGCAGTACTCACCGTTGCCGAGCTTGAACTCTCCTTTGAAATCGGCGCACCAGAGGTCGTTGGGAGCAATGCCCGCCGACAGTGGCGTGCCGGTGGCGCGCAATCGCGGCCGGCCGAGGCCTTTGACCAGGCCGTGCCGGTGCAAGACGGCATGGATGGTGCTTTTGGCGGGGATGCGAACCTCACCGGGCAGGCGCCGCACCAGCAGCTCGCGAATCTTGCGCGCGCCCCAGTGCGGCTTCTCCTGTTTGAGGGTGACGATCCGGTTTTCGATCTGCGGCGGCAACGGGTTGGCGTAGCGCACCGGGCGCCGCGACCGATCGCTCAGCACTTCAAGCCCTTGATCCTTATAGCGAGCGAAGATCTTGTAGCCGGTCTTGCGCGAGATGCCGAACTCGCGACAGACCTCGCTCATCGCGTCGCCGTCCAGCAGCCGGGCCACGAACCGCAGGCGCTCGTCCATCACCGAACACTCCTTCCACGGCATAGACACCTCCCCGGGCTAAGCCGGGAAAGTGTTACCCATGTGTCCGGTACGTTCTGTCTCCTATGTCTCGGGCCGCTCACCAAGGGCTTACAGCGATGTAGGCCTTTATTTTTCGACACTCTGGTTTTCGACCAAGAGGTGGCGCGCCACACTGAAATGTTGGCGCGCCTCAGGATCAGCCCTCCGATCCCGACGACGAACCCGTCCACACGCGCAACCACCCACGGGGAGCGGCATCTTCGGCACCCCGCGTTTGCGGCTCCAACGTTTTTGCGCTCTACGGCAGGGAAACATGATCTCTGGCTTGCACACGTGTGCATGAATGCGTATTCTGCGACAGCTTTGCACACGCGTGCAGGCTGCGAGGGAACGAGAGCGTCTTTCTCCACGATGAGCGAGCCGGCAACTCGACGCGCGTACGTGACTGCTGCCGATGTTGCGCGGCATGCCGGCGTATCGCGCTCGGCCGTTTCGCGCACGTTCACGCCGGGCGCGAGCGTTTCGCGTGAAGCGAGAGCCCGCGTCGAGCGCGCGGCGGAGCATCTCGGTTACCGGGTCAACCGCCTCGCGCAGAGCCTGAACAGCGCACGGTCCAGCATCGTCGGTCTCGTCGGTACCGAGCTCCAGCAGCCATTCCATGCGGCGTTGCTGTCGGGTCTGTCGGGTGCGCTGATCGCCGAGGGATTCCAATGCATGCTGCTGAACGCGGCGAACACCAAGCGCGAGATCGGAGCGCTGATGGCCCGCGTGCTCGAATACCGCGTTTCGGCGATCGTCGTCATGACCGGCACGCCACCGGCCGGGATTGTCGAGGAATGCCTCGAAAATGGGGTCCGGGTCATCCTCGTCAACAAGCTGCTACCGGCATTGCCGGTGGATACGGTCATGGCGGACCATGCTTGCGGCGGCCGTCTCGCCGCCGAGGCGCTGCTGACCGCCGGGTGCCGACGGCTCGCGGTCGTGTCGAGCGCGGCGCGCACGGCGAGCCTGGTCGGCCGGGTCGAGTCGTTTCGAGCGCGCGTCAAGGCGGCCGGCGTTCCGCTGCGGGTATGGCAGGAAGGACGTGCCACCGACTACGGCACTGGCCGCCAGGCGGGGCTCGCATTGCTCGGTCGCGGAAAGGTCGACGGGGTCTTCTGCGTCACCGACCTCCTTGCGCTGGGCTTCATGGACGCGGCGCGGCATGATCGCCACCGTCAAATCCCCGACGACCTGTCGGTCATCGGCTTCGACGATATTCCGCAGGCGGCGTGGGGCTCCTACCAATTGACGACTTTCCGCCAACCCGTGAGCGCGTTGGCGGAGGCGGCGACGCGTGCGGTGAAGGATCGCGCCCACGATCCGCACACGCCTCCCCGGCTCGCGACGGTGCCCGTCGAGCTCATCGTACGCGGAAGCGTTCGCGGCATCGACGCGGGGACGACGGGATGACGCTCTCACGCGTGATTGCCCACCGCGGCAGCAGCGCAGCCTGGCCGGACAACAGCTGGGCTGCGTTCGAGGCAGCCGTGCACGAGCGGGCAGATGCGATCGAATGCGACGTCGTCGCAACGCGCGACGGGGTCCTGATGATCTGCCACGACCTGGCGATCGACGGGCAACTCGTGCGCGAGCTCACGGCCTCCGAAGTCGAGCGTCTCGATCGTCGTGTCGTTCGGCTCGCGGAGTTGCTGCCGTGGGCGGCTCGTGCCCCGATCGATCTGCTGGTCGAGATCAAGGAGCCGGACGCCGCGGTGCCCGCCGCCACGATGATCGCGGAGAGTGCCCTGCGCGACCGTGTCACGGTCGGCGGCTTTCACGCGCCCTCGCTTGCCGCGATCAAGGACGCCGTCCCGGGCATCCGCACGTCGTTCATGATGGGCAGCGTCGTGGCGACGGAACAGCTGGTGCTCGTCGCGCGCGCGTGCCGAGCCGACGGCATTCATCTGTGCTGGGACGGGCGCGCGACGTATCCGCATCGGCTGATCGATGCGGACATGATCGGAGCGCTGCGCGGCGCGGGCCTCGACGTGACGCTGTGGCACGAAGAGCGGGAAGACGAGCTGCGGCAACTGGTCGCGCTCGAGCCCGACGCGATCTGCACCGACACGCCGGCCGTGCTGCGCCGGGTCGTGGACACATACGCGGCACAATCGAAGGCAGCATCAACAGAGGAGAGGAGACCATGAGCTTCAAGATCGTCGTCGCGAAAGCGCTCGTCGTCGCGTTTATCGCTGCCTTCGCGCCGCTGGCTCACGCGGAAGATGTCGTGATCAAAGTCTGGTCGCGCGCCGACCGCTCGGGCCCACTGCGCGCCGGCAACCTCGTTGCCGCCGGCGACACGCTCAACAAGATGCTCGCCGCCATCAACAGCGACAAGCGCGTCAAGATCGAGCTGAACGAAACCAACGCGAAGGGCTACGACGAAGATGCCCTCGACCTGTTGAAGGCGTTCGCCGTCGACAAGGGGCCTGATATCTTCGTCCTCGCGCACGAATGGACCGGCGCCTTCGCCGAACCTGGCTACGCGATGAATCTCGAGGATCACATCAAGAAGAATCCCGAATTGTACGGCGACATCATCGCGCCGCTCTGGCAGGCCACGACGTACAAGGGCGCGCGTTACGGCGTCCCGCAGGATTCCGAAGTGCGGATGTTCTTCATCAACGCCGACAAGCTGCGCAAGATGGGCATGAGCGAAAAGGACATCGCGGCGCTGCCCGCGAAGGTCGACGCCGGCGAGTTCACGATGAATGACCTCTGCGATCTCGCGGGCCAGGCGGTTTCGAAGGGCGTCGCGAAGTACGGGATCCTGCACCGGCCGAATGCCGGGCCCGATTTCCAGATGCTGACCGAGAGCTTCGGCGCCGAATCGTACGACAAGAGCAGCGGAAAGCTGGAGGCGTCGAAGTCGGGGCTGCGGAGCTTCTACACGTGGGTCAAGTACTGCACGGACAAGAAGGCGCTGTCGGCGAACAATACGTCGATGTCGTGGGACGCGATCGAGCAGGCGTCCTTCGGCGGTGATGAAGCGCTGGTGTTCTTCCACGGCGTCTGGCGCGTGACCGACCAGATGAAGGCCTTTCCCAATATCAAGGGCAAGGACGACTATTTCCACAAATACGTCTGGATCAACGCACCGGCCGGCAAGAAGGGCGGCAAGCCGTCGAACCTGTCGCACCCGATCGCGTACGCGGTGTCTGCGAAATCGAAGAACAAGGAGCTCGCGGCCTATATCGTCGCGCTTGCAAGCCAGCCGTATCCCAATCTCAAGCACGCGGTGACGACGAATCACACGCCGATCAACTACGGCGAGCAGGCGATGCCGGAGATCGTCGACAAGGGGTGGGCGCTCGTCGCGGCGACGCCGATGCTCAAGTACGCGGCGTTCATGCCGAATCACCCGAAGATTGGCCAGTACAACTCGATCATCTTCAAGGGGATCCAGGGCGTCGAGACGGGGCGCCTCGATGCGCAGAAAGCGACTGATTTCGTGATCGGCGAGCTCGAAGACGAGCTCGGCAAGGACGTCGTGATCAAGAACTGAAGCATTGCATCCGGGCTTCCGCCCCATGCCCGACTTCGCACGCGCGCAGGTACGGCGGCAGCGCGCCAACTTCGCGCTGTTCCTCGGGCCGGCGCTCGTGCTGCTCGCGTGCTTCTTCGTGGCACCGGTGATCGTCGACGTCGTCCTGGCGTTCACCGACATGGACCGGACACTCGCGGTGACCCAGCTCACGCTCGAGAACTTCGAGCGCATGGCGACGCGCGACTCGCGGCTGATCGCGTCGCTCGGGCTCACCGCGATCTTCGTGCTGTCGACGCTGTCGATCTTCAACGTCACATTCGCGCTCCTGCTCGCGATCGTCACGACTGCGGTTCCGAAGGCGCTGGGCGCCTTCTTCCAGGCCGCGTGGCTCCTGCCCCGGATGAGCCCGTCGGTCGTCTATGCGCTCCTGTGGCTGTGGGTCGTCGATCCGAATGAGCGGGGACTGCTCAACCAGATCCTCGTGCATGTGCTCGGCATGGCGCCGGTGGACTTGCGCGGCAATCAGCCGCTGCTCGTTATCATCCTGGCCAACGGCTTCATCGGCGCGTCGCTCGGAATGATCATCTTCACCTCCGCGATCCGATCGATCCCGGAGCATCTGTTCCACGCGGCGCGCGCGGATGGCGCCGGCTCGCTCGCGATCGTCCGGCACATCGTCCTGCCCGCATTGCGCTGGCCGATCTCGTACATGACTATCCACCAAACACTTTCGTTGCTCGTCAGCTTCGAGTACATCCTGCTGATCACGGGCGGCGGTCCGTTCTACGACACGACGGTGTTCTCGCTCTACGCGTATCGCCGCGCGTTCGAGAACGGCCAATACGCCTATGGCGCGGCGCTGTCGCTGATCCTGATCGTCATCGGTGTCGTGGCCGCGCTCGGCATGTGGCGGCTGATGGACATGCGCCGGCTGCTGCAGCCCCCGCGGATCGAGGTGCACTGATGCGCGTCGATACGCTGGAGACGCCGATCGCCGTGCCGGCCTGGCGCGGCTGGCAGTCGCTCGCCCGGCGGGCGCGCCTGCGGCGACTGGGCAACCAGTCGGCGCTGGTCGCGTTTCTCCTGATCGTGTCCATGCCGATCATCCTGCCCTATTTCTGGATGGTGGTGATCTCGTTCACCGCGCGCAGCGGCGGCGTCTCGACAGACGTGCTGTGGACGGCATGCGCCGTGGTCATCCCCGCGGTGTTGATCTACAGCGTTGTGCACCTGATGATACCGGTCAAGACCGTGCGCGTCCTGGCCGCCATCGTCCTCGCCGTCATCGGCGCCACGGCGCTCGCATCGCTGGTCGGGGACAAGCTCCATTGGCTCAATTATCGATTCCTCTGGCGGGCCAATATCATCGAGGAGATCCGCACGAAGGCGACGGCCGGCGGCCAGTTTCCGTCGGTATGGATCGCCTTCCGCAACTCGCTCGCGCTCGCGGTTTCACAGACGTTGATCATCCTCGCCGTGGCGTCGCTCGCGGGCTATTACATCTCGCGCTTCGCGTTCCGGGGACGCGAAGCCGTCCTGCAGGGCATGCTCGTCCTGCACGCGTTCCCGGCGATGACGCTGATCATCCCGCTCTTCCTGATCCTGCACTGGGTCGGGCTGCTCGACACGATCCTGGGCGTGATGCTCGTTCTCGCGACGATCGAGCTCCCGTTCTACGTATTTGTGATGAAGGGGTTCTTCGACGCCGTGCCGTGGGACATCGAGATGAGTGCGATGACCGACGGGGCGACGCGGCGGCAGGCGTTCCGGTTGGTCGTGCTGCCGCAGGTGCGGGTTGGCCTGATCGCCGTGGCGGTGTTCGCGTTCATCCGCGCGTGGGAGGAATACATCTTCGTGCGCACGATGCTGATCGAGAACAAGAACTGGGTGATGAGCCTCTACCTGTTCTGGGTCTCGGACGACATCATGGGCGTCGACTACGGCATCGTCGCGGCCGTCTGCGTGTTCTACGTTCTGCCGAGCTTGCTGCTGTACGTCTTCTGCCAGAAGTACCTGACGCAGATGACGATCGGCGGCATCCGGGGGTGAGTCATGGCGCGCATCGAGCTCAGAGGTATCCGCAAGAGCTGGGTTGGAGCGACGGCGGTGGAACAGATCGACCTCGCGATCGACGACGGAGCGTTCGTCGCCGTGCTCGGCCCGTCCGGTTGCGGCAAGACGACGACGCTTTTGATGCTGGCGGGCATCTACAGCCCGACCGACGGCGACATCCTCTTCGACGGCGCGCGCGTCAACGACGTCGAGTCGCGCGATCGCAACGTCGGCATCGTCTTCCAGTCGTATGCGCTGTATCCGAACATGACCGTTCTGGAGAACATCCTCTTCCCGCTGCGCTTCAAGAAGGTCGAGCGCGGAGAGGGCGCGAGGCGGGCGAAAGAGATCGCCGAGCTGGTGCGGATCGGCCCGTTGCTCGACCGGCGGCCGAGCCAGCTCTCGGGTGGGCAGCAGCAGCGCGTCGCGCTCGCCCGCGCGCTGGTGAAGCGACCGAACCTGCTACTGCTCGACGAGCCTCTATCGAACCTCGACGCTACGTTGCGCCTCTCGATGCGCACCGAGATCCGTCGGGTGCAGCGCGAGCTGGGCGTCACGACGATTCTCGTCACGCACGATCAGATCGAGGCGACGACCATGGCGGATCGCATCGTCGTCATGAACGGAGGGCGCATCGAGCAGGAAGGCACGGCGAAGGACCTCTACGAGCGACCCGCAACGCTGTTCGTCGCGAGCTTCGTGGGCTCGCCGCCGATCAATCTGCTGGAAGGCGAGGCGAGCGAGGGGTCGATGAAAGTTCATCAGGCGACGTTGGTCCTTGCCGGCGCCGCGCAGGGTGCCATGCTGCTCGGGCTGCGCCCCGAAAGCGTTCGCGCCGAGGGCAGCGGGACACCAGCGCGCATCGTCGCCGTCGAGCCGATGGGCCGCGAGGTCCTGTATTCCGCCGATAGCGCGCTCGGCGTCGTGCGTTTCATGGAAGCGGGCGCCGAGGCGCGCCATCGCGAGGGTGACAACGTCACACTCGCGTATCGGCCGAGCGATGCTCTCCTGTTCGACAAGTCGTCGGGCCGAAGGCTCGATGTTCGTCTCGCGTCCTGAGCGCGCATCATGCTGCTCGCTCGCGACAGGGTTCTGACGGCCATCGTCGGCAGCTATCCGAAGCCACGCTACGTGTACCCGAGAAACGGCCGGTCGTTGCTCGACAGCTTCGGGTTCGCCTTCGAACGCCGCCGCGACGAGCTTGGCGCCTCCGAGTTCGGGCGATTGCTCGATCGAGCGGCACGTGAGGCGATCGAGGACCAGAACGGTGCCGGCCTCGACATCGTGACCGATGGCGAAGAGCGCCGTGGCCACTATGTCTTGCATATCGTCAATCGCCTGCGCGGAGTCGATGCCCGCAACCTCAAGCCGATCTCGATGCGCGCCGGGACCGCCCAGCAGAATGCGCCGCGCGTGATCGGGAAGCTTGTCTACGAGGGACCGCTCGTGCTGGAAGAATTCCTGTTCACGAAGCGCCACGCGAAGGGCGTGGCTAAGATCGGCCTCCCCGGGCCGAGCACCGTGGCCGACTGCGTGGCGGACGAATATTACGAAGGGGACCGGAAGCGCCTGGCGTTCGATTACGCCGACGCGATCCGTCTGGAGGTGGCGGCGCTCATCGCGTCCGGATGCGAGGTCATTCAGTTCGATGACCCGGTCCTCCTGCGCTATCCGGAAGCGGCGCAAGCCTGGGGTGTCGAAGCGCTCGAGCGTTGCTTTGCCGGGTTTGACGACGAGGCGACGTTCATCGTGCACATCTGCCGTGGCTATCCCAACAAGCCTCTCGAGCGCAAGGGGATCGCGTACAAGGCGGACCAGAATTATTACCGCGATGTTCTGAGCTGGCTCGCCAAGTCGCGACTCGATGTCGTCTCCATCGAAGGTGCTGCGGGGAACCTCGATGTCTCCGCGTTGGATGCCATCGGCCGAAAAGCGATCATGCTCGGCGTGCTCGACGTGGGCGAGAACGAAGTCGAGAGCGTCGAAGCGCTGGTGGCGCGCGCGCGGGAGGCCCTGCGCTACGTATCGAAGGGACAGCTCATCCTGGCGCCGGATTGCGGCATGCTGGAGCTCACGCGCGCGAGCGCGCGACAGAAGCTCGTGAACCTTGCGTTGGCTGCGCGAGCGGTGAACGCGTGAAGCTCGTCAGTTACAACATCCAGTTCGGGCGCGGCAAGGACCGGCGGTACGATCTGTCACGAATCGCCGCCGAGGTAAGCCGGGCGGACGTCATCGCGCTGCAGGAGGTGGACCGGCACTGGGGACGGTCGGGTTGCGTGGATTCACCCGCCATCCTCGCATCCCATCTGCCCGACCACCATTGGGTGTACGGGGCGAACCTCGACACGGACGCGAGCTATCGCGACACGCAGGGTCGGCTCGTTAATCGCCGCCGTCAGTTCGGCACGATGATCCTGTCGCGGCTTCCGATCGTGTCGTCACGAAACCACCTCCTGCCGAAATACGGGACGCTCGTCCAGCACAGCATCCAACAGGGAGCCCTCGAGGCAGTCATCGTCACGCCGCACGCGGGCCCGGTGCGCATCTATTCGACCCACCTCAGTCACCTGAGCTCCACGACCCGCCTGCCGCAAGTCGACGCGCTGCTCGCGATTCACGCGCGAGCTCCGAGCGAAGGCGGGGCGTGGTGTGGGGGTCATCCCGAGCCGGAGGAAGGATGGACCGAGGGCGGGATGCCACCAATGCCCACGGTGGCGATCCTGCTTGGCGACTTCAATTTCGAGCACGACTCACTCGAATACGAACGGATCGTCGGACCGCTGTCGCCCAAATACGGTCGCTTGAATCGATTGTCCGGGTTCGTCGATGCGTGGATCGTCGCGGGAAACCGGGAGGACGAAGGCGCGACGATTCCGGCCGGCCGGCGCATCGACTATTGCTTTGTCTCCGAATCGCTCGCCGCCCGGATCCGCTCGAGTTGGATAGACAGCGACTGCGTGGGCTCCGACCATCAGCCGCTCTGGACGGAAATCGATTTGTAGCGTCGAGGCGCTCTTGTGACAAGTCGAGGTCGAGTGTGGCCGACCTGTGCCTTGTCCACATCGGTTTGCCACGTGGCGAGCGTTGCAAGTCATTGACATCATTCCAGCTACCGTTTGGCCTGCTGGGCTACGAACCAGCGGCTCGTTGACGCACACGCAGATATGCGCCGCTCGATCAGCGGTTTGCAGAGATCGGATCGCTTTGATGTCTCCACTATGACCAAATTGTGCCGTGAACTGGCGCGCAGGGGAGGCATTCAGCAATCCTAGCCTGTTGTCGCACCAAAGAATCGCTAGGCGTCATGCAGCCAGCCCAACCGGCCAGATCAGCTCAATCGTAGACCAGTTGGGGTTAGCATCGACTCGCCCCGGGAACGCCCAGGTTATCCCCCTTACGAATCGGATCTTGCGTAACTCCAGCAGGTGAGGATCGGGCGCACTCGAGAACGCGTGCGCCCCGATGAGAACGACGTACGACAATCTGGTCGGACACCCGAACGTCGCCGAGGAAGTAAGCTTTTAGCATGCCGCGCTTACCGAAAACGTCGGCCCCATCGACGTTCGGGGCCAGGAGCCCAGAGGTCGACCAACCCCTCATCCGACAGAGAAGTCGCCTAGTTGAGATTTGCTTGCATGCGCCGAGTTGCCGGATCATTGAGCTCTTGACGCACGGCGACGACCAATGGTCGCGCGCCCACCGTTCAACAGGTCTCCGGGCTGATGCGGTGCGCCTGTTTTAGCTGTTCCAACAACAGCAGCATCGCGACATGACTTTGGCGGTGCCCGATGAGCATCGGCGATGCGCGAATGCAATAACTGTCGCGTGCCTTGATCGATTTTTCCGGTCAATCGCTCACTTAATTCAATTGGACACTTCGTCGGCCTGCCTGCACGATTTCGCCTTGCCCGGCTCGCACGCCCGACATGAATCCATACGTGAACCCGCCTGGCGTAGCCGGACCCTTCGGCGGTTACAGCCACTATTGCACGGTGCCCCCGGGCAGCCGCGTGATTCAAATCGCCGGACAGGTCGGCGTCGCGCCGGACGGCACAATCGCCGCGGATGCCGAGCAGCAATGCGTGCTCGCGTTCGCCAATGTGACGGCTATCCTGCGGCACGCGGGAATGCAGGTCGCCGACATCACCAAGCTGTCCGTCTTCATGACGGACCACTCCTATCTGTCCGCGTATCGCGCGGCGCGTCAGCAGGCGCTCGGTGACCTGAAGCCGCCGACGACGCTGGTCATCGTGTCGAGCCTCGTCAATCCGCAGTGGAAAGTCGAGATCGACGCGTTCGCCGCGACCCGCGGAGCGACCTAGTCAAGGACCCTTCGGAGAACGAACATGAATCAGCGGTTCAATGGATACGCACAGAACACCGCTGCGACGGAGGATGTCGAGCTCACGCATGTGCTGCCGGGTACGCCGTGCGGAGAATTGATGCGGCGTTTCTGGCAGCCCGTCGCCATGAGCTCGGAGCTGGTCCCCGATCGGCCTTTGCGCGTGCGCCTGTTGGGCGAGGACCTCGTGTTGTTTCGCGACCGCTCGGGATCGCTGGGTCTCTTGCATCTGCACTGCAGCCATCGTCGCAGCTCGCTCGAGTTCGGCATCGTCTCCGAGCACGGCATCCGATGCTGTTATCACGGATGGCTGTTCGATGTGGACGGCACCATTCTGGAAACGCCCGGCGAGCCCGCGACGAGCCAGATTCGGAAGAACGTTTGTCATGGCGCCTATCCGACGCATGAATACAAGGGTTTGATCTTTGCATATCTGGGCCCCCCGGATCAGAAGCCTGCATTCCCCGTGTTCGACACCTTCGAGCAGCCCGGCACCGAGATGGTGCCGTATGCCTACGAATATCCGTGCAACTGGCTGCAAACCGCGGAGAACGTCGTCGATCCGATTCACACGGTGTTCCTGCACACGCGGATCAGCGGCACTCAGTTCTCCGACGCCTTCGGCGAAATGCCGCAGGTGGTCTGGCGGGAGATGCCGAACGGGGCCGGCATCTACCTGTTCAACGTGCGCCGGGTGAAGCAGAACATCTGGATACGCATGCAGGAATCGTTTCGACCCAACTTCAGCCAGACGGGCGACATCTGGCAGAGCCCCGATTTCGAGAAGGTGTTCGAACGCGTCGGGTTGTCGAAATGGATCGTTCCCCTGGACAACACCCATTGCCGAGTCATCGGCTGGCGCTATTTCAATGATCGCCTGGACCTCGCGAAGCGAGGCGACCGATCGAAGGTCGGCAAAGGGTCGATCGATTTCGACGGGCAGACGGAGAACCGCGATTACGAGGACAAGCAGCGCCAGCCGGGCGACTTCGAGGCCATCGTGTCGCAAGGCACCATCAACGTGCACAGCGGCGAGCACCTGGGCGCCACCGACACCGGCGTCGGAATGGTTCGATACAAGCTGCGCCAGGCCATTCGCCAGCTCGCGAACAATGAACCGCTGGCGCGACCGACGTTGAACGGCGATGGCCTCTGTGCGTCCTATACGCAGGACACCGTGCTGAACATCCCGCCGTCCGGCGGTGACGATGTGAAACTACGGCGCGCCATCGGCGAAGCGGTTGCCAACATCGTGATCCAGTCCGACCGCGTTCCGGCAAGCCAGCGGCGCGAAGCCATTCGCCGGACCATACTCGAACAACTCGGGCCGGCTCATCCGACGATCCGCCTCGACGGCGCGAGCGCCAACCGCCGCAACGAGTCGATGGAGGCCGTATGACCCTGCAGCAAACGTCAGGCGCTCGCGTGCTGACCTCGATGCGCGTCGTCGAGATCTCCGCCCCGGGCGGGCCCGAAGTGCTCAAGCTCGCCACGCGTCCGGTGCCGCAACCCGGCCCGGACGAGGTGCTCGTCGAGAACCATGCCACCAGCGTCAACCGCCTGGACGTGTTTCAGCGCGAAGGGATCTACCCCGTGCCGCCGGGCGTGACGGACATTCCCGGCCTCGACATCGCCGGACGGGTCGTTGCATTGGGTCCCAATGTCAAGAAATGGAAGATCGGCGACAACGTGTGCGCGCTCGTCGCCGGGGGGGGATACGCCGAATACTGCGTGGCCCATGAAGGTAGCTGTCTGCCGATTCCGAGCGGCTTGAGTCTCATCGAAGGCGCCGCACTGCCGGAGACGATGTTCACCGTCTGGTCGAACGTGTTCGACCGCGTGAGGTTGAAGCGTGGCGAGACGTTCCTCGTGCACGGCGGCGCGAGTGGAATCGGCACCAGCGCGATCCAGATGGCATCGGCTCTGGGCGCACGAGTCTTCACCACGGCCGGAAGCGATGCACGGTGCCGGCGCTGCGAAGCGCTCGGGGCCGAGCTGGCGGTCGACTACAAGACCCAGGATTTTGTGACGGTGCTCAAAGAGCGGACCGAGGGCAAGGGGATCGACGTCATTCTCGATTTCGTCGGCGGCGACTACGTCGCGCGAAACATGGACCTCCTGGCCATCGAAGGGCGTCTGGTCCAGATCTCGCTGCTCAATGGGGCCCAGGCGACGATCAACTACGGCGCGGTGCTGATGAAGCGGCTCACGCTGACCGGGTCCACGCTGCGCGGTCGGCCCAACAGCTTCAAGCAGGCGATCGCGGAATCCCTCGAAGCGCAAGTCTGGCCGCTGCTCGGATCGAAGCGGATCAAGCCCGTCGTCAGCCGCACCTACACCCTGGACCAGATGCCCGACGCGCACCGCTTTCTGGTAAGCGGTGACAACTTCGGAAAGATCGCGATCGCCGTTCGTCCGGGCTGAAGACGGCTCAGGTCCGGCGCAGCAGAGCGTCGCGGGCTCCATGCAGCTCCTCGTGCGCGCCATCACGCTCGAGGCCGAGGATGTCCTCGGCTTCGAGGTCGTGCATCCCCAGCGAACGGCGTTGCCGCCGTTCACGGCCGGCAGTCACGTCGATGTCACCGTCGCGAACGGCATGTGCCGGCAATACTCCCTCTGCAACGATCCGCGCGAGCGCCATCGCTACCGTATCGCCGTCCTGCGCGAGCGCGGCGGCCGCGGCGGATCGAAGTTCATGCACGAGCAGGTTCGGGTGGGCGATCATCTGGACGTCTCCTCGCCGCGCAACAACTTCGCGCTGAACGAGACTGCCGGGCGCTCGCTGTTGATCGCCGGGGGCATCGGTGTAACGCCACTTCTCTCCATGGCGTATCGCCTGCGAAGCCTCGGCGCGAGCTACGAGATGCATTACTGCACGCGCAACGTCGAGCGCACGGCGTTTGCCGCCGAGCTGTCGGAACTGTCACGCGGCGCGATCACGTTTCATCACGACCACGGCGACCCGGCACGCGGCCTGGACATTGGTCGGCTGCTGCGCGAGCCGGAACCGCGGACGCACGTGTATTGCTGTGGACCGACGGCTTTCATGCGGGCCGTCCAGAACGCGTCGGCGCATTGGCCGAGCGATTCGATCCACTTCGAGTATTTCGCGGCTCCCTCGCAGGCGGGCGTGTCGGACGCCGACAGCGGAGAATTCGAAGTCGAGCTGGCCTCCACCGGCGCGGTGTACGCCGTGCCGGCCGACCAGTCGATTCTCGCCGTGCTGCGCGCCGCGGGCGTCAACGTCGACAGCTCATGCGAGGCCGGCGTTTGCGGCACGTGCCGTACGCGCTATCTGCGAGGCAACCCGGATCACCGGGACTTCGTCCTGACGGACGCGGAGCGACGCGATTCGATCATGCCGTGCGTGTCGCGCGCACAGCCGGGCGAGCGGTTGATCCTCGACTGCTAGTCGCCCGTGCCTGCTACGTGCGGCCGTACCAGGGGAACAGGTGGTGCGCGACGAGTACGAAGAGATGATCGAGCGCGAAGCCGATCGCGCCCAGTGCGAGCAGGCCGACGAACATGTGGTCGATCCTGAAGATCTGCTGAGCGCTCGCGATCAACTGACCCAGCCCCACGCTCGCGCCCACGAGCTCGGCGGCGACCATGACGACCAGCGCGATGGCGAGCGACTGGCGCAGCCCGGCCAGAATGAGCGGCAGGGCGCCGGGCAGGATCACGCGGACGAGCAGCGACGCGCTGCCGACGCCGAGGCTCTGGGCGGAGCGGATGAACGCGGGGTTCACGTCGCGCGCGCCGAGATAGGTGTTGATCCAGACCGGAAAGAATGTTCCCCAGGTGATCAAGGCGATCTTCGACATCTCGCCGATGCCGAACCATACGACCGCGAGGGGCACCAGGGCGATCGCCGGAATGGACCGGAAGCCGTGAAGGACGGGGTCCGACATGAAGCGTAGCGGCGCGACCCTCGCGGTGAGCAGGCCGACCAGGATGCCCAGCACCCCGCCCACCGCGAAGCCACCGAGCGCTCGCGCGATGCTCGCGGCGGCGTCCCACAGCAGGTCTCCGGACGACAACAGGTCGCGCAGCGCGTCCACGATGCCCGAGGGCGGCGGGAACAGCAGCAGGTTCAACCCGCTGATGCTGCGCGGCAGGATTTCCCAGATCGCCAGAAAGATCGCGACCCCGACGACGTTCAGCACGATCTGCCGAGTGGCATTCTTCTGACTGATCCGCCGCTGGGTGCGGGCGAAGGCCTCCTCGACTCGCGCAATCTCCGTTTCGTCCATGGTCGAGCTCACCGTTGCGCGCGCCGACGCGGGCGTCGCGTCTCGCTCCGCCGGCGTTGCCTCGCCGACCACGACCGCACGAGCCTGGCCGATGCGTGAGCGTTCCATGGCCTGCTTCGGAAGTTGCAGCTGCTCGACCTTAGCCATGGCTTGCAAGGGCGCCCTGGACCGTTCGAATGAGCTCGCGATAGGGCATGGTGTTCCTGTCACGCGGGTAGGCAAGGTCGATGTCGATGACGCTGTCCACGCGGCCCGGGTGCGGCGACATGACCACGACCTTCGTGCCGAGGTACACGGCTTCGTCGACGCTGTGCGTGATGAAGAAGGACGCGCATTGCTCGTGCTGCCACAGCTTCACGAGCTCCTGTTGCAGCGAGCTGCGCGTCATCGCATCGACTGCCGCGAACGGCTCGTCCATCAGCAGCAGCCTCGGCTTGTTCACGAGCGCGCGCGCGAATGCGACGCGCTGACGCATCCCGCCCGAGAGCTCGAACGGATACTGGTCGCCGGCCCGCGTGAGATTGATGAGCTCCAGGTACTCGGCGACCAGGCGCGCGCGTTCGTCGGCGGGAACGCCCCGCGTGCGTGGACCGAACTCGACGTTGTCGCGCACGGTGAGCCACGGGAACAGGGCGTACTCCTGGAATACGACGCCCCGGTCGG
>Ga0207674_10004926_pt1 | contig 15959 bp, 17 predicted proteins | sample KBSCornC72_FD_184303 | JGI IMG/M metagenome (GOLD analysis project Ga0207674, IMG submission 184303) | Corn rhizosphere microbial communities from Kellogg Biological Station, Michigan, USA - KBS Corn C7-2 (SPAdes) (version 2) | ecosystem: Host-associated > Plants > Roots > Rhizosphere > Soil ... | reverse complement strand
ACTGTACTAGCTGCAAAGCTTGCATTAGCTGAAAAACACATTTGCAATCCAGTTTTTTGCCGGTGGAAATTTCTTACGACTTGTCAAGAATCATCGCCAACGTTAGCCGGTTTGCTGCCGGCGGTCGAATTTAAAAAACTTTTCCGGCTGAGCCGCACTACAAATTCACTTTTATTAATCGGCGAAGCCAGCAGGTTGCGGGCTGGCAGCAAACCGCCTGTTAAGCGCCGTTTTTCCGTCGAACAAAATACTCACTGATTCGAAAATCTGCAAACTGTCACCTGCAACATATTGCAGTGGGATCACAACAGGAGTTCGGTAGGAATAATCAATAAGTCGGTGAAGCATCTTCTGAAGAACTGGTCTTCCAGCGAGAAAGTGATTTTTGTTTGTTAAATCAAAGGCAATGGCTGATGTAATAACACCGTACAACCTCACAAGTCATACATTTTGTATCATATCCCAATGAATAGTTCTTTTTCGAACGCTGTCGACAATGCCTTGTTAATTAAGCTCCAGAGCAATTTTTTCTCAATGTGCTGGAAGAAGATACTTAAAAGCAATAAAAATGATCAATGAGAAGAGAAAGATGTCAAACAGTGAAATTATCTCTATCGAGGTCGTGTCTTGCAATTGAAATGTCCGATAGAGAAAAATAGCGAGTAAAATGGAAAGCAACATTGTTGTCGAATAGGAAACGATTTACTGTAACGAAATTGTACAAACTCGCTCATAAAAATGGCCCTTAACGTCCACGCATTTGTGCTGTTGGGAATTAGAATTCTAACAGTTTGCTTGGCCTTAACTCAATTTTTTGTACGACCAAATTAAAAAAGCTGAATAGAATTCCAAAAGTTGAAGTGCAACATTCCTCAGCTTCAATAGTACAAATGCCATGTTGTATACCGTTTTTCAAGTATTAATTTGGACTGTTCCAATTTGGGCTTGCCAGCACAACAGATGTCTCAATTTGGCGCAGTGAAATCATCCAATACTTTCTTAAGAGTCGCTCTTTTTCGGTAAATGATACTAACCGGAAGCCATGTTTCTTGTAAAAATTAATTGCCCAGATAGCGTCAGCCCATGTTCCAATTAAGATCGGTTTTTTTGTTAGTTGTGATAAGTGCTGTAGAAGTTTACTTCCTATACCCTTATTTCGAGCTGTTGTCTTAACATACGCATGACGAATTAGGGCGACCTCTGATTTGTCTTGAATCCCCATGACACCTAAGATTTCATCATTATCTGAATAACACCAAAATTCGACTCCACGGTCAATTTGGTTTTGCAATTCTAATTCAGACATATAAGGTTCATGCCATCCGTCTTCGGGAATAATGCCTTTATAAGCTGAAGCAGCGTCATTTATTATCTCGTAAATCTGCTTGAAATCAGATGTCCGGCTTTTTGTAATCAAATTCAAAAGTTTAAGAGCGTACGAAGCTTAAGTAAAATGGCACCCACCGCCCGACGTCCTGCTGCCGGCCGCCAAATTAAAAAACTTTTCCCTGCCTGCCGGCGGCCGGGCCCCAGAACAAATTCATTTTTATCTATGGGCGAGGCCAACACGATAGGGTCGGCCTTCAACATTCAAAAAAGTTCATGTTTCTTACCTCTATAAATTGGTCCGTTATAAAATAACGGTATCTGCATTTTTTTCTTTGAATTATTGGATTCAGGCAGGACTATTCTATCACGGCTATGATAAGGCAATAATTTGATGTTCACTTGTTTATTCACCATTGGTGATGGAGTTTTTTGTTTTTTTTGACTTGGCATATCAAAATAAATAATTGGTCAAATTTGAATCATTATCGTTTTTTTGGAAATGATGCTCGTCAAGAAGGATTGTGATTTGCGTCAATCAATTTCACACGAGCAATAACTCTTTCAGTCGTGATATCAACATCCTCATTAAGGAGTTCCAGCAATTGAAAGGTAATGGGACAAAAGGTTTTTTGATTATATGCATGGAGGTGAAGAGCCCTTATAGAATAAACCTTTTTTCGCGGTTGATAAATAGCTCTCCTGGCTTCCTTTGAATTAAAAAGCTTCAGTTTGTAATTCTTTTTATTTTCAATAAGAATCGCGTTCTGACATCAAAGACTTCCAACACACCATTGAAGCTTTTTACTGATCCATACCTTTAGATTTGTAACGGTTTATTTGTTCTCTCAGTATGATTATTCTCACTCTGTCAGATGATTTATATGCACTAAAAAGTGTTTATAATTAATCTCACCTTTGTCGCAAGGATATCTTTCTATTCAGACTGATTTATTTATGGGGAAAACAAATTCGTTAATCAGGCAGGTCATTGGTAGTTATCGTTTTGATTTTAACGATTCTTGCCAGACCTGTTTGACTAGATAAAGGATTTTAAAAAATCAATTCATGACTTCCGGCATGATTAAAAGTATTCGAGGCAGCGTAGTCGATATTTTTTTTGAGAACAACTTGCCTCCCATTTATACGCTGCTCCAAACAGGAGAAAATGACCGGACTGCGATAGAGACCCAATTTCAACTTGATAAACATACAGTGCGCGGTATGGCATTAACGCCTGTGCAGGGGCTTTCACGGGGAATGAAAGTGATTAACACAGAAAGCACAATAAAAGCTCCTGTCGGAAAACAAATTTTATCGCGGATGTTTGATGTATTTGGAAATACAATTGATCACGGGGAAAAATTGACAGATGTACAATGGCGCAGTATCCATCAGTCTCCACCACCTCTGGAACGGCATTCAGCAGAATCAGAAATTTTTGAAACAGGTATTAAAATAATTGATGTGCTGGCGCCGCTTGAACGAGGGGGTAAAGCCGGTCTTTTTGGAGGAGCGGGAGTTGGCAAAACGGTTTTGCTGACAGAAATGATTCACAACATGGTAGGTCACCACAAAGGCGTGAGCATTTTTTGTGGCATAGGGGAACGTTGTCGTGAAGGAGAAGAACTTTACCGCAGCATGAAGGAAGCAGACGTCTTATCAAATATGGTAATGGTGTTTGGGCAGATGAATGAGCCACCCGGGAGCCGTTTTCGAATAGGGCATGCTGCTCTCACAATGGCTGAATATTTCAGGGATGATGAACATGCCGATGTGCTTTTATTGATTGATAATATTTACCGGTTTATCCAGTCAGGAATGGAAGTATCAGGGTTAATGGGTCAAATGCCATCCCGGCTGGGTTATCAACCGACAATCGGTACAGAATTAGCAGGTCTTGAAGAACGTATTGCTAACACAAATACAGGCGCAATAACTTCTATCCAGGCCGTCTATGTTCCTGCAGATGATTTAACGGACCCCGCGGCAGTGCATACGTTCTCGCATCTGTCATCTTCCATTGTGCTCTCCCGCAAAAGAGCGAGTGAGGGATTATTTCCCGCTGTTGATCCTTTGCAATCAAATTCTAAAATGACAACACCCCGTATCGTTGGTGAAAGACACTACAGTATTGCCAGGGAGATCAGGAGTACACTGGCACAATACGAAGACCTCAAAGACATTATCGCCATGCTTGGATTAGAACAACTGTCTTCGCATGACAGGAAAACCGTGTACAGGGCAAGACAACTGGAAAGATTTCTTACACAGCCTTTTTTTTCGACTCAACAATTCAGCGGCATTGAGGGAAAAACAGTAGCCCGGAAAGATGCCCTGAATGGGTGTGAGCGAATCCTGAAAGACGAATTCATTGATTATCCGGAGAGCACATTTTATATGATAGGAACTATTGAAGAAGTTAAAAAATAAATAAAGAGGTTACCGATGAGGATCTGGCTTCAGTAAACAAACATAAATGCTTTAAGTGAACAATATGGAAATAGGATTAATGAATTTAAAAGTACTTCTGCCATTTAACATCTTTCTCGAAAAGAAAAATGTAAAAAGTATTGTAGCCGACACCAGCATAGGCTCTTTTGGCATTTTACCACACCGGCTGGACTGTGTGGCGGCATTGGAACCGGGCATTCTAAGTTATGAAACACTAGAAGATGGTGAAAAATATATTGCTATTGATGAAGGGATATTAATTAAGGCAGGCGCAGATGTGTTTGTGTCGGTACGCGATGCGATCGGAGGCGCCGATCTTGGGAAACTTCGTGAAAAAGCAGAAGATGTTTTTTTGCATCTTAATGAGCAGGAAAAAAGTATAAGATCGGTATTGTCAAAATTAGAAAGCGAACTTGTCAGGCGTTTTGCAAAGATTCATTACAGATAAGCCATGCAGGAAAAAAAAGAAAACAAAGAAAGGCCGTTCAGTCAAAAATTTGGTGAGAAGGAATTACGCAAGTTAAAAGCAAAGCGTTCCGGGAGAAAGACTACATGGTTTGGATTTGGCATGTTTGGATTAATTGGTTGGTCGGTTGCGATTCCGACTTTGTTGGGTGCCGCATTGGGACTCTGGCTCGACCGGCATGAGCAGGGTAAAAGGTCGTGGACTTTGGTGTTTTTGATCAGTGGCCTTGTAATTGGCTGCTTTAATGCATGGTATTGGGTAGAAAAAGAAAATAAAGAAATACAAAAAGAAAAGGAGGATAAAAATGAATGAAATTTTCAAGTTGGTATTTTCATTAGGCGCAGGAATATTGGTGGGTGTTATTTTTTTTGGTGGCCTGTGGTTCACCGTTACAAAAGTCGTGTCATCGGGGAAAGCCTCTCTTTGGTTAGTGATCAGTTGGTTGATTCGAAATGGTATTCTATTAACAGCCTTTTATTTTGTTTCAAATGGTCAATGGGAAAAATTATTAGTATGCCTGTTCGGATTTTTTGTGGCGCGAGTTGTTATAATGCGATATATCAAACAGATGCCCGTAAACAAAATTTATCCTTCAATTAAAAGCCAACAGTAGTGAGACTAAGTCCTGATCAATGGATTTTCTGGGAACATGGTTTTATTAAACTAAATGCAACCATCGTAATTACATGGATACTGATACTGGTGTTGGTAGTCGGCGCTAAACTCGTGACCCGGCAATTGAGGACTGATATTCATATTTCAAGATGGCAAAGCGGTATTGAAATCCTTGTTACAACTATAAATAAACAGATTGGAGAAGCCGGGTTGCAGCATCCGGAGAAATATATCAGTTTTATAGGTACAATATTTTTATTCATAGCCTTTGCCGATCTCTGTACCATAATTCCCGGTTATGAGCCACCTACGGCCTCTCTTTCAACAACGGCAGCGCTTGCTATTTCTGTTTTTGTGTCGGTGCCTCTTTTTGGCATTGAAAGTCGCGGGTTCAAAATGTACATGAAATCGTATATGCAGCCCACGTTCATTATGCTGCCATTTAACGTTATCGGTGAAGTTTCCAGAACACTGGCGCTGGCAGTGCGGTTGTTTGGAAATATGATGAGCGGAGTGATGATACTAAGCATCCTCCTTGTTATTACACCTCTTTTTTTTCCGATAGTGTTGAATATTTTGGGTTTACTTACAGGCATGGTCCAGGCTTATATTTTTAGCATCCTGGCAACAGTTTACATAACTGCGGCCACACAACCGGGAGAGGAATGATGTGATCTTATAAAAAAAAAAAATTGAACTATGGATAGCATGACTTTTATTGGTGTTGCCTCAATTATTGTTGCGGGTCTTACAACAGGAATTGGTTGTATGATGCCGGCACTTGCTGAAGGCCGCGCCATTTCAACAGCGCTGACTTCAGTGGCGCAGCAACCGGATGTATCGAATACAATCACCCGAACCCTGTTTGTCGGATTGGCAATGATTGAATCAACGGCCATTTATTGCTTTGTCGTTTCAATGATTTTGATTTTTGCCAACCCATTTTGGAATCACGTAATTGCAAAGTAAGGAATCAATGTTATGATAATAGATTGGTTCACGGTTATTGCGCAAGTGATAAACTTCCTCATCCTTGTATGGTTACTGAGGCGATTTTTGTATAAGCCGGTTTTGAAGGCCATTGCTGAAAGGGAAAAGAAAATTACTGCACAAATTCGGGAGGCTGAAGTGCAAAAAAAAGAAGCGCAAAAAGAGAAGGAGGATTTTCAGCAAAGGAATAATGAATTTCAGCAACAGAGAAAAACGATGTTTAGTGATGCTGAAGAAGAAGCTGAGACTGAGCGAAACAAACTTCTGAACGATGCCCGGAAGGAATATGAAAATTTGCGTGATAGTCTTCAGCAGACAATAAAAAATGAAGAACGAAGATTGATGCTTGAGATCAGCCGTCGTGCCCAGGACGAAGTATTTGCAATTACAAGAAAACTGCTCGCCGATCTTGCCGATACCTCTTTAGAAGAAAAAATAGCGCAAAGTTTTATTAGTCGTATGCAGAAGTTAAGTGATGAGGAGAAGAAAAAGTTTCATACTCTAGTTGCTTCAGTTGCTGATCCAACGGTTTTCATACAAAGTGGTTTTGCATTGTCATCACAACAGCAAGCCGATATTGGAAACCTTGTTAAAAAATTCACCCCGGTTAATGTAAAACTGGATTTTCAAACCGCGCCAAATAAAATAAAAGGAATAGAGCTTATTACAAACGGCTATAAAATATCATGGAGCATTGACGAATATCTTACAACCATTGAAAGAAATATTTCAGAATTTATAGACGGCAAAAGCAATTCTGTATTCTCAGCAAATTCAGAAAGGGACCAACATGTTACCTGACGACTTATACGATGTTGTTGATGGAACTTTTGCTCAGATGAAAGAAGCAAGAGAAGAATTCAGTCTGCGGCCCACACTGAGGGAAATCGGCGTAATTACAAGCGTCCTCACCGGTATTGCGACTGTATCAGGGCTCCCCGGGGCAGGATATGACGAGCTGCTCAAATTTCCGGGTGACCTCTATGGAATTGCGCTTAATATCGATGAAGATGAAATTGCCGTCGTGTTGCTAGGCGAATATCGACACCTGCATGCAGGAGATCAGGTAGAAAGAACCGGAAGGATGATGGATGTTCCAGTTGGAGACCTATTAATCGGCCGTGTGATTGATCCATTAGGGAAGCCATTGGACGACAAAGGATCAATTGGCATAACTAGTCGGTTGCCTGTAGAAAGGGGCGCTCCTTCCATTATGGATCGTGAACCCGTTGTGCAGCCATTGCAGACCGGAATAAAAGTAATAGATGCGTTGATACCTGTTGGTCGCGGTCAAAGAGAATTGATATTGGGCGACAGGCAAACGGGGAAAACTGGAATTGCCATCAATACAATTCTTAACCAATATGATCAGAATGTTATTTGTATTTATTGTGCTATCGGGCAAAGAGCTTCCACAGTTGCAAAAGTGATTGCAGAACTAAAACAAAAGGGCGCGTTGGATTACACAATTGTGATAGTAACCGAAGGAAATGACGCGCCGGGATTAAATTTCATTGCACCTTATGCGGCTACCAGTATAGGGGAATATTTTATGGAAAAAGGACGTGATGTCTTGATTGTTTATGATGATCTTACTCATCATGCGCGGACTTACCGCGAAATTTCTCTGTTAATGCGTCGTCCTCCCGGCCGTGAAGCTTTCCCCGGAGATATATTCTATATTCATTCAAGATTGTTGGAACGATCGACTCACCTTAATAAGGAACGTGGAGGGGGATCGTTGACAGCGTTGCCTGTTATAGAAACCGAGGCGCAAAATATTGCCGCGTACATACCAACCAATCTTATTTCCATCACTGATGGACAAATTTATCTTTCCCCGGATCTATTTGAATTAGGAATTCTTCCGGCAGTTGATGTAGGTAAATCCGTTTCCCGCGTCGGCAGCAAAGGACAATTAAAGGCCTATCAGGCAGTGACCGCAAAATTAAAATTGGATTATGCGCAGTTTGAAGAACTGGAAGCTTTTGCAAGATTTGGTACCCGTCTCGATGAACGTACCAGTCATATAATTGAACATGGACGCAGAATCAGGGAGATCTTAAAACAGCCAGAATCAGAAGTAGTATCTGTACCCGCTCAAATACTAATATTGCTTGCACTGACAAACGGGCTATTTGATGCAATTCCATTGGATAGAATAAACGATGCAGAGAATGCCGTCAGGAATGCGACGAATCATCTCTCTAAAGAAATTATTCAGCGGCTTCTTTCCAATAATGAATTAAGTAAAGATGACCATGCCCAGATGTTATCGGCAGCGGAGGCTGCCCTTACCTTATTCCATGAAGAAAAATAATTGGAAATGAAAGATACCTTAGAAAGTTTGCGACGGAAAATTGAAAGTACAAAGGATCTTGAATCAGTAGTGCGTACTATGAAAGCCCTCGCAGCTTCATCAATCATTCAGTATGAAAATGCAGTAGGATCGCTAAATTTTTATTATCGTACCGTTGAGCTCGGATTGGCCCTATCCTTTCGCCGGGCAAAAGAAATACCAACCCAGGAAAACCTGAACAAAAAGAAACCTGAAACATCCGCGATTATTGTTTTTGGATCTGACCTGGGTCTTGTCGGGCAATTCAATGAAGTGCTGGTTGAATTCACTAAAAATTTTATCGGGACTCTCAGCGGAGAAAAGAATATATGGGCTGTAGGAGAAAGAATTAATTCCCGCCTGGCAGACATAGGCCTTTTCTCTTCTCATTTGTTTAGTGTACCCACTTCAGTCAATAATATTACTTCATTGGTAAGGCAAATTCTGACAAAAATCGAGACCACTTATGAAGAAAACGAAATCAGTCGGTTTTATATTTTTCACAATCGTCCAATAGTTGGTGCTGTTTATGAACCGAAAATCCAATGCCTCATGCCTTTAGACGAAGTGTGGCATCGTGAACTAATCAAAATACAATGGCCGACAAAATGTTTACCTGAAATAATTGATAAAAATGAAACTACGCACATGGCCCTCATCCGGGAATATCTCTTCGTTTCACTATTCAGAACCTGCGCTGAATCTTTAGAGAGTGAAAATGCCAGTCGCCTTGCTGCCATGCAGCGTGCTGAAAAAAATATAGAAGAATTACTCGAAGACCTAAACCTGACGTTTCATCAATTTAGCCAGAGCACGATTGATGAAGAATTGTTTGATGTCATTTCAGGTTCGGAAGCCCTGGTAAAATCCGAATAAAAGATGTTGTGCAATGATCTCATGTGAGAGTTCCCTTTGATAAGTTCCTTGGCGATTTGAAAAATCCGCTATGTAATGACTCGTGTCTGTTGCCTCACTGCTTGGTTTCGCCCAATTCGAACTACGGCGTGGGTCCTGACATTCATCGCTTTCACCTTTGACATTTATCATACTGCATTAAAAGAATGATCATTTTGTTCAGGTATGTCCCGGCTATACCTTCATGTCGTTTAATTGAAATGATCACCCGTAAAAATGATTTTATGAAAAGGTTTCCAATCATCGCTTCGGCGGTGGCCCAGATTAAGTTCCTGGAACAAAGAGTGGAAAACTATTTTAATAGAAGATCCTCGGACAACGAAGTGTTTCAGGAAAACTTCTCCCAAGACTTCGAAAATATCGCTTTCCGCTCCTTGCACACTATGGGGCAGGGATCAGTGCAAGTGGTATTTGCAAGCGATAAAAGCAACCTTATCCTCGAAATTCCCACCAATACTTATTTCTTAGTAACGGGAATTAAAACCCTTCATGAACAATACAGGCTGACCTTTGCTGCTTCCATGTCGTAAGGACAATTTTGTGCGCAGCGCCTGATAGGCGAAGTTTCTTCCCTGAGGGGAAAACAGCAATTCGATTTAATTAAAATTCATGTCGCCTCAATGAAAACTAGGATAGGAGTTCGAGGATGGACCAATTTTTAACCCACCACTCGAACAAACTTATCTAAGTAGAGCCACGGCTAAGAAAACTTTGATGAATATCGTGCCGTATACGTTGTTGGCAAAAAATGTCGGAGCAATGACAGCTGAAGGACTTTATGCGATTAAAGGCGGAATGAGTTGCTTTCATTCTTTCATGACGAATATCATAATGGCTATGAATGGAAATCACATTGTTTTAACCGGAAAGTTCTAAACTTCGTACCTTGAAATAGTCTAATCTTCTCATGCAGAAGAAAGATAGGTTTTCTCAATCCTGATCCCTATTGAATATGAACAGCGCCTAATTCTCCTCATGCTTCTATCCCTTTTTGACCAGACCCTGTGAATTTGAATTCAATGACGGTTTACAAACTTAAAAATCACTTTTATGAACAGGGAACAAATAAGATTGCAAGAAGCCCGGGACAACAAATTGTCCTGGAGAAAATGGGGGCCCTACTTGACCGAAAGGCAATGGGGTACAGTGCGCGAAGATTATAGCGAGAATGGCGATGCATGGAATTTTTTCAAGCACGATCATGCCCGATCGCGTGCATATCGCTGGGGAGAAGATGGTATCGCCGGGATTTCCGATGACAAGCAACACCTGTGCTTTGCACTTGCCCTCTGGAATGGAAAAGATCCCATTCTCAAGGAACGTTATTTCGGATTAACCAACAGCGAAGGTAACCATGGAGAAGATGTAAAGGAATATTATTACTACCTCGACAGTACTCCGACCCATTCTTACATGAAACTTCTTTATAAATATCCGCAGGCAGCCTATCCATATGAGGATCTTGTAAGGCAGAACAGTATGCGTACAAGGAATGACATGGAGTATGAACTCATCGATACAGGAGTATTTAAGGACGATCGGTACTTCGACATTTTCGTGGAATATGCAAAGGCTGCTCCCGAAGATATTTTGATAAAAATTACTGTTGTCAACCGTGGTCCTGACCCTTCGAAATTGCACTTATTGCCAACACTGTGGTTCCGCAACGATTGGTCAAAATGGATTGTTGAATCTAATAGGGCAGCTGAGAAGCCTAACCTGAAGCAAAGTAATACTTCTGCAGGTGTTAGTACCATTATTGCAACTCATCAGCAGTTGGGAGATTTCACCCTGTATTGCGATGGTGATGTGCCGCTACTATTCACTGAAAATGAAACTAACCATCAACGACTTTTTCAAACCGAAAACGAAAGCCGCTATGCCAAGGATGGCATTAACGACTTTGTCGTCAACGGTAAGCAGGGTGTGATAAACCCCGACAATCAAGGCACGAAGGCTTCTGCACATTTCCAACTGGACGTCGGTGGTGGCCAAACTGCCGTAGTTCGCCTGCGACTTCGCAAGAACTCCTCAGAACTTAACGGGAGCTCGTTTGGAAAAGCATTTGATAAAATCTTTGATGACAGGCAAAGTGAAACGGATGAATTCTACAAATCAGTTACGCCTCCTTCGGTAAATGAAGACGAGGCCAACGTGATGCGTCAAGCTCTTTCGGGCATGCTGTGGAGTAAGCAGTTCTTCTTCTTTGATGGCGACAATTGGTTGGACGAGCATAACTCTAACCCTTTACATAAAGGATACAAGAACGCCAGGAATTCGGAATGGTACCATATGCTAAATGAGGAGATCATTTCAATGCCTGATAAATGGGAATACCCCTGGTATGCCGCCTGGGACCTGGCCTTCCATACGCTTCCACTTTCCATTGTCGATCCCGATTTTGCTAAAGAACAGATGAAATTGATGTTGCGCGGTGCATACCTGCATCCCAACGGACAACTGCCTGCTTACGAATGGAACTTCAGTGACGTGAATCCTCCAGTGCATGCCTGGGCAACATTGTTCCTGCATCGCACTGAACTAGCTCTCCGGGGTGAAGTGGACATAAATTACCTGAAATCTACCTTCAATAAATTGCTGTTGAATTTTACGTGGTGGGTGAATCGTAAGGATCGCTTTGGTAAGAACGTATTCGAAGGTGGATTCCTTGGACTCGATAACATTGGTGTGTTTGACCGCAGCGCTCCACTTCCAACGGGCGGGAATCTCGAGCAGGCAGATGGTACGGCGTGGATGGCGCTGTTTAGCCAGAATATGTTAGAGCTGGCAGTAGAACTGGCAGTCGAAGACCCTGTTTACGAAGAGATGGCTTTCAAGTTCATCGAACACTTCTATTTTATTGCATCGGCAATGAACGCATCGGGTGGGGATGGCATGTGGGATGAACAGGATGGATTCTACTATGATTTGCTTCGGCTTCCTGACGGCAGTGCTACACGACTTAAGGTTCGTTCGATGGTGGGGTTACTTCCCCTATGCGCGACCACCATCTTAGAGTCATGGCAGCGGGAACGCGTTCCAAGGGTGATGAAATTTGTAGCCGAAAGGTTAAGAAGAATGCCAGAGCTGGCGTCAACCATGCATCCAACAGGACCCGGCCACCTGGGTGTAGCTGATCGCGGTATCCTGGCTCTCGTGAACCCAGACAGGTTGCGGCGAATCCTCACGAAGATGCTTGACGAGAATGAATTCCTTAGTGAGTTTGGGATTCGATCGATATCTAAATTTCATCAGGATCACCCGTTTGTTTTCGACGTGAACGGTCAGCAGTACCGCGTGGATTACTTGCCTGCCGAATCAAATACAGGAATGTTTGGTGGCAATTCCAACTGGCGCGGCCCAATATGGATGCCGGTAAACGTGATGATCATAAGGGCTTTGTTGAACTTCTATCTCTATTATGGCGATAATTTCAAGATCGAATGCCCGACCGGTTCAGGGAAATTGATGAACCTTTTCGAAGTGTCAAAGGAAATCGCCGATCGGCTCACAAGAATCTTCTTACGAGACGAGCAAGGCAAACGGCCAGTTTTTGGAGGCAGTGAGAAATTCCAAACAGACCCCAACTGGCGCGATTATCTACTCTTCTATGAGTATTTCCATGGCGACAACGGTGCTGGACTTGGGGCCAGTCATCAGACAGGCTGGACAGGAGTTATTGCCAAAGTGATCCAGCTTTATGGAGTGCTGGATCCGAAAAACGCACTAGAAGTTGGAAAACAAGCGGCGTTTAAACCTCAATCAACAACTTCAAAAAAAGAATATGAAAAAGCCGAATTATCCATCCCTCTACCAGATAAATACGAGAGTTTGGCTGACTGAACTTTCCCACAATCTGGGTCGACGAGCCACCCTTGATGATATACCAGACAAAGCCCTTGATGAGTTGGCCGATGCCGGCTTTGATTGGATTTGGTTTTTAAGTGTATGGCGTACAGGTGATGTTGCAAGAAAAATTTCGTGTTGCAACAGCGAATGGCGTCATGAGTTCCAGTTAACGCTTCCGGATTTGTGCGAGGAAGATATTGGAGGATCGGGTTTTGCCATCAAAGGTTATACTGTGCATCCCGATTTTGGCGGAGATGCGGCCTTAGCCAAGCTGCGGGCGAGGCTTCAGAATCGTGGCTTAAAGTTGATGCTCGATTTCGTCCCCAATCACATGGCTCCTGATCATTCCTGGTTAGAAGAGCATCCTGATTATTTTGTTCCCGGAACACAAAGTGACTTGGCAAATTATCCCCAGAATTACACGTTGGCCAAATGCAAAGCTGGCGACATCATACTTGCCTATGGCCGCGATCCTTATTTTTGCGGATGGCCCGATACGCTTCAGTTAGACTACAGTAATCCCGCAACCCAGGAGGCAATGATCAACGAGCTTCTTCATATCGCCGATCAATGCGACGGCGTAAGATGCGATATGGCGATGCTGATTCTGCCTGAAGTTTTTGAACGGACATGGGGTCGAAAAACTGAACCGTTTTGGCCAAAAGCCACAAAGATTATTCGCGACAAGTTTCCTGATTTTTGCTTCATGGCAGAGGTGTACTGGGATTTGGAGTGGACGCTTCAACAACAGGGTTTTGATTATACTTATGATAAGCGATTGTATGATCGGCTACGTGCAGGTGAGGCGAGACCAGTACGTGAACATTTTTATGCGGGAATTGATTACCAAATTAAGCTGGCCCGCTTCCTCGAAAATCACGACGAGCCCCGTGCCGCAGCAACATTCGAATTGAACATGCACAAAGCTGCAGCTGTGCTGACATTTTTATCTCCAGGCCTACGTTTTTTTCACCAGGGACAATTTGAAGGGAGAAAGAAACGCATCTCGCCGCATTTAGTTCGTGCGCCACAAGAACCAGTCGATCGGGACTTGGAGAAGTTTTACGTTGAACTCCTCAATATTTTGAAGAAACCGCTGTTTCGAAATGGTCAATGGCAATTGCTACAATGTTTGCCGGCGTGGGAAGGTAATGCGTCCTCCGATTCCTATATCGCCTTCGCATGGCAGGGAAAGGATGGAGGGTCGGCTTTGGTAATTGTTAACTATGCACCTTACAGGAGTCAGTGCTATATTCCGTTGCCATTTTCTGAACTGGAAGATGAATTGGTACGGTTCAGCGATTTGACAAGTGACGCAGTTTATGATCGCCAGGGAAATGAAGTTCTATCAAAGGGTATCTATTTGGATATGCCAGCCTGGGCTTATCACGTTTTTGATGTGACTGTGGCATCGATGGCAACGGTTGAAGAAATCAATATTACGGAACCTAAAAAGACACTACAGCGAACCGCTAAAGACCTAAAACCATCTCTCAGGCTTCCGGCCGCAACGTTGACTTCGGAATGACGTTTTACTTCTAACAATGAAAAAGCATTTTCTCGTGACGAAAAAAGATAATGACCAAAAACTTCGATGGCGGATTTTTTTTGCAGAGATGTTAGGAACCGGTCTGTTGTTATTGATCGGTTTGTCGTTGGTTATTTTGATGTTTGGATCCGGCAGCCCGGTTCCAAAGCTTATACCGGACATAGGACATCGAAGGCTGATAACTGGTTTTCTATTTGGTTCGACAGGTGCACTGATTGCAATATCTTCCATCGGTAAAGCTAGCGGAGCGCACATTAATCCGGTTGTTACCATGGCGTTTTATCTTATGGGAAAAATAAATAGTCGAACGACGATCAGTTATGTGTGCGGTCAATTCGCGGGTGCAATAATTGGTTGTATACCGATCCTTGCCTGGGGTTCGATGGGGAGAAGTATCTCATTCGGTGCCACAATACCTGGTGAAGGTTATGCGATGAGCACTGTACTGCTGGGCGAAATTATTACCACCTTTACAATGGTTACTTTATTGGCCGTATTTCTTGCGTTCCGTAAGATTCGCCCATATACCCCGGCCATGTTCCCAGTCCTTTATTCAATCATGTCTTTTTTGGAGGCGGCGATATCCGGTACCAGCACCAATCCTGCGCGAAGTGTTGGTCCGGCGATAATATCTGGACAATGGGCCGGTTGGTGGATCTATTGGATCGGCCCTATGACCGGTGCGTTCGTGGCTACCCTTGCAGTCAGTTTCCTCGCAAAGCGTATTACGCAAGCCAAGATCTACCATTTTGATAGTGAATCTGATCGGCTCTTGCGAAGGAAGAGCATTCCCGAAGCAGCAATATGAAAAAGGCGCAACATTTTTACATCACGGGAGCAGCCTGTAAATGCCTGCCCAGGCTGATCGATGCGGAAGCCCGTTTAAGTATCGTAAAGGTTAGTATCAACCTTTGGACGTTATCTGCTATTTGAATACAAGACAAGGAGGGCATAAATTTATCAAACCCGTAACCTTTATGTGACGCCTTATGTCTAAACCATAATACAGTATCAAAATAGACTTATTATGGCCTTATTAATTTCCAACGGAACTAACGGAACAAAAAAATTCTTCGGCATCGCAAAACATGCTAGTAAGAATTACGTCTTACTTAAACTGTTGTTCATATTTGGTGCTATCTCAGTTAATATTTCTTGTAATGCTCAACGATTAGGAAGTGCAAAGGTTGATGTTACAGGAAACTGGCAGATCACAATCTCTGTAGCAGAAGGAACGATTATGGGAAAAGGATCGCTTTCGCAAACCGGTGATGTTGTGACTGGTTGGGTGGGCCCAAACGAAAATGATCCAATTTCTATCACAGGAATGTTCAAGAAGGGCAAGCTAATCATAAAAACATTGCCACAACCTGGGCGGACTGTAGCTTTTGACCAATTGGAGTTGACTGTTAGTGTCGATACACTTTCCGGCGCAATAGAGAACGGCTCGCGTGGTA